>Ga0307966_1001523_pt1 | contig 18254 bp, 26 predicted proteins | sample OrgLakmetagen646_FD_203141 | JGI IMG/M metagenome (GOLD analysis project Ga0307966, IMG submission 203141) | Saline water microbial communities from Organic Lake, Antarctica - #646 | ecosystem: Environmental > Aquatic > Non-marine Saline and Alkaline > Saline | place: Antarctica: Organic Lake... | reverse complement strand
GCTTAGAAGGCTGTTGCTCTATCCTGCTGAGCTACGAGGGTAGGAAGTGGTGGGACTTGATGGACTTGAACCATCGACCTGCCGATTATGAGTCGGATGCTCTGACCAACTGAGCTAAAGTCCCTAAGCTGTTTGATTATTATAGTGAAAATTGAGTTTGAAGTCAATATAAATAATCATATTTTTAAATAATTATTGGATAAAAAGTTGGTAATTTTCTATCCGATAATCACTAATTGGTGCGGGTAGTCGGACTTGAACCGACAAGGCCATAATAGCCGAGAGATTTTAAGTCTCTTGTGTTTACCAATTTCACCATACCCGCTTTTAAAATGGCAGACTATTGAAGCTCTGCCGGAACTGCTTGCCAAGGTTGGATTTTATAGGTCGTGTCGATTTTTACGTTTGTTACGGAACTCTCGGGTTTGCTTTTTCAAATTACGCTTCTTTTGTGGGGTTTTTGTTTTGATTGAAAACTTTTCTACTTCAAAAGTGCCTTGCATTTTAAACTACCTTTAGCTGTTTGGTTGATGTTGTTATCATATCAAAGTTTAAATATAATAACAACGTTTTTCTTAATTTAATTACGATTAAGGCGTAGGCTTGAAAGTGCGCTATGTCCCTAATCAACAAATATATTATAACATAAGAAAATATTAAAATAAAGATTTTCTAGAACAAAAATTGATTTTATAAAAATATTTGATAAGATTATAAAAAAGAAAGTGAGGTTTTCTTATGAGTAGAACAAAACATCATAGAAATCAAAAAAACACAAAAGATGGCAAGGATTTGTGGAGCCGGAGACCAAATTCTGGAGTTAGCCTTTCTAAAAAAAACAGAAAGATATCCACAAGGAAAGAGCGTTCTGAAGAAAGAAAAATGAAAAGAGATGCAATGTATGGACTAAAAGTGAGGGGAAGAAATCCCGGAGAGTGAATAATTTATAAAGCTCAAATTATAGATTATAAAAAGCGCCCAATAGAAAGGCGATAGGAGTTTAAATTTTTCAGAATTCAATAATTTTAATCCAGTCAAAATGTTTATTAATTTGTTTAATATCAGAATAACCTCTAGGGTTACAGACAACACGAGTTGTATTAATAAAATAATCACAGGAATCATGAGTGTGTCCATGAAGCCAAAAATCAATTTTAAAGTCCTCCATTAAATGAGAAACCTCAGAATAAAAAGCAGCATTACTTACCTTACCTTTATGTCTTTCGTTAACACTTTTTTCACTAGGTAAATAATGAGTCATTACGATGGTGATATTATCATCTTCTTGGGATAAAGATTTTTCAATAAAATTATAATCCTTCCAAAAGAGATCAACCATATCAGTTATTTTAAAATTAGGAATTTGTTTAAAATCCCCAAGATTTTTAAGATGCTGTCGAGTAAACCAATCAATATTAGGATTTTTTTGAATTCCCATAATAGGATGGACACTCAATGTGCCAAGAGATGCCCAAAGAGGTGCCCCAATCACTCTAATATTATCCACTACAACATCACTCTGATGAATGAAATAGAAGTTTTTAAGATCAACATTCTTCCAAAAATCAACAAGCTCGTTGAAATTTTCGCCATAAAATTCATGGTTTCCAAGAACATAAAAGACTTTATATTCAAGACTTAAAAGATATTTAATAAAAGGAAGAGCGTGTTCACCCCCTGCAATGTCGCCATTCAAGAAAATTGCATCCGCCATTTTTTCAGGAATGACAGTGCTAAAATCCTTAAGATGCGTGTCCCATTCGAGATGAATGTCACTAATAGTAATAGCGCTTTTAATCATAAAAAATATCTCTATAAGTTTACATGTATTATATCAAAAAAAAGAAAAAAGTAAAGGTGTTTTTATGGGATCAAAAAATTCTGTTTTCATTGTTTTCCCCTCTGGTTTTTGATATAATATAATACCTTAAAAGAGAGAGCGATATAGAAATTATGACTGAATCTGCCTCGAAATCATTAGTCGAAAATATATTACTATCAATCAATGAAATAAAAGAAATTTATGGTGATGAAAGGTTTTTAAGTGGAGATTGTGCTAATTTAACATTAGCAATTGCTCGTTGCCTTACTGATTTAAGTGTACCTTTTGGAATTACAATTATAGATCACTTTACTTCTGAAAATGATGGAGATGAAGAAAGTGCTGTTTTTAAGGAGCAAGGTATGCCTGAATGTTTCTCTCATTGTTGCATTGAAGTTTCCGGAGAATGTTTAGATATAAAAGGCAAAAATGCATACGAAAATTGGGAGGAATGGTTGTCTTTATCATGTGATGTTAATAAATGGGGGGAGTATGAATTATTAGGGTATATTGATTTAGATGATTCTGATTCAAAATCCTTGATGAATTCTTTGGCTATAGTGTCTGAGCAAAGTTTTGTTGAAATAAATTATAGTTTCATTGATGAATTATCAAAAATAATAAAGAAAAATTTAAATTAAAACTGTTTAACCTGACACTTTATTGTTTTTTATGAGAGTATCAGGTCTATTCAGATTAAATAGTTTAATTTAATAACCAATGATTATTGACTATTAAAAGGGTCTGCCTTATCCAACCCCTCAGAAGATCTTTTTTCATTGATATTGTTCATAATATTAGTCTTAAGTTTTCCAAGTTGATTATTTAACTGAACTTGGATGTCACCAACTCTATTTTTCAACTCCACCTCCATACCTTTAACCTGCTCTTCTGTATTAAAGATATTTTCTTCAATTGCTGAGCATTGTTCATGCTCTTTTTCATTTGCAATATCTTGACAGTTTTCATCAAATGTATTTTTTTGCTCTGCAATAGTTTCTTTTCCGTCTTCAATAGAAGAGTTAATCTGCCCAGTTATTTCGCTAATATAGCTTTCACCATCGGATATGATTTTGTTCGCTGTTTTTTTGTAATTTTCAACAGAGGCATCAATTGCGGTTATAAGTGATTCGTTTTCAACGCCATCTTTAAAAGTTGACCAATTTGCATCAAGATATGGGCTTTTTGGTTCTTCTATCTTTGTTGCTTCTACTGTTTCTGTTGTTTCAACAGGTGCTTGAGTATTGGTTTGCTCTGGCTCCTTTTCATCACTTCCACCGCATGCTGTCAATGAAAATGTAGCAAGGGTAATCGCTGTTATTATAGATAATTTTTTAAACATATAATTTCTCCTTTTTTTTTATTTAATGTACAATAATTTATATTACTTTAAGAAAAAATCAATAGCTAAATGTAATTATAAAAAAATTGACAAAAATCAAAATAGTGATATAATTTAAATAAAATCAATGCAGGAGTTTATATGGAAGGAATTGAAATCGTATCAATTTTAAGTCTTGTTGCTATATTGAGTGTTACTGTGTTTTGTGGAAGTATTTTTATTATAAATAAAGACAAAGATGCAAGCAGACCAAACTCTAGTGCAAGCAAAAACATTATCCATGTTATTTTCCAATATTTCCGTAATATCTTTTTCTTTCATAAAACACCTTTTTTTAATTATTCTATTAATATATTATAGCATAAAAAAAGAAAACCGTTAATCCAATGTGACACTAAACTTTTTTAAGTTCAATTTAAAAATTTGCCATCAATTTAAACAGCAATTTTTTTCTCTTATTAAAAAACAAAAGAGACAAAACATCTTGTTAAGTCTCTTTTCTGAGTTTAGCTCCATTTTAAATGATGAAATCAAATAGCATCTTTCCAAAACTGAACAATGGTTGTGTCTGTATCTTTGAGGGCTGATTCAATAATTGGCTGAATCACTTTCCAATCGCCTCCTGCTAATCCGGCACCAATGTAAGGGATTCCGATTCTACTACTTGGAAACTCTTCGCTAACACCAAGCAAGCAGCTTTCAATTGCTTTGTATCGTTCTTGTAGAAGCTTATCAGATTCTACGGGTGATGGTGTGAATTGGGTGTAGGCATTGATGATTATCAACCCACTTTCTGTTATGGCTTGAGAATAGCTACCAAGTTTTGACTTATCTCCATAAGCGGTTTTAAGATCTGCTTCATAAGCTTCTTTGAATGTTTTTTTGATGCCAAATGCGATGCCTGCTCCCATTGTATGAAAGCAGTTGCAACCATGGATGAGAACATCAATTTTATTCTCAAGTCCCATTTCAATAATGTCACCGATAATGTGTTTCATAAAATAAAAGCCTTTTATTTAAAATTAGTAAGTTGATTGTTTACGGGAATTTGATTCATATGCTCACAGCTTGAGCATTTGAAAACATCAAAAGCGTGACATTCTTTTTCAATTTTGTCCATGATAATATCAAAAAGATTATCTAAGGAGAGGATTGTTTTGCATTTTTCACAATTAACTGGCTTCATGGGGTTACACCATTTGTTTGGACTGTAAGTATTATAGTATCAAAATTTAATAAAACAATCAATGTTAGTTTTCTTTAAAAGCGAGCATTTGGTTTTTATTATTAATTATTTTTGAATAATATCGTTTTTTTGCCCCATCAAATTTCTTTTTATAAAAGTTGGTGGTGCCAACATTATACATTTCAAAAGCACACTTCAAGCTACCATTACAACGCTTTTTATACTTTTCAAGAACGATTACACCACATTTTATATTCATTTGAGGGTCATTCTCTAAGTCCCCATGACATGAGTCATTCCAGAAAAAAGGAATTACCTGAGCTGGGCCAACAGCACCAGCATGGGATTTAATTTCATAACGAAAGCTACTTTCAGTCATTATAAGAGCGGCCATTGTTTCTGGTGTTATATCGCTGCTTAATGTCGATAACAAAATCCAATCTGCAAAATTTTCAGCCCGAGTGTTGTTAATCCCATAAGATTTGATAAGTAATTTTTTTAAGTTTAAAAACTTATCGGCATAGCTTTGCTGACTGTTGTCGAAAATCAATGGAATTTTATAGGTTGTAATTTGTTTTTCAAGGGTGATTGTTGGCCAACTATCATTTAAAAAGAAAGAGCTAAATCCTGCAAATGATAAAATAATTGAAAATAATAAATTGCCAAATGTTTGCATGACGCATCCCCGCCAATAAATGAATTGTAATTATATCACAATAAATCAAGGTTTTAAAGGCTTAATAAGCTTCCAATGAGCAATTCTTTAAAAAAGTTTGGAATTGATTTTAAATTGTTTTTAAATTCTTCTTCTGATTCTAGACGGTTTTTATTGTTTTTATATGAGTTACTTTTTTTAATTGCACAGACTTCATAGATGCCGTTGTCTATTTTTTCACCTTTATAAAGATCATAATAATCATCTTTAACTTGATAATCTTTAAACTTTTTAGATTCAATAGCAAAATCAGTTTTGCTAGATCCTTTTGTTGATCCAATATTATTTTCACCATTTAAATAAATTTTGATAGTATGATCGAACTTAAAAACACAAGAGCCTAAGCATTTTGAAACAGTCTCTTTCCAGTAAGTGTTATCGCTTATAAAAGTACATTGTTTTTCATTTGCAAATAAAGAACTCGATAATGATACTAGGATAATGAAAGTAATTAGCTTCATGTTTTGCCTGTAGTTGAAATATTGTATAAAGTATTATAATGCATTTTAGAGGTTTTGTCAATGTTGATTAATTTATTAAGTCTTGATAAGTATTCATGTTTTTGTTAGAATAGCATTTGAAATTTATTAATTTAATAAAGGATAATATAAATGCGAAAAAAACTATTTTTAATTTCAGGTTTGTTTATTTTTAGTACTATGGCTCATTCAAGTGATTTGGTCGTTTCTGATTTTAAAGAAGCTTCTGGTTGGCCGGTGAAAGAAAAGAAAGACTTCTTTTTTAATAATTTATATGAACTGGTTCTGGTCGCTAACGATAATGTAGAAAAAGAAAGGGTCGAAATAAAAAAATCAAATGAAATAGCTAGTTACTGCACAAAGTACAGGGTTGAAGATTGTACAAAAGAGAATTTATTTAAAAAAGTTAATGTTATTCCGCCATCATTAGCCTTAGCTCAAGCTGCAAACGAAAGTGCTTGGGGAACATCACGTTTCGCTCAAAAAGCAAATAATTTATTTGGTGAGTGGTGTTTTTCAAAGGGCTGCGGCATTGTTCCTCTGAGTCGTCCTGAAGGGAAAACATATGAAGTCGAAAAGTTTAGTATATTAAGTGAGTCTGTTGCATCTTATATTCATAACCTTAACTCACATCCAGCCTATGAAAAGTTGCGTGAAGCAAGAGAGGTTGTGGGTGTTAATGGCTATGAAATGGCTGTGGGTCTTGAGTCTTATTCAGCTCGTGGTGAGAAGTATATTAAGGAAATTCAGTCAATGATTGAATATAATAAATTGCAGGAATATGATAAAAAATTCAACAATAAAAAATAAAATATTTTGTATTTTATTTTTATTTTCCATATCTAATGTGGGTGCGGAAGCCCTCAAAGAGGGAGCAGGAGTTACTAGAGTAATTTCAGGCAGCTCTGTGATGCTTTATAACGGGCAGAAAGTTCACATATTTAAAGGTTCTAAGAAAATTTTCTTAACAGGTTCTCAGATTAACTCTTTGTCTGGTAAAGTTTCTTTGAGTTTTAAGGATGAAATGTTGAATGTTAACCTAGAGCCAAAAACAAAGTTAATATTAAACAAATTCCAATTCAATCAAGATAAAGCATATATTGAAATTTTCATAATTAAAGGCGAGGCTAATTTTAAAATACCAGATAAAGAGAAGGTTGAGTTATTGGTTAGAACACATGGAGAGGTTCTGAAAATATAAAATAAGGATAGTTCAGTTTTACAACATTAATTTATTAGTGCAGTCTTTTAAACATTGTCTTAAATCGTTAAAACTTAAATCAAGATTATCTTTTCGATTCATAAAAAAAACCTTATATATTATAAAATTTTTCCGAAAAAATACAAGCCTCATAGAAAATAAGGCTATTTATTCTAAAGAGTTATTTTTTTATTTATTGATAAACTTTAAGCTCTACGTTGCAAGTTTCATTAAAGCTAATTTTATTTGAAATAATCCAAGTTTTTTCATTGATTTTATTTGCTTCACAAAGCTCTTTAAAATTGATATAAAATTCATATTTATTGCTATTTTTTTCTGTTTCCATTTGCCATACAAGAGCATCCTCTCCTTCTTCTTCGACTTGACTAATCCAATCATCGTCAAGACTGTATGGCTCTCTATTACCGTTAACAATAAATACTAAATCATTGTTTGTTATTAAAGTTTTGAAAAGTGAGCGTTCATTTTCAAAGTAGCCCATTTTCTCAGCACGTTTAATAATGTCATCTGTTTCAAAATCTTCAATGTCACGGATAGGCACAGGAAGATGTTGGAGAAATGTATTGTGTTGCATTGCCAAACTCAATCCCATTTGAAAAAGATTATTATATCCCATATTCAAATCAGTTCCGGGAAAATCACCAGTTATATATTCTCCGTTGACTACAAGAATACTTTCTTCATTAGCCTGAAGTATGATAACAGTGTCTCTTGTTTCTTTTACACTTGTCTTTTCAGATAAAACGGTTGCCTTGATTTCCTCATAAGGCTTCTCAAACAAAATGTTAGAAAGCTCTTGAAGGCTTTGTGAATGGGTAATCTCAGTACCCATGGAAAGATATTTATCACGAAGGCGAACGCTGGATTTCTTAAAATGTTTTTCAGTAATAGATGCAGTCATAATATTTTCCTTTGATTGTTTGTATGTCAAAAAATAAGATTGGCAAACTTCTATAGCGCGACATAATCAAAAGTGATTTTTAAAAGTCGAGAATGAGTTTGGCTTCCATTTGGAAGATGCCGCCTAGCCTCATTAAGCATGGGTTTATAATACCAAAAAAGAAGGCGAAAGTAAATGCTTTTAAAGAGTTAGTTTGAAATAATTAATCCATTGTTTCGGGTATTTTAAAATAGCGATAAAGATTTTTCCGATAGGACTGGAGGGACTCAGCTATAAAATTCCAGATGTTTGGCAAACACTTCTGTGAGTGGGCTCTGTGCTTTAATTTATTTTTTATAAAAATAAACGATCAAAGAAAAAGCGATGACACACCCACTAAAAAATCTTCTTTTTTTATTTTTATTGGACAAATCATCATTAAATTTTTTGGTATAACTTTCTATTGAGTGTATTTTATAAGAGACTGTCTCTTTTGTTTCTTTGTTACAATTATGTTTTTCGACAATTGAAAACCTAGCGGAAATTTTATTGTAAGTGCACATAGTATTACCAATTTTCTTATGAACAAAACTTTCCTTGACACCTAAAAGAGCATTGGATCCAAGTGCAATTGCTTGTCTTTTTAAATCTTTTCTTAATTCTTCATGGGTTTTGTCATCAACAATAAAAATTTCTTTTGAAATAAAAAGAATGTTTTGACTGTCTAGTGTTGTGTTTTTTGAAAAACAAAATCGTTTGCGTTGCTTGATGATTCATGCATTTTAAACCTTATTGTTGTTGTTAGTTTTAGTTTATATATTAAATAATACTATAAAAGTAGATAGGTGTCTACATTTATAGTGCCTTCAGCAATCCCCTGCTCAACTGCTTTTATTTCACCAGAAATAATATCCAAAACACAGGAGTCAGTTGGTGAAAAAGTAACATTTCCATTTTTTGAATATTTTGCTTCGAAAAAAGGAATCAGTTCCGGTGCTTTTTCAAGTGCTTCGTTATAAGAAATAAAGCAAAAAAGCCCTGAATCAACACTGAAAGCTCCTTTTTGATTCCCATATGCTTGAGCAATGTAATCACCATCACCATGAGCGGTGTTTAATATAAGAATATCAATTCCTTTATAAGAAAGGATGGCCGCCCAGTCGTTAGTGCAATTATAGTAACCATCACAAAAATCATTCCAACAAATATTTTCCATATGGCCGAACACGTAGCACGGATCGACAATAAGAACATTGCCTTCTGGGAGTTTCACTGTTGTGCCTTGTCGAAATGTAAGTTTTTTGTTCATATTATTAACCTATTATTTTTTTAAATTTTAAAATGTTAAAAGTGTCTAATTGAATTTTTCAAACCGCTTCTTGCAAAATATTTAGCTTCATCTTTCCAAACATTAGCATTCAATGGGGCATTGGTGACAATTCTATTATGATTTTTTCTGAGAATATCGTTGCTTCTGTCATTCGCTGCAATAAATAAAAAGTCAATGTTAAAATATTTTGAAAATTCTTCAAAATATTGTTTCATATGATTAACAAGCTCTTTGGCCAATCCTTTTTTACGATACTCGGGTTTGACATAAAGCCCCATATACCCCATACATCCATATGTTAGTTTTTTACCATAAGATGTAAAAGGTTTGTTTTTATTAAATGTAAAATCCGGAAAATAATGTTCAAAAACAAGGATTGAAATTGGCTCACCATTGTCATTAAGGTGATGGGCCACGGAAATAATATTTTCTTTAGCTGCTCGTTCGAAAATTATTTTAAAGTGACTGTTTTTATGGCTTTTTTCATAAAGTTGATTTTCAAGTGCCCATTTTGAAATGTCATTGATAGGTCTCTTGATAACGGTCTCAATCTTCATAACTTTAACCTTTTAAAGTTGAGTGGCAGCTTGCCAATAAGCCTCTTTAATCATTTTACAATCATCAAGCGCATCGTGTGGGCGATTTTGATTTGCCATAACCTGACTCATTATAAGCCTGTCAGCTTCATTGTCGAGCATGTTACAAGCGTGTTCAAATTCGTATTCGACAGTCCAAAGTCCAGCCGTTTCAAGTAGTCTCATTACCCAAAATCCATCGTAATTAGGTGCGTCAGTGTAAAACAACTCACCATTTTTACAATTTGCAAGAAGTCTTTGACAAGCCTCATTAAGGGTTAGTCCGACATCATAAAGAAGCTTTCTGGGAATATTATGAATGTATTCGGCGTTATCATCCCAGTGAGTCCAGCTTTCATGAGGTTTAATATAAAATGAGTCTCTCTCATCTGTATGAGAATCAATCCAAGCAATTTGAATAGGATAAGATTCTGGTGCCAAGCCACTAGCTTCGCAGTCTAGGATTTTCATAAAATTCCTTTAGTGAAATTATTTTTATATTATAGCGAAGATGAGACTAAAAGTCAAAATTTAATCTCGGTTAAGATAAGATTTTTAACAATTTAAAGTAAAAAATATAACTACCTAATAATAGATAGTTATATAATTATACTACAACGGAATCTTCGAACAGTTTTTTTAGATCATCCTCTTTAAGATATTTTGATATTTTACCATCTTCATCAAAAACACCCTTTTCATTTTTAAAAAAGAAACCTGACGCTGTTTCAAGTAAATAAACATTAAAATCACCGATATGTAGTTTAGCTACAGATTGAGCTGCCTCTTTTGTATTAAAAAGTCTAAGAGTGGTTTCTCTGAACTCAAATCTAATCATAATTGCCCCTTTCTGTTTGTATTTTATTATTATAACAAAACTCATAAAGAAAAACAACAAATAGCCGCTAATGCGGCTATTTATCAGGAGGTTTCGTTAATTCGGTCTTGAATGGAAATATAATTCATGACCGAATCTGATTCCTTGTTGTTTTCAAGCTCATTAGCATAAGAGCGAATGTAATCATTAACAGGGATCGGTTTTTGAGTTGAAGTATCAAATAAAATTTGTATCATTTTTGCTTTTGCATAAACTTTACTTGTATCATTGGAATCAACGAACTCAAAATAAAGTTGTTTACTGGATCCTTTAATATCTTTGATTCGCATTAATACAGAAACCGGAGTTCCATAGCGAATTGGCCTCATAAAATCGATGCTAACATTTGCAGCAACACCAATTTCTTTTGTGGTATCGACCTTCATAGCCTTTGTAAAACCTTCTACTCGTGCAATTTCAATATAATTTAAATAAGACGAGTTGTTTAGATGTTGGCCCATATCAAAATCAACGAAACGTGTTTGAATATCAACTTTAATAGCATCCTGAAAAACTGAAATATAGCTCATTTGAAATTTCCTTTTATTGAGGTTTTTGTTAATTGAGAATGTATTATAGTATGAAAAATCCGATTTTTCCACAAAAATTTAACATTTTTTAACATGTTTCATTATAGAAAAATATTTTATATAACTTTTTGAAGTTCAAAAAAACTTTCAGACCTGCCGGAAGAAGCAAGCCTACTCTTTAAAACCAATGATTTTTTATAATAGGCAATTTAAAATCGCCTATTAAAATCCTTCTTAATAAGTGGAAATTTTTAATTTTATTAGGTTTTTAAAAGATTCTTTAATTTTAATTTTTCAGAATCGTCAATTTCATCAGAGTTTTCGATGAACTCAATAAAAGCCTTTCCTAAAATTTCATAAAACTTCTGAACGCCTTTAACTGTGCTTGTGTCGGCTCCCAAGTCTTTGAGAGTTTGCATAATATCATCATCTAAATCAATATTCATAAGTGAGCTTTTTTCATAATCATAAGCATAATTAAAAACAGTTTCGTTTTTTTCGTTAAATGATATATCTTCATTTGGGTGGAAAAAAGAAAAAGTGTCGTCATCATTAACTTTTAAAGGCAAGTTGTACTTGGCTTGCTGCATTAAATTGCTTTCTTTCATTGTTTCATTATATGAATCAACAAGTGGTTTGAATTCATCACGAAAAACAACAGGCTCCCAATGTGTTGGCTCATTATTTACATAGGAAACTTTTCCCAAGGTGGGAGAGAAAAAATCTTCATCAGTTGATTTCTTTTGAAATATAAAATGATAACGAAATGTATTCATACAAAACTCCTATTTTGATTTAAAATATAGCATAAAAATAAAAAAATAACAATAGTTTTTATCAAAAAAATAATAACTGTCATCCTTGACAATTATTTACACACATTTTAACCTGTTAAAATCTCTGAAGGAGTGGATGTGACAATATCAGGTATTTTCCTAGTCTGCAAATTAAAGCTCCAATTTTTTAGCATAAATTGTGAAATTTCCTGAAGAGACTCAGTGCTTTGGGGAACAAAGCCAGCAAATAGTTGAAAAGCATGAGGAGCATTATTCCAAATTTTAATATCGGCAACACCACCATTAGATAAAATTGCTTGGTGCATATTAATTGAGTCACTTAAGATTATTTCTTTATTTCCAACATGAAAAAGAACGGGTGGAAAGCCAGTAGTGTCAGAAAATAATGGTGAAATCCTTGGATCTTTTAAATCAAGCCCATTAGCATACATTTCGGATATTTTACCTAATCTTGAAGCTGGTAGCATTGGATCTTCTTTTGCTTTTGTTACAATACTTTTCCCTCCCCCAGACATATCTGTCCAAGGAGACATGCAAACAGCAGAACTAGGCATGGGTAGGTTTTTTTCTTTCAAATGAAACAAAGTTGAAAGAACAAGATTCCCACCGGCTGAATCACCAGCAAAAGATATATTTTCAGGTAGATAACCTTGGCTAAGGATACACTCGTAAGTATGAATAGCATCCAGAACAGGGTAAGGGTATGGATATTCTGGTGCTTTTCTATAATCAATAGCTACAACCTTTGCATGTGCAAATTGTGAGATTCTAGTTGTGATGCTACGATGCGAAAAATGAGAGCCTGCAATATAAGCACCGCCCGGAAAATAAAGAACAATTTTATCATGGCTTTTATCTACGTCATTGTGAATAATTTTCTCACCTTTGAAATGAGAAAAAAACAAAGGTTCGAAATGAAAATCTTTAGAAACTGGCATCATTGCACTGATTCTTTTAAGAAACTTTCTTTTTTGTCTAATATTTTCTGTTGATATAGATGATAGCGTTGGTTTAACAAAAGTTTTAAGAACTGTGTTAAGAATGGAAAGTTGAACGCTCATGTGTATGCCTCACTGTTTAATAACTCTATGTATATAAGTATAGCATACTATAATATTAACGTCTGTAAATAAATGTAAAATATCTATTTAATTTTATTATATTTATATTATAATATAAGATATAGAAGATGGAAAAGTGTAGATGTATGTAAATAATGTTGATGATTTTTTAGATCACACAAGAAGTCATGTGGAAAATTTAGAGTACTTGGCCGTTTATGCAATGTCAAAAGTCAAAGAATCAAAAAAACTAAGAGAGTCTCTTGGAATACCTAATGACGCAAACTTAGAAGAGTTTTCGATTAAAGTTATAGAAGGTATTAGTTATCATGACGCTACAAAATTAAACAAAGATTCCCCAGTTAAGATCGGAAAGAATCTAGAGGCTAGATTAGCAAAAGAAATGAGCAAAGATATAGTTGATATTAACGCTCGCGTTTTATTGGCAAAAAAATTAATAAAGCGCGGTTTTTCAGCGCCAGAGATCCTTTATTCAGGTTATGCTGGTGGTCTAACATCTATGGATGGTAATACATCAAAAGAATTTTTTAGTTTTATTGATAATCACCTAAATACAATGGATGATGAAGTGATAAAAAGATACATGGATTCAAGTTTTGAAAATGAATGGGAGCGTAAAGCATTTAAAAAAATAGAAGACATTGTTGATAAAATAGATAGAGGGATGAACCCTATATCATCTGAAGAGTTTGGTAGGAAAATGTCACCTGCATCAGATTTTGTTGGTGATGTTGATATTGTGCTTAAAGATTTAATTATAGATTGTGAAAATAACTATGACAAAATATGCCCAAAGAGGTTTTATCATAAAAGAATTGATGAAATGAGTGTTGATTCACCAAGATTAAGAGAAAAGAATGGGAAAATTGAGATAGAAGAATTATCAACTGAGATGTATGATGATACAATGTCATCTAGGAAACCCAAGAAGTCATCACCTGAGAGAACTAAAGGTTTGGACGATTTTATATTAAAAGGTAGGAAGCCATGGTAAATATTGAAAGTGATTTTAAAAAATGGGGTTTAAAAAGGAGTGAAAAAGGTGTTGGAAAAAAAATAGATAAAAATATTTGGTTTCATAAAAAATATATCAATGATTTCATGACAAATGAGATGTTTAATTATTACATTAAAGATATTCCAAAGAGTTTTAGTTTTGACATTATTAGGTATAATGAAAAAGAAAAAGAATTAATGTTAATAAAAACAAAAGATTTCAATAGTAGTCATGAGCCAATAATTGAAGATTCTTATAAAATATCAATAATTAATAGTGTTAAAATAAATTATAAAAAATCAACATTAGAAAACCCATTAATTTACCACCACAAATGGTTGTTTGTTAAAGATGATTATAAAGGTTTTGATGTATCCGAAAGTAAAAAGAGAAGTCACGAGTGGAAAAGTGTCTTAGGAGTAAACAAGGAGCTAAGTGTTAAAATAGGAAGAAAGTTATTTTGGGATAATTGGCTTATTGAAAATAATTTAGTAAAAAGAGTGGGGAGTAAAATGAGTGAGTTGGATAATAAAAAAGAAATTCAAAATTTTATAGAAAAAAAATCAAAAGAAAAAACAGTTGTAGAAAAAGATATTTGGGATATTTATCTTGAGAATAAAATAATACAGAGCGAATCATCTGCAAAAACCGCAAGGCTTCAATCCCCGAGATCAATTAAACTAATAGAAGAATTTGGAATAAATAAAGATTATAAGAAATTATTAGACATAGGTTGTGGCTCAGGCAATTCAATAAATAAAGAAGCAATTGAGTCGATGGGTATGAGTTATGAAGGTTGTGATCCGTTTAACAAATCAAAAGTTGAAAATTTAAAGGCTCTTAAGAGTCGATGGGGCGAACAGACTGACGTAGTTACACTAAACAATGTCCTGAACACAATACCAGAGGAGAATGCTCGCAAAAGCGTTTTAAGGCAGGCTAAGGATGCTATGAGAGTTGATAAAGGCTTGTTGTTAATTATTGTTTATGAAGGTGAAAAAACAAAAGAAGAAAGAAATGTTGAAAAAGATACGGGAGCTAAAATAAAAAATCTGACACCAATAAAGACAAGGGATGGTTGGCAAAACAGAATGAAAGCTGAGGATTATTTGACGGAAATAAAAGATGTGTTCCCAAACACCATCTTAGTAAGTAAAAATGGAAGCAAGATGTTGGTTTCGTCGAAGGATCTTGATTTTGATTTAAAAAGTAAATTTAATAAAAAAAAGAAGAGAGAGTTTAAGTTTTAATATTTTGAAGCCGCTATTTTAAATTAATTGCGGCTTTTTTAATTATTATTTTATTGCTTTTGATATTGCAAGTTCTTTTTCATGTCCCATTTTAACAAGATTGTTTAGCTCATCAATTGTGGCAATATCTTCTCTTTTAATCCAATCTTCAAAACTTAAGTCAGTGTTCACACCGAAAGTGCTAATTTTTTGTGTATTATTTTCTAAAAAATATTTCATTAGTTGTTTAGAGTGGCTAATCAAAACCAATCCTTGTTTTTGATTATATTGGTTGCTTATTTCAGCAATTAGTTGCCCAAAAGCCCCACTATAGTAGTCTGAAAGTCCAATATCTGGCTCATCCAATATTGAAATAGCAAGATTTTTTTCTTTTAAAGTTGTTTTCAAACTCTTCAGGGAGAAAGAGGCGCTTGTTTCACCAGTTGATTGTCTACTTTCATCACCTAGAACAATTGCTCTTTGAACACCGGCCCGCGTTCTGTTTTTCATAGAAGCAGAGCGAACAACAGCTTCTTTATCTTGAGCAATAGTTTCGAGGATGTTAGCGAAAAGGCTTTTGCCAGTACAATTTTCACCATAAATAATAAGGATATTTGAGTTTTTATTAATGTTAACTTCACAATGTTTAAAAACATCAGTGCTGTCTTTATTTATTGCATCAAAAATCCGATAGCTTTTTTCATTTATGTTATTTAAAAAACTTTTATAAATAGAATAAATGGTTTTCATCCTTTAGTCCTTTTTAATATTTGTTAAAATGCAGATTGGCTATAAAAATACACCTACTCTTTTTTTGATGTATGTATTATAGCACAAAAACCATTTTAAAGGCAACAAAAAAGAGACAGAAGCCTCTTAACTATAAATAACGACATTCTAATTTATCCAGTTGGTTTTCCTGAATCAAATTCTTTGGTAAAGAGAAAAACTTAATTATTTAATTGGATAAAATTATTTTCAATAATGGCATTTTTTAATGGAAGTGTTGCTGTTTCAATTTTTTTCACATTTTCGCTATCTGAAAACCAAGAAAGAAAATCAAAGTCTCCACAGTTTTTTTTTGATATGCTCAGCGAAAATGCGGATAAAAGCGTTACCACGCTCAACACCTAAAAAGTCAAAGACGATATCAATCTCTAGCTCTGCTTGCTTAACATCTTTGAAACAGGCATTATCTGGAAAATAAGATTTTAAAGATTGTTTTAAAAACATATATTTCTCTCTATTTTAGAAATTATAAAACTGATTTGTTTTTTCTTTTTGTTTCATCAATATGCTCAATTGTTTTCCAATGATATCGACATACTGAAATGTATTTCTCTTCTGCGCCTACATCAATAACCTTGCTATTTTTTGTAACTCTTCCATCTTGAGTGAATTTCAAAACCATTCTAGCTTTCACTCCACAAAAGCACACTTGACTAATTTCTTCAATTTCATCCGATAATTCAAAAAGAGCTTTGGCACCTTCAAAAAGAGAGCCATTAGAAGTTGTTCTTAGTCCATAGCACATAACGGGAACTTTTAAGTAATCAACAACATCAGATAGTTGCTCAATATGTTTTCTGCTAAAAAATTGACTTTCATCAACAAGAACACAAGCAATGTCTTTGGTCTCATCCTCAACTTGTGATTTAACATGTTGATAAATATTAAAATCCTCATTAACAGATAATGCTTCTGCTTCAATACCCATTCGAGATTTAATAAGCCCAGCACCAAAACGGTTATCAACAGTATGGGTTAAAAGGATAGTGTCACGTCCCTGAGCTTGATAGTTATAATTAACCTGCAAGAGGTGAACACTTTTGCCAGCATTCATAACTGAATAATAAAAACGAAGCTTAGCCATAAAAAATACACCTGCTCTTTGTGTTGATGTATGTATTATAGCACAAAAACCATTTTAAAGACAACAAAAAAGAGGCCGCAGCCTCTTAATTATTAAAAAACAATATTCTCATCTCTCCAATCGTTTTTCCTGCCGTTTTCAAGAGTTTTGAAATCAAACATGTCCTTTCTTCTGATTTTTGCTTTTTTATCGTTTTTGCCGTGAAAAACAATACCCTCAGCATTATTATTACGCATCCAGTTATAAATTCCATCAAAGCTCATTTCAAGATTGTTAATAACTTCACCTCCATGTTTTACAAGGATGTGTTTGTCAACGTTATGCGGGTTCTTCTGAAGCTTTGGTCCAATAAGTTCGTAGCTGATTCCATCTTCAAGCTCTCCACTATTTACAAGTGCTTCCCGAAACATAGCATCCTCATTTCCATTGCCAACAGGTACCCAATGCGGGTGGTGAAAAGTGACTGGATCTGGCATTTCTTCGCAAGCAATAGCTCCTTCAGGAATATCTTTAAACATCCAATCTTCTGGAATAAAGTCCCCTTTGCTGTTTTTTGCTTTCTTTAAAAATTTCTTTTTAAGTTTTCTATCCCATCTTTTATACAGGATGCCACCATTGAAAAAAGCCGCCGTTCCATCAATTTTAACGGTTGCGACAACACCATCTTCATTAAACACCCAAGATGCATCAGGTTGAATTACGCGAGTCGCAAGAGCATCGTTATCATAGTCGAGTACAAAAACAGTTTTCATTTTTTTCATTTTAAAATTCCTATTTTAATGAGTAATTTTCGAATCCCGCCCATCGCTAGGAATAGTTATAATATCAAAAATACTGTTTAAATGCAATGTTTTTTTAAAAATTAAAGATTATTTTTGTTTTTATTGATTAAAGCTCTAATCATTAAATAATCTCTTTCATTAACATCAATGGTTTTAACACCTACATTAGCAGGCTCAAGATCCTTTTTCAACTGTCTGATTTTTATGAAGTTGAAAACACTTTCTGCTAATTTAAATCGTCCTATTTTATATTCAAGTTTTTCAATTTCTTGAAGAGTTTCTATGGCTTCTTTTTTATCAATATACATAATTTTAATCCATTTTAATTTTGTCTTTAACAGCTCTGTAATAAGCAAGAACATCGTCTTCATAACCAGAGTCAGGGTCGTAATATGAAAAATCATCTAATAGTTTTCATTTTTTTCATTTTAAAATTCCTATTTTAATGAGTAATTTTCGAATCCCGCCCATCGCTAGGAATAGTTATAATATCAAAAATACTGTTTAAATGCAATGTTTTTTTAAAAATTAAAGAT
>Ga0307966_1001522_pt1 | contig 18259 bp, 21 predicted proteins | sample OrgLakmetagen646_FD_203141 | JGI IMG/M metagenome (GOLD analysis project Ga0307966, IMG submission 203141) | Saline water microbial communities from Organic Lake, Antarctica - #646 | ecosystem: Environmental > Aquatic > Non-marine Saline and Alkaline > Saline | place: Antarctica: Organic Lake... | reverse complement strand
GGACTTTGTAAATGAGACCTCATTTTTTCTCAATCTTTCTCATTTACAAAGTCCCCTCAGCAGCCAGTGCACGGCGCTCTGCACAGCACAGTGTTTTGAAAATGCTATGGGTATTGTGGAGATGCCACTCTTTTTTAGAACACCTGTTCTCACTCTAAACTTTGACGAGCGCACAATTGTGGGTCGGTGTGGGTGAGGACTGCCGAAAAACGATGCTGCCAAACGGGGAGTGACAGGTCTGTGTGTCCGAGATCTCTTATACCAATATACTATTGCTTTATCAAAAGCATCTGTCACAAAGCATGAGGTCACACAAGATCTGAAATCTGCTGTGACATTGCTTCATGGAAAGCATCTGCCACATACCATGAGGTCACACAAAATATTATGCTAGCAAAAGACGACACACACAGCAAAGGCATGCACACACACACATGCACACACATGCACACACACACAGACACACACACACACCTGGTGATCTGACAGTAGGTAACGAGAGCCATCAGCATCAATGCGTCCAAAAGACTTGAAAATGGTGGACCGTACTGGGACACTGTGGGGGGGGTGGCTGGCGCTGCAGTAAGTGATGATGTCAGAGCCCACAACTATCACTCCCCCTGCAAAGAAAAAGTGTATATGTTTATGTGTATGTGTATGTGTGGTGTGTGTGTGTTTATGTTGGGAATCCGTTTGAGGGAACGACTGAAGGCAAATCGCAGCACAAGCGTAGGCATGTGCTGCAGTAGGTGGCGACGTCGGAGCCAATGGCCATCAACCCTTCTGCAAAGAAAAAGTGTGTGTGTTTATGTGAACGTGGATGTCTGGTCTGTGTGTTTATGATGGGGTTTCGTTTGAGGGTAAGACTGAAGGCAAGTCGCAGCACAAGCGTAGGCATGTGCTGCAGTAGGTGGCGACGTCGGAGCCAATGACCATCACTCCCCCTGCAAAGAAAAAGTGTGCATGTGTATGTGGATGTGTGGTGTGTGTTTATGATGGGGTTTCGTTTGAAGGTTAGACTGAAGGCAAGTCGCAGCACAAGCGTAGGCATGTGCTGCTGTAGGTGGCGACGTCGGAACCGATGACCATCACACAGCTGCATAAATGCCAGTGTGCAATAGTGGATGCTTGGGTCCTGTTAAAGGGTAAGACTGCGAGCAAATTGAGAGCAAGCCATAACCACAGCTGATGACCATCATTTTCCTGCATAAATGCCAGTGTGCAGAAGTGGATGCTTGGGTTTTGTTAAAGAGTAAGACTGCGAGCAAATTGAGAGCAAGCCATAACAAGTCGCAGCACAAGGGTTTGCTTGCGCTGCAGCAAGTGGCGACGTCGGAGCCGATGACCATCATTTCCCTGTATAAATGCAAATGTGCACATGTGGATGCTTGGGTTCTGTTTCAGGGCAAATTCATAACAAGGTGCAGCACAAGGGTTGCTTAGCACTGCAGCAGGTGATGGTGATGACACGAAGATCTTGCACTATGCACGTGAAAACGAACAACTATAACTTGATGTGCAAGTAGAGCGACACTCCCTCAACAAGAAAAGAGAAAAAAACAACGATGGGGATCAGGAGGGTAGCAGGTTTGGCCTGGAGCTTGCTCTTGACGAAAGTTGGTAATGGTACTGGAAAGGGCACGTCTGGAACCTTGAGAGGTAATTTGCAGACTCAAACAGCAAGCCAACAGCGCGTGCACAGTCTTAACAAACGCCCTGTTGGCGCACTTTGTGGAGGGATAACACAGCTAGCCAACAGTGCGTTCACAGCCCCAACTAATAGACGCCCTGTTGGTGCAATTGTGGGATAACACAGCTAGCCAACAGCGCGTGCACAACCCCAACTAATGGACGTCCTATTGACGCACTTATGACGACTTTTACCCAATTACTGACCTGCTTGCTGGAGTGCGTTCTCTGGAATGAAAGGACGTGGACCACACATTACTGAATGCTCCCTTGGGCCTCACAACCCCACACCCACACAGACAAAGTAAACCGCAAACTCCCACAACCAGGCGGACCCGTTTGGACAACGTACACCACAAACTCACCTAAGGGCGCTGGCACACTGATGAGCAGGTTTGCCCCGTTGTCCAAATTCTGCTGGTTCAGGCCCTTTGGCCCCTCTGCCAGATCCTGCACATACACACACAAACGTGCATACAGCTCATTGGTCATTACTCATGTGTGCTGACGTCGTGACTGCGTACGTCATGCTTAGAGCCTTTGCTTCCACTGGCAGATCCTGCGCACACACACACAAACATTCATACATCTTAACGGTCATTACTCATGTAAGCTGACGTCGTGACTGCATACATCATGCTTAGAGCCTTTGGTTCCACTGGCAGATCCTGCACACACACACAAACATTCATACATCTCAACGGTCATTACTCATGTAAGCTGACGTCGTGACTGCATACGTCATGCTTAGAGCCTTTACTGTTGTTCACGGGCTACACAGTACCTGTCCTGACTTGGCACATGCAAAACACAGGCTGAGGAGCTCAATGCCTTGTGAGCATGTGACACGCACACACATACACACACGTAATTTCCAACAGTTTTGAGAATAGCTTGTGAAACAAAAGACGCAACTGTGTGGCAAGCCAAGAGATGAGTCATCAATAACATGGAGTCTCACGTTCACATGAACACAGGTTAAGAGCTGCATACGCACCTGAACTATCCCTAAATTGTCTAACTCATTAGAATGCCGCTCTTCATTGCAAAGACCAGGCTGCCATCTCAGAAATGGTTGAATAGGAGCAGTGAGGTGCAGAGGGAGTGCAGCCCCCTCTGAATCGCTCTCACAACATTTGGTACAACTTCAATGCAGGTTGCAGCGCAGGCTCCGCCCCATTTTTGTGATCCGCAGGATCACACCCTACTTGTTAGCAAGACAAGGACGGGCACACAAACACGCACAGACACACACACACATACACACAAACACACACACACACAACACACACTCTAGAGCTCACCCCATATGAGTTGAGGTGCACTTCGTAGCTCTTCAGATGCTTTGCCTCTCGGCTGTCCTTGTACAGCACGGCGACGGTGGGCTGTGCACAGCCTGTGGGTTGAGACATGCAAAGGTGAGGGGTGCATTATGAGCGTGCTTGGGTGCAGGGGGGTATGAGGCTTGTTTGATGCACTAGGTGCTGGCTTTGACTAGAGGGAGAATTGAGGTTTGTTTGATGCACTAGGTGCTGGCTTTGATCAGGGAGAATTGAGGTTTGTTTGATGCACTAGGTGCTGGCTTTGATCAGAAGGAGAATTGAGGTTTGTTTGGTGGATGCTGGCCTTGGTGCAGGGGGGGTGGAGGTTTGTTTGTTGCACCAGGTGCTTGCTTTAGCGCAGAAGGGGCGAGTTAGATTAGGCCCAATGTCTCTCTCCTTGGTCTTCCCCCCTCCTTAATGCATCACCGGTGCCGAGAGTGTGCTCAACACCTGGCCTCTCTCTACTTTAGTGTTCACTTTTTCTGTTGCTGGGTGCGCAGCCTGTGCAGAGAGTGCATGCAACATTCAAATCTGGTGCGTCGTTCACTGCTCTGCTGTCACTACTACTGCTGCTGCTGCTGCTGCAAGTGCTTCTGCTGCTGCTGCGATCCTGTTGCTGTGCACTCTGCTGCTTGCCCTCCTACCCCTACTTCACTTTGTGCGTGGTTGTGTGGAAACAAATATGACCATGACCGTTGCCTGTACCTTTATGATCACTGCCTCTTGGTCAGACAGATTCAAACTGCCTTTTGGTCACACAGGTTCAAGAAATGTCTGCGCCACACGCTTATGAAATTCCATGCCAAAAACACACCAACAGATTTAAAAAATGTCCGTGCCACACGCTTTCGAACTCACCTGCCAAGAACACAGTGTATCGAGCTCCTCCGCGCGGCAGCTGAAAGTTGGCTGCTCTTCTGAACAAGCAGAAGATATCCCTCACATCTCAAAACACACCTGCCAAGAACGCAATGTCGATAATGCTGAGCTCCTCCATGCGGCAGATGAAAGCCGGCTTCATGGGCCCATCCTCCATCATGGGCACAATCTGAGAGAACAGGGGCAGGATAAAGTGTGCATGAGCGTGCTTTGTAGAAATGGGGATGGAAAAAATGTGAATGGGTATGCTTTTTATTGTGTATGTGTGTGTGTGTGTTTGAGTGTGTGTGTGTGTGTGAGTGTGTTTGTATGAGTGTGTGTGTGTGTGTATGTGTGTGTGTGTGTGTGTGTGTGTGTGTGCGAGAGAGAGAGAGAGAGAGAGAGAGAGAGAGAGAGAGAGAGAGAGAGCAGCTTCATGCGCTTGTCCTCTCCATCATGGACACAATTTGAGAGAACAGAAGCAGAGACTAATATTACCAAAGGCCTTCTGTGACGAAAAGCTGAGAGCAAGCCTACCACAAGCTGCTCCCGGTCCACTCTGTTATCAACAAGTAGAGAACACACACACACACACACACACACACAAACACACACACAAACACCTTCAGCAGGCCGTCATACAGCAACAGCCCAATCAAACGCTACTCTGGGTCCACGGTTGCCAAAAAATAGAGAAAATACAAAACAAGGCATACACACACATACACCTTCAGCAGGCCATCATATATCATATAGCAGCAAACCAATCACACGCTGCTTCAGGTCCACGGTTGCCAAAAAGTAGAGAATATACAAAACACGGCGAACTCACACAATACACACACACACACCTTCAGCAGACCGTCATACAGCAACAGCCCAATCACACGCTGCTCCGGGTCCACACTTGTTAGCTGGCCCTCATCACAGGGTCGGCCTACGGGCTCCTTCAGGTCGCCTTGGGCCTTGGTGACAAGATCCCCTGGGTAGAAGGATAGCAGCAAGTTTCGGTTCCCGTACATTAAAAAAGATATGAACACGAAAGTGTGTGTGTGTGAGTGTGTGTGTGTGTGTGCGTGTGCTGGATGATGGTGCCCTGGCTACCACTCACGGGAGCTGGGAATGTACTCCAGAACACAGAACTTCAGGCGCTCCACCAGGACGAACAGCAAGTCATGGTCATAGCCCTGCGGGTTGTGTGTTGGAATAGCATATAAATAGGGTTAGTGCAGGGTTCCATCAGGGTTTAGCATCCGGACAAAACACGCCCTGGTGCTTACCTTGGGTCGCAGTAGCTGCATGTTCGTGATCCGGCCCCAGATGGGCACATCGTACACGGCCTGGACAAGGTGCGCACAAGGTCACAACCGGTGGTTGACACTCAGACACAATGCATGCGCGTGGAACAGTGCTTCCACTTCAAGCAGACCCCATTTACCTCAAGCCCACTCCCAGTGGAGGTGTGCAGCTCAATGTGATTGGATTTCCTGCATTGCCGAGAAGGAAAAGAAGGGGGATGGGCCCACTGAACAAACTTCATGCCAATACAGGTTGAACTCTCATCAGCTTGGATCCGGTCCGAAACACCCCGTACCCGACGATCAAATTAAGGCTGTCACTGCTAACAAAGTTGCCGACCAGGGAGGTCACTATGCGAGTTGGCTTCTGCGCGGTGACGACGTAATTGAACGCGCCATTGCTGACGGAGGAAGGATGAGCCTCGTCTATTTCCATTTTTAATATATTTTACTCGATGTGCTCGATGCCAGCAGTTCCACAAGAAAAAACCCTACCAAAAAAAACCTGATGCAGAAATCACACACATACATGCAAACACACACACACGTGCAAACACACACACACACACACATACATGCAAACACACACACGTGCAAACATAGAAAGGTACGTTTGTACGCACGCTCGCACACACGTTCTTGCTCACACACATGTACAATTACACAAGTACTCGCATACATATACTCTCTTACAAATGCATTTACTTGCAAATTCGCACACGCGAAAACATGCGCAATTTTGTGTGCGACTCCTAAAAACTGCGAACGCGCCAGCACGCGCCCTGGTTTTCGTCACTTTTCCTGCCGTTGGGTGGGGACTACGCTGGGTCTCACGAAGTCTCTGGGTTTTGAACCTGTGAACCTGCTTCTTAACACCCACCTGTTAAAAAAGGGCAATGACACGTGCTGCTGGACGCATTTTGTACAGAACCCCTCAAACCAGCCAGTCTAGTCTACTACATGATTTCTTGCTCTGTAAATTGCCAAGGGGGGTCCAACATGCTGTTCCTTCGAGTTTTGCCGATGCCGTTTCCTCTATCCAGTCTTTTTTAACTTCTTGTCTGATCTTGTCTGATCTTGACTACATCCTTGCAAGGAGAAGGAAAAAAACTGCGGGGACACTGAGAAACCACTTTAATACCAAGTACCGAGCACCGTAAAGGGGACCACCACAACAGAAAAGGTAATTCAAATGGGGAGCAGAGGGTTGCAGGCTTTACCTGTCACTGGTGCTCCTGACGAGAGTTGATGCATTAGAAAGTGCGTGCCTGGTATAGAAGAGTTCAGCAGCAACGTTGACAGAATGCACGTGGAGTTTGGCAAGCTTCCTAACTCTTTGAGAGTCACGACCCGAGTCCTGAAAGGTTCCGTGGTGCGTTTTTGTCTCTCTCTGCAACCGTGATCTTTGCTATAGTTTTAATTTTAGCTCACCAAATAACAAATCATCAATTATGAGCAGTGTACACAGCCGAGACGCGCGGGCAGTAAGAAAGTTTTCTTTTGCGCACTTCCGCACACACACTCATACACACACGTTCACACACTCTTGCAATGAGCACGTATGCAAATGTATTACGTGCCCAACAATTACGCACAATCTCGTGTACGCACAAAAACAACGCACCTGCACGCTCAAGCCCCTAGCGAGACCGCCATCTTTCTCGACCATCAATGCACGCACTTGATTGCTCGCGTACATGTACACCCTAATCCTAGCACACCTGCCTGTGCTGCGGTGCGACCTTACCATCTGCCAGCATTTGCTAGCTATCCAGGTCTGTCTGGCCTCCCAAAGCATTGTGCCCCAAACTTGCGCCGTGCTCTTGTAGTCCTTAGCACAGGGACTGCACATTGCCTGCTGGGTGGTTGGCCCTCACATAAGAAGAAGAGGAAGAAGAAGCTGCTGGGTCACAATCCCCCCGCACACACAACCGGCGGGATCGAGGCAAACGCGATCTGTCGACCGGGCGTAAACAAATAAATTAAAGGTTTATTTATGAACGTATGGATGGTTCGTCGGTTGGAACGATTTTGCATCGAAAAAACCCTCTCACATCTGACAGCTGAGGCGTAGCAGGCGTACAGGTGGGTCGCTATACGAGTGTGATGCCCCCGGATTTGGCCGCGGCAGGGGAGAGCGGGGCTGAGGGGACGAGGAGGAGGAACTCAGACTTGGGGCATCCCTCTTCTGGGGCCGGAGCACAGCAGAACAGCAGCAACGCAATTGCAGCAGAGAGATTAGGGGCAGTGCACAGCAGCAGCAGCAACGCAGCAGGGGCGAGTGCGGAGCAGGGAATCCTTCCTCACATAACCAACAGTAGCAGCAGGAAAAGACCCCAACCGCCACAGCAGCAGCAGCAGCAGCAGCCCCTCGACCCCGGCACCAACAGCAATACAGCCAGCGAGGAGGCAGCAGCAGCTGCGGCTGCAGCGGAAGCCGTTGCCCACCCCCTCAGGTTTCTGTCCAAAATCATCGAGAGCATTCAGGCCACCGACCGCGAGCGCTACTTCATCTTCCCCGTGGACGAGCGTGGCGCGCCCAAGTACTACAGCATCATCAAGAGCCCTATGAGCTTCTCGGTCATGCAGCAGAAACTGGACGCGGGCGCGTACACGTCCTGGCGCGCTTTTGTCGCAGATTTCGAGCTGATTGTGACCAACGCCCGCACTTACAACACCAACAAGACACGCTGCTACAAGTGCGCGCAGACGCTGCAGCGCAATATCAACAGGATCCTGGGGCAGCACGAGCTGGACATCCGCAAGGCCTTCACCGCCCTCTTCCCCCTCACGCCTGGCCCAGGGGGGGGGGGGGCAGCAGTGATAACCCACGGGGTAGGAGCAGCAGGCAGCAGAGAGTTGGGGTGGGGCCAGCCTGAGACCACCAGCAAACGCTCCACCCCTCAGGAAGCAGGCCAGCCCGTCACCCTCAGCACCAGCTGTGGCCTGCAGCTCACCGTGCCCTCCTCTACCCCTCCTCCGCTTCCCACAGCAGCAGCACGTGAGCAGCAGCAGCAGCAGCTACAGGTGCTCATGCCCCCTCCAGCGCGCCGTGTCCCCATCTGTGACCACATCTCAGACGATGAGGACTTAACAGGAGGAGGTGTAGCGCAGCAGCACCAGCAGTACCAGCAGCAGCAGGGGCAGCAGCAGCAAGGGCATGTTCAGGGGGGAGGAGAGGCGAGTGGGCTGGTCCCCCTGGAGACTCTGCTTGTACAGCTGCGCATGGCTGCCCTCCGCCAACCATGGGCTACAGAGCGAGCGAGCCCTGGGGTGGCCCCCTCATTGTCTTCACCTCCTGCAGAACCAACAGCATCTCACCAGCAGCAGCATGATCAGCAGCAGCAGGGAAGCAATAGTGGTCTGAGCCAGGCATGGAAGGACGCCCGGCGGCCAATCGAATGGCAGTGCCACTGGTTGGAGCTGCGTCGCAGGGAACTACTGGCTCAGCAACACAGGCTAGAGGTGAGATTACGCTCCTTGCGCTTGCACATTGACACTTGTGGTCGTGCCCACGTGCAAATCTCACGTTGCACACTTTTGCGTACTTGAGCATATGTACACGTGTGCATACTCACAGGGATACCAGCATGATGCATGCACACCAGCACGCATGCACACATACACACGTGCATGACATACGCATGTACGTGCACATACAGGCATGTTCACACACTGACACACACGGTCGCACGCATGTGCACACATGCTCTCATGCACACACGTACACACATGCACACATCTATACGTACATACCCACAGGTACTCCTGCAGCAGCAACAGCAAACAACGCCCGCACCTGCACCCCCCGCTGTAGCCTTGCCCAAGCAGCAGGAGCAGCTGACGGCCAGCGTGCAGCGCTTCTTAGGCCACGCCACCCTGACCCCCCCACCTACGCAGCCCACTATCATCCTGCCCCCTCCGCATGCACCCCAACCGGCCACTACTGCACAGCACCAGCACCAGCCACAGCAACACCTCCAGCAGCAGCAGCAGCAAGCCGCGGGCATGCATCAACCATGTCCACCCCCTCACACGCTTCTGCTACAGCCTCCCCTTCCTCACAGGACCCACTTCCATCAACTCAGGGCAGGGCACACGCAGCTGGGAGGCAGCTTGCGGGACAACACGGTGAGGCTGAGTGACTTGTGTATTTCGTGCGTGTGTGTGTGTCTTTTCTTTCTGTGGGTGGATTCTGTGGGTGGATCACAGCGAGAAATGACTGCTGGTTTATGTTGGTAGGCATGCTTTGCATGATGTTATTATGTTCATGAGAATACCTGAAACATCTCTAGACACTCAGGTGTGGATGCATCGACGCACACACACACACACACACACACACACACATACACACACATACACACACATATGCGTACACCTGCAGCAGCAGCAGCAGCAGCAGCAGCCGTCGCAGCAAGGGAGCAGCGGTGCGTTAGAATGGCAGCATGGGAGCAACGGCGCTTTAGAAAGGCAGCAGGGCGAGGCCATGGTTATCGACCAGCAGCAGCTTCCTCATGGGTTAGGAATTGCTCACTGTGAAGGGGGCATACAAGGGCAGGCCAGTGTGCCGCCGCCCGCCCCGTCGCTGACCCCCCCTGCAAAAAGGAGAGGGAGCCGTAGCAGCAGCAGGAATGCTCAGCAGCAGCAACAACAACTGCAGCAGCAGCAACAAGATATGCAGGGGCGTGGGGCGGAGGCTATGCTGCCTGGCGCGCTGTTTTCTGGGTTTGAGGTGCTGCAGCAGCATGTCCAGAACGTGCGGCAGAGCCTGCAGGTGGGTGTGCTTGTGTGTGCGTGCTTGTGTTCGTGCGTGCGTGTGTGCTTGTGTGTGCGTGCTTGTGTTCGTGCGTGCGTGTGTGCGTGCTTGTGTGTGTGTGTGTGTGAGAGAGAGAGAGAGAGAGAGAGAGAGAGAGAGAGAGAGAGAGAGAGAGAGAGTGTGTGTGTGTGTGTGAGAGTGTGCATGTGAATGCGTGTGAGTGTGTGCGTGTGAGTGCGTGTGAGTGTGTATGTATGTGTGTGAGTGTGTGCGTGTGTGTGCATGTGAGTTTCAGGTGCTGCAGCAGCATCTCACACACCATAACACACACAGCATACGCCATGCTCCAGCGTTTGCGTTGAAAATGGTTACATTTTGAACGCACCCCCGATGAGGCGGCAAATTTATTTGGCTGGTTAGGCAGGCAGCAGCATTTCATCCAAGAGAGGGTACTAATTATGCCATTATTTTTGCATGGAAGCGCCCCTGATAATGCAGGCAATCGTTAGCCTGTTTGGCAGGCAGCAGCATTCATCTAAGGGAGGGTACTAGTTATGATGTGGTTTGTGCTTGGGAGCGCCCCTGTTGCGGCAGGCAATCGCTGGCTTGTTTGGCAGGCTGCAGCATTCATGCAAGAGAGGGTACTGGTTGTGCCGTGGTTTGTGCTTGGAAGCGCCCTGTTAAGGCAGTCGGCTTGTTTGGTAGGCTGCAGCATTAATCCAAAGCATCTGACATTTTTCATTCTTGCACTAAATTTGCTGTTCATTAAAGCACCTTGTGGTCCACACAACACCTACACGTCAAAGAACACTGCACCCTTTGTCAAAAAGAGCGACAGGCGGCACTCACTTGGACAGAAACGCATGCTCTCACGCGCACACGTGCAGTCACTGTGCTCTGCATTTAGCTTATAGCTTATATTATATAGGCGCGGCGTCGGTACATGAGCAGCTTCTGCACTGATTGTTTCGCGACGTGCTCTTCCGTGCGCGTGCACACGCGCTCTTACACACACACACACACACACACACACACGCACACACACACACGATTGTCAAAAGCTACACAAGCAGCACTTTAACAACATCGCATGCTGTCACGTGCACACGTGCCATCACTTTGCCCTGCGCAGGCTGCGTTTAGCTTAGACAGGGGCGGCATTAGCACGGGGGCAGGCAGTCGCGCAGGGTACAGAGCTGCAGGCGCACTGCGCAGGCCATCGTCACGTGCTGGTGTGTTTTGGGTCGATGTGTGTGTGTATGTGCGCAAATAGTTTGTGTAGCAAGGTGCATGTGCGGGTGCGAGGTGACACAAACAAATGCTCCAGCTCTGGTACCTGCATGTTAAACCTGTGTGCTCATATTTTTCTTTTGCTAGTGTTGCACTGCTCCTAAATTTGTCACATCCTTGAGCGAGCGCACGTGCCTAGGGCTGGCCAGAACTGTATCTATACTCCGTGTATGACCGTATATCTGGTGACTTCCCTGCCAAAAGTACCGTAGATACACCGTATATATATATATGGTTCTGGCCAACCGAACACATGCCTGCTCCTGCTTGTTGCACAATTTTTGGCACAATGTATTGGTAGGGTTGGCCAAGGCCTGGTGCACCAGATGCACAGAGACAAGTGACGGCCTCATTTTGCCTCAATTATGTACACACACACACACACACACACACACACACACACACACACTCAATCACACACAGGAGGAAGAGCAGGGGGTGGTGGAGGAGGGGGCCTTACTGTGGTCACGCGACCCGGCACGGGGGGCTTTGAGTCCGTCAAGCGCAAGCGCAGTGACGGCGACTTAGAAGGCTCCGCACGCATGGAGCGCTCCATGGTGAGCTGCAGACACACATGGGCAAGTCCGTCATCGTGCTTTGAGTCTGCCAAGGGCCCCCGTGCGCTCGTAAAGATGGAAAGGGCTCCACATACACAGCATGCTTAAATTTGAGTTGCAGCTACACTAATGTATGTTTGCTAATTGTTCCTTGAATCCTGCCTGTCAAAATGTGAGTATGGTGAAACGTTTGAGTGTGGAGGAGGCGATGGGTTTCTTCCCGCACGTGTAGCATGTTCCATCAAGTGTGGGCGTGTGGGCGTGTGTACCTCACGCACTGATATGTGATGTATTTGTTTCCGTGAAGAATTACCAATTGGCATACATAAATGCATACACACACGCGCACGTGAGCGCACAAACACACACATACACACGCATGCACGCGCGCACACAAACACATACACACACGTTTGTGGCACGCAGACCGCCATCTACATCCCTCCAGTGCGCGACTTGTCAGAAGAGGAGCTTGCAGCTAGGGACGCTGCCAACACCACCTGGGCGTGTGCGTACCAGCAATACGGTGGGTGCACGTGTGTTTGTGATTTCTACTGTGTTTCCCTTTTGTGCATTTTGTGTTTGTCACCAATCATTTTGTGTTTATTATTTTTGTACGTGTACCATAGTGCGTGTATGCAATTGCACAAGACGCATGACGGCAATAGTAAGTGCACACAGCCGCACGAAAGGCTGGTGCAGCACATCATACACGCGTACCCTCCGCACTGCTGGTACAATCACGCCCAGCCGTTAACGCACCCAACAATTGCACACACACACACACATACACACACACATTGTAAGTGCACACAGCCGCACAAAAGGCTGGCGCAGCACATCATACTCGCGTACCCTCCGCACTGCTGACACTTCAGGCCCAGCCGTTAAACTCACCCAACAATCACACACACACACACACACAACACACACACACATACACACACACATACACATACACACGCACACGCACACACACACGCACACGCACACACGCACACACACACACACATTGTCATGCACCCATTCTGAAACACATTTTCATATGAATACATACACAGGCGCCTCAGCCTTCACTAACCCCCCTGCCGCCATTGCCAATGTGCTGGGTCCGTCTGGTAGAGGGGATGATGAAGGCAGCAGCAGCGAGGACACAAGCGACGAAGCTTATGTGACAATGCACGCGTACATGGAAGAGGAGGAACGCAAGCGATTCGCTGCCTTAGCAGGTATGCGTGTGTAAAAACCCTCTTCTCACTTTCTCTCTCACTCTTTCACACACACGCAGGCACACACACGCACACGTGCACACACACACACACACACACACACACACACACATGCACACAGAGGGGCAACGGAGACGCAACAAAGGACAAGCCACCCCCAGCGTGCCGGCCGGTGCAAGCTCACGCACTCCTCGATCCACCTCTCTCCGAACCTCGGCCGCGCAACAGCAGCATCAACAGGTTAGCTGAGTTGTCTGAAGCTTGTTGTGTGTGTATCTGTGTGTGTGTGTGCGCGTGTGTGTGTGTGTGTGTGTGCGCGCGTGTCCGTGTATGTTAAGTGTGTGTGTGTGTCCTCCATAAGTGTTTACTCACTCATGCCAGTCCCCTTACTGACCCCTTTAAAAGTACCTGCCCAAACCAACCTACATACAGTACACTAAAAGTGTGCAGCCACATCCACCAACCATTGCTCCACCATGCACGTTGGCACTGCATTGATGTGTGCGAAGTTGTTTTTTCCGTACATTATCACGCTCTCTTGCAAATGTAGTGTGCAGCCACAGCCACCTGTACATTCAATGTTCCATCATGCACGTTGGCATAATCGCAAGTCATTCTGCGCAGAGCTGCTCTTCTGCAACGTAATCACACGCACTCGTACTCACATGCTAACCTGTCCTCCTCACCCAACCCACTTCCAGGACCCTACCCAGTCCAGCACGCCCACCGCACGCGTGCAAGCTACTTCTCTGCAACGTAATCACACGCACTCGTACTCACTTGCCAACCTGTCCTCCTCACCCAACCCACTTCCAGGACCCTACCCAGTCCAGCACGCCCATTGCACTTGTGCAAGCTACTTCTCTGCAACGTAATCACACGCACTCGTACCCACTTGCCAACCTGTCCTCCTCACCCAACCCACTTCCAGGACCCTACCCAGTCCGGAACGCCCATTGCACTTGTGCAAGCTACTTCTCTGCAACGTAATCACACGCACTCGCACTCACTTGCCAACCTGTCCTCCTCACCCAACCCACTTCCAGGACCCTGCCCAGTCCGGCACGCCCACCGCACCTTCAGGGGAGAGGCTTCCTACAGCGTCAGGCACGGCAGCAACACCTGGTGAGTATGCTGTGTGTGTGTGTGTGTGTGTGCGCAAGTCCAATGGACTCAAAGGAAGGACTGCTGGCAGTTCGCATGCAAGGCCAACAGGGATGCATAAGCTAAGGAGGCGTGCATTACTGACACCCGCTTTTGTAACATCACAAATTGTGCTCTGTGTTGGCAGAGTTGGCACTGCATTAGGGTCGGCATGAACCGCAAGCATGTACGTACGTATACCGTGTGTGTATGTGTGTGTTTGTGTGTATGCAGTGTATTTAGCAGTGAAATGGCCGCACCCACGGTCACGTGCGCTGTCCATTTGTACAATTCTGGCCTTATCAGCACAACAAGCACACACGCACACACACACACACACACACACATGCATGTGCGCAATTGCTACACTGTTCAAAGTTTTTTTGGATCATTTGATAGCAAAGCAAGCTTTGCGTTTTCATCTCCTCCTTTGCTAACACATCCTTCTTTGCTCATGCATCCTCCTTTTGCTAGCATCCTCCCCCTCTGCTTATGCATTATGCATCCTCATTTGTGTGTGCCTTCTCTGTCGGCCCTTGGTGCAAACTGCTGGCGTGTGTGTGTGTGTGTGTGTGTGTGTGTGTGTGTGTGTGTGTGTGTGTGTGTGTGTGTTTCTAATCTACAGCCCGCCCCTTGCAATGCAGGCACTATTTCGTGATTACCTGTCCGCTCTTATGTGTGCGCTGCTGCCACTATTTCTGTATGTCCCTGTCCCACCTCAAGCGCACTGCTGGCACGTTTATTCACCTGTCATGTGGCCACACTGCCTTATTTGCGTGCCTGCTTCTGTGTGCGTACCACTCTTCTGCCCGCTGCGTTGGTGGGTGTGGGCGTGATCACCTGCGGCTCAGGAGGATGTTAAAGGCCGTATGGCAAGGATTCAAAAGGCCACATCGCCAGGAGTATAAGCACAGTTTCTTCCTATTGACGATGTCCCCTTCAATCACCACGCACACACTGTTGTGTGACTGCGCAAGCGTTACCTCCCCTCATCTCCTGCTCACTTCACCCATCCATTCACATCTGCTGCGCTGCTTCCTGACTGCACAGTTGCCGCAGGCGGGGGTTGAACCCCAAGGACCACACACCAGGAGCACGTAGCACTGCTTTTCCTATTGACGATGTCCCATTCAATCACTACGCACACGCTGTTGTGTGACTGCGCAGGAGTGCGCAGCGTTACCTCCCCTCCCCTCCTGCTCACTTCACCCATCCATTCACATCTGCTGCGCTGCTTCCTGACTGCACAGTTGCCGCAGGCGGGGGTTGAACCCCAAGGACCGCACACCAGGAGCACGTAGCACTGCTTTTCCTATTGACAATGTCCCCTTCAATCACCGCGCACACGCTGTTGCGTGACTGCGCAGGAGTGCGCAGCGCTCCCTCCCCTCCCCTCCTGCTCACTTCACCCATCCATTCACATCTGCGCTGCATGCCTCTCTTGATACAGCACCAAACTATTTGCGCGTGTGCTGTTTGTTGCGTGACTGCACAGGTGCCGCAGGGGGGGGTCGAACTCTAAGGATCACCTCACCAGGAGCTCGTACCTCTGCCCCCCTTCCCCCAGGCAAATCCTCAGCCGCCGCTCACTCTGCCACACCCAACGCCACGCACCCCCTATCTCCACCCTCCCACAAGCAGCCACAGCCGCCTCTATCCCACAAACAGCACCAACCAAACAGCACCACCACCACAGCAGCAGCAGCAGCAGCAGCACACGCGCCGTCGCGGAGGTCAGAAAAAGCGGCAGCCGGCAGCAGCAAGGCGGCAGCACGAGAAGAGAAGGGGCCATCCTTACCTCTGGCGGCCACAGGCGCAGCAGTGCCATCTACTGCCAATAATGGTGGTGGTGGTGGTGGTGTAGCTGTCGGCCACTCAGCAGCAGCAGCTCCCGCTGGCGTGCCTTGTTTCTCTGCGCCTGCGGCAGAACCCTCTCTAGCACCTGGATCCTCCACAGCAGCGGTGGTGGCAGGCGGCAGTTTGCCTAGGTCGGCGAGCGGGGCGCGGGTGCTGCTTGGTGCTGGGCCCCACCCCCCTCAGCCGCCGGACAGGAAGGGGGGGACCACTGCTATTGCTGGGCAGGTGAGGGAGGGGAGGAGTGTGTGTGTGTTGGTGCATTGAGCTTAGGAATGCACACACACACACACATACACACACATACGCACACACACATGACACGCATCCACACAGTTATGGATTTACATACATACAAATGCACTTACACACACACACGCAGCACAAGGCCAAGCGCCCCCATGCTCTGAACGTGGGCAAGCTGCAGTCATGTTTAGTCCTGGTGTCTCCCTTCGCGCCTCAGGTGAGGGGTGTGGGTGTGGGTGTGGGTGTGCGTGGTGTGGGTGCCACCCTTCCCGTCTTTTGTGATGGGAATCTGTGTCAGTGGGTGAATGTGGATGTGTGGGTGTGGGTATGTGTGGTTGTAGGCGCCTCCTTTCCCGTCTCATGTGATTGGAATGTGTGTGAGTGGGTGAATGTGGATGTGGGTAGTGGGTAGTTTGGGTGCCTTCCTTCCTGCCTCAGGTGATTGGAATGTGCGTAGATGGGTAATTGTGTGGATGTGGCGCCTCCCTCCCTCCCCGCCAATGATACATCTAAACAGCAGCTTGTTGTGTTAATGCCTTGTCGTTCACATGAAGAGCTGTTGTGTGTGTGTGTGTATGTGTGAAAATGTGTGTGGGTGTGGGTTTGACTTGAGTGCCTCCCTTGCTGCTTTTTATAAGTGCTGAGTGTATGTGGCAGGGTTAACTAATTCAGGGTTTTGGGCCACCTAAAAGCTGTGTTAGCAATGACGCATTTCAACATATCTCAGAATTGCTGTCGCGGTTCAAAGTTCGTCGAACTGAGTGCCATATTGCCATATTTTTGAGTTTTGGGACCAAAATTGCCGTCCAAGATTGCATGAACGAGCCTTAGATGGCGATGAATTGCTTTGCATTCTAAAAAATAAATACATCATATATAAACTAGAGACAATTCAAGCATGGTTTGGGGAGTTATACCATGAAACCAGCAAAAACCCTTCATTTTGAATCGCACATGGGTTCCTTCAACTTCTGGAGAAATTCGATCGAACTTTCACAATCTTTAACAAATCTTTGCTGCCAGAAAAACGAACTGAACGACCCTGGTCAAAATGCATAGTTCCGCGCGCTTGCTGCTTGCTTGTGTGTATGCTCATGCACCAAGCATACACACACACACTGCAGTCCCCCCTCGCCCCCGTAGCCACTACCCCCTCCTTCACACACACGCACCCCGGCTCTGCTGACCCCAGCAATAACACCAGCGGCGGCAGATCACCTCCCCTGTGCTCACCCTCCCCTCACACTGCTGCGCCCACCTCCAAGCTAGCTTCCCACCTTAGACCGCCGCAGGTGCGTAGAATACAAATGCGTGTGCGTGTGAATGTGCTTTGGGTGTGTGTGTGTTTGTGTGTGTGTGTGTGCAGGGTGTAGGCGTGGTTGTGGGTGTTGGTGTGGGCGTGGGCATGGGCTGGGTGTGGGTTCAGTTGTAGGGGGGTGTGTGTGCCTTCAGCTGTGAATAAAATAAGTCAGGGATACAGCACGTTATGTTGTAGCACAAGAAGGCATTTGCGTTGCGTGCCATTGTCTTCAGCAGGCATGACTGCGCAACGCAAAAGCCCTCTTCTGCTAGATGATAGTGCCCAGAGACCATGTTCTCTAACCTCCGCGATGCCCTAGTACACGCACAAACGCACACATACGCACACACACACATGCACACACACATACATACGTACACACACATACGTACACACACACACACACACACACACACACACGCAGCCGCCCCAGCCTAGATCACGGGGCAGTGGCCCGACGCGCCGATCTTCCGCGCTGGCTGCCCTAGAGATCCCTGGCAGCCCTGCGTGCAGTAAGAGCAGCAGCAGCGTCATGAGCGTGAGCGGGGGCAGTGACAGCGGCAGCGATGAGAGCGGAAGTGATGAGGTGTGTGGGTGGGTGGGGATGCCGGTGTGGGTGTGGGAGAGGCTGCCAATGTGGGCGGGGATGCCGATGTGGGTGTAAGTAGGGGTGGCGGGGATGCCGGTGTGGGTGTGGGAGAGGTTGCCGATGTG
>Ga0307966_1001519_pt1 | contig 18267 bp, 11 predicted proteins | sample OrgLakmetagen646_FD_203141 | JGI IMG/M metagenome (GOLD analysis project Ga0307966, IMG submission 203141) | Saline water microbial communities from Organic Lake, Antarctica - #646 | ecosystem: Environmental > Aquatic > Non-marine Saline and Alkaline > Saline | place: Antarctica: Organic Lake... | reverse complement strand
CCTTTCGCCTTAACCGCAAGTCGCCCACCGCCTTGAGCGCTCAATGTCGGGTAATCGATCGTGCGCACCGCGCGCCCGTCGATCCGGGCGAGCAGGCCGCTCCCCTCCTCGCTCCGGCCACGGAAAAAGACCTCGACTGGATCCTCCAAATGGCGGCGAAAGTAATCGATATCAGTCTGCCCGACCGCGACCACAATTTCAAGGCTCTGATCTGCCACGATCCGCATAATCTCCGCACCGGCACTAAGAAACTGCCCCTCCCGTTGCTCGATTCCGGGCGCCACCACTCGCCCTGATAACAGCGCGTGGAAGCTCAGTGTTTCGACAAATTCCATCTGCTCGCTCAACTGCTTCTGGAGCGAAAACAACTGCGCCTGTTCCGCCTCAAACTGCGCGGGGCTTTGCCGGATGAGTGACCAGCGGCGGCGTATTTCCTGACGTTTTACATCCACCCCCAGCTTAGCAAACCCGGCCTCCAGCTTGGGATTGGACAAGCGAGCGAGTAAGGCCCCAGCCTCGACTTGGTCACCATCGGCGACCTCAAGCAAATCCAGAAAACCAGGTGCTTCCGCTCGAAAGATCTGCTCCTCGGAGAAGCGCACTACGCCCGGAGTCTGCACCTCGACGCGGAGTGGAATAAATAAAACGCCCGCAATCACTAGCGCCAAAAGCGAAAGCCTTACAAAGGCCACTCCACGGCGAGGCATCTCTTGCCCTGAGCCCTCACGCAAGTATTTGAATAAACCAGTGATCATCGGCACCAGCCAAAAAAGCAATGCCATCGAGGCAAAGATCAGCCCGCCCCCTTTAAAGAGAAAACTGGCGGCAATGGTCAACGAGACCATGATCAGAATACGCCAAAAGAACGATGCGATGCCGTAAACGAGCATTATCCAGGTCTCCCGCTTATTCCATTCCGGCATACGGATTGTGGTCACCCCAAGGAGCCAGGCTTTGCAGAGATTCTTGAGCAACTGACTCGACTTCGTCGAGAGATTCGGAATCTCGATCAAATCGACCAATACGTAGTAACCGTCAAACCGCATCAGCGGATTGAGATTAAACAACAGCGTCACGGTACTGGCCATGATCATGGTATTGAGCGCGATCGTATTCCCCAGCCCCGGGCCAGTATTGGCCCAGACGAGTGCGCCTATGGCCGCGAGAAAAAACTCCCCATAAATCCCCGCCAGTGCCACGCGGATGCGCTGCCACTTCGAGGAGAAGGCCAGACTGGAAGTGGCATCCACATAACCGAGCGGCGCAAACAAAACCAACAAGACCCCGGCCTCACGCACCGCACCTCCGTAATGCTTACAAGTTAACCCGTGCCAAAACTCGTGCCATAGCTTCAGCCCCAGCCAAACACAGATCAGCCAAAACCAATTATCCCGGGAAAAAATCCCCTCTGTGCCCGCGCTAAACCGATCCCAATGGATCAACACCTGGCTCACGCCCAAACCAACGAGCACAGACCACAGCGCGAAAAACACCCACGTGCACAGGTATCGAAAATACGGATACACCCGATTCAACAACTCCTCGGGGCTGCCTAATGGCACGCGCACGAAAAGGATGTTAAAAACATTTTTAACTGCCCCACCCATGCGCCCACCGCGTAACTTCAGAAGCACATCTTCCGGCACATCGCCACCGAGGTCGGCGAGGTGGCTATCGACCAACCACGATAAAACAGAAATCGCCTCGCGCTCGGTCAGTGCGTCCTGGCCGCTCTCCAGCGAAGCCAGGGCAAACGCTTCGGAGAAGGTATTCCGCCCATCAAGGTGCCGCAAAAAGCGGTACTCCGGCAAGCCGATACGATGAAATTTAGAGGTCACACTATCTTCGATCACGCAGCAGCGGTCGCCCCCGAACTCCTGAAACAGAAAGCGTATGCTCGACCGGATACGCGGACGAACTGAAGTCAGATCCCTAACGTGTGATGGCGAATCGGTCTCCATTACCAGAAAAACTTAAGGTGCAAGTAGTCCCAAAGTCGACGCGTCAGCACCCAAGCAAGCGGCACGCGTTCGCCGCGTATTTTGGCACGGCCCTGCATGCCCGCCCGCAGCAGCGGATCTCCCGGCAGCGTCTCCAGAGAGGCCTCGGCTACAAAATAGTTGCCTCCATCGACCGCTGAGGATTGCGGATGAATTTTCTGAAGCACCCCCGCCCATTCATGCTCGGGGAACGAAGCCAGACGAATACTCAAGGAATCGCCCTCCGCGATGAGAGAGATATCGCTGGCGCGCACCTGCAACTCGGCGATCACCGTGTCGAGGGAACCAATTTCAAAAAGGACATCGCCCTGGCTGACTGGCACGCCTTTGGCTCGCTCCAGATCACCGACCAGCACCATCCCATTAATCGGTGCGCGCAGCTCGAGATTTTCGCGTTCGAAGGCCAGCACTTGCAACTCAATGCCAAAACCCTCCGCCTCCAGTGAGGCCATCTGTGCGGCAGCCACCTCGGCATCATTATCCGTCATCGCCAGGTCGCGCTCCCGTAGGGCACGATCCCGCTTCGCCACCAGCTCCGCCTCTCGCCAAGTCAGCCGCTTATCATCCATCACCGCGAGCAATTCTCCAGCTTCGACCAATTGCCCCGGCTCCACCAGCGCCTCTTTTAAAACACCATCAAACTGAGCAGAGACGACCCGGCGGACCACTGGCTCCACGCTGGTATTCGCACGCACGGGATAGGCCACCGGCCAGGCCAGAATGATGACGGCCGCGACCAGCACGAGGCCGATTAAGATCCGCTTCACCCGCGTCACACGACGCCAACCATGATGCCACCACTTGCGCAGCGCCATCGGATCGGAGCGGCGTAGACTAGTATAGAAAATCCCAAGGTGCGGTAGGGCCGCCTCCAAAAAACGCTCGACCACTGCAATAGGCTGCTGGCCCTTTTCCCAAAGTAAAGTGAGCACCGCAACGATCCGCCCTTCTTCATCGCGCAGCGGCCAACTGCGGGCAATTTCCAAGTCCTGCGAGTGGTGCAACTCTTGGTGAGCCACATCAAACAAGCTGGCACCCCCCCGAATATCGCCCTCGGGGCGCGGCCACATGACTGCGCCGTCGGCATGCAGCACATCACGCATCGCACTTTCGAGCAGGGTCGAAGCAATCCCGCGCCGGTCGAAGTGAACAGAGCCGGACATCGCCTCCATGCTCAAGCCGCGCCGCGCCTTACCCTTGACCCGTGCAATCGCCACCAAGCCACACCCCAAATGCTTGCGCAGTTGGTCACCGAGCAAGCGCACCGCTTCGTCGTAAAAGGGCGCAGAGGCTACTTTAGAAGTGAGTTCCACGTAGGCGGCAGTCTGCTCCACCGACTTGAGCCCATCTAGCGCCTCATCCCGGAACAAACCATAGTGTAAAAAGCCTAAGGCCGATTGCAATACAGCCAAAAATGATTGGAGCGATTCCCTCGACTGCGCGGCCAACACCAAAGTGACGACACCACGAATCTTACCCCCATGGATCCACGGTATCGAGATGACATAATAGCCTGGCATAGCAGCCAATTGCCCCAACTCCGCGCGTTTCTCCGAGGCCGCTTTGAGCACATAAGGCTCCGTCCCTTTGAGCACAGTTTCCCGAAAACCACTGTCCGGTGATTGCCAAACCTGCACCCGGGGCACAACCTCTTTCGAGACTTCCTGCAGGAAAATACTGTAGCCATTGAGCAAGCGGAGCAGATACTTAAAAATCGACTCGACCCGCTGCAAAGGCTCTCCCGGCGCTTCCGCGAGGCGGGCGAGCACTGGCTCAATCCGGAGGATATCCACAACCTCGCCAGTATCCTGCTGTGGACGGGACGGTGTCGAATTGGCCTGCTTATTCTCGCTCATTGGATATTTATAGAGAGGCTCCCTGGCGAGTCCCTACCGTAAGCGCTTGATTAGTTGATGGGCGGGAGCGAAGCCCCGCCATTTTTCGCCGCCCCTTTCGCCGCCCCTTGAGAAGACACTTCAACCCGGTTGAGCGACTGTTGGAGCGCCGCCAACAGGCGACGACCGGAAGCGTGCGACATCGCAATGCGGGTATGGATCGGGATGATCGTTTGCCCCGTCTCTGCATCCGGCACCGGGCCGGATGAAAAATCAATAAAGAGTTCGTCGGCAGAGCCGTTGATCACGGTCTGGTTCGCATATTGCGCCGAATACTCTAGATACTTAATTTTCATCTGCCTTGAATTGGCTGGAGCGGAGTTAGTTTCATTTTTCATAAATTACAGCACTATGCAGACCCCGCCTGACTAGCAAAGGCAAAATTACAGACAATTTTCGCTAAAAATGTTTTATCTACCCCACTTCTCGACCATTCAGGTAGTTACCTGTATCTACGAACCAACTGGAACTATTCATGGCACATGCCTAAGAGACGTTGCTGAACTACCTTCGCCAATGTCGTAATGTCGGTTCGGCAAGGTCAAGCTCACGGTAGTCCCTTTGCCCACCTCCGAAGATATAACAAGGGTGCCTCCCCAACAATTGGCAAGCCACGCGGCTTTGGTCAGCCCGAAGCCGCCACCCATCGTGGCACGGTCTCTCACATTACTAGCCCGGTAGCCGAACTCGACCACTCGTTCAATTTCGCCCTCTGGAATACCACAACCGTTGTCTTCGACCAGCACATGTATCTCCTCTTGACTCTGATAGATAGCCAGCGCGACTTTGCCGCCCGGCTCTGTATATTTACGCGCATTGGCGGTTAAATCGCGGATTACATCAATGAAGCGTAGGGGAATCCAAAGCATTCCCATCTCAAGCGCACTTTCAATTTTCAGATCGATGTAATAGTCACCAGTATTTCTGCGAGCTAAATTAAAAAAGATTCGGTAGCGCCCCTTCGCGTTTTTCTCAATTGCATAGAAAACGTCACGAAGCTGACACTCAAATTCTTTAGCAGAAATGGATACCCATAGATCGGGATTTCCGGCTCTGGCATCGAGCTCGTCGAGCCGTTTATGGACAATATTATATACAGACTCAATGTTCGCGAGCGATTGGCTGACCTCATGTTTCCTATCGGTATCTGTGAGATCCTCAATCAAACTGCGCACCGCACCAACCACCTCACTTTCGAATCCCCTAATTCGAATGAGCGCGTGACTAAAATCGTCGTTCTCGCTGATTTCGTCCACGATCGAAGCCATCTCATTTTCAAGTGCGACAAACTTCTCGGCCTGATCACCATCCAGTTTAAACCCTAAAATAGTCAGCTCACCTGCCAACACATTGAGAATGTTAAAAATCGAATGCAAATCAGCGATTCGCTTATCTTTCGAATCGAGCACGGGAGACTGGTTAAATACAACTTCTTTCATTTGCTTATTTTGACAGATTTGATCCGCCGCCACAGAAACAAGCAACTTATTACTAAATATTGGGCTAACGCTTAGATCAGTTACAGTTCAGAAGCTAGAAGATATCATCCGAGGACATCGGTAACACTTAGATTGGCATGCAAGCCATGAAAAAATACCGAACTAATGACCAAAAAGAATACTTTACAGCCTTAAGAGAGAAGCACGCTTGCACCTAAAAGTTACTCATGAAAACTATGCGGATGAAATTTCCGCTGCAACCGCTCCGTGATGTATCCGACCCCGACGTCTTATTGGAGCACTTTCTTGAATATGCGATCGCCAAAGGCATCGAGCTTTATCCTGCGCAGGAAGAAGCAATCTTAGAGCTCTTTGCTGGTAAGCACGTCATACTGAATACACCCACTGGTTCGGGGAAGTCACTTGTCGCCGCAGCCCTTCACTTTCTATCCGCATCGAAAGGTCGGCAGTCCGTCTACACCTGCCCAATAAAAGCGCTGGTAAACGAAAAGTTTCTCGCCCTCTGTCGCGACTTCGGGCCCGAGAACGTAGGCATGATGACAGGAGATGCTTCCGTTAACCGTGGTGCGCCGATCCTCTGCTGCACCGCAGAGATCTTGGCCAATATCGCGCTCCGAGATGGCCCCGAAGCGAAGGTGCACGATGTCATCATGGACGAGTTCCACTACTACTCCGATAATGAGCGAGGCGTCGCCTGGCAGGCCCCCCTACTCACGCTGCCACATGCGCGTTTTCTTTTGATTTCCGCCACCCTCGGTGAAACCCGTTTTTTCGAGCGCGAGTTGGAACGAGTCACAGGCAACGATGCCGTTACCGTGTCCAGCACCGAACGCCCCGTACCGCTGGAATTTACCTACGCGGAAGACCCACTCACCGAAACACTGGATTCCCTAAAATCGGCCGACCGCTTTCCCGTCTACATCGTCCACTTTACCCAACGTTCCGCCTCTGAAACGGCCCAGAGCTTAATGAGCATGAATGTCTGCTCAAAGGCTGAAAAGGCCGCCATTTCCAAAACTTTGGAAGGTGTAAAGTTTAATAGCCCCTTCGGTAAAGACATCAAAAAATTCCTCCGCAGCGGGATTGGTCTCCACCATGCCGGGCTCTTGCCTAAATACAGGGTGCTCGTCGAAAAACTCGCGCAGCAAGGTCACCTCAAATTGATTTGCGGCACAGATACACTCGGAGTCGGCGTCAACGTCCCCATCCGCACTGTGCTCTTCACTCAACTCTGTAAATACGACGGCACCAAGACGGCCACCCTCACGGCACGCGACTTCCACCAGATCAGCGGGCGCGCGGGGCGTAAAGGTTTCGACGATCGTGGCTATGTCATGGCGATGGCTCCCGAGCACGTGATCGAGAATAAGCGTTTGGAAGCCAAAGCCGCTGACGACCCGAAGAAGAAAAAGAAACTCGTCAAACGAAAGCCGCCCGAACGCGGATTCGTCCACTGGGATGAGCAGACCTATCAACGCCTCCAATCCGCCCCGGCAGAGCCTCTGATCTCCAGCTTTAGGGTTTCCCACGGCATGTTGCTCAATGTCCTCGGTCGCTCCGGTGATGGCTGTGCCGCCATGCGTGCCTTGATCAACGAGTGCCACAATACCGACCATTCCAAAGCAGCTATGCGCAAAGAGGCCTTTCAACTCTTCCGCGCACTCGTCGACCGCAATATTATCGAGATCCAAGCCAAAGGCGCCCTTCCCAAGCTGCGCGTCAACGTGGAGCTACAAGACGACTTCTCGCTCAATCAGGTGCTCGCACTCTATTGCATCGATACGCTCGGCCTACTTGATACGACCGCACCCGACTACGTGCTCAAGCTACTCACCCTGGTTGAGTCGATCCTCGAAAATCCAGACGCCATCCTCCGCAAGCAACTCGACAAGGTTAAAGGCGATGCCGTCGCCGAGATGAAGGCCGCTGGCATCGAATACGAAGAGCGTATGGAAAAGCTGGAAACACTCGAGTATCCGAAACCCGAAAGTGGATTCATTTACGAGACCTTCAATCGCTTTGCCCACGAACACCCTTGGGTAGGCACCGAAAACATAAAACCAAAGTCCATTGCCCGCGAAATGTTCGAGCGCTACAGCAGCTTCGCCGACTATGTAAAAACCTACGGCTTGATGCGCACCGAGGGTCTCCTACTCCGACACCTGACGAATGTCTACCGGGTGCTGGTCAACACCGTGCCACCCGATTTTAAGAACGAGCCCGTCAACGAAGTCATTACTTACATCGAACAACTGCTTCGCATGACCGACTCCAGCTTACTCGACGAATGGGAAACGCTACGTGACCCCAATTATAGACCCGCGATTGAAGACGACGCCCCCGCTAAACCGATTGGCCCGATCGACATCACCCGTGACCGCATCGCTTTCACCCGTCTCGTGCGTAACGAAGTCTTTAGCTTTCTCAGAGCGCTCGCCAATAAACAATACAAACAGCTCGATGAGCGTTACAGCCTCGACCGCCTATTCCCCGATGCTAAGTGGAAATATACCGCGCTTGAGCAAGCCATGGCAGCCTACTACGAAACACACGATTGGATTCGGCTCGATCCCGCGGCCCGTTCGAACGCACACACCCGGATCAAAGAATCTGAAGATCGAACCACCTGGACCATCGAACAAACCCTCGTCGATCCGGAAGAGTTGAATGACCTTCAGCTCAGCTTCGAACTCTCCATCCCAAACGCTAAAACAAGCGGATCAATCACACTCATCCCAGTCGCCATCGAATCGATTCTCTAAGAATTTACTACCATTCGCACGTTAAGAAATTAAAATATAGCGTCACCACGTAAACTAAAATGGAATTATTCGATCCGAGGACATCGGTAACATATAAGGTAGCGCTTTATACCATGGAAAAACTCAAAGCCCTTCAGTTTTAACGAAACTAAACTACGCAGCACAAACAACGACTATTCCCAATGTACTATGCAATTGGTCTGCCGTTTGCTGCAATTGCGATTATAGTGTATGCTACTTCTCAGGAACTCACCCAATCAAATCTAAAATATAAATACTCCCTATGTCTGTCGAACCACTTCGTGTCGAACTCGAAACCTTCTGCCAACAATTTACCGCCGCACTCGAGCCTTTCAGCCAAGCGCTCGACCAAGGCACTGAAACCCTTCGGGCAGCAACCGACGGCGAACCGCTGCAAACCGTGCTCAGCGACCTTCAGGATAATCGCCACCGCCTGAAAATCCTCCTCGATAAGGCCAGTGAGCAAAACACTTACCTAGTCATCTTCGGTCCGTTAAAAAGTGGCAAGTCCACTTTGATGAACGCGATCAGCGGAGCCTACGTCAGCGAGGTCTCCAGTCTACCAGCCTATCCTTGCCTCGTCTATGTTAAGGAGGGCGAGTCCCATGGCTTTTCGACCACTGCTTTTAACGGCGACCAGATTAACTACGACTCACACGACGAATTGCACGGATCTCTTGAAGCCGCGCACGAAGCGCTCGCCAAACGCCTCCGTCAAGCAGACGCTGAAAAAACTCCGTTCAACCCAGCCCAGGACTTTACCGAAGCAATCAGACGGATCGATTTTACGATGCCTGCCCCCTACCTTCAGGAGTCTGGCACGATCCTAGTCGATACCCCCGGGCTCTATACCAAAATGAAATACAGTTATGGCCAATTGACCCGTGACTTTCGTGACACCGCTGCCTGCGCAGTCTTTGTGGTTAAGACAGATAATCTCTTCTTCGAACAAGTCTTTGAAGAGTTCGCCGACCTACTCGACGTTTTCTCCAGAGTCTTCCTGGTCGTCAATATCGACTCGTCAAAGCAAGACCTTAGCCCCGACGGCTCTCTCAAACCTTCGCTGGAGCGAGACCACCCGGAACGTATCTTCGAAGCTTTCGAAAACCTGACCGTAAGTGCCCAGATCCGTTCCGCAATTGATAGTGGCCGTTTACGCATCTACATGATCGACCTCTTACAAACTGCCGCCCGAAGCCTAAAGGATGGCGGAACCAGTGAGCCCGAGCAAAGTGTCAGCGCGGGAACAACGGATGATAACCAAGTCGACGACAGTTCTGAAGACTCCACCGAGAATCTTGAGACGGATCAGACCAACGTAACCGAGTCCGCCGTCCCAGCCGCCCAGCCGTCTGAAACCGCGGTTCATTCCGGCCCACGACTCGGTTTTGAAAACTTCCTCCAGGATCTGACCGAATACCTGAACAGTAACGAATACATCACCGAGTTCATGGCCGACAGCCTTCGTCAGGCCCGATCCATTCTCCTTGAAGTCAAGGAACGCACGCACGCCCCCGAAATCGCTGAATTCCGCGCTGGCATTGAATCCTTGCAACAACGGATGGAGGAGGCAGAGCAGCGGCTGCGAACCCTCGATCAGGTCCGCAATCATAAATGGGCAGGTCCACTCGAAGAGCTTTCTAGCGAGATCCGTCAACAGGTGACCGAGCACTATGGCTCCGTCCTTCCCAAGCTCGAAAAAGATTTACATGGCGAAGTGGAGGCGTGGGCTGAGACCGACGAAAGCATGCGGGATCTCATTGAAGACCGCATATGCGCTAAGATCAGCGATACATGCAAAAGCTCACGCGCCCGTGCAACTGAGCTATTCGATAGCGCCTGCCGCGCCCGCAATGGAGGCGTGCGAACTAGTGACGATGTCGGTCGTTACCTCCAGTCGCTCGATCTGTCTTTCGACGAAATTTATACGGCTTTCCAACCTACCGTGCGTGAACGCTTTGAAACCGCTTCGGGACTGCCCGACGCATCCGGTATTCAAGAGGCGCTTCCGCTGCGCAAACGCTTCATCGACTGGATTCTATTGCGTAGCGAAACGCGTCTACGCCGTCACATACTCGGCGCGGATAATCCATCGGAGCGCCCCATTCCTTCCAGCGTAAAGGCTAAACGTCTCGACGGGGAAGCTATTAGCGAACTCTGCGGCTCAGTGAGCGATTACGCCCGTCGCTGTTGCCTGGAAGTGCTTATAGACGAGCTGGAGAAGCTCCTTCGCGAATACAGCGAAGTCTTCCAACTTGAAGCACGTAAGCGCCTCGACACCCGACAAGAAGATCTCCAAAAAGAGCACGACGACGCCCAACGTCAAGTCGCGCTGCATACCGATGTAATCGGCGCCCTTGACGAACTCGAGGCAGCCTCCGACCAGCTAAACACACAGGTCGTCGAACTGGACGGGGAATTCATTAAGGGCAAGCAGGCCATTGACATCGAAGATGTCGCGGACGACCCTGAAGCAGACCCCACGACGCCCGATTTCGAAGAGAAAGATTGAGCTTAAGACGGCATCTGGTTTACATAGCTGCACTAGAAAATTATGGATATACAACGTTTTTTTGATCACTGGCAACTTGAGGAAAATCCCTTCCAAGCGGAAGAAGCGCGCAACGACACGGTCTACGCCCGCACAATGGAAGCCACTGTAACGCACCCGGACTTTCATAAGATCTTTGGGAAGCCACCGACGCCCAGCACATCAATTGTTTTTGGCGAAAAAGGCAGCGGTAAGACCGCCATGCGTCTGATGATGGAACGTCGCTTAGCCGCCTACAATTCTACACATGACGAAGATCGGGTATGGATGGTTCGCTATGACGACCTCAACCCTTTTCTAGATCAGCTCTCTCACACGCTCTCTGCCCGCAACCCAGAAGCCAGCCTCGATCAAATCAGGTTAGCCGACCACCAAGACGCCATTTTAAGCATAGCGGTGACCGAGCTCATCGACGAATTGCTATCGGACTCGAAGGATACCGCTCAGCGTCGTCGCCGTAAGACGATCCGTAAAATGAGCCGCGATCTCCGCCTTGACCTAGCCGTCATCGCCCTACTCTATGATAATCCACGCCATGGCGAACGTGAAACGCGCTGGAATCGTCTGGTGCGTCTCGTCGGCGTTCGGCAATTAATCAGCCGCAAAGGCCACGGAATATTAGCGACGGGGCTTGCCGCAGTCGGTTTGGTCGGCAGCGGCGTCTGGAGATTTTCCGGTTCAGTCAACTGGGAGTGGAAACTCTTGGCCATCGTTGGACTAGCCGGATTCGTAGGATTTGGCTTCACCTGGCTCACACGTCTCACCAAAAATTTCTACAAAGCGCGCAAAACTTGCCGTGAGATCCGAACCATCGCCCGCGATCCATCTTTCTTCGCAAACTGTCTCTGGGATTTACCCAGTCGCCACGCGATCGACCGCCTACTTCCTGAAAAAGGTGACCAAGATAAGCGTTACGAAGCGACTAAGCGCTTCCTCCAAATAGTCGGGAAGCTCGGCTATGGGTCCATGACCGTCTTCATCGACCGCCTCGACGAGCCAGTCCTGATCAACAGCGATAGCGAACATATGCGAAAGCTCGTTTGGCCCATGCTTAATAACAAGTTTTTGCAACAGGAGGGATTTGGCGCGAAGATGCTCCTACCCCTCGAACTGAGTCATCTCCTGGACGGTGCAGATCCAGATTTCAAACAGCAGGCACGTCTCGATAAACAAAACCTGATTAATCCACTACGCTGGACCGGAGCCACACTCTATGACCTCTGCACTTCCCGCTTCCGCAATTGCCAGAGTGAGGGAGCAGAGCGCATCGGTCAGTTGAACGATCTGTTTGAAGACGATGTCGACGAGCGCTACTTGGTCGATGCCCTCGACCAAATGCACCAACCACGCGATGCATTCAAATTCCTCTACGCCGTGATCCAGCGCCACTGCCAAAATACCACTGGCGAAACCGGCGACTACAAGATCCCTAAGCTAACCCTTGATTTTGTCCGCCAGGAAGAAAGCCAGCGAGTCGTCAATCTTTACCGCGGCGGTCGATAAGTGATCGCTCAATGCCGACTCCGAAAATCGTGTCACCCAACTCTAACACCAACACGTGGCAAAATGTTGGACGATGGATGCTCGGCCTTTTTATGCTCTCCGCCGGCATCGCCCACTTAAGTTACCTGAAAGGCGAGTTTCACGCCCAAGTTCCCGACTGGCTGCCGATAGACAAAGACCTCGTCGTCGTCCTTTCCGGTTGGGTCGAAATCACCCTGGGCGCCGCCATACTATGCCTCCCCCGCTTCAAAGTATGGATCGGTTTGGCACTCGCCCTCTTTTTTGTGGCCATCTTCCCAGGCAATATTTCCCAATACGTCAATAGCGTCGATGCCTTCGGTCTGGACACCGACAGTAAACGCTTCGCTCGCCTCTTCTTTCAGCCTGTATTAATCATTTGGGCACTTTGGTCTTCCGGCGCCTTAAAGGAGCTGCGCAAGAAGTGAGCGCAAAATACTTTGAAGTCATCAGATGATTCTATATGGCTCCCCCTTTTTCGCGCCAGATCGTCGCGTCGGTGATCGTGACTGAATCCGCATTGATGCCGTCTCCGGCGCGGAGCCCGATGCGGTTGAAGGCTAGAGTCGCCGGATTTAAGTCAGAGCCTGTGTAAGCGGCCAGCAAGACACCATCCGATTGGCGAACCATCGCTGCATGGTAATCGAGCGCTGCTTGATCGTTTAAAGTCAATTTCAGCGTGATCAAATAAGCGCCGTCTTCAAAATCTGGAGACGGTAATGCATAGGTTTCCAGTGTCTGGCCGCTATCCGAAGTATGGAAACTTTCACTGCTATTCTTTTTGAGCAGTTCAGCAGTTCCGTCCTCATCAATTGCATCGTTCGTTGCGAGATAGCCAGACCATTTCATGTTAGAACTTTTATCATCTTCGTTGAAGAGTCCCCAAGCAAAACGGTCAGCCGAAGCATCGGTCACAGTGAGTCCCTTCAAGTTTACGGCCGCACTCAAAGTGATCGAATCCCCAGCGGTTACAAGTTCGACAGAATCGAAGCTGGTGTAGATTGCCGAAGAGTCCGCATTGTCGATACCCTTACCCCAGACCAGATTGCCTGTTTTCATATTGGTTAATGCTGCGGATCCTTCTGCGAGAGTCCAAGGCCCTGTCACGCTCGATTTGGTTTCAACTTCCGTTTCATTTGGAGACTCGAAGTCACCGTTCGTTCCCCATACGTTCGGATACTGGCCCATTGTAAAGGCCAGTGCGCCACCCTCTGTAATATCGGAGTGACGTATGAACGCTTGCTCAAGAGGAACTCCGTTTAGGGTAGCCGACTGCACGAAGATATTTTCGTCGCTTGAATTCGCCGCTGTGAGGGTGAAGGTTTCTTTGTTTGCGAGGTTGAACCGCATCTCTGGAATACGCAGGCCGTGCAAGTAATAAATATCGTCGGTCGCCATTGGAAAAATGCCGGAAGTCGTAAAGAAGTAGAGTGAAGCCATTGCGCCTGAATCCTCATCGCCGGGATAAGAATAGCGGCCATCTGTAGCGTAATTAGAACGCAGGATATCGACCCAGAAGGAGGCAAGGTATGGGCGGTGAACCACTCCGAAAGAAAAGGCTGCCTGCATATTCACTTCATTGGTGAAGTCGATATATGCGATGCTGTTTTGGCTGAAGGCATAGTTCAGGCGCTGAACAAATCGAGCGGGTCCGCCCATGAGTTCGATCATGGCATCGCGCTCGTGATATATATTAAAAGAATAATTCCAGCTGGTGCCCTGATAAAAATCGTTGCCCGATGTCATCGCTGACGAGGAGAAACTTCCGCTAGAGTCACGCGCCTGCAAGAATCCGCTGAAGCCTGCATCGTTAGCGTCCGCGTTCCAGACAGTGCGCCAGTTCCTAGAGCGCTCCAGCAGTTTCGAGGCTTCAGTTGTCTTGCCCAAGCTTTCGGCGACCTGCGCAGCAGCCCAGTCTCCGTGCGCAAATGCAATCGTCGATGAGGCGGATCGCGTCCGAAAGTCGTATCCCTCATTATCGCCATCGGTCGCTACATAACCCAGTCGGAAATAATCCTGAGTTCGACGTTGAGCATTAAATTCCATCAAAGACCAAACACCGTCCCAATCGATCCCTTCTATTTCTCGCACGAGTGCGTCGGCGATGATTCGGTCGACTTCATCACCCCCTTGCCCGACTTGATAGTCCTTCCCCATTATAAATGCGGTTTCGGCGACGCCGTTATAAATATAACGCTCCGCAAAGGAATTAACGATGCTCGCTACAGTATCCGGCTGAATGATACTCAGCAAAGGGTAAAGCGTCTGCCAAGTATCCCAGATAGTGTATTGGTCGTCCCAAAAAGCGGCGTCCGCTGCCCATCCTTTAGGGTCACCGGTGCGGTTACGTGGTTGAATCAAACTATGGTATAGAGCCGTATACAATTTGCGCGCCTGCGCGCTATCGATGCCGGGCGTCTCAACGACAGAGAGCGCTTCGTTCCAACTGTTTTTAGCGGCAGCTTCAACTGCCTCAAACTCCCAATCTGCGATTTCACTTTCCAAGTAAGCCTTGGCTTTCTCGACAGAGCTAAACGAAACGGCGATCTTTAAACGGACGGTCGGCTCGGTCGTGGTGTCGAATTGCAGCCAGCCGCCCAACCGCTGACGGCTCGTGATCGCGGCATTCAGCGTGCCTTCAGTTGCGGTATGATCGACCCAAGTGCCCCCATCGGAGGGAGTCGCATCCACGACGGCATAAAAATAGAGAGTATACTCATGCGGATTCCAATTGCCATCGAAAGTGCCCCCACCGCTAATCGTTCCTTCTTCAAGATTGATCGTGATATCGCCTGCTTTCATCGCCGTCGACGATCCCAGCTTTCGCGCCACGTCGAAATTAATGCGTGCGTCTTCGGATTTAGGAAATTCAAATTCATAGATCGCGCCGTTGTGAGTCGGTGCCAGCGCGACATCGACTCCCCATTTGGATAAGTGAGCGCGAAAGATGTAAGGATACGATTCGGTGATCGCGATCGGTGAACCATTCGCAGCTTCGTTGATCGCTTCACCAATACGGGGAGATACCAGAAAGTTACCGTAGGAAAGGGTCGATGAACCGGCTCCTTGGGCATGTAGCTGTGAGAAGCCGACGACGGGACTGCCAGCCAAGTATCCGGAAGCCACCCCTTTTTCTGAGTCAGGGCTCGCATAAGTCGAGCCGTGCGGGACGGTGACACCTGGGATACACGAGCCTTTAGTGAGCACGCCTATCATCGTGTCGACTAGGTCTACTGGATCTGTATTTGCAGGATTCGGGTAGCCTGAGTCCGCCGCGGCTAGCGAATAACCATCCACCTTTGAAACCTCAGCTTGGGAAGCGCTCCCAGCCCCCAGCAAAGCTCCCAAATGGAGACATAGAGCCACGGGACGGGCGAAAGTAGAGTATAAACGATTCATCATTTTATTAGTCATTCTAAGCCTGATTCTTTAACAGGCATGCTAAGGCTGCATCAAGCAGGATTGGGTCCAAGCCCTTTCAACTTATGTTACAGTTTGGATCAATCGGGTCAGGACGAAAGATAGCACCCGCGTATTCTAATAGTATTAACAGTTTTGCAATACAGGAGTTCTTTGCCATCGCCTTTTTAGGAGGCGATTCGTGTAGTCTGATTTATTCCAGTCCTTGTCGAAGTTTGCGTTCGCTGCATTTCTGCTCTTTTTTTAATCTATGACTAGACAACCTCGCCTCAAAATCGCTTTCGCTCTTCTAGCTTCGCTCGTTCTGGTTTTTGGCTGCAGCTATCTCTACCAAGACCGTTCATGGGGCTCCAAAAGCAACGCACCAGTGACCGATCACCGCGATATTCCTGTTCGCGATGCGGAAACTACGATGATTGTATCGGGTCTGGATGCACCCTGGGGGTTCGATTGGTTGCCTAATGGCGACATTCTGGTAACGGAGCGATTTGGAGCCCTCAGGATTATCCGCGAAGGAGAGCTGGACCCAGAGCCGATTCCCGGCATTCCAGACGTATATATCAGCGGACAGGGCGGCTTACTGGATGTTACAGTGCATCCGAGGTTTCGGGAGAATCGGTGGATTTATCTTTCCTACTCGGCGGGTTCGACCGAGGCAAATCGACTGCAAATAGTCAGAGCGGATTTGAATGACGGCCGATTGGAAAATCCGACGGTTGTCTTTAAGACCGTGAACGCCAAGTCAGGTGGGCAGCACTTCGGCTCGCGCTTTGCCTGGTTACCGGATGAAACCCTAGTCTTCTCCGTCGGCGATGGCGGAAATCCCCCGAATGAATATAAGGGTGCTTTGATACGAGAGCAGGCGCAGTCCCTGAGTGAGCACTTCGGAAAGATCATTCGGATTCATGATGACGGATCGATCCCCATCGATAACCCGTTTAGAAAAGATCCGGAAGCTCGACCCGAAATTTACAGTTATGGTCACCGCAATGTCCAAGGAGTCGCCTTCGATGCTATTAACAAGCGCATCTTGGCGACGGAGCACGGAAGCCAAGGCGGAGACGAACTCAATGAAATCGAATCAGGGATTAATTACGGTTGGCCCCTTACGACGTATTCACGGGAATATAATTTAACGGGATCGTCGATCTCACCGCATCAAACGCTTCCGGGCATGCGGGAACCTCTGGCCGTGTGGACCCCTTCGATAGCGCCCTCCGGATTGATCGCGTATTCGGGTGATCGCTACGAAAACTCAAAAGGTGACATCTTTCTCGCCGCGATGTTGCTGCGCTCCAATAAAACGATCTTTGCCTATATCCCCGCACCCGCCGGTGTAGTCCTCCATTTGAAATCCAACCAACAGGGAGGGCTTGAGGCCCAAGAAAAAATTGATCTGGGAACCCTCCGGGTACGCGATATCGGACAGGGCCCTGATGGCTTTTTATATGTGCTCACCGACACAACTGATTTTCCCTCCGAGAAAGGAGCACAGGCAGGGGCGCTTCAGAGGATCGATCGTTTCTAGTAAGAAAGTTGCGCTCCCTTCTCCTTTTGACCCTTGCTCGGATCAACAATTAGAACCCGGTTTACAGAGCGTCCAAGAATCCCCTGATTGCTCGGTTGAAAAGTGCCGACTGTTCGATGTTCACGAAATGGCCCGCACCAGCAATAATTTCTGACTGGATAGTCGGAATCCTTTTTAGCATGGGGTGTATCCATTCATTAAGATAGGCACCTTCTTCCGCCCCCTGAACCACTAGAATCGGCAAATCAGTCTCAGCTAATTCCAACAGAACGTCCCGCTTATCGATCCACGCCATCCCTTGATGAAACACACTGCGGGCAGGTTCTTTCGTCCAGCGGTCAACCCAATATTCAATCAGATCCGGATTATTGGTATAAGTGGAAGGACCAAACACAATCGTAGCTGTAAATCCAGCCCAGCTTCGCGGCACTAAGCCACCGATGTCCAAGGCTTTGAAGCTATTACGGGGCAGCTCTCTGATTTCCTGCGGGAAACCTAGCGCTCCAGCCCCGGTAAGAATCAAAGCATCCAATCGCTCTGGATACTTAACTGCAAATTCCAATGCCATGTGCCCACCCATCGACAGAGCTCGGAAGGGGGTCAGCTCGGAAGAGGGTCATGTCGTTATCTTTGCAATTGAGACTTCTGAGCATTCCAGCGGGGATGCTACTGACGCGGTATAGCTACCAAACCCCGAAACTTAGTTTCGAGGTTACTGGACAGGGGTAAATTATTTGTATCGAGAAATACCCGTTTTGCGAGGAAGCGAACACTGCCACGCCGAACTGAGTGTCAAGATTCGAGATTTTATGGGCATTCGAGATCCCCGAAACAGAGTTTCGAGGCCACGTGGCCTTGGTTCTAGGAACCCGGGCGACCATGCCGGAATTATCGACTGAAGTCGAAGAGGGTTATGCCTCGGATGCGCTTGACCCCCGCGGCACTACAATCGATAAGAAAACTGGGGTCAAACGAGAAAAATGGGGTCAAAGTATCAAGAGGAAAATTGAAAATAATTGATTCTGAAAGAATAGTCAAAGCTATCGCTGTCCGCTCTGGATTTGAGCGGATTTTCAGATCCGTTGATTGGTTCGCATCGCGAAGGATTC
>Ga0307966_1001512_pt1 | contig 18307 bp, 18 predicted proteins | sample OrgLakmetagen646_FD_203141 | JGI IMG/M metagenome (GOLD analysis project Ga0307966, IMG submission 203141) | Saline water microbial communities from Organic Lake, Antarctica - #646 | ecosystem: Environmental > Aquatic > Non-marine Saline and Alkaline > Saline | place: Antarctica: Organic Lake... | reverse complement strand
AAAGTTTCTCCTTGTGCATCAAATATCCCTGCTACAATTTTATCATTTTCTCTGTAATACATGATAAGACCTTCAACTCTATTGAAGCCAACTGTATCGTCTATTGCATCTAAAGCATCTTGTCTTGTAGCAAATGGATTTTTCCTAGGGTCATTATTAGCTCTGTCATTTAGCATAACTAAACCATTTGCTGTAAATACTACCCCTGTTGTTTCTATCGCCATACCTTAAATCTGTATTAAATGTTGTGCATTAGTAGTGTAAGCATTATCTACTTCTAACACATAAATCCTATATTGTTCAGTTGCAGCGTTTGGTAAGACTACATTTATTGCGCTTTCAAAATCATACTTATAAGATACATTGTTTGTTATATCTTGTGCTTGCAAACTAGCTTCTGAACCTAAACTTGTAGGTCTAGCAACTGCAAATATTTTTTCTGTTGTTCCTGTGTTTAGTGTGATGGTGTTTGCATTATCCCAAACATCATTTGCTATTGCTCTAACTTCTGTGTAGTTGGTTGGTATTGCTGATAATGCACCAGACCAAACTTTTAATTTTTGTGTAATTATCATTAGCGGAGTACTTATTGTTCCTGCGCTTAAAACACTATTTGCTGCATAACTAACAAATCCTTGTAATGTAAAGTTAGCTATTACATTATTTGCTGCAAAAGCGGTAGATTGTGTTACTGAAACTTCTGTCCCATCTTTTTCTAATGAGAATGTTGCCCCTGTTGCTTCTGCATCATTTGAAGCAAATGTTATATTTATAGTTTCAGCAAAGTCTGCTCCTTTTTCAATTATTTGGTTTGATACATTGAAACTAACTGTTGGTAAATTGATGTTTGTAAAGAACTTATCATTAAATTGGTTTTGTGTAAGTCCTTCAAGCGGTGTAATAGGTTGTCCCTTTATGTAACCACCTATAGTTTCAGGCGCTAAGCTTGTGTTTACATACAAATCGACCTCAAAATCAATTGTATTTAATAAGTTTTTATTTATTTTTTTTAAATCAAAACCGTTTAAATTTTTTTTAAGAATTAATAAAAAATCTTCATTACTAATTTCTTTAAGTTCTTCCTCTGAGTCAATTAACTTTCTTGAATTATTAACAATGTCTAAAAGTAATTTTCTATTTTCAAGTATTTGCTGTTCGTAATTCATATTAACCTCTTAAAAAATTTATTCCTGATACTACAAAAGGACTAGGTCTAACATCTATATAAAATGGGTCAACATATCTTTTTGGTAACTTGTAACTATTATTTGAAGCTACTATCATTTCTTGCTCAACATAAGCTAAGTTTGTATTTTCAATATGATTAATGTTAGCTGAGCCTTCTTTAACATAAGGTGTTCCGTTTATAAAACAAAATTCAGAACTTAAAGCTAAAATTAAAGTAGTCATTCTTTTCTCTGTTAAAGCGTCAAAAAAGTATTTGTCTTTTTTATTCACAACTGATTTAACCAACTCTGCCTTTAAATCACCTATATTATTTAAAGACTCTTCTTTTACGCTATACTGTATAGATAAGTAATTTATTCTTATTCTATTTTTTAAACGAAAATCATAAAAAATATCTCTATTATTATCACTAAAGTAATCTAAACATAAAGTATTTTCATGATTCTTTTTAATATATATATTTTCACTTATGTAATTAACTTCTTCAAAAATATCATCTTGAAGGTTTATTTTTACTTTGTATAATCCTTCCCCAAGAAAGCCCCATTTAAATCCAAATTCAAAAACATTAAACTCTAATATATCATAAATACTATATGATATACCTGTAGATGGTAAAGATACAAAATTATTTTGAATTAAGATAACGTTTTTGTTAATATTTTCATCAAATATTATTTCCTGTATTAAAAAGTCTCCATAATTAATTATTGAAACAATATTACCTTCTGAAGCAAAAGATGGTAAGCCTCCATTTAATTCAAAAGTATCTATAATTTCGTTTAGTTCATTATATATATTTCCTGACTCATAAAATAAACCTACTTGGTCAGGAGAATATTCGTAAAAATTGCAATCTAAACTTTCGAAAACATTGAAGTTGTTGGTGCGTTGTAAAACAGGAACTTCTAAATCATCTCCATTATGTTTCATTAAAACTACGTTTATGTTTTCGTAATTTGTCTTTATTTGAGTTGTAATTTCATCGCATAAATTAAAAAGTATGTCTTCTGAATAAACTTCATTATTTAAACTGTTTCTATTTCTACTATTAAAGTAATTTTGTTTGATAGAACAATTATCTATTTCTTCCACTAAAGAATAATCTATAGCATTTGTTTCTGAAATATTATGATAAGGCTCTCTATTTATAGATTGAAAACCTACTGAATAATTTTTTTCTATAACACATCCAAATTGGTCTCTTATATATAAAGTATAATCTCCATCTTCTTGACCGCTTATTAAGTTTTCAGTAAACCAATCTTCATTATTTAAAGAATACTCTAATTCTAATTCTACATCATTTTGATTTATTTCTATGTTTTCATTTATAAAAACAGTTGAACCAGATTGCGACCAAATTGAGTTTATATTAAAATTAGACTCTAATAAAAGCGGAACTTGAATAGAGCCGATATTTGGATATATATCTTCTAAATCTAAAGTCAATACAGAGAATGAATCAATGCCTGTTAATTTAAACTTATTATAAACGCCTCTTGTTATTTCTATTTCAAAAACATTTGGACTAGGAAAAGCGGAAGGTGTTAATGAGGGTATATAAGTAAACTGAGATAAATTAATGTTAACAGCTTTCGATATATTTGTATTACAAGTTATTACTATTCTAGCTTTTTCACATTGACTATCTTGTACGTTTGTTTCAATAAACTCAACGTTAGTTATAGCAAAAGCTGTATCTTCCAATAAAGAATATGATATATAAGAACTAAATTCATCCCAATTTACAATTTGAAGAGGGTCGCTTAATACAAGCATACCTACAGGAGCTAAAAATTCTACATTAAATTGTCCTATAGTATTATTTGAAGCTACTATATAAACATCTGTTCCTTGTTGTTCAACTTCAGCTACCCAAGTAGGTTTATCTATGTTAAAAAAATAAGCAAATAAACTAGCAGTATACTCTCCAGGTGTATTTGTATAAGGAGAATTGTCTGAAGAATCAGGGTTGTATATTTGAATATAACCGCTACTTGTTCTTGGTGCAAATTGAAATTGAAATCTTAAACTATTGGTAAAACCAGTCAAAGAGTTATTAAAGTTCAAGTATATTCTTGATTTATCTATATCAAAATCTTTTATAAAAGTTAACTTAATTGTTTTATTCATTATTATATTTTTTATTGATTAGCTTTTTGCATTGTAAATTTACCTAAGTTTTCAGGTTTCATATTCATTAAATAGCCTAGTTCTTTTTCTCCGTTTTCATTTATCCATTCAAACATAAAATAATAGTTAGGTATATTTTCGTATGAGCCATTGTAAAAAACTCTAGTTGTTTCATATATTTTTCTTAAAACATCTTTTGACAATTTAGCTTCAAAAGAAACTGTAACAGGTAGCATCCTTGGTCTATCTAACACACCAACTTCAATACTTTCAGGAATGTTTTCTTGATATGAGTTTTCTTGTCCTATGAAATGAGTTCTAAGATTTGAATTTAATTTAGAACTAGCGAATTTTATTAATTTATTAACGTAAGGTTCCAAGCCACTTCTTATTATCCAGCCATGTCTAAACATCATTCTTAAAGGCGTGAAAAAAAATGCTCTATAACTTTCAGGATTATTTATTCCTTCAGGTATTGATTGTAGTTTATCAAACCAACTATTTTGAATAAATCTATTTCCTGCTGCTCTTTTTAAGTCTAAAAACCAATTATGCGAATCCGATCCAAAATCTTCTTCTGGAAAATCTACTTGAGGTTTTCTTCTAAGAAGTTCCATTTCAGTTTCATCACTTCTTATTTTTGATATTTTTCTATATTTATTAGAAGATTTTCTATCTGGAGTAGTATATCTATTTTCAACATTTGGCTCATCTAAACCTGTATCATTATCATAAGTTCCTCCTTTATCTTGTCCAAATTCTAATCCACTAAAATAAAGTTTATTATCATATTTTCTTTCAACATTGTTTGCTTGTCCTAAGTTTATTACTTTTTTGTTTTGATAAAAGTATTTTACTTCTTCTATTCTTATTACTTTTTTGTTATTTATAATTTGTGTCCCCATACCTGTATTGAACATACAGTTAACTGAGTCTCTTAAATTTTTAAATGACAATTGAATTGATTTGTATTTTTCAGATTCTTCATTAAAATCTCTTATCCAATATCCATTTATTAAACCCATTAAACCGCCTTCGCCATCTTGAGCATAACCAAGTTCAGTTCTTCCAAAATATTTTGAATAAAATAAACTTTTATCGTTTGCTATTATTTCAGTTAATCTAGCAAAAGCATCATGTATAAATAATGATTTCAAATCAATAGAAGGACCTTTGAATGTTTTAGCTGTAAATTTTATGTCAATATTATTATAAAGCAGTACACCAAAATTTGGGTCGCTTAAAAGTAAATCTGTAGATTTTTTATTATAAAAACTAAATCTAAGAAGCATGCCTTCATCCCAATTTAAGTCAGTAGAATGATTGTACTGCATGTTTAAATATATTTTATCATTTACACTACCTTCATTTCTAAAATCTTCACTATTGTCTGAATAAATATTTGTTTCTTCAATTATATTATATTGTTCATTTTGTCTTTTAACTTTAATTATGTCAATATCGAATTGTCCATTAGGCAAATAACCTGTTTGATTACCGCCAAAACTAAACCTATTTCTCCAGTAATATTCTAAGTCAAATGTAAATTCCATTTCTAATGAAACTAAGTTTTCTATTCCAGCAGAAGCAACTATAAACATCATTGATGCTTCTATTTCATTTGATGAGCTTTGGTCAACACTAGAATGCCTATCAAAACCTCTAATAATTATTTCAGTTATAGGATATAATCTTGTTGCAAAAAAATAACCAGGTCCAGAGGCCTTACTGTGATTATTAGCAGTAAGCTCTCTTCCTAATATTGTAGTACTATTGTATTCTAATGGTTCTATTGTTTCATTGTCAATAGTGTCTAATCTATCTAATTCAAGCTCATCGTCTTCATTAGCTATTAATAAATCTTCTAGCTCGTTTGAATTAAACTTTATACTTAAAACATTATCTAATATACGTTTAGTTTCCCAATCAGCTCTACCCCTATATACCTCTACAAATTTAGTTACTCCGTCAATATTTAATAACTCTTCTTTTATTAAAAACAAAGAAACATTATTTCCTCCTATATTAAAAGTGTTTTCTATTAAATCTTTATACTTTTTATAAAAACTTAAAGAATTTGAAAACTTATTAAATATGCCATGATTTAAAGCTCTATCTAATTCTAAATTATCATCATTCCATCCACCTGGTTCATTATCCATCAAGTCTTTTCCAAATATACTTGACTCTATGTAAAACCTTACGTAATCTTTATTTAATGCTTTTATATTAGCCATTTAGTTTTTTTTAAATTTTACCATCTAGATAATTTATGTTTGTAATTATTATCTTCAACTTTATTAATTACCTTAACAATGTTATTTATTTTAGCATTTTTAAATCCTTCAGATATAGAGGATTCTATTCCAAAAAATAATCTATTAAAGTTAAATTCGTCCATTCCTATTGGATTTATTCCGTTAGGATTTAAAAGTTCTTTGTTTATCATTTCGTCATAATTCTTGTATATGACATCATCTTTTTTAAGATTAACTATAGCATCAGAGCTATCCGTGCTTAATAAACTATTTCCTCGTTTAACATATTCTTTATCTTTTCCGTCATTTATCATTGCTATTTGATTTTTATCACTTACTCCACCTTCTTTAAATTGCGGGATTGGAGTAGCTAAAACAGCAGCTGTTTGCAATGCTCCTAAAGCGGCTACAGGAATCCAAGCAGCTAAACCAAAAATACCTGTTTGCCCAAGTACTTTAGCTATAGCTACAGCTGTAGATATAGCTATATCTGCTATAGCAAATGCTTTTCTTATTTTAGCTTGTTTTTGTAGTTCTTTAAGTCTTTTTTTCTCTAAAGCTTCTATAGCCTCATCTCTATCTCTTCTTAATGTTTTTTGCTGCTCAGCATCCCCATCAGCTAATTCTATTAATTTATCATATTTTCTTTTTTCAGCATCTATTTCAGCGTCTATATTTTCTATTTTCTTAGCTGATATAGCGTCAAGTAAATCGCCTAAAGCTCTACTGTATTGAGCAGCTAATTCTAAAAGTTCTTCCCAAAGCTCAGATTCTTCACTTATTATTTCTCCATTTTTATCGAAAAACTTAGATTTAGATGCTTCTAGTTCGTTTATTTCTAAAATTAATTGAGCTATAGAATCTTTTGATAAATCAGCATTTGACAATAAGGCTTTTCTTATTTTTATTTGTGCGTCAATTTGTTCATTAGCCGCTTGTATGCTTATTTTTTTTATTTCATCTTGAAACTTAATTTTATCTTCTTCTGTTTTTTTAGTCAATTCATAAGCTTCGTTTGCTGCAATTATTTCTAAATTATATTTGTTTTTAACAGCTTTAACGTAAAGTTCATTGTATTCTTCTACTACTCCTAATATGTCTTTTTGTCCTTTTCTATTGTTTACAACAATATCTTTAAACATTTTTTCTTCAATAATTTTAATTCTATCAGCTCTTTCTTTAGCTAAATCTACTTTTTGAACTTCAGGGTCAACGCCTGTCATAATTGCACCTTCTGATATAGCTTTATTAATTGCTTTTATTTTTTCTTTTTCTGTTTTTTCAGCTTTTTCTATTTCTATTTCAGCTTGAAGTTGAGTTATATTATTTTCTTGTTGATTTCTAGCTTTTATAAGATTTATTTTTTCTTTAAAAGTAGCTTTATCTGATTCTATTAAATCATTACCGTGTTCTATTTTTCTTCTTAAAACAGCTATTTGAAATTCTTTTTCTAAGCTAGCTATTTCTTTTAAATTCATTTCTCTTAATCTACCTAAATTTTTATCTCCTTCAGGCACTACTACTTTAGAATCTTCTACAAACTTTTTATAAGTAGCCCAGTCCGCTGTAGCGTTAATTAAATTATTTCTAGCTTCATCTAAGTCATCTTGACTATATATGCTTTTTACTTTTTTACCTGATTTTACTTCTTCAAAATCTTTAAGTATTTTATTATATTTATTTGTAGCTTCTATAAATGGCTCAACAGTAGCGGGAAAAAGCTCTTTAGCTATAGTTACTTGAAGGTCTTTTATTTTTTTATTATAATCAACAAGTAATTTTTCTTTTTCTTCTATTTGAGATGATATTACAGCTCTTTCTTTTAAACCACCTGTAATAAGTAACTTTTCTTTTAAAGAAGCTAAATCTTTCTCTATTTGATAAACATTATCTGCGTAATTTTTATGAGGATTAAGTCTTTCTTTAGCAAACAGTTTTAATCTATCTAAAACATTTTTTTCTTGGGCAGCTATAGCTTCTTTCATAAAAAATTGCTCTCCGCCTATTATAGCAGTCACTTTATAAGTTAGTTCAGCAAAACTATCTAAAATCCAACTAACTGATTTTCTTACTACTCCATCTCCTTCTGATATAGTTTTTATTAACGTTTGCCAAGCTGTTACTAATCTATTCTGAGCAGATACAAGTGTATCTATTTTTTTTACATTTTCTATACCATAAGCTATTTCTACTGCATCAGCAAATTCAGGTAAAACATCAGCTGAAAGAACTTCTCCTTTTCTTAACATTTCATCTAACTTAGGTATAGTAACACCTATAGCTGAAGCCATTATTCCCATTGCTCCTGGTAACCTTTCTCCAAGTTGTCTACGTAATTCTTCTGTTGTTACTTTACCTTTAGATAACATTTGTTCTAAAGCTAAATATATACCGGATAATTCATCTGTTTTTAAACCTAAAGCAGCTCCTGCTTTAGTCATAGACCTAAATATATTTTCAGTTTCTCTTACTGATAAACCAGCATTATCAGCAGCAGCAGAAAACTTTATATATCTATTAGTAGTAGCTATTAACTCTACGCCAAAATCTTTTGTCAAGTTCATCATAAATCTATTAGCAGAATTATAATCTTGAACAGTTTCGTTTAATAACTGTAAAGTAAATCTTAATGAATCAAATGTCTTTATTTGTTCATAAGTCTGTATAAGTATGTCTTTTAAAAATTGTACAGCTGAAAATAAACCATAACCTTTAATTAGTTCTTTTAAAGAAAGGCTTAACTTTTTATTAGCTTTAGTGCTTTTGTTGGCACGTTTTGTATTTTTATTTATAGCGCTAGCATTTTTATTAGTAGCTGTTGTTGCTTTCTTTTTTTCTTTAGTAGCTTTCTTTTGAGACTCAGCTTCTTTTTCAATAGTTTTTTGTAAATAAGTTATTCTAGCTGTTAAAGCTGCTAAATTAGTTCTTAAGCTTTTACTAGCTCTTTCCATTTCGTCATACGAACCTGTGCTATTGTTTTTAATTTTACTTATTTCACCTCTTACTTCTTTCATTTTAACAACTAGAGAAGCTAACTCAGCTACTGCTTCTTTGGCATCTATTTTTACTTTACCCATTTGCTATCATTTTATCTTTAGTTAGTTTATGAAGGCTACACCATCTTAAAAGACTTGTCTTCATTGTATTTATAGGATACTTCATATCAAGAGCTCTTTCCATGTTTATAGCAGTAGACTCTAGGTTGCTTAAATAATCTATTTCTTTTTTATCATCTAAATTTAATTTATATTTTTTTGAATAATCTATTTTAGCTATTTTTATTTTCATTTTTAAACCTTTTAAACTAGCTAGCGCTTTGTTTACTTGATGGTCTATTTTTTTGTCCGAGTTAAATCTAAAGACACCCCCAACTTCATTTAAAAGAAATAGAAAATTAATATCTTCAGTATCTTTGTAGAACTTAAGAGCACTAATAACTACGTTATATTCTGCCTCCATTAGTTCTATTCTTATTTTAGCTTTCATTGATTTTATATTCTTTGAATCAGAACTCAATGAATTATATTTATTCAATATAGATGAAAAAATTTGACTTAAATAATTATCTATTTTATCGTCTATTTTTTTTTCTTCGTTGTATTTTTTTATTAAAAACTTTAAGTTTTTTGTCTGCAATATTTTATAAAAAATATATACAGGAATTTCTCGTGCTGATTTATATATTTTTAATTGTTTGTTCATATTAAAATAAATCTATATCTTTACTTAATTCTTGTGCTTTTTTTATTATAAAAGGTTCTATTATTGAATCTATTATAAATAATTCTTCTTGCTCAGTTAATCTCATTATAGATACTCCGTACTTTAATATTAAAAACGAAGTTTTATAACTCATTGAATTTATTATAACTTCATTTTCTTTAAAGTCTATAAACATACTGCCGTAAAATTCACCGGTATCTCTAAGTGTAACAAAAGATGTTCTTTGTCTTTTAATTTTTTTAAATTCAATTGTACTAGGTGAATAAGTTGGCATTATTTTTTTACCTTCTCCGTCTATTCCATAATTGAATAATCTAAGTTTCGCTTTAGATAAAATTTTACCTTGATTTTTAATTATTTCTAATTTAATTTCTTGTAAAAGACTATCTTTGAAATTATCAATATTTAATATATATTCACTTATTTGGCTCATGTTATTTTTCAATAAAAAGGGCCGCGCTTATAAAAACGAAGCCCTTTGGTAAAAACAAACAAATCAACAATTATTATAGTGTTGGCGTCACTGAAATAACATTGTTAGTTCTGTACAATATTTCTTCTGAATCAACTACTCCTAATAGTATAGCTGATATAGGTTCAACATCGCCTAATGCCGCTACTAAAGTTACTTCGTAATTTCCAGGAGTCGTTTCTAATATTGAGTCTATAACAGGGTCAACAGCTGGAGCTTCTTTTGTTATACTTAAATCAGCAGCTTGTAAACCTTCAACAGGAGTACTATTGTCTGATGATAAAACAACGCTAATTTCTAATACAGTATCAGCTTGAGAAGGCACTTCATTAAAAGAAGTATTTACACCGTTTATAACAGCTATTTCTTCTGGAGCAAAATCCAAGTATTGAGCTAAAAAGACGTCATAGTCGGTGTCCCATTGTTTTCTGTTGCCATATTGGATAAGAAGAGATTTCATTTCGTTTTCACCTCCTTTAACTTTAGACAATCTTCTTTCAGGAGTAACGTGAGTAGCTGTTAAGCCAATATAATCTCCTTCTGAATTTTTAGCTAAAACCCAATTACCTTCGTCATCACCTATCGCAAAAGAAAAACTTTTAAAACTTTCAAGTTTTGCCATTTGTTTGTAAAATTCATGACCTTCTTCAAACATGAATTTGTGCTCGATTAAACCTTTTAAATTTAATCTTTTAACACCTGATGAATTAGTGTTATAAGAATCTTCCGATGAAACATCTTCAAAAGCGCTTGCTCCTATAATAGGTGTAAATGTTTTATCTTGAACTTTACCTCTAATGTATTCTGCATTGAAGTCAGTTTCTTTTGGTATAATAAATTGTTTTGGCATCATTATTAAATGCTCAGGGGTAGCCAATTCTACTAGTAAACCTTTTTTTCCAGTATTCGCTGCGATGCTTTCATCATTAGCGTTATTTAACTGGGCAATTTCTTCTAAAATCATTTTTTAGTTATTATTGATTATTTAAAATATTTTTAATAAATTTTATATCTCTCCTGAAAAAAGAGTCTGTTATAGTACACGATATCGTTACTTTTAAAGCGTCCCAAATATCTATTGTCTTATTTTTTTCAGAGCTCTTTAATTTTTCATCGCCAGTTGGAAGTTCTTCGTTTGAATAATGAGGGTATTTTACTACCCTTATTTTTTCATTTAAATTTACTATGTTTGCTCTTTCAAGCAATTCAGTAAAATTATTATAAAGAGGAACTAAAACGTTTTTGTAATTTGTAGCAAATCTTTGTTTATTTAAATAGATGTCATTTGTTTTAACAGCTAATATAAAACTTAAATCTTCTACTTTAACCTTCTTTAAAGTATGAACTTCTAATAAAGGATAAACCATCCATATTAATGGATAAGCATCTCCTTTTAATGATAACAAATAACTATTAAGCTCTTTGTCATCTCCGAAAGAATATTTAACTTTAAACGGTAAATCTTCGCTGACTTTTTTGTTAAACATTTCAGGTAAAACGTCTATCATTTCTTCAAATCTATCTTCAATGACTATCATATACCTGCTTGATTTTCATTAGTCCAATTAAATGGATTAAAATTTTCGTAAGTATTTTCGTTTAAATTATTCATGTCATTTATAAAAGTATACAAGCTACAAAATATACTATCTGATTTATAATAGTCTATTCCAAAACCATGTTTACCTTGGTAAAACATTGGCTGAGTTTTTGCTCCCATAGTTGCTTTGTAAAACTTTCTCCATGCACTAGTCATTTTTGAACTAGGTGAAACAACTTCAGAATTTTTTGATTTAGGTATACTACTTCCAATTGATGTAGTAGTTATATAAGTTTCTCTTTTAAAAAAATAATATATATAAAAAGCTATTAAGCTTCTGTCATATTTAGCATCTTCTCCGTTTATAGACTTATACCTTAAACCTTTAAATGTTCTTTTTTTACCTTCTGGATTTAAATATTCTTTTTTACCATTAAGTAACCAATCCCATTTTTCTTCAGCTCCATCAATTAATCCATTGTCATTTGATAAATTGACTTTAGAAATGAACTCAAAGTAAAGTTCACCTAAACACTTGGATAAACACTCTTCTTCTTTATCATTTAAGAAATCTAACAACGTAGAATCTATATCTGATACGTCAGAAGTTATAGTCGGTTTAGCTTCAGGAAGAAATATATCTCCTACAAAAAACGTATTTTTAACTATTGTGCTCATCTAATGTTTAATTATGAATTTTTACTTTCCTCTTACAGCTTCTTTAAGCTCTACTTTTTTGCCTACTTTAGCAATTTCGTGAGCTTCTAAAGCTTTGCCTGTAGATAAGTGCATTTCAACAACTTCATCTTTTTTTCTTGTACCGTGATTTTTAAGATAAGTTACTTTGTGCAAACCTTTAGCTTCTTTAGCTTCTTTAGCTTCTTTAATTTTATCTTCTTCTTTCATCTTAAATTTGTTTTTAAAATATTAATATTAAACTACAGTAATCGCTGTTTTTATTGTTGCAATATCATCATAGATGAATGCGTTTTGGTCTAAGTTTTTAACATACTGGAAAAACCTTGATTCACCTAGTATAGTGAATTGATTTGTAATAAATTGATCGTTTATCCAGCCAACTCTTATTGAAAAAGGAATATAATTTACTAAGTTATATTTCTTCATATCTGCAACAAAAATCTTACCTGCTGGAATTTTAGACCATGGCTTAATTGTAATACCTCCAATTGTAACAGTGTTAAAAAGACCAGCTTGAGGGTACAAAGGTAATCCTCTTTCGTCTTTAGCAGAAACTAGTTCTAAATAAAAATCAACTGGATTTATCATTGCAACATTAGCCATATACTCAATCTCATCAGTAAAATTCTGAGTCGTATAAATATCAGTAACGCAAGCATTAACTACGTCCATGAAATTAGTATTGTCAACACCTAAAGCCATATCTCCTGCAACAAAAATTCTACCATATTCAGTAGCTCCTAAAGGAAATTCACCTGAACCATCTGCAAAGAAAGTAGCTGAAACTTTAAACAAATCATGTTTTTGTCTTAAATAGCTTTCTGCTATAGAACGAAGTCTAGTTACATCAGTTACAGCCTCTTCAGTTAAAATTTCATAAGCAGCAATTTTCTTAGGAGAAGGGTATCTGTTTTCCCATTTAAAATCAATTTGTGGCTTTTCTCCACCTTCAGAAACAAATGCATAATTTCCGTCTTTAGGAACCCATTCAGTGTAAGGAGCGCTGTTTGTTGACGTAGAAGTGACGCTCATTAAATTTAATAAGTCGTTGTCATTTCTTAAACCAAAAGAACCAGGTTTAGTGTTAATATTTGGATTTGGGTCTTCAGCATCAACTCCGCTACCGGTTGAAATAGCTCCAACTGCTTTAGGAATAAATTCTATAGTTCCTTGCTTGTTCTTTTTAATATTAGAAAGCTGTTCTTTGTTTTCAATTAAGAAATCATTAAATTGCTTAGTAACACTGTTTACAACTTTTTCTTTTTGCATTTCAATAAAGTCATCTAGAGCCGTGCCTTGAGCTTTAACTGAAATAACTAATTTGCCTAGCTCTTCTGCTGAGGCTCCATCTTTCCTAGCATCAGCTAAGTCTTGTTGAACTTGAATAAACTTGTCGTTTAAACTTTTAAATTTAGTGTCCAACAATTTTTGAATTTCTTCTGGAGTCATTTTCTTTTTGTTTTTAAATTATTATTAATTATTTTAAAGAAGTGCTTTCGCGGCTTCTATCGTCAAGTATATCAAGTGCTTTCGCGGCTTGTTATTTTTTTAACCATTCAATAAAAGCTTGTTGCTTTAATTGTTCTGATTTATTATTTTGAAATCCTTTTGTTGAAGTTGTTGGGGTTGCCCAATTTGAACCGTTAGGAACAGCACTTCCTTCAATTACTTTAGCTTCTAAAACAGCCCAAAAATATTTGTTTACATCAAGAGCTTCTCTATTAACTACGTATTGCTCGTATTTTTCGTAATTTTCAAATTGAACAGAGTAATCTTTATCATTAATACATGTAGCTAATTTAATATAGTACATTCCTACACTATGATTGTCAACATATTTTTTAGCATATTGCCCATGCATGTATGCGTTTCTATCTTTTCTAACTTTAGAATCAAACATTAAAGCTTCAGTTTTTCCATTAAAATCAAAGCCTAAATCTCTCCATCTAGTTTCTTCAACATAAGCTTTTAAATCTTCGCCGCTTGAAATTATTTTATCAAACTCACGAGACTTATGCTCTTGAACATGAATTATTCTTTTATTTTCTTCTAATGATTTATTCCATAAAGAAGGAATATGAACATCTTTATGTGAATCTAGTATTCCTGTTGTATTTATTACTGGTTTAACATAAATAACATCTTTATCCATTAAAAAAGCGGTTTCTTCTTCGTAGCTTTTATTTGAAAAAATTTCTTTTAATGGTTGCGATAAAAAAGGCATTGCATCAGCTTCTTTAATTTGAGCTTTAGCTTGAGAAAATATTAAATCTTCTTTTTCAACTAAAAATTTAAAAAATTCTTTTTCTGTAGAAAACTTAGGCAGTCCTTTAATTATCATTGTTTTGTTATTTTTTCGCTTTCGTCTTTTTGTTTATTCTTTTTTTTAATGATTTTATTCATTATTTTCTTCTCCTCCTGAGTTAGTTTCTTGTTGTTGTTCATTGTTTTGATTTTGCGAGGAATTTAATAAATATTGAATTTCTCCTAATTTTAGTGTTTCTTCAAATCCGCACATGCTTAAAGCTACTTCTTTTGGCACTCCTGTTCTTAATAAATCATTCAAAGCTTTTGCTTTAAGCGATATCACTTCATACCTTTCTTTCAGTATATACTGCATGATAGGCAAGTGTTCATAATCACCTTCTAACCTATAACCACTGCTATTTAATTCTTTTTGAAAAGTAGCTATAACAGCTTTAAGACTGCTTTGCATTTCATTTTGAATATAAGAAACCATTGATTCCTTAAAGTTGTTATAAGTTGTTTTTTTAGCTTCTAATGATAATATATCTTTAGGTATGTGTAAAGCTGTATAAACAATATTGCCGTCGACTTTAGTGCTTTCATCTAATCCTAAATCTCTTAAAGCAATGTGTAATGACTTCCATGTTAAACTAGCTTTAGTTATTAAACCTCTTTTTCTAGTCTTACTTAAACCGTAATTTACATTTATTAAATTTTCAGCACCTATCTTTTCTTCAGGACTTAAATGTAAACTATCTTTATCTAGCGTAAGTAATTCTTTGCCGTTTGATTTAAGAATTATATTTTTAGCTATTAAGCTATCTTTAGTATTGATTAAAGTTTGTTTTAATCCGTCTAATCTTGATTTAACTTTAAATGGATTTTTGTTTAAACAATTTGGTAAGTCATAAAAAAACATTAAGTCTTTTATTTTAATTGACTTTTTTTCACCATGCTCTTCATAAACAATTTCTTCGTTTTTAAAAAACTTATCTGCATCAGTGGTTGCAAGATATTTATATGTTAAACCTTCAGGCCATTTAATTTTACTGTAATTCAAAACGTATAAAGAACTTATCTCATCTTCAAAACCTGTTATTCTTTTTTTATAAACAACTGCGACTCCGTTTGAAATCATGCTAAACATTAATGTTTCAAAAAAATCACTACCTGTTTGATAAGCGTTTGGATTTTCTAATAAAGTTAATAACCAATGATTTTTACTATATTTATTAGAACGTTTGTTTTTTACTTTAAATTCTGCTTGAGAAAATAATTTAGCTACAAATAATATAGCTGGCGTTAATATCGGATGATTCTGCGAAATCTCATCGTTAGAAATAGAATCTGTCCAGTCATTGTATGACGTCAAATCGTAAAATGAATCCCCATTTTCATTTCTATTCCAAATAGGATTTATAAAGCTCGGTATATCTGTCATAATTAAAGCAAATGTAGCAATAAAAAATTAATTAAAAAAGCATTTTTAAACATTTTTTTTATTTTTTTTTATACTTCTATTCCTAAGTTTCTAATTAAATATGTTAAGCAATATCTTATAGCATCCATTAAGTGGTCATCTTTTTTTTCAGGTTCATCTGTAGACTTATTATATCTATCTACTTTCCAAGAATAATTAATATATTCCTTATTAATATTTTCAGAACCTACAAAACAAATATTACATGCTTGAACTTGACTTATGCCAGGCGAAACCGTATTATTACCTTTTAAAGCTTTAACTGCATTATACCCTGCTTCTCTAAGTATAGTTATATACATTTCTTTAGCTGAATCACATACAAGAATAGAGCTTAATTTTTTTATTTGTTTTACATCTCTTTGTATTACTGATTGCAATGAACCTTCAATATTTGTTAAAGGAGTATATAATAATTCTTTAATATAAAACGTTCCATCTCCATCGTGTTTTATTTCAACTATAGCTGTAGGATTTTTAGCTCCAAAATCAACTCCAAAATAAGACTCGTAAGGTAGCGCTTCAAATTCGTTGTTTGAAATAAGCTTCCAGCCTTTGTATATTCTATTTGGTTTTTCAGAGCCTATTCCTAAACCATATACAAGCCACATATAAACACTAGCTGTTCCTTTTTTAACGTTTTTAACATTAATAGGAGGTTTATTTGTTTCACTTAATGTTTTGCCTTTATAATAAATTTCTGAATCAATTACTTCATAGCTACCCGTCTCCCATGGCTCATAAGATAAAAGCTGTTCTATAATGTTTTTAGGACAATAAGCATTATCTCTAAAATCAGAATGTATAAATTTAGTTCTATCATCTAATCTATATTTTTCAAGGAAAAAATCTTTAGAAGGATTATAATCACATATTACTTTACCTGATGTTCTTTGTGTTATTTGCAAATAAACTTCTTTTGAAAATTCTGTTATTTCGTTAAAAAATGAAATATGTTGAGACGAGCCTAATACTTTCCCTATATTATCTGCTCCTTCAAATATTATTCTAGAGTTAGTAGGTATATAAGTAAAACTTCCGTTTTGTTTGTTTTGTTTAAACTTTGATTGTATAACACTATCAAAAGCTATTATTTTTTCAAAGTCTTCTAAAACTGTTGCTCTACAAGTAACTTTAGTGTCTCTCCATACAGTTATTTTTAAATTATTTTGTCTCGTTAACTCAAGCATTAACATTTGTAGTATAGAATAACTTTTGCTTGACCTTGAGCCGCCCATGCTAACTATTTGCCTATATCCATCATCGTAGAAAGCAGTAGCTGTTTTTAAAAAAGTATTTGTTACTTTTAAATTCATTTCTTAAATAATTCTAAAATCATTTTATTTTTTATTTTACTATAAAACTCAAATGTATCTTTTTTAGATATTATCCAAATTATCCAAGATAAAAATTTAAAAACTGGTTCTAGTAAAAAAATTAAACCAAGTATTAGTCTTGTAAAAAAATTATTTTCCATTTTGCTTTCTTTCTTCTTCAATTATTAATTTATCTACAATTGATGAAAAAACTTCTTTGCTTCTAATTATAAAATATTGAAATCCGTTTTTTTCAACTATTGATTGCCATTCTTTTTGAGCTTTACTTTGCTTGCCGTAAAAGTTTTTTAATTCAAAACAATAAGTTGTGCCATTAATCATTAATAACAAATCACTTACGCCAGCTACTACACCTGTTAATTTAAGTAACCTTCCTTCCTGAGAAGACCTTGCTCCTCCGTTAGGAACAGCAAAAAGTAATTTTCTATAATTAGGATGATTATTCCAAAACCAGTTATAACACTCTTGTTGTATTCTGTTTTCTGACTTATTCATAAGTATTTGTTTTTTCGTTTAAATTTAATTCAACTATTTCTCCGTTTTCATTTATATTCATTACAGTAACATCTATAGTTAAATTTTTGTCTTCTTCTTTATTTCTTTCTTCTCTAATTATCTTAGGTTTAAAGTATTCAAGTGATTTTAAATAAACTCTAACAAATTCTTTATCAGGCAGTGTTTCCATTACTTTTAAAAATCTATCAGCTAAATCACCTGTCATAGCTTTTTCAATCCTTAACCAAGAAGAGTCTAATGGATTTTCAGTTCTATCTACAGCTAAATTTGCTTGTGTTAATTCATTTAATTTTTTATTAGCATCAGGTAATTCATCTTGGTTTTTAATAAGTTTTTCCATAGACTTTTCGGCTGCTTGCTTAAATATGTCTTTTTCCTTATTTTCCATTTATTTTTATTTTCTGTCTTCTCTTTCTTTTCTAAGACGTCTACTAGTTGTAAAATAATTCTCCATAAAACTTTCAATAGTTTCACTCATGTCTACATCATTTATAATACACTCTGATTTAAATTTTTTTCTAATATCTTCGTCAATAGAATAAGTTGATTGTTTTTTTGCCATTTGTTTTTATTTAATATTGCAAATATACACATAAAAATTCCAAAATAAAAATTTTATTAGAAAATGTTTTTATTTTTTTTTAAGCGGTTTTAACTGAGTTTTTTGATTTTTTAATATTTCATGCGCGTGTGTATATAATAAGAGTCATA
>Ga0307966_1001510_pt1 | contig 18313 bp, 18 predicted proteins | sample OrgLakmetagen646_FD_203141 | JGI IMG/M metagenome (GOLD analysis project Ga0307966, IMG submission 203141) | Saline water microbial communities from Organic Lake, Antarctica - #646 | ecosystem: Environmental > Aquatic > Non-marine Saline and Alkaline > Saline | place: Antarctica: Organic Lake... | reverse complement strand
AACCTGAGAGGCTGCGTCACCTGGTGCTCTCCTTCCGCGAGGATCACACGGTTTGAACCCGATTGAACACCAACCGCCCTCTGGGTGAGAGATTTTGTTTCGTTGTATGCCGCGCTTAGTTCTGTATCACGATTATCATTTCGCCAGCTTAGTCGCTGCCTGATAATTCGCTGACCATTTACAGTGCTCTCCTCATCCCTTAGAACCGACGGATTTAGGAAGTACACCTTACTCAGATTCTCCTGCCTGCTGGTTTCCCTGATTTCGAATAATGAGTTCCATATTAAATAATCCATGGAACCTGACTTTTGGCCGGATATTTTCCCAATCAATTCGCCGAGCATAATATCATTCCGCATCCTGTAGGTCACATCGATCACGGGCAGCAGTTCATCCGAGGGCACAAACTGCCGGATAAACGTACCCTCGTTGGGCGTCACCTCCGGAAAAAATTCATCCACCTGTTGCACATTGTCACCATTGAGATCAAGCCAAACATACTGCCCCAGCTCAGGGCCGACTTCGATATAGGTCTCTTGCAGCAGGGCACGCCGTTCCGTATTGGTCTCATAAAACAGTTCCCCGTTTAGATTTCCGTCAAAGATGTCATACGATGTCACTGAACTGATCAAAACGCCTTTACTGTCGGGAGAAAGTGATTCCCCTAAAAACTGGTCATTCGTCCGCTTTTGGCGAAAAGATATTCGGTTAGATGTACTAAATTGTGCCGATGGTCGGTACTGCATCCCGAATCGCTGAGATCTGCTGACGGACTCATCGGTAAGAGAATTGTTCAGAGGCCGTTGATTTGCCCGGTAGCCGAAACCTCCGGTAAGCGTGAGGCTTTTTATATTCATTTGCATTCCGGGGTTTACTTCAAAAAAACTGAGAGACTGTGGCAGAAGAGAATCAGAGAACGACCGCTGCAACCGTTTTTCTGTATCCCAATTGATACCGGGTATGAGTTCTGCACCCCCAACTGTTATCGTTTTTGAAGCGTCTCCACGATGCCGCATCCAGGTTCCGTCCTGCCCGAGGCGGCCGTCCCTGCTCTCCACGTAGCTTGTCAGAGTTGATACGCCGGGTAGTGCCGTTTCCTGAAGAGACGCAGATACCTCTCCCCTGTACCCTTTGAATAGCTCACGTGATAACCGTCCGCCATTTATTTTCAGAGTTGATCCCGATTCGCCGGTGAGATTTAGAAATCCTGTGGTTTGAAACTCTTCTTCGACACTATCTACTGCCCGGACAATATTCCATCGCCGATCAAACTCGATCTCCCTTGGCCTGTCAAAAAACTCAAATTTTTGCCCTATGTATGTCTGTTCTGCTCCGGCCTGAAGAGTTCCGAGTCCCGTTTTAATCTCTGAAAGCTCCAGCTGACCATTGAGCGCCATATCGCTATTCTTCCCGTTGCCAATAGAAGAGAATCGATTTGGATCATACTCGCTGATAGCCCATTCCGCCTTCAAAGAGACATACTGATTTAGATTTAACCGGGAATCCAGTGAAAGCATTTGATGACTAACTGGTGCCTGCAGCCGGATGATGGGCTCATACCGGCCGGCTCCGGGACCTACCCACTCATACAGAATCCCGTTTACTGCTCCGCCAACCCGGCGATATGCCCCCTGCCCCTCTCCCTGATTTGTAAACCGGACCCTAAATGCGGATTGCGGATTTCCGGGCAAACTTTTGAAAATTTCAAATGTCTGCCCGTTTAGCGTCGTATCAACTTTTGCATAGAGAGTAAAATCTGCATCTTCTCGAAACCCGACTGAATCTGCACCGCTTACGAACAGATCGTTCACATCATTTCCCAGGTCACGGAGTCTTTCAATATCTTCATCTGTAAGATTCAGCTGGGTGTTGGGATTTTTATTATCAGCCTCACGAATATAGGTCGCGCCTATACTGAACCTCCCATCAAACATGCCCTCTTCCCTGCCACGGGCAGTGAAAAGTGTCCGGGTAAAATTTTGCGTGATGTACTGGAACTCCACGACGATCCTCGTCTCGTCGGTCACTACCAAATTATTTGTAAATGTAATTTCACCGAGCCCATAATCAACGATGTATTCATTTTCAGCGCCACGGTTTACACGCGATCCGTTCACGTACACCTGCTCGGAACCGGCGATAACAATGATGAATGACTCATTTTCAGCCCCGGCCAGTCGGTAGGGTCCCTGCACTCCCTCTAGCCCGTCAAACGACTGCGTTCTGAACTGCCCCCTACTCACGGATGCTCCGCCGCCAAAACGGCCATAAGGCGTATCTGCATCTCCTACAGCACCCTGTACTCTGCGGTTTATACGAGCAAACCGGCTCTCCTCGTAGGTTATGTCTACATCTCCCAGCTGAAGCTGACCTATGGGTGCATTCAGCTCGATAAAAACTCTGTCGAATTCGCGGATATTCTGCGTGGCGCCATCAGGTTGAATAGGTGTTGACCGATCAGTAAGGGATGCCTGTATTGTGATATCATCGGTGATATTTCCATTCAAATCAAGCTTCAGGCCGCTGTCCAGTGCCAAATCCTGCCGATTACCGACGGTGAACCCGCGCGTAAGACTTCCGCTTTGATTCAGATTTGAATCACCAAACAGATCACTCCCCGAACGTATCTCGCGCCTTACGGTTCCGGAATTGGCTGAGTCGCTTACCGTTGAATCTGATACCTCCGAAAATACCCTTTGCCTGAAAATCCTGTCAATTTCAAGAGCAGGCGACCGGTACGAAACCATTAAGGTTTGCCACTCCTCGTAAAAATTTTCCGGAATAGAAATAGACAATGCACCTGACGGGGCATCAAAGCTCCACCACGCCCTGTTCATACCTGTACCACCACGTGTGACAGCAACTGACTCCTGGTTAATCAGAAACCCCAAATAGAGTGTAGTATCAGCCGATGTTAGTTCTACTTGTTCTGTTTTGAGGCTGTCTATCTGTGAATAAGCAGGTGTGCAGGTCATTGCCCAAACTGTGAGAAACAGCAGAAGAGATGTTATGTGAGTAACTTTAAAAATAGGGCAAACAGATTAAATCAACGCGAAGAGATCACTTCGGAGACACAAGATACAATTTGAGCCGTATCCAAAAATCTCAAAATTGAAATAAAACTCAGTTCATCTAATTCTCTCGTGAAAATAAAAAAGGCGGCCTTTGCAGAGCCGCCTCGATAGTACTACTTGTTACGAAGTTAAAAGTCTGTCAGGACTCGCTATCCTCGTCTTTTACGACCCAAATTTTAATCTGAGGGTTCAACTCGCCCAGCAGGTTAATTGTAGCCGTATATTCGCCAAGCGTTTTAATATCCTGGTCGATTGAAATCTTTCGTCGGTCAATCAGGATGTCTCGCTCTTCAAGAGAAGCAGCTACGTCGATATTGGTTACCGTACCGTGGATTTTATCATCTTCTCCGACAGAAGCTGAAATCGTAACGGATGTAGCTTCAAGTTTCTGTGCAAGCTGTTTTGCTTTCTCTACAGTGAGCTCAGCACGTAGTTCAGCTTCGCGCTGAAGGGCTTCGTATTCTTTTATTGCGCCGGGTGTTGCCATAACAGCTTTCGCCTGTGGAATCAGGTAGTTCCGTCCGTATCCGGGTTTCACATCAACCAGATCGCCGGTAGAGCCCAGCTTTTCGACATCTTCTTTTAAAATCAATTTCATCAGTTTGCTCCGGTTTATCTTAAGTTTTCAGTTACATAGGGAATCAGTGCCATAAATCGTGCTCGTTTTACCGCCGTTGAAAACTGACGCTGGTGTCGGGCGCTGTTTCCTGTTACACGACGGGGCAGAATTTTTCCCTGGTCGTTGATAAATCGAAGCAGTGTTTCGGTATCTTTATAGTCGATATATTCGATACCCGCTTTCGTGAATTTACACTCTTTTGTTTTTAAATGTCCTTTCTTCGGGTGTGATGGATTGTTAATCATAATCGTGGATTTTTAAATGGTTAGTCTTCGTCGCTATTATCGCCTTCTTCAACATCGTCGAAAATGACCGGCAGATCGCCTTTCTTCTTGAGGTCATAATGACGCTTCATTTTTGCGTCGTACTTAAGCGTGAGATAGCGCATGATGTTGTCGTTAATTCTCATGTTTCGCTCCAGCGGTTCAATCGCTGTCTTGGGAGCTTCAAAATAGAGGTTAACGTAATAGCCGGAGTTTTTCTTCTCGATGGGATAGGCGAGCTGTCGCGTTCCCCATTCATCCACTTCAACTAAATCCCCGTCGTTATCTTCGATTAGCTTATTGACGAAATCCACGAGCTCTTTAAACTTCTCGTCATCCAGAACCGGATTGAGGATATACGTCATTTCATAGAATTCTTTTTTCATCTGTAATTTTCTTTTCTTTGGTTGTTTTCCATTATTGGAAACAGCTGCCGTACGTTTCGCCGACAACAGAGCTTCAAAAGATAAGGAAAGATCTCTTGTTAAACAATGGAAGAAATAGCCCGCTTATTACCAAAAAGATAACCCGAAAAACATCTCTACATAACGGGTGTGATTTACCATACCGAACTCTGTACCTGGTACATATATCTCACATCTAGTTATAATCCAGACGATTACAAAGATCGGAGATGAAATCGTTGATAAAGCGTGAGAATGCTCTCTGTTCCGTCATACCTGACCAATATCCGGTTTCATCTGTTCACGTCCCCAGTGCTTCACACGGTATAGAGATCTCTAAATTCCCGGATAAATCTCGTTAGGGAAGTGCAACATGACGCCTTGCGATTCACACCACGCCTCTTACGCACAAACATTAATTAATGGAACAGTGCCGGTCGAGTTAAATCGTGTAGTATGAAGAGATCAGCTCAATCAAACCGGAAAAAGGAAGTACCGGCTCCACCCCATAATAGATTGTAAGAACTGCTAAAACGGCCAGAGTGCCCTTAAACAAGTTTCCGGGAGCTATCATCGGCAGATCTTTGTGCGACTCCTTAAAGTAGAGATATACCATCACTCGCAGGTAATAATAGACACTTGCCGCACTGGCTAAAACTCCAACGATGGCGAGTGGTACCAGCCCTGCATTTACAGCGGCAGCAAACACATAGTACTTCCCGATAAACCCAACAAAAGGCGGTATGCCGGCAAGAGAAAAGAGAAAAATAGAGAGCATCACACCCATCATAGGAACTTTAAATCCAAGTCCGGCATAGCTTTCAATCGAGGTAAAATCGAGGCCGTGATTACGCTCATAATAGGCGATGACCCCAAATGCACCCACGTTCATTACGGTGTAAGCAAACAGGTAATACAGCACTCCGGAGTATCCAGCTGCTGTTCCGGCGGCAAGGCCAACCAGCAGATAGCCGGCGTGGGCAATACTTGAATATGCGAGCATCCGTTTCACATTGTCCTGAACCAGGGCGATAAGATTACCAATGATCATGGTAAGGATAGCAACAACCTGGATGACGTTTGTCCAGTCACCAGCTTCTGCTGCAGGAAGCATGCGGGTTAAGACTAAAATAAAAGCCACAAAAGTAGCTGATTTAGCCGCTGTAGCCATAAATCCGGTCAACGGAGTTGGCGTGCCCTGATACACGTCGGGGGTCCACATGTGAAAAGGAACAGCTCCGAGTTTGAAAAATATTCCTATGAGCAACATGGCCGATCCGCCGAAAAATAGTAGCGTAGGTTCAGCTGTTGCCGCAATCTCCGGAAAGCCTGTTTGGCCTGTAGCTCCGTATATAAGCGCAATTCCATACAGTAAAAACCCGGTTGAGAACGCACCTAACAAAAAATACTTGAGCGCTGCTTCCGCCCCGGTCTTCTCCTGCTTCATCAGGCCGGCCATCACGTAAAGACAGATGGACATGGTTTCAAGCCCGAGGAAAAATGAGATCAGGTCGTTTGATGTTGCCAGAGCAAGCATACCCACGGTGGCGAAAAGTATCATGGCATACACGTCTCCTGTATGAAGATCGTAATCCTCAAAGTAATCTCTGCTGATTATTACAGAAAACAGTGCCCCGACCAAAACAATAGCTGAGCCAAATGCCGCAACTCCTCCATAGGAAATCATGCCGCTGAACGCTTCGCCACTGCCTCCTGTCAATGCCAATATTGCTGCAATAAGGGCCGCAACAAGTCCCGCAATAGATACTGCGTGAGACGCGTCAGCCTTCACCTTAAATGCATCCATCAGAAGCGCCGTAAGGCCGGTTACTGCTACAATGATACCGGGTAAAAAAGCCTGTAGGTCGTGTAGGTAGTTCATTCTAAAACGTTTTATAAATCGCGTCTATAGCTTTCGCCAGGTTAATGTCTTTTTCTGTGACTTTACCGCCTGCATCGTGTGTGCTGAGACTGATCGAAACTGAATTGTACACGTTAAACAGTTCGGGGTGATGGCCCTGCTCTTCAGCATCAAAACCCACCCTAACAATAAATGAAAGCGCCGTTTTGAAATCATTAAATTCAAAATCCCGCTTAATTTTATCTCCTTTTGACTCCCAGCCGGTAAGCTTAGAAAGCTCGCTCTTTAATTCTTCGCTTGTTAAATGATCCATATTAATTAGTCTCTGATTACAAATTGAGATTCCAATTCTGATTCGTCTGTACCGTAGATGGCAACTGTCCAGTCAGGTAGCTCCTCAAACCTTGCCTGCTCTAATACAGCAACGCTTTTATTCTCTGTCGCCGAAATATAGGACTCTGTCCAACCCTCGGAATAAACCGTGAAATCTACCGGGCGTACTCCAATCCAGATCATGAACACAATTAAAGGAACCAAAAGCCCGATTTCTCTGACGTTAAGATCAAGCATGGCTTTGTTTTCCTCTTTTTCGAGTGGCCCGAACATAACCCGCTGGTACATCCATAACATGTAAACTGCCGCAAGGATGACGCCAGTTGCTGCAAGTACCGCGAACGTGATATTATTGTACAGAACAGAGTTGTACGAACCAAGCAAGATGAAAAACTCACCAATAAAACCGTTCAGGCCCGGCAGACCGATTGACGCAAGAGTTGCCACCATAAACATAACCGCAAGAACAGGCACTGATTTCGCAATCCCGCCAAAATCTTCGATCATACGTGTGTGGCGGCGATCATAAATCATTCCAACAATGAGAAAGAGCGCGCCGGTAGAAAGGCCGTGATTAACCATCTGAATGATAGCTCCCTGTACGGCAATTGTATTAAAAGCGAATATCCCAAGCACCACAAAACCAAGGTGACTCACGGATGAATAAGCTACAAGTTTTTTAACATCCTTCTGAACCATTGCAACTAGGGCGCCATAAATGATACCAATTACTGCCAGGCCGGCCATCCACGGGGCAAATTCCATAAATGCGTTTGGAAATACCGGCATACAAATTCTAAGAAGGCCATAGGTACCAAGCTTCAGCATGATAGCTGCTAACACAACTGAGCCGGCTGTAGGGGCTTCGGTGTGTGCATACGGCAACCATGTGTGGAATGGAAACAGCGGCACTTTAATGCAGAACGCAAGCGCAAAGGCAAGAAACATATACGTCTGTTCCACCAGGCCAATTGTATACTCCGGACTCGATATAAACCTCCAGTCGGCAGTAAACTCATATATTCCGGTTGCTGCTCCGGCATGAAATCCCAGATAAAGCAGAGCAACCAACATGATGAGAGATCCCACCAGTGTGTAGATAAAAAACTTAATAGTTGCCTGAATTCGCCCGCTTCCGCCCCAGATTCCGATCAGGAAGTACATGGGTATAAGTGAGAGCTCAAAAAACACATAGAACACCACGAGATCAAGCGCTGCAAACGTACCCAATGAGGCTGTTTGCAGGATGAGTAGCATAGCATAGTACCCCTTCAGGCTCTTGGTAACCGAATCCCACGATGATAATATTACAATTGGCCCCATCAACGTGGTCAGCATAAACAGGAGAAGGCTCAAACCATCCAGGCCTACCAGGTACTTTACATCCATCGTTTCGAGAATGGGGGCTCCTTCTGTTACGAATTGAGGGACTGCAGAACCGGCAACATCAAAATTAAACAGAAGCGGCAGCGATAACAAGAATGTTGCCGATGTGGCAAACAGTGAGGTCCACTTCACCCCGGGTCCATCCTTCATTAAGAGGATGGCCAGTACGCCTATCAGCGGAAAATAAATAACGATGTTTAAAAGAAACTCCATAATCTGTTGTTACCCAATTAAAACAATAACATTGACATTACAAGGATCACGCCTAAAATAAAGAACAGAGCATAGCTGCTGATGACGCCTGTTTGAATATATCGCACAAGGCTGCCAACCAGCTTAACGGTACCAGCTACTGCATTTACAATCCCATCCACAATCTTCATATCAAACACAGCCAATACCTTTTCCGATACATTCACGACCGGATTGATAATAACTGTTTGGTAAACTTCGTCAAGACTGTATTTATTTTTCCAGGTATCGTAGAGGGAGCCGAAGCGATCGGAAATCGCTTTATCTGACGCAACCTGCTGGTCATTACCATACATCCGGAAAGCGACAACCGTACCAGATACGGCTACTGCAATTGAAACGAGCATAAGCGCCCACTCAGCTGGCACAGAAAGTGTCAGAGATATATCAGCAGCGATTGGTGACAGCCATTCATGAAGCCAGTTAATGTGTCCGTATTCTCCGGTTATTGTTTTGGCGATAAAGTTTGGTAGGCCGATAAATCCGCCTACAATTGAAAGACCGGCGAGCGACCATAACGGAATAGTCATCGTAGCGGGGCTTTCATGCAGATACTTTTCAGAATTTTCAGCACCTTTCACGAGTTTCGGTAGTTTAAACGTACCGTGAAACGTGGTGAATGTTAATCTGAACATGTAGAATGCAGTCAAAAATGCAGTAATCATACCCACGCCCCAGAGCGTGTAGTACATCATTCCGGCGAAATCGCCCATCCCCATATTAAATGCGTGCATAAGGATCTCATCTTTCGAAAAGAAACCGGCAAGTGGCGGAATACCTGCAATAGCAATCGTAGCAATCAAAAATGTTTTATAGGTAGATGGCATCCACTCTCTTAATCCGCCCATATTGCGGATATCCTGCGGATCGAACTCAACGTGCTTACCGTCATCATGCAGTTCGTGTTCCACATGTTCCATTGTGTGAATGACTGATCCTGAGCCGAGGAACAGACATGCCTTAAAAAATGCGTGGGTAATAACGTGGAAAATCGCGGCCGTGAATGCACCAGACCCCAGTGCCAGGAACATGTAACCCAGCTGAGAGACAGTGGAGTAGGCAAGTACGCCCTTAATATCATTCTGAGTGATGGCGACTGTGGCTGCTACAATAGCTGTGAGAGCACCAATCACGGCAATGATCATCATCACTTCGGGCGACATCACAAACATCGGTGACATCCGCGTAATCAAATAAATCCCGGAAGTAACCATGGTGGCGGCGTGAATCAAAGCAGAGACCGGGGTAGGGCCGGCCATCGCATCAGGCAGCCAGACAAAGAGGGGTATCTGTGCACTTTTACCGGTTGCTCCAATTAGCATCAGCAGCCCAATGCCAAACAGAGAGCCGGCAGTAAACAGATCCAGGTTGCTTAATATACTATCAAAGTCGAGACTTCCGACAGTTCCGAAAATGGTAAACATCGCGATTAAAAACGCGAAGTCACCGACCCTGTTATAGAGAAAAGCTTTTTTGGCGGCATCGGATTTTGCCATATCAGTATACCAAAAACCGATCAGCAGGTAAGAACAGAGGCCAACTCCCTCCCAGCCCAGGAACAAAAGAAGTAAATTATTCGCTAGAACCAGATTGAGCATCGCAAAAATAAAGAGGTTCAGATATGCGAAGAATTTCCAAAAACCGGGATCATGATTCATATACCCGATTGAATAAAGATGTATCAGGGAACCCACGCCAGTTACTACAAGGGTCATTATCAACGAAAGTTCATCAATCCTATAGGCTACATCCACCGACAGAGAGCCCACGGAAATCCAGTTGAAGAGCGTCACTATAATGGCATCTGACCCGGATGTGAATCCTAAAAAAAGTGTGAGGGTAATTAAAAACGGAATGAAGACCGCAAGGTTGGCAAGAATACCGATCAGAGACTTTCTGGACCGGTAGTTTTCAGATGAGAGCCCGACGATTCCATTTAGCAAAAATCCAAGCAGTGGTAAACCAATAATTAAACTGACTAACGCAGTAGGTGATTCCATTCAACAGGCTAATTTATTTCACGCTTCCGATTCGGCATAGTTGAGTGCCATTAATTTACAGGTGGCAAAGATACAAAAATCTCTCTCAAGATAAACTCAAAACAGAGGATTAATCTATCAAATTTTGTGATGACTATGAATATAGCAGGAATTATCGGAGCTCCTGCCTGAATACACCATCATTTCAAAATTTTGAATGTTTTTTAAACAGTCCAAAAATAGTTTTTACAAATTTCCATCAACTATTATTGCAGGTAACTATTCTTTTTTGATATGTTTGGGGCTATTAAATTATCGATCGGGATCGTTCAATAATCTTATATAAAGTTAATGAAAAAGCTGTCGTTTTTTACGCTTACGATGTCCTTCATATCACTGATGGGGTTCTGGATAGCGATGAGTGGCTTTTTGGATGCGGTTCACCTCGCCATGGGGGTTGTGTCAGTTATTGGCGTGATGATGCTGAACCATAAGCTGAAGCAGAATCAATTTTTTGATGACGACATGAAAAACCTGGATGAACTCAGGTTTGGCAGGGCAGTCTATTACTTTTTTTGGCTTTTTTATCAGGTGCTTGTTGCAGGATTCCATGTTTTATTTGTCATCATGCGCCCGTCACTTCCGATAAAACCGACACTGGTTACGTTTAAAGCTGACCTGCCCAGCTCACACGCCCGGATGATATTGGGGAACTCCATCACACTTACGCCCGGTACTCTTACAGTTGACATAGAAGATGATCTATTTACAATCCATGCGCTTGACAGTAATTCATATTCCGGCATTGAAGATGACTCTATGCCCCGGCAGGTTCTTTCTCTCTTCAGTGATGAAGACAGACCTGTTGTGCGGGACTTCAAAATTATAAATCCTGAAAGCTGAGGAATGGAACACTTTTTTCTATATAGTGCGATAGCTCTCACGATTATTATCGCTATTCCAATGGTTCGGGTCGTGAAAGGGCCTACCCTCTTCGACCGTATTTTGGCTACCAATGCCATAGCGACAAAGACCATTGTGCTGATTTGCCTCACAGGTTATATCTATGGCAGAATTGATATGTTTATTGACATCACGCTGGCATATGCTATTCTTGGATTTCTGGGATCACTTGTGATTGCAAAATATCTCTCCTCATATAAAATGAGACGTAAAAGACAACGGGAGCAACCGTGATACAAAGTATATTGAGTATTCTTTTTATTGTGCTGGGCATCGCTTTCATACTGATGGGCAGCATCGGTATTCTTCGGCTTCCCGATTTTTACACCCGGTCGCACGCAGCCAGTAAAAGCGATACGCTTGGAATTATATTTGTCATCGGCGGGCTGATCGTCCATGAAGGGTTTACACAAAGTAGTTTAAAGCTTCTGTTTATAATTCTTTTTATAGCACTCGCTAACCCAATCGGGACGCATGCGCTTGCGAGGGCGGCCATCAGAAAAGGCATTAAGCCACTTCTCTATAAGCGATCTTCAGAGGAGGATAACGGATGATCTGGGAGCTGGAATTAGTGCTTTACATATTTCTCATGATTTCGGCTATCGTAGCTCTGGAATCGGATGACCTTCTTGTGTCGGTAGTTGTAATGACTATTTTCAGTTTTATAATCGCTCTGCTTTTTACAGTAATGGGGGCTATCGACGTGGGATTTACTGAAGCTGTTGTTGGTGCCGGCGTTACCGGAGTTCTGTTTGTTGTCGTAATCTATCAAACTTCAAGGAAAACAATCGATTGAAGCTACTTAAAATTCTCATATTAGCTCTGTTTGCCGGCGTTCTTATGTATGCATCGCTGGATCTGCCCTATCGTGGTGATCCTGACAATCTAATGAATGCAGAACGCAGCATCACAGATACACCCGTCATTGGCAACTACGCTATTCAAGAGGCTTATCACGACGCCCACACGCCAAATATGGTTACTGTAATTCTCGGTGACTACAGAAGTATTGATACCTTTGGTGAACAACTTGTTATTTACACTGCAGGGATGATCACCCTTCTTGTGCTTCGGCGTAAACGACGGAGGAAATCCAAATGAGAAGCAAACATCACAGCCCGATTGTACTCCTCGGAGCACGCCTGTTGAGCCCCTATATCATGGTTTTTGGATGGTACGTTATTTTTCACGGACACTACAGTCCGGGCGGTGGTTTCCAGGGCGGTGCGCTGCTTGCAGCATCCGTTCTGCTGATACGGGTTTCAGGCGGCCGTCTTGTATCACGAATGCAGCTTCAGGAATATTTTAACACTCCTCTGGCTATTACTGGCGTCCTGATTTACTTTTTAACAGGCGTTATTGCAGCAGTAGCAGGAGGTTACTTCCTGGACTACGGTCAACTTCCTATTCCCGGAATGGACCCTCACTGGCTGCGCTATACCGGTATTTTAATCATCGAAGTAGGCATTGGACTTACGGTAATGGCCATTTTGGTAATGATCTACGATAACATGGTAAAGGGGGAAGATTATGGTTGATTTCATAACTGGACATTACGCGTATTGGTTTACTCTATCCCTTCTCTGCGTAGGTCTCTATGGCATTATTTTTAAACGTAATCTGGTTAAAAAAACCATCGGACTCGCTATTTTTCAGGCGTCTGTTGTACTTTTCTTTGTCTCAATTGCTTCAAAATGGGATGCTACAGTTACTGTTATTGATAAAAATATTCCCGTTGAGCAGGTGGAGAGTTACCTTAACCCGCTGCCGCATACACTCATGCTTACGGCTATTGTTGTGGGCGTAGCTACCCTGGGTGTTGCATTTACGCTTTTGATTGCGATTCACAACCGCTATGGCACACTCGATGAACAAGAACTGTTAGAGAAAATTCAATGATCGAATCGCATCTTCCTGCAATCATTGCGTTGACATTTGTTTTGTTTGCTCTATTGATTCCACTATTCGGACTCTGGAAAGAACAGCTGTGTCAGCCGCTTGCCGTGCTTGGATCCGGACTAGCCACTGTTTTTTCTGCATTAGCATTTATCACATACCTGCAAACGGGCAGTATCCGCTACTTTTTTGGCGGATGGGAACCGCCAATAGGAATTGAGTTCGTTTATGACGGACTTTCCGGCTTTATTCTGCTGGTAATCAACTCGGTCGCTTTTCTGGCTCTCATCTACGCGAAGAAGCCGGGACGACGAGAGTACCGTGGAAAAGAACTGGCTTATTACGCACTTGCCATGCTTATGATGCTCGGTTTCAACGGCATGGTGCTTACCGGGGACCTTTTTAACCTGTATGTTTTTCTTGAGATCTCATCACTGTCGTCTTATGCGCTGATCTCAATTGGAAATAAACCCGCTCCTTTTGCTGCATTTCGATACCTGATTATTGGTACTGTGGGAGGAACACTCTATCTGCTCGGCGTTGGGTTTTTATACACCAACACAGGTACTCTGAATATTATTGATATGTCCGCCATGCTCCCGATGTTCTCGGATAACACATCGGTTATAGCCGCTCTTATCCTGATGGTCGTGGGTATTGGTGTAAAAGCCGCCATTTTTCCCATGCACGGCTGGCTGCCCGATTCCTATACCTACGCCTCAACTCCGACAAGCACATTAATCGCGCCGGTCGGCACAAAGGTAGCCGCCTATATTCTGTTTCGTATTATGCTGTATCTGTTCGGAATTGAGCTAACCGATGCAGTATTCCCACTTTCATACATAGTTGGGGTTTTTGCCTGCATCGGAATTATTTACGGCTCAGTGATGGCGATTGCACAGACGGAGATGAAGCGAATGCTGGCCTACAGCAGTGTATCTCAAATTGGATACATCATTATGGGACTGAGCCTTGCAAACCCATTTGGATTTGCCGGGGCTCTGCTGCACGTTTTAAATCATGCGGTAATGAAAGCGTGTCTTTTTATGATTACAGGTAATTTGAGATATAAAGAAGGACATTCAAATATCAGTTTGTTTAACGACAGCTATCGGATAAAATATCCGTGGACCATGGCCTCTTTCACCGTCGCAGCCATTAGTATGGTAGGATTGCCGCCGCTTGCCGGTTTCTTTAGCAAATGGTATCTGGTACTGGGAACCATCGATAACAGCAACTGGATCTTTCTCGCCGTCATTATTGTGAGCTCACTGCTTAACGCGGTTTACTTTTTCAGAATTCTGGAGAAAGTGTATATGAAAAATCCAGATGCCGAACAGCAGCCTGATACCGAAAAAGAAATTGTATATGACGACGTATCACCCAGCATGATGTCTCCGATGGCGATCCTGGCAGTCGGCCTGATTGTAATTGGCTTTGCCAATGCGGCTATCGTAGGATTTCTGCTTGATATTTTCCCGATGTAAATGAATAACTTAAATTTCTGAACCACGATTGATGGATATATCTATCGTACCTTTATTAGCAATTCTGGTTTCTCTGGCAGCCGTGCCATTGATCCTGCTGAGCTCCGCAAAGCCTAACTTGCGCGAAGCGTGGACAATCATCGCCGGCCTTATCAAGTTCAGTCTTGTTCTAACGCTTCTGCCCGGAGCTATTGAAGGAAACTCCGTTGAGCTCCATCTGTTTGATATTGCTCCCGGACTTCCTCTTGCGCTAAATGCGGATCCGTTCGGGGTCTATTTTGCCGTGATTGCATCCGGACTCTGGATATTTACGTCCTTCTACTCTATCGGGTATATGCGCGGAGCAGGTGAAAAGAAACAGACCCGCTATTTTGCCAGCTTTGCCGTCTGTTTGTCTGCCACTATCGGTATCGCATTTTCAGCTAACCTGCTCACCTTCATCGTGTTTTATGAAATGCTAACGCTGGCCACCTATCCCCTGGTTATTCACAACGAAAAACGGGAAGCGATCAATGCGGGCCGCAAATATCTGGCCTTTACACTCACAGCAGGCCTCCTTTTAGTAGCAGCATCTGCCATCATATACCACTACACCGGCACCATTGAATTTACACCGGGCGGTGTGTTTGGTGATATAGAGCTGCCCCGAAATACCATGCTGGTTGTGTTCATCCTCTTTCTGGCTGCAGTTGGTGTGAAAGCGGGTATTATGCCCATTCACGGATGGCTGCCGGCCGCCATGGCAGCACCTACCCCGGTGAGTGCGCTTCTGCACGCCGTGGCCGTGGTGAAATCCGGTGTGTTCGCTGTTACACGAATGGTAGGATTTATATTCGGTACGGATGTAATGGCAGCTTACGGATTGAATGACATTTTGATCGTCCTTGCAGGAAGTACCATTATTCTTGCATCCCTGATCGCTTTTGCACAAGATAACCTGAAGCGCCGGCTGGCTTATTCCACCGTTGGGCATCTCTCTTACATTGTTTTAGGTGTTGCACTGCTGACCCCACTCGGTATGACGGGCGGAATAATGCACATCGCCGCTCATGCCACCATGAAAATCACCCTGTTCTTCTGTGCTGGAGCCATTTATGTGAACCTGCACCGCACGGAAATCAGTAATCTGAACGGTATTGCCAAGGTAATGCCGTGGACGATGGGAGCGTTTGCTGTCGGGTCGATGGGGCTCGCGGGTATTCCGCCAATCAATGGATTTTTCAGTAAATGGCATCTTATCCTCGGATCTCTGGAGGGTGACATGGTCATACCGGTTATTGTACTTATTTTAAGCGGGCTTCTGAACGTCGGCTACTTCTTCCCTATCCTGTATCGCGCCTATTTTAAAAAAGGTGAAGGACTGGAAAAATATGGTGAAGCATCGCCCTTTATGGTTGTTCCGATTATGATTACCGCAACGCTGTCGGTACTGTTTGGGCTTTTTCCGAACCTCTTTTTTAACTTTTTCGATCTCGCTGTCCTTGTCAGTGAATCACTCTTTAGCGGAGGCACACCATGAATCTGAACAAGATTGTCTGGTCAATAATAGCCATTATACTTTTGATTACCCTGGGACTTGAATTTACGTTTTTGGCTGATTACGACAGCCACTGGTGGAATTCCATTCCTGCATTTTATGCGATTTACGGCTTTATCTGCTGTATAGCGATCATCTATTTTGGTAAGTTTTTAGCCAAGAACATTGTAAACCGCGACATCAACTACTATGATTGAATTTCTGACCATACCGGGAGTCATTCTTATTGTCGGGGCACTGCTCCTGCCCTTTTTGCCGGAAAAGATACGCAGTTCTGTCTTTTTACTGTTTCCGCTGGCGTCTCTTTATGTCGTATTTACTACGGCTGATGGCTATTCGTTCAGCCTTGATTTTCTGTCGTATCAGCTACAGGTCATGGAAGTTGACCGCTTGAGCCGGGTGTTCGGTATTATTTTTTCAATCACCGCTTTTGTAGCGGGAATCTATGCACACCATATAAAAGATCTTGGTCAGCAGATAAACGCACTTGTGTATGCAGGCGGCGCACTTGGAGTCACCTTTGCAGGCGACCTCCTCACACTAATCATTTTCTGGGAGCTAATGGCCGTAAGTTCTGTTTGGCTGATCTGGGCTCGCCGAACAAAAGAATCCGACGGTGCCGGTATGCGCTACCTGATCTACCATGCGATGGGTGGCGGAATTCTTCTCAGCGGTATTATCTGGCACTATGCCGAAACAGGATCTCTTGCAGTAGAATCGATAGCCCAGAACTACACCTTCTCCAATGTTTTAATGCTGATTGGTGTCTGTATAAACGCGGCCGTGATTCCGCTTCATACCTGGCTGGCTGATGCGTATCCCAAAGCCACGATTACCGGTGCGGTTTTTATGAGTGCGTTCACCACCAAATCAGCTGTATATGTTCTGATTCGTGTTTTTCCGGGCTGGGAGCTACTCATCTGGTTTGGCGCGGCAATGGCAATTTACGGCGTTGTTTACGCGGTGATATGTAAAGATATTCGTGAGATTCTGGCCTACCATATTATCAGTCAGGTTGGATTTATGGTATGTGGTATCGGTATTGGAACCGAGATGGCGCTCAACGGGGCAACTGCTCACGCCTACAGTCATATTCTCTATAAGTCCCTGCTTTTCATGGGGACCGGTGCCGTGCTTTACGCAACCGGAACCAGTAAGCTTGTCAACCTGGGAGGTTTGTTCAAAAAAATGCCCTACACCTTCGGGCTGTATATGGTTGGGGCGCTATCAATTTCGGGTATACCGCTGTTTAACGGCTTTATCAGTAAGAGCATGACTATCAGCGCGGCCGGCTATGCCCATAACGAAACGGCTCAATTGATGCTTTTGCTCGCATCTGTGGGTACTTTTCTGAGTGTTGGGTTAAAGCTACCCTGGTTCACCTGGTTCGATCGGGAGGAGAACGATATCGAAGTGAGAAAGCTGCCGGTTAATATGTACATCGCCATGAGTATTGCGGCGTTTGCCTGTATTTTCTACGGCCTGTTTCCGAACACGCTTTACGCCTATCTGCCATTTGAGTCAGACTACCACCCGTTTACGATCTATCACTTTGTTGAAACGCTTCAAATTAGTGCCATGACACTTGCCGGGTTCTGGCTGCTGAAGAAGAAACTGGCTGGAGAGCTGATCATTGCTCTTGATGTCGACTGGTTCTTTCGCAAAGCAGCACCCATCACGCGACTTGTACTCGTGACGTGGATTGATAACTTCTACGACCGTGTAGAAGACGTGATTCTGAGTATTGCGAGATTCCTGACCGAGAAATTCAAAAACCCAATGCCGTGGCTCAATCCGTTCACTGATCGTAGAAACAAGGCTGATGACTATAGTCCGGCCATGGATGTGGTAATGAGCTTCACTATGCTCACCTTTATCGTGATTTCGATTCTTTATATTTTTTAGCAATATCACTCAGGTAGCTAAATCGTTACGTCTGAAAAATCGGTGTCTCGGGTATCAAAAGGTGAGCCAAAGACCTTCAGGCGTGCGATCTGCCAACCGGCTGAAGAGCTCCTTGAAGCCTCCGGGGCTGGATTATTCGTTTATTCAGTGTTCAGTATTTCGGGGATCTTGTAAAGGTAGCTTAAGATTACCAGGCACTACAATTGATTTAGCGATTTTTGAGATTTCCGATTTTCGATTTTCGATCTAATGCCTCTCCCATTCATGCGGCCTGATTTTCGCTGTATGTAGAGAACCGAGCGAAGCGATTCCCACGCAGTGAGAATGAGAAGGGTGGGTTCCAAAACGTTACGT
>Ga0307966_1001506_pt1 | contig 18323 bp, 18 predicted proteins | sample OrgLakmetagen646_FD_203141 | JGI IMG/M metagenome (GOLD analysis project Ga0307966, IMG submission 203141) | Saline water microbial communities from Organic Lake, Antarctica - #646 | ecosystem: Environmental > Aquatic > Non-marine Saline and Alkaline > Saline | place: Antarctica: Organic Lake... | reverse complement strand
TACCACCGCCGAAGCCGCGTCGAAACAAAACCTTTCGGGATCATGCTGCGCATAACCCTGTCGGCCAGCGGATGCACTGCGTGAAACTGCTGGGCCAGCGCCTCATCGCACGGAACTTCGAACGTCAGGTCGCGGAAGTCCAAGTCCGCATCGCCGTCATGAACGGTTACACCGCCCTTGGCATCCCTGTCACAGAGGCCGTGGGCTGAATCCGTCAGGGGAAAGGGGAACCTCGAACTTCAGAGTAATTTGTGCAACAGAGCCCATCCGCAGCCAAAGCTACGCAATAAATGTTAATCAATCTATTTTTTACCGTTTGATAAAATTTCAATCCATGTTTTACTGATATCAGCAACACCTGCCAAAGAGGACGACATGACGCATTCGGCCCTGACTCCTGGCATCGCCTCCGGGCGCCTGCCCACCACAGATTACGCCGAGAACTTCTCGGATTTGCATCCGCCGCTGGGCCGGTATGAGGCGACAGTCGCCGCCGACCGCTGCTACTTTTGTCACGATGCGCCCTGCATTACGGCCTGCCCAACCGACATCGACATTCCGCTGTTTATCCGCCAGATCGCCACTGGAACGCCAGAGGCAGCCGCGCGCACGATCCTGTCGCAGAACATCATGGGCGGAATGTGCGCCCGCGTCTGTCCAACCGAAACACTCTGTGAAGAAGTTTGCGTGCGTGAAGTGGCAGAGGGCAAGCCCGTGCTGATTGGCCAATTGCAGCGCTATGCCACTGACACGTTGATGGTTTCTGGCGTGCATCCATTCACCCGCGCTACGGCGACGGGCAAGACGATCGCGGTCATCGGCGCAGGACCGGCGGGCCTGTCCTGCGCCCACCGACTAGCCATGCTGGGGCATGACGTTACCGTCTACGACGCGCATGACAAGCCCGGCGGACTAAACGAATATGGCATCGCAAGCTATAAGACGCCCAACGAATTCGCCGCCCGCGAGGTTGATTGGCTGCTCCAAATCGGCGGTATTACCGTTGAGACGGGCAAGCGTTTGGGCGATGCGCTTGCACTGGACCAGCTGAAATTGGACTACAGCGCAGTTTTTCTGGCCATCGGCCTCGGCGCCGTCAACGCGCTGAGCCTTGAGGGCGAAGACAAGAGCGGGACGCTGGATGCGGTGGGTTTCATAGCCGATCTGCGCCAGTCAAGCGACATTGCCGCCCTGCCCGTCGGCCGCGATATCGTGGTAATCGGCGGCGGCATGACCGCAGTGGATGCCGCTGTGCAGGCAAAGCTTCTGGGGGCGCTGAATGTCACGCTGGTCTATCGACGCGGGCGCGAGCGTATGAACGCCAGCACGTTCGAGCAGGATCTTGCCGCATCGTCCGGCGTGCGAATCGTAACGAATGCCAGCCCCCGCGCAATTATCGGGAACGGCGCCGTACGAGAGGTCGAATTCGAGTACACCGGGGATGATTTGCAGCCAACAGGCCAGACCTTTCGCCTTGCTGCCGATCAAGTGTTTCGCGCCATTGGCCAGACGCTTGCGGCGGGCGCGCTGCCTGATCTGAAGGGTCGCAAAATCGCCGTGACAGGCGCTGGCCGCACCTCGATGCAAGGCATCTGGGCGGGCGGTGATTGCGCGGCGGGCGGCGACGACCTGACCGTGACCGCCGTCGCCGAAGGGCGCGACGCCGCGATGGATATTCACACCACACTGATGGCGGAGGGCTGAGCCATGGCTGACTTGACCAGCACTTTTATAGGGATCAAATCCCCAAACCCTTTCTGGCTGGCCTCGGCGCCACCGACGGACAAGGAGTACAATGTGCGCCGCGCTTTCGATGCTGGCTGGGGTGGCGTGGTTTGGAAGACGCTGGGCGAGGCCGGCCCGCCCGTCGTCAACGTCAACGGGCCACGCTACGGCGCGATCTATGGCGCTGATCGTCGGCTGCTGGGCCTCAACAATATCGAGTTGATTACCGACCGACCGCTTGAGGTGAACCTTGAGGAAATGAAGCGCGTCAAGCGCGATTATCCGGACCGCGCCCTGATCGCGTCCCTCATGGTTCCGGTGAACGAAGACGCTTGGCGCGATATACTGCGCCGCGTCGAGGACACCGGCTGCGACGGGGTCGAGCTGAATTTCGGCTGCCCCCATGGGATGAGCGAGCGCGGCATGGGTAGCGCCGTGGGACAGGTTCCCGAATATGTCGGCCAAGTGGCCTATTGGTGCAAGAAACACAGCGATCTGCCGGTAATAGTAAAACTGACGCCTAATATTTCCGACATCCGCAAGCCCGCGCAGGCGGCGATGGAGGGCGGGGCGGATGCGGTCAGCCTCATCAATACGATCAATTCGATCACATCTGTCGATCTGGACCTTTTTGCGCCCCAGCCCACTATCGATGGGCGGGGCGCGCATGGCGGGTATTGCGGCCCAGCGGTCAAACCAATCGCGCTGAACATGGTTGCAGAAATCGCCCGTAATCCAGCAACGCGCGGCCTGCCGATCAGCGGTATCGGTGGTATCACCACATGGCGTGACGCGGCTGAATTCATGACGATGGGCGCGGGCAACGTGCAGGTTTGCACAGCTGCGATGACCTATGGCTTCAAGATCGTCGAGGAGATGATCTCGGGCCTCAGCCAGTGGATGGACGAAAAAGGTATGACCTCGACCGCGGAGATCGTCGGGCGCGCCGTTCCGAATACGGTTAATTGGCAGGATTTGAATCTGAATTACGTGGCCAAAGCTGTAATCGATCAGAACGCCTGCATAAAATGTGGGCGCTGCTATGCTGCGTGCGAGGACACGTCTCATCAGGCGATTTCGATGTCGCCAGAGCGCGTGTTCGAGGTGATCGACGCAGAATGTGTCGCCTGCAACCTGTGTGTCAATGTGTGCCCTGTCGAAGATTGCATCACCATGGAGGCGATGTCCCCCGGTCAGGTCGATCCCCGCACCGGCAAGATTATCGAGGCTGAGTATGCCAATTGGACCACGCATCCCAATAACCCGGGCAACTGCGCGGCGGAGTGAGGTCGTGCCCTCCATCATCCATTGGACCACCTCGCATAGCTGCAAAGCCAGCGCCACTAACCACAGGCTCAACCCGCATACGGCATTGTAAAGGCGCAACATCATCTGCATGGCCCCAGTTATGCACGCCTGATGTAAAGGCTCGGTTAACGCATGCGATCACGTTTTGATTTTTTCCCAGATGCACCGAGATCCTCCCAGGCCGATGAGCCGTTCTTTATGATGCGCGCATCATCGCCGCCCGGCTCATCGTCATTCAGGAGTTGGCCCGACACCCCGGCAGCACGCGCCGGCACCCCTTGCACCGCAGCCCCTAGCCCTGTCGCCACGCGTACGGCGCGCAGCATCTGATCGGTCCGCAAACGCGTCATCGCTGCATCAGCCGATTTGCCACCGCCAAGATCTTGATAGATAAAATTCACCTTGAGGCCCCTTACCAAAGGCCCGCCACCCATCACATCCTAGCCCACAAAACGCTCACCATCCAAGCGGCATCGCAGTTAAGGGTTAAGCCCGCCTTAATCCTGATCCGGTGCCAGAAGCTTGCGATAAAGGCTCTCGAGAAAGGTGCCCGCCCCGTGCCGCGCCTGCACATCGCCCATCAGAACGCCGATCTGCGCCTCGAAATCGGCGTAATGCTGCGTCGTTGCCCAGATTGAGAAAATCAGATGCCGCGCGTCTGTTCGTGCGATTGCACCCCGATCCATCCAGCCCTCGATCATTGCGACCGCGCCTATGAAAAGCGGCTTCAGATCGCCCTCCAGCAGTGGCGTGATACGAGGGGCACCTTGCAATATCTCATTGGCGAACAAGCGACTTTCACGCGGATACGCCTCGCTCATCTCCAGCTTGCGCCGGACATACCCCAGCATTTCTTCAAGAGGGGCACCGTTAGAGTCCAGTCGGCGCAGCGGGTCCAGCCAACGGTCCATTAACTGATGCAGCAACGTGACGTGGATCTCTTCCTTGCCAGCAAAATAATACAAAATATTCGGCTTACTCAGCCCTGCCTGCTCGGCAATCTGGTCTAGCGTGGCGCCGCGATAGCCGTGCTGCGAGAACACGTCGAGCGCCGCCTCAAGGATCCGTTTGCGATTGCGCTGCTGAATGCGGGTGGCCGCTGGATCGGTGCCCAGATGGGCGGTGGCCTCCAAATTGGTCATGTCGGCCCTTTCGCATCGCCAAGTCGTGGTGCAATCTACCCCCAGCGGCAGCTGTGCCCAACACTATTCTTGACAGGCGCGGCACGCTCCGCAATCGTTACTTGACCAAACGGTAAAAACATCTCCCCAGCGGCAACCCGCAAGGAAGGCTAATTTCATGGCAGCACCCGGACAGAATCTCAAAATTAACGGCCAGCGCCTGTGGGACAGCCTGATGGAGATGGCCAAGATCGGCCCCGGCGTTGCGGGCGGCAATAATCGCCAGACCCTGACCGACGCCGATGCCGAGGGACGCGCGCTGTTTCAGACATGGTGCGAGGACGCGGGCGCGACGATGGGCCTCGACACGATGGGCAACATGTTTGCCACGCACGCCGGCACAGATCCGGACGCCCTGCCCGTCTATGTCGGCTCGCACCTGGATACGCAGCCGACGGGCGGCAAGTATGATGGCGTTTTGGGCGTTCTGGCGGGGCTGGAACTAATCCGCACGCTAAACGATCTTGATATCAAGACGCGCCATCCCATCGTTGTCACAAACTGGACCAACGAAGAGGGCACGCGCTTCGCCCCCGCCATGCTCTCGTCGGGCGTATTCGCGGGCCTATTCGATCAAAATTTCGCCTATTCGCGCAAGGACACTGCTGGCAAGACTTTTGGTGACGAGCTGGAGCGCATCGGCTGGAAAGGCGACGAAACTGTAGGCGCGCGCAAGATGCATGCATTCTTTGAACTGCACATCGAACAAGGACCGATACTGGAGGCCGCGGGCACCGATATCGGCGTCGTCACGCACGGTCAGGGCCTCGATTGGACCGAGGTTACAATCACCGGCCGCGACGCGCATACTGGCTCCACCCCCATGCCCATGCGGCGAAATGCCGGGCTGGCGATGGCGCGCGTCATGGAGAAAGTCGACGAGATCGCGCTGGCCCACGCACCCAGTGCCGTTGGTGCGATCGGCGCGCTGGAAGTGTTCCCCAACTCGCGCAACGTGATCCCCGGCAAGGCCGTCTTTACCGTCGATTTCCGCACGCCCGATATTGATATGCTGGCCAAGATGGTCGGCGAAATGAAAGATGCCGCGCGTGCGATCTGCGATGATATGCAGCTGGAAGTCGCCTTCGAAAAGGTCGGTGGCTTTGATCCGGTAGAATTCGACGCAGGCTGCGTCACCGCCATCCGCTCCGCCGCCGAGCGGCTGGGCTATTCGCATCAAGACGTCATTTCCGGCGCCGGCCACGACGCCTGCTGGATCAACCGCGTTGCGCCCACGGCCATGGTCATGTGCCCCTGCGTGGACGGCCTATCGCATAACGAGGCCGAGGAAATCACGATGGCATGGGCGAGCGCCGGGGCCGACGTGCTGCTGCACGCGGTGGTCGAGACGGCGGGGATCGAGGGGTGAGGATACGCAGTTCACATACTGACCAGGTGGCGAAAAAGGATATCCTAGTAGGGGCAGCCAGAGCTTTTTACCATGTTTGGCCCTACGATCGACCGAGGGATGCAGAAGGCAAAAAGAGCCGCGAAAATAAGAATGCAGTGTCTTTCGATACTGTCGAAGGCGCAGCTAGCCACTTGTTCACCAACCTGCGCGATCAAATTCGGATGCAGCCTCGCCACGCGCTAATCAATTGGCACGTTATTTTCGAGACCGACATTGAAAAGCCTGAACCACACAATGCATGAGGTTTGCGTTTGAAACAGGAGGACACATCATGACCACCAAAGTCATCAAAGGCGGCACCGTCTGCACCGCCGACCGCACCTGGAAGGCCGATGTGCTGATCGAAGGTGAGACGATCAAACAGATCGGCGAGGACCTGAAAGGCGACGAATACATCGATGCTTCGGGCGCTTATGTCATCCCCGGCGGCATTGACCCGCATACCCACCTCGAAATGCCCTTCATGGGCACCACGGCGGCGGAAACCTTTGAGACAGGCACATGGGCCGCGGCTTGCGGTGGCACGACGATGCTGGTTGATTTCTGCCTGCCGGGCGCCGACGGCTCCATCAAGAACGCGATCAACGAATGGCACCGCAAATCAGCGCCGCAGATTTGCAGCGACATCGGGTATCACATGGCGATCACTGGCTGGAACGAGAATGTTTTCAACGAGATGAAGGACGCCGTCGACATGGGTGTCAATTCCTTCAAGCATTTCATGGCCTACAAGGGCGCGCTGATGATTGAGGACGACGAGATGTTCGCCTCGTTCAAGCGCTGCGCTGAGTTGGGTGCGCTGCCGATGGTCCATGCCGAGAACGGCAATCTGGTCGCGGAAATGCAGCAGAAATACTTTGACCAAGGCATCACCGGCCCAGAGGGCCACGCCTATTCCCGCCCACCCGAGTTCGAAGGCGAGGCGGCCAACCGCGCCATCTGCATCGCGGATGCGGCAGGCGTGCCACTCTATATCGTGCATGTCAGCTGCGAGCAGGCGCATGAGGCGATCCGGCGCGCGCGCCAAAAGGGGATGCGCGTTTACGGCGAGCCTCTGGTGCAGTTCCTGACGCTGGACGAGAGCGAGTATTTCAACACAGATTGGGATCACGCCGCGCGCCGCGTCATGTCGCCGCCCTTCCGCAACAAAGAGCATCAGAATTCTCTTTGGGCCGGACTGCAATCGGGCTCGCTCCAAGTCGTCGCCACCGACCACGCCGCGTTTTCCACCGAACAAAAGCGCGCCGGGCGGAACGATTTCCGCATCATTCCTAACGGCTCCAACGGGCTGGAGGAGCGCCTGCCAGTCCTGTGGACTACTGGCGTCGAGACCGGCCGCCTGACGCCGAATGAGTTTGTCGCGGTGACCTCCACCAACGTCGCCAAGATCCTGAACATCTACCCGAAAAAGGGCGCCATCGTTGAGGGCGCGGACGCCGATATCGTCGTCTGGGATCCCAAGATCAGCAAAACGATCAGCCCTGCCAACCACCACTCGATCCTCGACTACAACGTTTTCGAGGGCTTTGAGGTCACCGCCAACAGCCGCTTCACCCTCTCGCGCGGCGAGGTAATCTGGGCTTGGGGCCAGAACTCACAGCCTCAACCGGGACGCGGCCGGTTCGTGCCGCGCCCTGCCTTTCCCTCGACACATACCGCGCTCAGCAAGTGGAAGGCGCTAACCGCCCCCAAGATGATCCAACGCGATCCCCTAAACATTCCGGCGGGAATTTGAGTGGGAGACATTACTTACAGCTCTAACGCCATGCTGGTGCTTATGAAGTTATACCATGGCGTTGCGTTGGTTTTTATGTGGGGCGCGTCGTTCCTGCATTCAGTCTTGTCTGTCAGCTTGGCCGTGATTGTAGAAGCATATCGTGCCACTATTGCCATCCAGACTAAATCGTGTCGGTCTACCAATCCAACATACATCTCGCCAAAATTCGGCGAAGGTGATCAGGGGACGGTATTTGGTGCATGCGAATGGATCACAGGCATGCTCAAACACGGCTATGCGTTCATCGTGGCGCCTTTCGTCGGCTTAGCCAACACCACGTATACCGGCTGGCTCTGGCTTAGGAGCAGAAAACATGCATAAGCCTGTCATTTCCGCCCAAGACCTATCCCTCACGTTCGAGACAAACGACGGCCCAGTTCATGCGCTCAAAGATGTATCACTCGACGTCGCCCAAGGTGATTTTGTCAGCTTCATCGGACCCTCAGGCTGTGGCAAGACGACGTTCCTGAGGGTAATGGCCGATCTCGAACACCAAACTGTGGGCAGCATCACCGTCAACGGCACCTCCCCCGAAGAGGCCCGCCGCAATCGTGCCTACGGGTATGTCTTTCAGGCAGCTGGTCTATATCCGTGGCGCACGATTGGTGGCAACATCCGTCTGCCGCTCGAGATTATGGGATATTCGAAGAGCGAGCAGAACCGCCGCATCGCAGAAGTGTTGGAGCTGGTGGAACTCAACGGCTTCGAAAAGAAATTCCCCTGGCAACTATCGGGTGGGATGCAGCAGCGCGCCTCAATCGCGCGCGCGCTAGCCTTCGACGCCGATATCCTGCTGATGGACGAGCCCTTTGGCGCACTGGACGAAATTGTGCGCGATCACTTGAACGAACAGCTACTGAAACTCTGGGATCGTACGGGAAAGACGATCTGCTTCGTCACTCATTCCATCCCCGAGGCGGTATACCTCTCGACGCGAATCGTCGTCATGTCGCCGCGGCCAGGCCGAATCGCAGACGTGATTGACAGCCCCCTGCCTCGCCACCGCCCACTCGACATTCGCGACAGCCCAGAATTCATCAACATCGCCCACCGCGTTCGCGAAGGGCTGCGTGCGGGACACGGCGATGAGTGATCGCGGCGCCCCGCAGCATGCCTCAGGCGGTCATAGCGCCAAAAGGACTTTCATCGTTCACGGTCATCGGCTCTCCAGCCTGTACCGTGCAGCTAAAAGAACACCAAAACCTTTCATCGTTCTTAAAATACTCAAAAATACGGCCCATCAGCACATCATTAAGATGAGTATTTTCAGGACGATGAAATCAGGTACCCCGCGATGAAAAGCGTCCTGCCCATTTTCACCATCATCGCTACAATCCTTGCGCTTTGGTATGTCGCGGCCATCCCGCTTAATGCATACTGGGCATATGACAAAGCCAAGCGCGCCAATATCGAGTTAAGCGCCACCGATCTGGTTGCCGATACTTGGAGCCAGAAAAAGCCGAAGCTGCCAGTGCCACATCAGGTCGCGACCGAGATTTGGAAGACAACCGGCGCACTGGTCCTGAAAGGCCGCGGATTCTCCAAGCGTTCGCTGTTCTACCACGCTTGGGTCACGTTCAGCGCGACGATTCTCGGCTTTGCGCTTGGCACGGTCCTAGGCACGCTGTTGGCAGTCGGGATCGTGCATAGCCGCGTGATGGACATGAGCGTGATGCCTTGGGTCATCGCCAGCCAAACGGTGCCGATCATCGCGATCGCGCCGATGATCATCGTCGTACTCAATGCAGTCGGCGTTTCGGGCTTACTGCCCAAGGCGATGATTTCAATGTACCTTTCGTTCTTTCCAGTTGTCGTTGGCATGGTCAAAGGGCTACGGAGCCCTGATGGCATGCAGCTGGACCAGATGCGCACGTGGAACGCGAGCAGCGCGCAGACATTCTGGCGGCTCCGCCTGCCGTCGTCGATGCCATACCTTTTTACCTCGCTCAAGATCGCAATGGCCGCCAGCCTCGTGGGGGCGGTCATTGGCGAATTGCCTACGGGCGCGGTAGCGGGTCTCGGCGCGCGCCTCTTGGCGGGTAGCTATTATGGCCAGACTATTCAAATCTGGAGCGCGCTTTTGATGGCCGCATTGCTGGCCGCCATTCTTGTGGGCCTGATTGGCCTGCTGCAGCGCCTCACATTACGGCGGATGGGAATGATACAATGACGATTACCAGTGATAGCGCTGGGCGGATGCTGAGCGGGCCAAAGGGGCTGATCGGTCTGGCTGCTCTCCTGGCGCTGGCGGCTGCAGTTAACCTTAATGTCGCTGTGCTGCTTACAATCTGGCTAATTGCGTGGCGGGTCAACATATGGCTCGCCAAGTTCGACACCCGCGCGGCACGGCTGGCGGTACCTGTCCTCTTTGGTGCGACGATCTTGTTGTTATGGCAGGTCGCTGTCGACGTCTTCGCAATCAGCCCCATTTTGCTGCCCGCGCCATCGGCCATTGCCGTGACATTCGCGGCGTCCACAGGGCTACTCTGGCAGGATTTCGTACAAACGGTGATAAAGGGCGCGATGAGCGGATATTTGATGGGATGCGGTGCGGCCGTGACCATCGCCGTCGCCATCGACAGGTTTCCTTTTTTGCAACGAGGCCTGCTGCCGGTGGCCAATTTTGCCGCTGCCCTGCCGATCATCGGCCTCGCTCCGATTCTCGTCATGTGGTTTGGCTTTGACTGGCAATCCAAGGCGGCGGTCGTCGTCGTTATGGTGTTTTTTCCCATACTCGTGAACACGTCGCAGGGCCTTCAAGATACCAGCGCGATGCAACGCGATCTGATGCGCACCTACGGCGCCAGCTATTGGCAAACATTACTGAAATTGCGCCTACCAGCCGCGCTGCCCTTTATCTTCAACGGGCTCAAGATCGCGACGACGCTGGCGCTGATTGGTGCTATCGTTGCAGAATTCTTTGGCTCACCGACGCGGGGGATGGGATTTCGCATCTCGATCTCGGTGGGGCAGCTTGCAATGGATCTGGTCTGGGCCGAAATCGTGGTGGCCGCGCTGGCCGGGTCAGCTTTTTACGGGGCTATTGCACTAGCTGAACGGGCACTGACCTTTTGGCACCCATCGCAGCGGGACCGCTGATGAACGACTCACAAACAGGGAAATACATAAATGAAAAACCTTACAACCACCTTCGGCATTGCCGGACTTGTTCTTATTGGCGCAGGCGCTGCGCAAGCGGCCGATGACGTCACGCTGCAATTGAAATGGGTCACACAGGCCCAGTTTGCAGGGTATTACGTGGCTCAAGATCAGGGTTTCTACAGTGATGCGGGCCTAAACGTCACGATCAAGCCGGGCGGGCCCGATATCGCCCCCGCACAGGTAATCGCAGGAGGCGGAGCTGACGTGGTCGTCGACTGGATGCCCTCGGCGATGGCCAGTCGCGAGAAAGGGCTGGATTTGGTGAATATCGCACAGCCCTTCAAGGCATCGGGGATGATGCTGACCTGCCGAAAGGACACCGGCGTCGAGACGCCCGAAGATTTCGCGGGCAAGACACTGGGCGTCTGGTTCAGCGGGAACGAGTATCCGTTTCTCAGCTGGATGAACAAGCTGGGCCTCGCCACCGACGGATCCGACGGCGGCGTAACAGTGCTGAAGCAGGGCTTCAACGTCGATCCGCTGCTGCAGGGACAGGCTGCGTGCATCTCAACCATGACATACAATGAATACGGCCAAGTGCTGGATGCAGGCCTGACGCCCGAAGAACTCGTCGTCTTCAAATATGAGGATCAGGGTGTCTCGACGCTGGAGGACGGGCTCTATGTCCTGGGCGAGAACCTCGAGGATCCGGCCTTTGTTGACAAGATGGCGCGCTTTGTCGCAGCATCGATGAAAGGTTGGAAATGGGCCGAGGAAAACCCCGAAGAGGCCGCACTGATCGTGCTGGATAGTGATTCCAGCGGCGCGCAGACCGAAGAACATCAAGTGCGTATGATGAAGGAAGTCGCTAAACTGACTGCGGGTAGCAACGGCGCGCTAGACCCGGTAGATTTTCAGCGGACGATCGCGTCGCTTCTGTCAGGCGGCTCGGACCCAGTCATCACCGCCGATCCGGGTGACGCAGCATGGACGCATGTGGTTACGGACAAGGCGCTAAACTAAGCCCCGTTTCAGGTGAGTTAAATAGGGCGCGCCCAGCAATGGCCGCGCCCTTTCTTTATGCACCACCGGGTGCGAACATCAACAAGCCTTTGCCGAGGGTTTCTTCACAAAGCACCGAGCACGCCTTGAATTTCATCTTGGCTCAAACACTCAAGGCGTCACCCGCTGCGGCTGATTTTAGCCCCCAAACGCGCCATCAACGGCTCGAAAATTGGAAACGACGTGGCGATCGGGCCGCCATCATCTACGGTGACAGGCGCATTCGTGGCCATGCCTAGGATGAGCAGTGACATCGCGATGCGGTGATCAAGATGGCTGGCGCAGATCGCACCGCCCGGAACTGCGCCGTGGCCGCGGCCATGGACGATCCACCAATCCTCGCCCTCGTCGACCTCCACCCCGTTTGCGCGCAGCGCGGTCGCCATCGCGTCGATCCGGTCAGATTCCTTGACGCGCAGTTCGGCCACTCCGCGCATGGTGGTCGCGCCCTGCGCGAAGGCGGCAACGACCGACAGCACCGGATATTCGTCGATCATCGACGCGGCGCGGGCCGGATCTACCTCGACCCCTTTGAGGTTCGGGGAAAACCGTGCCCGCAGGTCGGCCACAGGCTCGCCCCCCTCAAAACGCTCATTCTCAAAACTCAAATCGGCACCCATCTCACGCAGCGTGACGAACAAGCCTGCGCGCGTGGGGTTCAGGCCAATCGTCGGCACCAACACGTCCGAGCCCGACACGATCAGCGCAGCGCAGACCGGAAAGGCCGCCGAGCTGGGATCGCGCGGCACGTCTAACGTCTGCGGCAATAGCTCCGGCTGGCCCGTGAGGGTGATAATGCGCCCCTCATTCGTCACGTCGGTCGTGATGGTTGCACCGAAGCCCGTCAGCATCCGTTCGGTATGGTCGCGCGTCGCCTCGCGTTCAATCACCACGGTCTGGCCGGGAGCGTTCAGCCCCGCCAACAGAACTGCAGATTTCACCTGCGCCGATGGGACCGGCACGGCGTAGCGCACTGGCACAGGCTCGGCCGCGCCAACGATGGTCATAGGCAGGCGCCCGCCGCTACGGCCGACTGTCCTGGCACCAAACAGCGCCAGCGGATCCGTAACGCGCGCCATCGGACGTTTATTAAGCGACGCGTCGCCGGTGAAGGTGGCTGTGATCGGCGAAGTGGCCATCGCACCCATGATCAAGCGCGCGCCTGTACCCGAATTGCCACAATCAACAACATTTTCCGGCTCGGCAAACCCACCGACGCCCACGCCATAGACTGACCAAGCACCGCCACCATGATCGTTGACTTCCGCGCCAAACGCCCGCATCGCGCGCGCGGTGTCCAGCACATCCTCCCCCTCCAACAGGCCGGTGATGCGTGTCTCACCCACCGTCATCGCGCCCAATATCAGCGCGCGATGCGAAATCGACTTATCGCCAGGCACATTCGCCGTACCGGCCAATGGGCCGCATTTGGCCGAACTCATGGGGATGGGATTGCCGTGATCGGACATGGACGCGCCTTTGTCTAAGGGTATCTGCGCCCCCGTGATAGCCGAGCGTGCGGTAGGGGTCCATCGCCGCCGAAAGGCCCGCACAAACGACGTCAGTCGGCGCCAGATCCCAGTGACAGCGTATGCTCGCGCAGCCACGTCATAAAGCCCCGTGGATCGCTTTGCAGCATCTCCATCCGTTCGTCTGAAACTGGCGCACCGACGACCGGGCGCTGCGGACGATTGCAGCTATGCACGACCTCGTGCAGCAGCAAACCTTGCCGCAAGGTCGACGAAACGCGGTTGGCAACCTGATACCAGCGGCTGTTGGAGCCCGGAAAGTAGATCGGCACCACCTTGGCCCCCGACCGACGGATCATCTGGGCCGTAAAGACGTTCCACTCGCGCTCGACCGCTGGGCCGAACATGGTATCGGACGACGCGACGACACCTGATGGAAAGAGGCTGATAACCCCGCCTTCCTTAAGGTGGGCCATAGCGTTGGCGCGCATTTCAACCGATTTGCGCTGCGCATCAGGCTCATGCGGAAATGGCACGGGGATCATGTAGCTAGCCGCGACCTCGTCGATCCCTGTCAGCAGGGCGCGGGTCAGGATCTTGTAATCGGTTCGGCGGCGGCCAATCAGATCGGCCAGAATCATGCCATCGACCAGACCATGCGGATGGTTCGCGACCGCGACGACCGGGCCCGTCTGCGGGATGTTTTCAAGCTGCGCATCGGGCGTCAGCAGATCAATCCCCATCGTGTCAAGTGATGCACGCCAGAATGGCTGCCCAGTCGGCGCACCGCGTCGCTCGAAATCGCGGGTCATACGGATGATCGACAGCTTGCCAGTCATCCACTCAATTCCGCGAATGACGGCGGCGGTTAACGGAGGGTCGAACGAGTTGGAGTATGTCAGGCTGCTGCGATCATATTTAGGGAAGGTCACATGCTCGCCCGCATCCAAATCACACAGATTATTGCCGCCCGCATGGTCGGTCGCCACATCGCCATCGTCACGTCGCTCGATTGCCAACTGGGACCGTTCCAATCCGTGCTCAGCGCGCGCGCGCACTTTTACATGTCTTCGCCAAATTTGGCCGCGACGAGGGCGGCCACCGCATCCGCAAGCGCGCCTGCGTCAGGGCCGCGCGTTTCAACGTCAATAGTAGTTCCCATCGCGGCTGCCAACATCAAAAGGCCCATGATGCTATCACCGCTGGCAGACTGGCCATTATGCGATACCTCAGCGGTGGCGTCGAACCCCTCGACAACCTCGACGAGCTTGGCCGAGGCACGCGCGTGCAGGCCTTTCACGTTCACGATCTTCAGTTTGCGCATCACTGGTGCGGACATAAACTCAATCTTCCACTGAAATATTCTGGCTGTCGATATACTTGCGCGCCGCATAGAGGGCATCGCGCACCGCATCGGGCAGCGCCTTGTTCCGGCTTTTGGCCAGCTTGATGAGCATCGGCAGGTTCGCGCCATACAGCATCCTGCGATCCCCGCTGCGGCATGCCGGCAGAGACAGGTTCGACGGCGAGCCGCCAAACATATCCGTCACAACAGCAACGCCAGTACCACGATCCACCTCGCTTGCTGCGCGGCTGATCTCATCGGCCTTGGCCTCGCGGTCATCACCGCTTTCGACCGATATCGCGCGGATGCCCTGCTGCGGCCCGACGACATGCTCGATCGCGGCCAGATACTCCCGCGCGAGGCCCCCATGGGCAACTATGACGATCCCGATCAACGCCTTGAAATCCTTATCTGCCGCTGTTTTTCACGGCGCGGGTGCAGCGCCTTCATGCGTGTCCAGCTCCCGGTGCCTAATTGACACCCGCCAGCCCCATTTCGCAAGGGCGTCCACCAAAAAATCCGCCATCGCAACCGAACGACGCCGTCCCCCAGTGCATCCCAACGCGATCGACAAGCATGCTTTGCCATCAGCCTCAAAGGTCGGCAATAGCGACTGTACCATTTACGTCAGTTGCGCGTGAAAGACCGCGAATCGCGAAACCGCTGCCACACATGCGGCGACCTCAGGCGCGCGCCCGTCGCACTCGCGCAAGTACGGCTCCGAATAAGGGTTGCGTGGAAATCGGCAGTCCACAACCGTATCTGTCGCGCGCGGCAGTCCGCATTTGTAGGAAAACGACTGGATCGAAGCGGCCATGCGGCCAGCACCCCACGGAACAATCCAATCCTCCACCCCCCTGCGCAGTTGTCTCGGGCCTAGTTCGGACGTGTCGATCAGGATGTCCGCCCGGCGACGCACCGCACGCAGCAGATCCAGTTCGCGAGCGATGTCGATTTCCGCGCTCTCATCAGGGGCCAACGGATGACGGCGGCGTGTTTTGGAGAAGCGGCGCAGCAGCACATCGGGGCTGCAATCGACGAAGATCAGTTGCACCCGCCGACCACTGAGCGCGCCCAAGCGGTCCGCCGCATCAATCAGCGCCTCTACAGTAAAGTCGCGGTTGCGCGGATCGACACCCAAAGCGATGGGACGCTCCGGCGCAGCGTCCGGTCCTGCGGGCGCGCTCAGCAAATGCGGCAAAAGGCTGAGCGAGAGATTGTCGATGGCCTCGTATCCCATATCCTCAAACGCACGGATCACAGTGCCACGCCCTGCCCCCGATGGGCCTGTGATCAACACCAAGGGCGATGTCGCAGCACGGTCGCTGGTGGGGAGGTCGGTCATGACGGCTCCTTGGCGGCGCCCACGTCAGGCCGTGCGCCCATACTCAATGTATAGCAGGATCGCAGCCGGGAAATGGGGCGCGGTACTGCCACGTATCACCGGCAGCGACAGCCCCAACAAAATATCCTCCTGAAAAAGAGGCAGGCGCGGCGCGGCCGGGCCGTCCATATCCACGATCAGCATCGCTGGCGTCGGGCCGGCGTTAGGCGCCACGATGATACCAACGCCACGTGCCTCGATACGGCCGCGGATCGTATCCGGCGCATCAAGGGTCACACAGTCACCGTCGCGTATGGCAATGGTGCGATCGTCAGCGATCAGAACTCCACCAAGGGCAATCAGTTGCAGAGCCAATGACGACTTGCCGCTGCCTGATGCGCCCCGGATCAAGACGCCACGTTCCGCCACCGCCACGCTGGACGCATGGAGCATTACGGACGGCAACACGGCCTCAGACCGGCAGGCCAACGACGAACCGCGCCCCCAGCGGATCAGAAGTAATATCAGCGTCTGTCGGACGGATGTTTTCAGCCCAGATGACACCACCATGTGCTTCGACAATCTGCTTGGAAATCGCCAGACCAAGGCCCGAGTTATTTCCAAAATCCTTAGCATCGCGCTGCGAATAGAACCGCTGGAAAATCTTGGTAAGTGCTTGTTCGGGAATACCGGGGCCGGTATCCTCAACCACAATCAAAACACGATTTTCGCGGCGGCGCGCCCAGATGCGAATTGCATCGCCATCCTCGCAAAAGCTGGACGCGTTTGAAATCAGGTTGACGAACACCTGCGCCAGCCGCGCCTCGAGGCCATTGATGACGATGGGTCGATCGGGGAAATCAGTTATGAATTCAATGCCTTTCTCGCCCGCCTGCTCACCCAGATATTGGCCCAGATTGCGCATCATGATTAACAAGTCGAAAGATTCTTCTTCTTCCTTGACCAGCTCGCTATCAAGGCGCGACGCGTTCGAGATGTCGCTGACCAGACGATCAAGGCGACGCACGTCATGCTCAATTACGTCCAGCAGCTTCTCGCGTTGATCCTCGCGCTTGGCCACGCGCATCGTGCCGACGGCGCTTCGAAGGCTTGCAAGGGGATTCTTAATCTCATGTGCGACGTCAGCCGCAAACTGCTCATTCCCGTCAATTCGATTGTAGAGCGCGGCCACCATGCCGCGCAGCGCGCCAGACAAGCGCCCGATCTCATCCGGCCGCGCAGTCAAATCAGGAATGCGTATCCTACCAGCCGCTTGATTGCCCCGATTGCGCGCGCCACCGATTTCGGCCGCAGCCGCCAGATCGGCCAACGGGTGCGCGATGGTCGAGGCCAAAATCAGGCTCAGCCCGATGGACACCAGCGTTGCGATCAGGAACATTTGCAAGACGCGCTCATGTTCGGACATGACCAAATTGTCGATCTCGCCAGTCGCACTGACCATTGCGACAACGGCAACTGGCAATCCGCCCTGCATGATCGGCGTCGCGACTACAAAGAGGGCGCCGCCATCGACTTCACCGGTCATAACCTGCGTGCCCCCGGCCAACGCGTCGTCGACCTGACTGCGCGCCAGTTCCTCGATGCTCAGCGCACCGCCCGCGACACCTGACGTAAACGGCATCGACAGCCAGTCCCAAAACCGGGTGAGCGCGTCGGTGATCCGCGTCGGTTGGCGCCGCGTGTCGTCGCCTGGGCGCACGGCGGTGCCCGTCATCTGTCCGCCCAGCGTACCGTTCATGTCAAAAATAAATAGTTCGGCGCCGACCTGCACATCAAGCGCGGCCAGCGTGGCGTTCACGTCCAGCCCGTCCCCAGTCACTATGTTGACGGGCGAGCGGCCCGGCATCTGTACCTCAAAAACGTCAGCAACCAACTCGGCTTCACCAACTAAACCGCCCATGCGCTGTAGCGCCAAGTCATCGCGCGATGCGCTCAAATAAAGGATGCCTGCAACCAGAATATTGAGGGCGATCAGGTTGAAAATAATGATCTTGCGTGTCAGAGGGGATCCACGCAGTGAGAAGAAGCCGCGCCGCGCCCGGCGCGCGCGCACCTCATCTTCGACCACGTTGTCGGGCGCAACAAAATCATCGCCAAGGACAACGTCGCCGTCCCGTCCCGGTGCCGTGCCCTGCACGTATATCCCCTCGGCCAGCGCCATGATTATTCTTCGTTGTATCGGTAGCCGATCCCGTACAGCGTCTCAATCGCTGCGAATTCAGTATCGACTTGGCGCAGCTTCTTGCGCAGACGTTTGATGTGGCTGTCAATGGTCCGATCATCGACATAGACCTGATCGTCGTAGGCCACATCCATCAACTGATCACGGCTCTTAACGAAGCCAGGGCGCTGCGCGAGCGCCTGAAGCAGTAGGAACTCGGTCACGGTTAATGACACGTCCAACCCCTTCCACGTCACCGAGTGGCGCAGCGGATCCATCCGCAGCTCGCCCCGATCAATGACTTTGCCCTCCTCCGCATCGGCTGGCGAAATATTGCCATCCAGCGCATCTTGCCGGCGCAGCAGCGCGCGAATCCGCTCGACCAAAAGGCGCTGCGAAAATGGCTTCTTAACGTAGTCATCAGCACCCATACGCAG
>Ga0307966_1001505_pt1 | contig 18330 bp, 9 predicted proteins | sample OrgLakmetagen646_FD_203141 | JGI IMG/M metagenome (GOLD analysis project Ga0307966, IMG submission 203141) | Saline water microbial communities from Organic Lake, Antarctica - #646 | ecosystem: Environmental > Aquatic > Non-marine Saline and Alkaline > Saline | place: Antarctica: Organic Lake... | reverse complement strand
AAAGGATGATGGTTTCTCTCAATTAGAGCCAGAGGGAAATAATATTTCTGAATCTGTTAAAAAAGAGATCATTGATGAGTGTATATCGAGAATGACCGAGCTTTTAGAAAGAGAAAGGTCTAGGTTTTAATTCTTTTTAAAATGAGCGAGGGTAAACTAACTAAAATGCAGATTGTGGGGTATAAAGACCCCAAATTTAAGTCCAAAGTAGGAGGGAGAACAGAGAGTGTCTTTACTATGCAGATAAATCCTGATAGTTACAGTTTTACCTTTAAGTCTCTCGGGGATCAAGCACAAATCTTAGCTAACAATAAGGAACTAGATCAGTCTACTATACCTGATAAGAAAAATCTACAGTTAAAATTCCACTTAGATTCTACCGGAGTAATTCCAGGCTGTAATGATGTCCCTGCCGCCATTGATAAATTCAAAAAGCTTTGTCTTGATGTCAATGGTTCTATTCATACTACTAATTACTTAAAAGTTATTTGGGCTAAGGGCTTAGCTTTTCCGTGTAAGTTAGAATCTCTGCAGGTAGACTATAAAATGTTTAGCCCGAATGGCATGCCCATCAGGGCGCAATTGAGTGCGAATTTTAAGGAATTCGTAGATCCTGAAACAGATGCCGCTATAGTCACCACCAATTCTCCGGATATGTCTCACATGAGAACTGTAGAGGCTGGCGATACCCTACCGGCTATGTGTTATGACATTTATGGAGACCCATCATACTACTTGCAAATAGCTGATATTAATAATATCTTAGATTTCAGGAAATTAGTTCCTGGTAGTAAAATACTTTTCCCTAGAATGCAAAAATAATTAAATGGCAAAATCCCCTGTAAATAGCAAAGTAGATCTTCCTTCCTTTACCATCTTGGTGGAAGGAGAAGAGATCAAAGAATCTTATGGGGTTAAAAGTATCTATATAGAAAAAGCTATTAATAAGATATCTTTTGCAAAAGTAGTCTTATTTGATGGTGATGCGGCGGAAGAAAATTTTGACATTAGTGAAAGTGCCGATTTTGAGCCTGGAAAGTCAATAAAAATTAAATTGGGCTATCACAGTTCTGAAGAGGATGCCTTCGAAGGAGTCATAACAGCTCAAAATATTGAAGTAAAAAGTTATAGTCACAAAATTATTTCACACCTGATCATTACGGGTCATGACAAAGCTTTCAAAATGACCATGGCACGTAAGAGTGCTAATTTTAAGGATAAAAAGGATAGCGAAGTAATTTCATCCCTAATCAATGACTACGGGCTGTCTAAGGCAGTAGCAAGTTCAACTTATAAACACGCTAATTTAATCCAGTACAATTGTAGTGACTGGGATTTTATGCTTTCTCGGGCTGATGCAAATGGCTTAGTGGTAATAAATGATGCAGGTAAGCTAGATATTAATAAGCCTAAAGTCAGTGGCAGTGAGGTTCTGAATATAAACTATGGTACGAACGTTATGGATTTTCATGCCGAGATGGATAGCAGGAAGCAAGTTGATAGTGTAACGTTTAATTCATGGGATGGTACTCAATTGAAATTGAATAAAGGAGTAGGTACAGAGCCATCAACAAATAGCCAAGGAGATATTACAGCAAAAAAATTAGCTGAAACTGGTGATAAACAAAAAATAGACTTATCTACTTCGGCCCCAGAAGATAGCTCGATGCTAAAAGAGTGGGCTAATTCTCATCTACTTCATGCTCGATTATCAAAAATCAAAGGTTATGTAACATTTACTGGCTCTACAGAAGTGAATCCAGGTAAATTAATAAAATTAGAAGGTTTTGGATCCCGCTTCAATGGCACAGCTTACGTCTCTCGAGTTGTTCATGATCTAAGTAATGGGTTTTGGAAAACGGAGGCAGGATTTGGCTTAGATGCAAAAACTTTCACTGATCATGGGCAAATTTCCGGGCCAGGAGCTTTGGGATTAATTCCTGAGATTTCCGGTATTCATATCGGTAAAGTAAAGCAAATAGACACTGATCCTGATGGTGAATATAGGGTATTGGTTGATGTTCCTGTGATCAAGGAGTCTGGCGATGGTATTTGGGCACGATTAAGTAATATTTATGCTTCAAGCGATGTTGGAATATATTTTTATCCCGAAGTTAATGATGAAGTAATATTAGGGTTTCTTAATAATGATCCCCGATTTGGTGTTATATTAGGTTCACTTTATGGGAAGAAAAATAAACCTCCATTTACTCCTGATGACAAGAACCAAAACAAAGCAATTGTCACTAAAAGTAAAATGAAGATTACTTTTGATGAAGAAAAGAAAATAATAACGATTGAAACGCCTGGAGGTCAAAAAGTGACGCTTGATGATGACAGTAAGGCATTAAATTTAGAGGACCAAAATGATAATTCAATTAAGTTGGATGATAGTGGAATAAAACTGAGTAGCAATAAAGACATTTCTTTTAAAGCAAAAGGAAAAGTTTCAATAGACGCAACTGGAAATATAGAAATCTCAAGTAAAGGAGATGTTTCTACGAAAGGTAATAACATAAAAAGTAAAGCGAATATTGCTTTGAGTGCTGAAGGTTCTGCTAGTGCTGAGCTTAAAGCTTCAGGTAATGTAACCGTAAAAGGCGCTATGGTAATGATAAATTAACAAACAATTATGCCTCCTGCAGCAAGATTAACAGATTTTCATCAATGCCCCATGCAAACTCCGGCAGTGCCCCCCATACCACATGTGGGTGGGCCAGTTATTGGGCCTGGAGTCCCAACTGTTTTGATAGGCAAAATGCCTGCTGCAGTAATGGGAGATATGTGCGTGTGTGTGGGCCCTCCTGATTCAATTGTAAAAGGTTCAGGTACAGTAACGATAAGTGGTAAGCCTGCGGCAAGGATGGGGGATACAACTGCACATGGAGGAACTATTTTAGCAGGTTGTCCAAATGTAATGATAGGAGGATAATGGATAACGAAAAATCATTTTTAGGCAGAGGGTGGTCATTTCCACCATCCTTTAATATAAAAACAGGTACTAATGAAATGGTATCTGACGAAAAAGATATTGAGCAAAGCTTGAAAATAATACTATTTACTTCCTATGGGGAAAGGACTATGCGTCCAGACTTCGGATCTAATTTATCAGATTCAGTATTTGATTCAGTAGATAGTGTAACTATCAATACCATAGAAGACAACATAACCCAAGCAGTGGTTGAATTCGAACCGCGAATAACGCTGCATAATGTTGTGATTAATAGTGATGAGATTTATGATGGCAGGCTTGATATAAAACTTGATTATACTATCAGAACAATAAATGTAAGAACCAATATTGTATTCCCTTATTATTTTAAAGAGGGAACTAATATTTCTGATATGTGAATATGAAGAGCAAAAACAACATATCATTTCAAACGCAGGGGACATCAAATTTAACCCGTTTTAAAGCCGCTATTGACCCAAGTTATTTTGGTATTGATGAACGTTCTTTAACTGATATTCTAAGTTATATATTAGACTATTCAAAAAATCTGAGATATGTAAATTCCAGCAATGAAATAGTAGATGATTGGTCTCCTTTTCTTGAAAACAACTTAGCCTTTGTTATAGCTATTATTGCATCAGAAGATCTCAATAGCTTTAATGAGAGATTTAAATTAGCCGTCAAAGAAGTAGAGGGTGAAATTCAGCTGAAAGATAAGCTTGCAAGATTAGAAACGCTTCTAGGGATTATTTTTGAGTTGTTCAAATTAGTAGATAGGTGGTATAAATTGTCAAGACATGACTTAATACATCTAAACGAAAATAAACTAGTAGAGCATCTGCAAAATGCCATCAAAACTAAATTAGGGTATCATTTAGCCGATTTTAAAAGTCTCATTAATGATCTAGATCAAACTGCCTATCCCGACAAAAAGTTAGATCTTGACTTTGGTGATTTTGATTATACCTGGGATATTGATTCTGATCAATTTTCGGGACAGATTAAGGAAAAGCTCTTTGAACTAAAAATAGTGATCAAAGAAGCTTCAAGAATTTTTAAATCAGTGATTTCTGTCAGTACTTATATTAAAAACTTAGCTCCTGATCTACTGAATTATAGTCTTGATAAGTACCCTTATCATGAACCGCATATTTCCTTGTTAATAGCATTTGTAAAGGCATTTCAACATACAAAGCAAGATGCTAATGATTTAACAAAAAAGCATTTAGATTATTATTATAAGGATATTTTAAAACAAGAAATAAGAGATTCTGAACCAGACAAAGCGCATGTTTATTTTGATCCTGCAGATCATATCGTAAAATCAGTAATTCCTGCAGGTACTCTCTTATCCGCTGGAATTGACGAAGAGGGTAGGGTCTACACTTATGCTACTGACCAAAATTTAGAACTAAATAAGGGGCAGATTTCTGATGTAAAAACTATTCACGTAGCTAAAAATTCTGTAATAGGGTTTGGGAATACTTTTACTTCTGTTTCTAATATTTATTCCAGAAAAGTAAATTTAAACGAAAACGGTATTGCTCTTAATAAATCTAACAATCCTGAAGCATTCGATACTTTCGGGAAAGACCAGGTAGATTTAAGTTATCCTAATAGAGATATGGAGCAAGCACAGATCGGTTTTGCTGTTTCATCATCAGTGTTGGTTTTACATGAAGGGGAACGTAATATCAATTTGAAGTATACGTTTAATTTAAACTCTCTCTCTTCACTGATCTCCTTTATCGAAGAACTTACAACAAAAGAAAATTTATCCCCTGAAAATGCTTTTTACAAATTATTAAATAACATTTTTACCTTAAGATATACTTCAGATTCTGGTTGGTATGAGATAGAGAATTATGAAATTCTTCCTCCAAGGTCATGGACTAGTGGAGAGATAAGGATTGAAATGACCTTGGATGTGGCCGATCCGGCGATGATCCCCTTCAATGATGATTTACATGGTATGGGATATGAATCTAAGTGGCCTGTATTAGAGTTTACTTTATCTTCTAAGCATGCCATGTATGCTTATTCTTATTTGAAAGATTTGTTAATAGAACAATGTGAGATAAATGTTGATGTAAAGAAGGTAAAAGACTTACAACTATTTAATGATCTGGGGAAACTTGATATAACAAAACCATTTTATCCTTTTGGGAGCACGCCAGATCTGGGTTCTTATTTCTTAGTAGGAAATGAGGAAATGATCACTAAACGTATTACGGATTTATCACTAGATATCCAGTGGCATAATTTACCTAAAGTTAAAGGAGGACTGAAGACCTATTATCAGGACTATCCTGGTGATATCAGTACTGATTCATTTAAGGTTGGTATCACTTATTTGTCTGATTTTAGATTTCACCCAATTGATGAAAACGATATTCAAAAGATCAATTTATTTGAAGAAGACACTACCAAAAATAAGATCAAAGATGAACGTAGGTTTAGAGATCTGGATTTAGAAAAATTAGAATTTAAGCCAAACTTTAAATTAGCAGAGTTATCAGATTATTCTAGTAAGACGAGATCTGGTTTTTTTAAGCTTGAGATAATGGAGCCTGAATCTGGTTTTGGGTACTCTGAGTATTCTAAATTATTTGCTAAAGCAGTAATTGAAAATTCCAAAAGTGCAGGATTACTTTCTAAAGAAACAAAAAGTGTGGAGCTGCCAAATGAGCCATATGCACCACAGATCCGCACCATATCATTAAATTATTCGGCACAGGCTAATTTTATTATGAATGTTAATAAGGTGTCTGAGAATGATAAATTATCCCATGATCAAGTATGTCACCTACATCCTTTTGGAAATAAAGTAGTTTTTGAGCGTGGGCTTCCAGAGTCAAATGCATTATTACCGCAGTATGAAGATGAGGGGTATTTGCTAATAGGATTAGAAGATATTCAGGCTCCTGTAGAGCTATCACTTTACTTTGAGTTGGAGGACAATATTAAGAATGACACCAATCATACAGAAATCCCAAATGCGAAATGGAAGTATTTGGTGGATGATTCGTGGGTAGAATTTGAAGAAAATGAGGTAGTATTTGACGGAACAAATAATTTCACGACATCAGGAATTATAAAATTGCAAATCCCATCCAATATTAATACAAAGCATAGAATTCTGCCAAGTCAAAAATATTGGCTTAGTGTTAGCACGGAATTCAATACTGAAATAGTATCAAAAACTATTTTAATTAAAACCAATGGAGCATCGGTAACATGGAAAGCAAGAGAAAGAGGTGAGCAATGGATGGAAAATTCAGTGCCCAATACTATTTCTGGTTTTTTACAAACTAGAACAGATGTAAATGGCGTAAATCAACCTTTTCCAACTTTTGGTGGTAGGTTCGTAGAAAGTAATGAAAATTTTTATACAAGAGTAAGTGAAAGGTTAAAGCACAAAAATAGAGCTATTACTCCTGATGATTTTGAGAAAATAATTTTAGATCAGTTTCCTTTTATATTCCAAGTAAAGTGTCTAAATCATTTTTCACATCCTGACTCTGTTAAAAAAGGCCATGTTAAACTTATTTTAGTACATAAAATAGAGAAGAAGTCAAGCTTTTATCCACCTAAGGTAAATTACAATCAGCTAGAGAAAATTCAGAAACATATGCAACAAATGACTTCTCCTTATACTACCGTTGAAGTTATAAATCCCAGCTATGAAAAGGTAAAAGTAAGTGTTAAAGTAATAATGAAAGATAGCACCAAGGCTGGTGAGTACGTGAAAAGGTTAGCCGATGATTTAAAGAAATTTATATGTCCATGGTTTGACGTAGATCAAGGAGAGATGAGTTTTGGAGGTAATATTGAACGCGATGATATTCTTTCTTTTATTGAAAGCTTAGATTATGTACATTTCATAACAAAGTTGTCAGTTATTCTATTGCACCAGGTAAATGGTAAGTATGATATTTCTGATTCGGCTTCCAATGATGGTAAAAACAATAAATTGGTAAGTAGTTCACCTTGGAGTGTGTTAATTCCAAGTGAAAATCATGAAATTGAATTAATTGATAAGCCTACCTATGAGGTGGCTCAAGAAACACGTATCGAAACCATGAAAATAGGAGATGATTTTATTATCATTGATGAAAAAAATGAAGAGATGGAATTCCCTCATTTTGATTTAGATAAAGATACATTTTATGCCATAGAGATAAATTTATGAGCTTTATTAGTATAGAATAATTGCAGTTATGGAAATATTCAATCGCAGTACATTAAAAGGATTCTTCTCAAAGGGACGAGTACCTACTGAAGTACACTTTTCAAATTTAATAGATTCAACTATTAACAAAATTGATGATGGATTTGCCAAAACGGTTGATGATGGTTTGAAATTGGCTCCTGGAGGGGAATCTAAAAAGTTGATAAGTTTTTTCGAAGATATTAAGCAGAAAGAATCAAGTTGGGATTTATCTATTAATCCCACGGAAACTATTAAAGGTATTAGCTTCACAGAAAAGGAAGGGGATAGCCGTTTCTTTATTAGTAATGGAGGAAATATCGGGGTAGGTACAATTACGCCTTCTTATAAGTTAGATATTGACGGTACTACTGGCTTAAAAACAAGAGTAGGTACTTATCAATCTAAGTCTGCAGTTCCGGCAGATTCAGAGTGGCATATTGTACTCGATGACTTGGAGGGCTGCAATTCTTTTGAAATTGTTGCAAAAGCAGAAGGTGCAAAGAAGAGGGGTAAGTATGCTATGGCACATGCCATAGCTGTAAATACCCACAATAGTGTCAGTAATAAAATTAGGGTTACGCAAGCCTACTACGGCTGGTATTGGCACAGAATAAAATTCAGATGGAAACGCTCGCCAAATAATAAATATCGTTTGGAGATCCGAACTGTTGGGCATTATGGTACAGATGATAAAAATAATGTGATTCAGATTAAATATCATATATCTTCACTCTGGGATGACAGACTGGATTAAGCGTGGCTATAGATTATGGAAGAAAAACAAACTAGCATTATCAAAGATAAATCTGTGCCGAAGAGCATGGATTATCAATTCCTTCGTAAGGAAGCCATAAAAAACACCCAGAATATCTCAGGTGATAGCTGGACAGATTATAATATTCATGATCCAGGTGTTACCATATTAGAGCAGTTTAGCTATGCTCTGACTGATATATCATATCGCACCAACCTACCGATCGAAACTTTACTTTTTCACGGTGGTAATACTGATCAGGTTATGAGATCTAACGGATTATTTCCGCCAGAGGATATTCTACCAAGCACTCCCTTAACATTATTAGATTACAGGGTTTTGATAATTGACACTCTACCAAATAAGATCTCTAATTGCTGGATAAATCCAATAAAAGATCATAAAGAAGGCATTCAAGGGTTGTATAATATAACGCTTATTCTTCGTAATGATATTAGAAAAGAGGATCACGAAAAAATAAAAAAAGAGGTTCAAGAAATTTTTGTTTGTCACAGAAATTTAGGAGAAGACCTAAATAATGTCGAAATACTCGAGCTAGAAAGTATTTCATTCAAAGCGAATATTGATATTTTTCAGGATGAAGATGCAGAAGATATTTTAGCTGAATTATTATTTGATATTGAGGAGTACTTTAATCCAACCATAAGATTTTATGCAAAATCGGAATTGGAAAAAAAGGGAAAGAGACTTGATGAAATTTATGACATCCCTTCTTTTAAGCACGGTTTTGTTACTCCTGATCAGTTAAAGCCTAAAACAAAAGAATTTTTTGTTTCAAAGATAGCGGATCATATTTTAAATGTTAAAGGAGTAAGAGGACTTAGAGATCTTCAGGTATTTCAAGATGGGATCCCAGTGCAAAGCGATAGCATCTCCGTAGAAGATGATAAGTTTTTAACTTTGGGATTGCTGAAAAATGGGGAGGAAAGTGATAGATTTAAAGGTTTTGACATCACTATTCAAAAAGGAGGAGCAATTAATAACTATATTAAGTCAGCTGTTCTCTATGAACTTGAGATAAAGGAAGCAAAATTAAATCGAAATTATGAACTAAAAACGAAGTCAGCTGCATCGAAAAAAGCAAAGGTAAGGACTTCAGAATTGCTTAGTTTCGAATCTATTCAAATGAGTTTTCCCGGTATTTTTGGAGTTGGTGATTATACGCCTGCAAAAGAGGAAGGTGCAAAGAGATTAGCTCAGTCCAATCAGCTTAAAGCTTATCTGCTGTTTTTCGATCAAATAATGTCTAATCACTTGGCACAACTTTCTAAGCTTTCAGATATTTTTTCAATTGAAGATGTCAACTCAGATCATTTTAAGAGTTATTATTCTCAAATTTTGGGGGACAATACTCCTGATGCTTCAAATTTACTTAAACATAAACTTGCACCTAAGTCTGATCTGATTTTAAAAAAAGAGGCATTAGAAGCTCAGCCAGATAGATATGCAAAAACGGATTATCAGCTGGAGAATATTTATGAAGACCTGAAGCTTAAAGATGTAGTTGTAAAAGCTAGGGTAGAAAAGATTTATAACACTTTGGCAGACCTTCCAAAAAGTCGCATAATAAAAAGTACTATTGTTAGCAACCGCGAGATTCTTCAAGCTTTTTTACGTCTAAAAGAACTTAGGGATGAAAACGGAAAGACTGATCCGAAAGGAAAGGGACGTAAAAAAGAGAAGGATGTAAAAAAAGCAACTGAAGCGCTAAAAATACTACTAACTGCAGAAATTGAAGAGCAGGAGCAAGATGTAGATCTAGAGCAGCGACATATTGATTTATTAATGTCAGATTTTGATGCTCCTTATGAACGTAAGAACAGAGTTTTATCTCACCTATTAGCCAGATTTGGAGAGAAATTCACAACTGACTTCCATATAAAATTTAGTAGCTTGATGGAGGGTGAAAGTCAAGAAAGTATCGATATAAAGCTGATAGATTTAAAATCAGTTTTCCTTAAGGAAATTGTAAGTATAAATAAAGTCAGGTCAAGTGGTTTAAATTACCTATCTGAAAATGCCTACCAATCCACTATTCCCTTGAAACAAAAAATCTCATTATTACTTGATTTTAATTATGAGTATGATGAAAATTCATCTTCAATTTTGGAAGATGCTGTAAAGGTTAAGAAGTTAACTGGAGCTCAAATTGAAAAAAATACAGGAACTACCAATCCTCATTTGGTCAAGAAAGAGAAAGGCGATAAAATTACTTTTTTGATAAACTCCTCTTCTTACTTTAATTATCTTTTCAAGTATGGTCTTAAGGAAGATAATTATAATATAGAGAATGAGCAGGGCAAGTTCATGACATATTTTTCTCCACCAACAGGAGAGATCCCAACCCTACTTTTTGATTCGGATTCTAAGGAAGAAGCCTTTGAAAAAAGAAGATCGCTTATTAATTACTTAAGAAAACTTAATGCCAATAGTGAGAATTTTCACATAGTTGAACACATATTACTGAGACCTTTGGATTCCAGCGATTGTTACTTTATTGTTAAAGATGACAATGATAATGTGATTTTTAAAAGTAAAGAAGTACAGCCTGAGGAGATACAAAAGAAAATGGCTCTAGATTCAGTTCTTTTGGGGTGCTATCAAAATAATTATAAGATTTTGCAAAATCCTGATATGGAATATGTTGTAACTATTAAAAATAGTGTGGGGCATGAATTAGCAAAATCCTCTAATAGTTATCTAACCGAGCAAGGAGCTAAGAAATTTATTGATGAGTCTATTTCCTATTTTAAAATTATAAAGGAAAGCGATGAATTAAACACTATTGTTCATTTGGACAATCAGAAAAAGTATTTATTTGATCTACTCAATAATAAAGACGAGTTACTATTTCATAGCACAAACGCTTTGAGTATCAACCAGCAAGAAAAAATAGTAGATGATCTAGAAATATACACTATTAATCCCTCATGCTATTCCGTTTCGGAAAATACAGATGAAACTTTTGGAGTTACACTTAATAACTATGAGGTTGAGGAAATTGCAAAATCACATCAAAAATTTCAATCTCCCAAAAATGCCGAGGATTTCATCCAATATTGTTTAAATTACTTTGAGAATTTGAGGAAAGGAAATGAATATAGATCTAAAGTGAGATTCAGGAGACAAAATGGAAGAGATGCAGATAACTTTAATGCACAAATAAGTGTGGTATATTCTTCCTGGACTTCTAGATTCGATAATCAAGAATTCGTCAAGTTATTTAAACAAACGCTGTTTTACTGTGCGCCTGCGCACCTCTCGATCAATTTGGTGGGTTTGAATTATAACGAGATGAAGCATTTCGATAATTTATATTCTCAATATTTGAAGGAGCTTTACAATGTTAATTTGGATAACCAAGAAAGCCTTAGCGATCTCTCCAATGAATTATTAGAGATCTTGAGCGATAATTTACAATAATAACTTGATCAAGGTAGAAAAATATCACCCATTTCCAGGTTTAAGACCATACAGTCTTAAGAATAGTCATTATTATACTGGAAGAGAGCGTCAAAAGTATCAACTTCTAAAGATTTTAGAAGACACTAATTTTGTGGCAGTAGTAGGGAGTCAAGGTGTAGGGAAAACATCTTTTGTAAATAGTAAAATAATCCCGGAATTAGCTCAAGGTTTTTTGTCAAAAGGAAAGAGTAATTGGAGAATGATCTCTTTTAGACCTGGTAAAAACCCATTAGGTACCTTTGCGACAGCTTTATCAAAAGTGGAAGTTATACGATCAAATGAAGGGGAAAAGATCGAACCCAATTTAAGTGAAAAGTTTGAGAAAATCCTAAGAGAGGAAAATTATGCAGTAATAGAGATCGTAGAGCATTTCAAACTTACGCGGAATGAAAATCTGTTGATCTACATAGATCATTTGGATGATATAGTATTTAATTCAAACAATCAATCTGAATTTTTACAGCGTGAAATTAAGATTTTCATAAAAAGATTAGTAGAAGTAATAAATCAATCGGCATACCCTATAAATATTTTAACTACGATCAGAACTGATGTGACAGGTCATTTTTCTGTTTTCCCTGAATTCGCTGAAATAGTAAATAAAAATCAGTTTCTTATTGGCGCTTTTGAGGCGAAAGAATTGATACCTGTTTTTGAGAATATTGCAAAAAAAAGAGATGTTGTTTTTGACAAAGAATTGCTGATTCATATTCAGAACTTTTATAAATATAATCCCCTTGTTTTAGGGGAGTTTCAACATGCTCTCAAACGTAGTTATGATCGTTGGAAGGAAAAAGGAAGTATAGGCTCTATCAACCTTGAACATTTAGCTGACGTTGGCGGATTGAGTGCCACTATTCCTCATCAATTGGATAACATATATGGCTATATGAGTTCCAAGGACAAAGAAACCTCGAGGCTAATGTTTCAAGCGATCACTGAAACTACGTCAACTGAAAAAAGTTATACGATCCCAAGATCTTTGAGGGAAATTGCAGAGATCACCGGCAAAGATCCACGCGAAATAATTGAGGTGGCAATTCAGTTTGCAAATGAAGATTGTGGCGTAATTGTAAAGTATGATCCACAGGATATAACAGGCCGTTTAGAATTATTAGAACATATTAACAAAAACCCTGAAAAGTTAATTACTGAGCATACTGAAATCACTATTGCTCAGGATTTCCTTATCGAGGAATGGCCTCGATTAAACAAGTGGATTAAAGAAGAACATCTAAATTCTAATATTTATAGAGAAATAGCGAAGGATGCGGAGCGAAATGACCCACCGTACGAAGGGGAGAAATTGCTTACTACTTGGAAATGGTATAAAGACGTACATCCGCATGAAGGTTGGGGAAAGCAATACAATAAAAATTTTAATCTGGTTGAGGAGTTTATTTTAAAAAGTAAGAAAATATCAGATCGTGAAACTGAGCGGAAAAAATCCGAAGAATTATCGAGAGAGCAAAATACCCGAAGAAATAGGAATATTAAAATTATATTCTCTGTGGTGGCCTTAATTTTAACTGTTTTTGCCTTTTTGAAAACCCGTGAAGCTTCAGAAGCTGCCCAAGAAGCAAATGAACAACAATCAATTGCCAAGTTAGCCGAGGTTCAGGCTGAAAAAGCAAAAGAAGAAGCCGCATTTGAAAAACGAACTGCTGAATTATCTATTCTACAAGCAAGCCGTGATCGCGAACTTGCGCAAGGTGCTTTAGATAGTGCAGAATATGCTACCGAAAGAGCACGAATTGCAAGACAGGAGGCTTTAAGTGCTCAAAATAAAGCACAAAAGCTTAGGATTGAGGCTAATAAACTCACTAAAGTGGTTACGGCCAAAAACGTGGAATTAGGTAAAGCTGAAGTGAAAATAGAAAGATCGAAAATCAAAGAAGACTATTTGCAGATTTTAGAGGCAGTCAGAGAATATTCTGATGAAGTCGTAAAAATCCTGACCCGATCCAATAATGCCCAACAAAGAAAAGAAGCTGCCAAAATAGCTTCTAACGCTTATCAAGAATTTCAAAAAATTTTTCAAGAAAAATATACTGGCATCAGAGATACAACGAAAGAAAATACCCAGAGTAAGCTTTTTTCCGCTATGACATTAGCTTATCAAAAAGTGGGTGGTTCTGAGCTACTTTCAAAAGTAAATTACGGAACAGTACTAAGCAAAAACACATCCATTAACTCCGGTAATGGGAGTGGTGAATATATTATTGCGGCAAATGATAATAGCTCTTCAATTCATCGAGTTATTATAGAAAATGGTATTGTGAAACAAAGTAACCTTATAGCGTCAGCAGAGATTCCGGAAAAAAAGATCATGGGTATTAAGGAATTGAGCTATTCAAATTCTGCTAATAGTTTCTTGGTGAGTCACTTGCCTATAGATCAGAATACACGTTACATTTCGAAATATGATTATGATGGAAATTTATTAAGCTCTAAAGAAGTACCTACTCTCATAACCGCCATTGCTCCGTACAGAGAAAATGATTTTCTTGTCGCTGATCAAGTCGGGAGCATATTTTTAGTAGAAGGGACATCGAACAAATTGAAGAGTAAGGAGCTATACCGTGCAAATGATAAGTTGATGGCGGTGGATTTTCATGCAAAAAGTGGCCAGCTTTTCTTAGCATTGTCTAAACGTACAATTGTATTGCTAAATATACAAGATAATACCGCGAAGGAGCAGGGTACATTTGATTTAAAAGAGTTTGAATCTGAGATCTCAGCTATCAAATATATTGATTCCAAAAAATGGCTTATGGTTGGTACAATCAACGGAGAGCTTTATTTATATGATGTGAATTCTAAAAAATGTATCTACCGTTCTCTCCGTGAGCATGCCGGATATATAAATTGTCTGGTAGTAAACGAAGATGAGAAATTAATGGTTTCGGGTGGTCGTGATAAGATATTCAATGTTTGGAATTTGAATAATCTATTAGCCCATACTGTTGGAAATGCTAAATCAGATGAAGACTACGAAACTATTGAATTCAAAGAAATTGAATCAATAAGAGATGTATCTTTCCTCGATGAAAATTGGATTTTAGTGGTGTTTAGCAATGAAGGACTATCAACTGGTAAGGGTGGTGTATTCTTACTTCCGCTTAATTTTGATATTACTGGACGAGAATTAAAAAGAATAGTGGATTAGATATTTTTCCTATGACAAAGAGTTCTAATATTAGGCCAGAGAAGATTTTTTTAGCAATAATTTCCTTGCTTCTGGTTTTTTCTAATGCCTATGCACAGAGAGATGTCTCTTTGAATAAAGGGCTTGAACAAGTTCAGATTCTATATAATGAAGCGCAATATGAAATAGCTTATGATTCTCTACAAAGAATTTATACTGATTATTACAATACAGTAAATGAGGACAAGCAAACCAAGTTGCTGGATTGGGCAATAAGACTCAGTTTCCTTTCTGAGGACTGGCGGAAATTAGATGATTTTATTGCTGAATATTATGCTTTAGACCCGTATTTTTCAGCTGATATCCTCTCTGAGTCATCAGATCAATTGAAAAAATATATCAATAATTTTGTACGGACTAAAAATGAGCAATTCGTTTTTGTGAATAAGCACCGTCAGAATATAGATTTTATTCCGGCCACTGTAACAGTTTACAGTAAAGAGGATATTGAAAGATTAGGAGCCAGAAATCTTTTAGACTTGCTAAGAATCACACCCGGATTTGCAGAATTAGGAGATAATAATGAAAGAATTGTGGGCACCCGTGGCTCATCTAATACCACCCTTCAGGATATCCTTTTTTTAATTAACGGACACAGAATTTCAGACATTCTTACCAATAGTAATGCCCCCGATTGGATTAGCCTCGACTATGTAGAACAAATCGAATTGGTGCGCGGGCCTGGTTCAGCTCTTTATGGAGGTTCAGCATTTAGTGGGGTTGTTAATATCCTTACTAAAAATGGGAGATTACAAAATTTCAGTGAAGTAAATGTGGACTTGGGTACAGGTAACGATTTTAGTGATATGACTTATGAATATAACACGTATCATGTTAACTATCAGTTGGGTAGAAAGATTAGTAACACGGAAGGAATATATTTGTCTGCTTCTTATTTCCAGTCTGGCGGTAGTGAGATCGATTATTCGACATCGGAAGAAAAGCCTATTTTATCAGATGGTGGTAATGGTGCTGTTTTGAGACCGACTGATCTTGAGGGCAAAGAATATATCAATAGATATGGACCTGGTTACAATATCCTACTCAACTATAATAGAGAATCATTTCAGCTAACGGCCAATTCTCAGTCAAGCACATTTATTTATGCAAGGCCTTCAAGTTTGAATTTATGGAACAGTTTTGATCAGGATAGTTTAATGCATCAAAGAAGGCGCATTGACAAGCGAAACTTTGTTCAGGTAGAGTATGATTTCTTAGATAATACAGCCTACTCTTATAATGAGCTTAGCCTAAAAGTGAGTGTGGATCATTTTTTCAAAGATTTTACTACTAATCCATATTCCTTTGGCATTGATGACATATCAAGATTGAGAGGAAATGAATATCGTGCGACATTTGATATTGAATATTCAACAGATAGCCTTCTGAGTGGCGGAGGCAAAAGAAAGAATCATTTTCTCATTGGTGCAGAGGCTTTTATTAATAATTGGTTTTATAATTATTACACCGAAGCTGATTCAACCCTTGTTTTAAATAAAGTTGGAGATCAGTTTACAGATAGTGGAGAAGATCGTAATGAATATATTGCAGCAGGGTTTATTCAAACAGAGCATCATTTAATTGAGGACAGGTTAATCGCCACTACCGGCATTAGATTTAATTATCACAATATTTACTCCACTTTTGACAAATTTGAATTAGGAGAAGAATATTCACCAAGGTTTGCGTTAGTATATTTGCCACCAAAAAACAATCATAATCTAAATTCCTATAAGTTCAAATTACTTTATAATTCAGCATTTTTGCCGCCTCCATTTCTTTATCGGAGAGGAGGAATTAATCAATTTGTAGGTACGGACAGTCTTAAATCTCAAAGTATTGAAAGTGGTGAGTTAGTGATTTACGGTGATATCAGTAAAAAATTTAGTTATAGCGCACTTACATACATCAATAAAATTGATGAGAGCATCCTCAGACAAGGCGACACTTACATCAATCAACCTTCAGAAAAAAGAGTTTCCGGCTATGAAATTGAATTGAAATATAAAAGTATCTCTGAGACCTTTGACTGGCATTCTTTTATAAATTATTCCTTCACTAAACAGCAAAATTTCAAGGATTCGTTGAAGCATGGTTATATAGATGTTTTCAATTCCGGCCTATATTTTCAGGAAGATTCATTAGAAAGATTTCCTGCATCTCACCTTAACGCTGGTTTTAATTTTGCTATAAAGAAGAGGAAGATTTTTGATGATGTAGGTGACGGAATCCGCTTTGAGAAGTTTACATTTGGTACCAACATGCAGTGGATTGGAGAATCTACTGTACGGTCTAATTATTTTATTAATGAAGAGGGTTTAATGGAAGCAAGTCCCGAAGCTGAATTGCAACAGTTATCGTCAGCACTTGTATTAAATGCAAATTTGAGAGTATATACTAATAAATTTAGTATGGGTGCTTCCATATTTAATCTGACTAATAAAGAATACTACCTGCCATCGGCCATTAATTCAACTCAAAGACAACGTGCTGAAGGTCGGATGATTTACTTTTCATTTAGTTATTTTTTTAACCGATAGTGCCTTAAAGTGATATGTCATATATAGTAAAGGAAAACATCAAGACCGATATTTTAGGAGGTATTTCTGCTGGAATCGTTACTCTTCCTGTTGCTTTGGCATATGGTGTTACAAGCGGCTTAGGGCCAATGGCTGGTATGTACACCGCTGTTATTCTTGGATTTTTAGCTGCTATTTTTGGCGGAACGAATACCCAAATAAGTAGTCCAACAGGCGCTATGACGGTTGTTGTAGCATTGATTGTTGCCAAAGAGATACAACTAGCAGGCAGTCTTGAGGAGGCTATGCCCATTCTTATAATTATATTTGTTTTGACTGGTGTTTTCCAAATGCTTTTAGGCCTTTTTAAGTTGGGTATGAACATCCGATATGTACCCTTTACGGTGGTAAGTGGCTTTATGAGTGGTATTGGTATCATTATCATCATACTGCAGATGCAAGATATTTTTGGGGTATATGATACAGGTCATGGAACAGTACCGCAGATCTTGATGAATATGGGCCATTTCATAGCCAATGCACACTGGCAATCACTGAGCATAGCAACTGCTACCGTTCTGATCATTTTCTTTTTCCCTTTAATTACTAAGCGTATTCCTAGTAGTCTGGTAGCACTTATAACGGTAACAACAATTTCACTCTTCTTTGATTTGGATGTGAAAAGGTTGGGAGAAGTTGATGTTCATCTTGCGCATTTTGATTTTAATTATGGTCAGCAAATATTTAACCCTCAAACGATGGTCAGGATTTTTCTTGCCGCAATATCGCTGGCCTTACTGGGCTCGATTAATACTTTGCTTACTGCAGTTGTAGCAGATAAAATGACAGCTACGATGCACAACAGTAATAGAGAGTTGTTTGGCCAGGGGTTGGGTAATTTCGTTGCAGGTATTTTTGGAGGGTTTCCAGGAAGTGGCGCTACGGCATGTACGGTAGCCAATATTCAATCAGGAGGGAGAAATAAATTATCAGGAATAGTAAGTTCATCCTTTTTACTGTTGGTTTTATTATTTGGAACAGAAATCGCAGCGCAAATTCCGCATGCAGTATTGGGGGCAATACTTATCCATATTGGAATAGTACTTATTGATAAAGAAACACTGAAAAAAGTAAATAGAATACCGAAAGCTGATAACATAGTTATGTTTACAGTTTTGATTTTAACTGTATTTTGGA
>Ga0307966_1001504_pt1 | contig 18342 bp, 12 predicted proteins | sample OrgLakmetagen646_FD_203141 | JGI IMG/M metagenome (GOLD analysis project Ga0307966, IMG submission 203141) | Saline water microbial communities from Organic Lake, Antarctica - #646 | ecosystem: Environmental > Aquatic > Non-marine Saline and Alkaline > Saline | place: Antarctica: Organic Lake... | reverse complement strand
ATATAGAGGCGAGCCATGGTCAGCGCATCCGCGCGTTCGCGGCGCGTGGTTGAGGACAGCAGATGAGCCTGAGAGGCCAGCTCTCCATCGATACCCAAACCCGACAGCACCACACGTGCACCACGCGTGATGGTGATGGCTGCGGGTCGCACGTAGCCGTGGTGGACTCCCCGCGCCGCGGCGACAGCCAGCGCTCGAGCGGCTTCTGCCACTACCGCTCCCGCCACGTCCGGGGGCAGCACGCGTTCGTCCATGAGGGAGTCAAGGCGCAGCCCGCTGGGCTTGTCCGTGACCACATACGTCAGTCCGCCGTGGTCCGGGGTGCGTTCCGTCGAGAGGATCCTCGTGAGGCGGGGATCGCGTACGAGTGCGGCGCGGGCGGCCCGCTGGCGCACCGCAGACGGTGCGACCGAGGTGATGATGTCGACGTATACCTCGGAGTTCAGGCGCGCATCGTTGGCGACAAATCGGTCGACACCAGGCAGGTCAGCGGCCTCAGGGCGCACCAACGTGAAGCGACGGCCTAGCGTCGCTCCACTATGCACGTGCATCCCCCTGAACGGTTATCGGGTTCATCGTACTTGGCGGCCCAGCTTCCTCATCACCGGCGCCACAATCTGGGTCATCTCTTCCACGCGCAACAGGCGCAGGACCACACCGTAGACCACCGTCATGACAATGGCGCCCAGGATACAGATCACCGCCGCCTGGATCACTCCTGACCACCCCACCAGAGACTCCAGCGGCGGCGCCACGTGGAGGATCAGCCAACCCAGTGCTGCGGTCGGAAGCGCCGCAAGCATCGATTTGCCATAAGTGAGCCCCACGCGGCGGCCGTCCAGCCCTCCGACCCGGCGACGCAGACCACCGGCACGCAATGCGACGGCGATGATGTTGGACGCGACCATGCCGAACGCCACCATCACGACCCACCAGCGCGGTTCAAGCAGTGATCTGCCCAGCCAGGCGATGCCCACCCACGCGATGGCCATGGGAATGTGGATGAGGAAGATCGACTTCGCATCCTCCAACACGAAGAACACGTACTTCATCAGCACCATCAGGCCCAAGGGGACCAGGCCAAGTGACATGACCATGAGCACTTCTGCCACCGACATCACGACCACGGGCTCCGCGGAGGGCAGCGCGACTCTGACAATCAGTGGCGCCAGCGCCACCAAGATGACGGTGGCGAGCAGGGTGAAGACTCCGATCATGCGGATGCCGCGCGAGATCTCGGTGCGGAGTCCGTCCAAGTTGCCGCTGTTGCGTAGTGCCGACATGGAAGTGAACAGTGCGGTCACGATAGACACGGTGACCACCGAGTGCGGCATCAGGTAGATGATGAGAGCGTTGTAGTACGCGGCGTTGCCGGCGATCTCCGGGTTGAAGTCGTTCGGGTTTGCCGCCGTCGCCACCCGAGAGGTGAGCGCGACAGCAATCTGCTCGACGATCACTGCGCCCAGCGCCCACGAGGCCACCACGCGGATTCCGCGCAGTTCTCCCTTGGGTCCGCGCCAGGTCCACCGCCAGCGGTAGCCCCCACGAATCAAGGGCCACACAAGAATGGCCGCCTGTGCGGCGATGCCTGCCGTGGCGACGCCGGCCAGCAGCGCAATGCGTCCTGGAGACCAGGTTTCTGTGAAGACGGTGGGGGTGGCTCCGTCAGGGGGGATCGCGTACTGACCGAAGATCGCCAAGTAGGCGATGAGCCCCGCGATACCAATGACGTTGTTGACCGCGGGCGCCCACATGAAGGGTCCGAATTGGCTGCGGGCGTTGAGTACCTGGCCCATCAGGGTGTACATGCCGTAGAAGAACAGTTGGGGAATGCACCACAGCGCAAACGCTGTGGCGAGAGCGACCAGTGCGGGAGACCACTGGTCCGAATACAGGCGCACCAAGATGGCTGCGCCCGCGGTGAACACGATCGTGACGGCCAAAGAGATGACGCCGCCAATAGTGAGGATGCGGTCCACGGTGCGCTTGCCGCCCTCGCGCTGGAAGGCCTTGACGATCTGCGGTACCAGAGCAGCGTTGAGCACACCGGCGGCAAGGATCGCATAAAGCGAGTTGGGAATCTTGTTCGCCACCTCATAGGCGTTGGCCGCTCCGGCATTCACGCCGATGGCGCCGGCCAGTAACGCGTTGCGCACAAACCCCAGTCCCCGCGAGACGATGGTGCCCGACGCCATGATGGTGGTGCTGCGGCCAATATTGCGGCGTGCGGGCGGCGTGCGGGCGGCGTCCGCGCCGTCGGTGGGCTCAGTCATGGCTATCCGCTGGAGTGGGCTCAGCGCGCTCAGCCTGGGACCCGGGACCGGTGCGAGTGTCCTTGCGACCACGCCGGATGGTCCGCACGAGTCCTGCGATCAACAGCAACACCAGGCCCACCGTGAACACTCCAGTCACGGCGTTGCCCCAATCGGCGCGCACGCGAATCTCGAGCGGCACGACATTGGTGACGGGATCGCCATCAGCGTTGCGCAGGGTGACCGAGACATTGACGTTGGCGCTGGATACCGCGGTGACCGGTACCAGCGCGGTCACCTCCGACTCCGCGGGAATGGTCACCGTGGGCTGGTCGGTGACATTGATGTAGGGGGATGCGGTCATCATTGCCACCTGCACAGTGGCGTCGACAGGCAGGTCGTTGCGAATTGTCACGGGGACGTCGCCTGCGGCGGCGACCAGGTTCAATGCCGATCCCGACGTGATGGACACGGAGTCAACGGTGTTCTGCAAGCGCTGCAGTACCTGACCCACGGATGCGGCACGTTGCCCGGTGTCGGCGCGGCCATGAAGGGACACGGCGTTAAGGGCATCGTGGGTGGCTGGCGTGATGAGGGAGTCGGGGTCCTCGGTAGTGAGTGCGAGCCGTTGAATCTGGTCGAGGCGGTCGACCAGGTCAGCCAGGTCGCTCGCGGGCACGTCGTCTGCGGTGTCGACGGTGTCGGGAATGGCGACGGAGCCGCGTTCAGCCTCGGACAGCACCTCGGCGAGCGTCACGGGCTCGACCCACGGCGCATTGAGCAACGCTCGAAGCGAGGGCGACGTGCCATCTTCGCCGATCATCCACGAGGCTCCAGTCGACGCCACGACGGGCTGCACGCCATCACCCTCGGCGGCGAGCATGGCGGCTTCGGCGATCACGCGTGCTGGCGTGCCGGGGTGGGAGGGCCGAAACTCTGCCAGCAGCGTGCTCAAGTGGGCCTGCGGACGAATGACTGGAAAGTCTTGATCCGTGCTGGGCACTCTCGCGTTGGCAATGGGGGAGTCACGAGACTGGGTGGGGTCCATCGGGAGTGATCCGTAGCGCGGCTCGACCATTGCTGCGACGGCGCCCGCGTCGTTGAGCAGTTCGACAGTGGGGACATCGAGGCCCGCCACCACCCCGAGCCACGGCAGGTCTCGCAGGGCTGCCGCAGATTGAGTAGAGGACAGGTCCGTGGCGTAGGTGAGCAGGGAGGAGTCCTCAGCATGGGCCAGCGAAGTGATGTCTGGGTGGCGTGCGGGAAGTCGGTAGATCTCCCGCTCATAGGGCGCGGAGTCAAAGGCGGTCTCTGCCGACATCATCGTGGGGTCGACCAACAGTGTGACGGCCGGATGGTCGGCAGCTTCCACGATGGCGTCGATGCGAGTCGAGGAGCCCGATGCGGTGCTCACTACCGACAACGGCAGTCTGGGGAGTTCGTCGTCGACCCAGGTGATGACCATGGTGTCCACCACCGCCGCCGCCTCGCCAGCGTGCAGGACGATCGAGACTCCGTAGATTCCCCACCCGCCAGCAGTCAGGTCCAGATCATCCGTACTCACGGTGAGCGACACGCGGTCACGTTCGCCGATATCCACCGTCCCTGATGCCGAGTCGCCAACATCGGTGGCTCCCACGGGGCTACGTGTCGCACGCACGGTGGCCGCTGTCGCGGGGTTGTCGTAGAAGTCGGCAATATCTTGCCTGGTGGCCAGGGGCTCCCGGGTCAGGCGCATCTCGGCCCAGAGTCCCTCCACCTGGTTTCCTTCCACCACGGACGTATTGTCGACGTCCACTCCGATGGTAAGGCGACGCCCCTCCGTCAGCAGGTGCGGGCCGAAGCTGGCCACGGTGGCATCGACGGCGCCCAGGCCGGGCATCGGGCGGCCGGGGTCGTCTGGGGTTGCTGTGGGCGTGGCCACGGCCGCCCCAGACGCACCCACACCCGCGGCGATGGTGAGGGTGATGGCCGTGCGCACCAGCCTGCGCCACCCTGACTGGCGCGGCTGGGCCATCGTGTTCACGTGCGGATGGCGAGCAGCTGCGCTGCCGCCTGCGCCATCTTGCGCTCGTTCGGAAAGGCAAGCCGGCTGCGCAGATCAGTCAGCGCAATCCACTCCGCCACTTCAGCTTCGTGATCGGGGTCGTTCTCGGTGGTGATGGTTCCGCCCTGCGCTTCCAAGAGGAAGTGGTGCACCACCTTGTGAACGCGCCGGTCGTCGCCGGTGAACCAATAGTCAATGACCCCGATGAGGTGAATGATCTCCGCCTCGATGCCCGTTTCCTCGGCGACTTCGCGCACGGCGGCCTGCTCGGGCGTCTCGCCCGCCTCGATGTGCCCTTTGGGAAGGCACCACTCGAGCCGCCCGGCGCGGTTGCGCCGGCCAATGCATGCCGCGTAGGCAACACCGTCATCGATGCGCACGGCGATGCCTCCCGCCGATGTCTCGTTGCTCACCGGAAGGTGTGAGGCACGGTGCGCGGCGTTGTCCTGCTTCACGCGCAAGCGCGCTCCTCCCGGCGGCCGGGGTGCCGGTCCGGGGCGTGGAGCGGGGCGCGAAGGCATGGCTTCACTCTAACGACCCCGCGCGACGACGACCGCACTAGTACTCGGTATGCCGCCGCCTTGCCCGATCTGAGATGCTGGACCGGTGACATCCCCCGCACCCACACCTGGGACCGACCCCTCGACCCTGCTGCCCACCCCACCCCGCATTGACGTGCTGCGTGAGCGCGCCGCTGGACTGTGGGGCGCGCTCCCACCCGAGGTCATGGATTTGGCACAGTGTTTCCACGCTGAGGGCCACGAACTCGCACTAGTCGGGGGTCCAGTGCGCGACGCTTTCCTAGGTCGCTCGAGCGCTGATCTCGACTTCGCGACGTCCGCCTCCCCCGACCAGTCTGAGGCGCTGTTGCGTACGTGGACTGATGCCGTGTGGGACATGGGACGCGACTTCGGCACCATTGGAGGCAAGCGCGATGGCGTGACGGTCGAGGTCACGACCTACCGGGCGGACGAGTATGACGGGCAGTCGCGCAAGCCTGTCGTGGCCTTCGGTGACTCGCTCGAGGGAGACCTGGCCCGCCGCGATTTCACCGTGAACGCCATGGCGGTGCGGCTTCCTCAGCAAGAGTTCGTGGACCCCTTTGGCGGACTGGATGACCTGGCAGGGGGATTGCTGCGCACCCCCGTGGAGCCGGATGTGTCCTTTGGAGACGACCCGCTGCGAATGATGCGGGGTGCACGTTTTGCCTCGCAGTTGGGTTTCACGATCGAGCCGACGGCCTTCGCCGCGATGGAGCGCATGGCCGATCGCATCGAGATCGTGTCCGCAGAGCGAGTGCGAGATGAGCTGATCAAGCTGCTGATGGGACCGGCCCCCCGGTTGGGTCTGACGGTGCTGGTCGACAGCGGCGTGTCTCAGCATGTGATTCCAGAGCTGCCGGCGTTGCAGCTGGAGGTCGATGAGCATCACCATCACAAGGACGTCTATCAGCACACGTTGACGGTGGTGGAGCAGGCCATCGATCTGGAGAGCGAGCCGGACGGCCCCGTTCCTGCGCCAGACCTGGTCCTGCGCCTGGCCGCACTGCTGCACGACATCGGCAAGCCGGCCACGCGCAGGCTCGAACCCGGTGGGGGGGTCAGTTTTCACCATCATGAGGTGGTGGGCGCCAAGTTGGCGATCAAGCGCATGAAGGCACTGCGCTTCGACAAGGACACCACGAAGGCGGTGGCCCGCCTGGTGGAGATGCACCTGAGGTTCCACGGCTATGGCGAGGCGCGGTGGTCGGACTCCGCGGTGCGCCGCTACGTCACGGATGCAGGGGAGCAGCTCGAACGCCTGCACCGCTTGACGCGGGCCGACGTCACCACGGGCAATCGCCGCAAGGCGCAGCAGCTCAGCTTCGCCTACGACGACCTGGAGCAGCGCATTGCCGACCTGCGCGAGCGTGAAGAAGTGGACGCGATTCGTCCCGACCTCGACGGCACGCAGATCATGGAGATCCTTGGCCTGGCGCCGGGCCCACAGGTGGGCCAGGCGTACCGCCACATGCTTGAACTGCGCATGGAGCACGGGCCGCTCGGAGAGACCCGTGCCCGGGCGGAGCTGCAGGCATGGTGGCGGGAGCAGTCGCCTACTCGCTAGCGAGCTCGCGCACAGTGGTGGGTGACAAGGGTCGGGGGTCGCGGGGAGCACGCGAGTACACGGCCGCCACTAGGAGGTACGCACCCACGATCGCGATCATCACTGGCCGGGAGTACCCCGTGTCCGGCAGCACCAACGCGCCGATCCCCGCGCTGGCGATGAAGGCGACGTTGTACACGACGTCGTACAGCGTGAAGGCTCGGCCGCGCACCTCATCGGTGGTGTCTCGATGCACGATGGTGTCGACGGCAATCTTGCTGCCCTGCACCGCGAAACTCACCACGGCGGCGGCGCTGAGCACCGCCCACGCATCGCTCGATATCGCCAACAGGGTCTGGCCAGCAGCCCCGACCAGCAGGCACAGCACTATCCACTGCTGGCGGCCGATGCGCTCGCCACACAGGGGCGTGAGGATGGCGGCGATACCGAATCCGACCGCTGCGCACAGCAGTACGAGCGAGAACTTCTCGATCGCCTGTTCGGGTTGCTCCGGATCGCCGAGGATGTGGCGTGAAATCAGGATGGAAGCGACGAACATCAGCCCGTACAGCAGCCGCTGCGCCCCCATGACTGCAAGTCCGTGAAACGGGGTCACAGCCGCGTAGAGAAAACGGGCACCGGTGCGCAGTTCAAAGGCCAGAGACTTGAACTGCTCCGCGAGGTGGAGGCGCTCGCGGGTGGTCACCGGACCCAATTCGCGCTTGCCGAGCAGCATGGCGGCACTGGACGACAAGCCGAAGGCGATGCCAGCCACGAGCAGAGAGGTCGAGGCAAGATTGGTGTCCGAGATGCGCGGTGCGATGAAGGTGACCGCGCCACCAACGGCAGCGCCCAGCGCCGCGGCGAGCGTGCCGAGCGTGGGAAGCACCGAGTTCGCCGTCAGCAACTGGGCGCGGGGCACTACCTGTGGCACTCCGGCGGTCATTGCTGCCAGCAGAAAGCGGTTGACGGACAGCGTCAGCAACGCCAGCGTGAGCAGCAGCCAGGCGGGACCGCCAGTCAGCATGACGGTGAGCAGCAGGCCAGCCAGCCCCAAGCGGATCAGGTTGCCGATCAGGATGATGCGTTGGCGTTGCCAGCGGTCTATCAGCGGACCCACGAAGGGGCCTACCAGTGTGAACGGCGCCAGCAGTACGGCGAACCCCAGCGCGATGCGTTCGACGCTCGCCGCCTGAGTGGGGTCAAAGAAGATGGTGGTGGCGATGGCGACCTGGAATACGCCGTCGCCGGATTGGGACAGCAGTCTGGTGTAGGCCAGCCGTCGGAACCCACGCAGGCGCCACAGTTGGGCAAGGCTGGCGGCGAGCGACATGACGCCAGCCTAGGGGCTTGCGGTGGCGACACGCCCACCCGAAGCGGTCACTCACATCGGCCTTTGCTGAACACGTTCAAAAACGGTGATATGGTGAGAGCACTGAACACGTTCAAGGCCTTCGAAAGGAGCACCTCATGCCGACACTCGACAGCTCCACCCGCGACCGCATCGTCAATGCCGCGACGGACCTGATCATGGAGCGTGGTTATGACAAGACCACCATGCGCGCCATTGCCGAGCGCGCGGGTGTCTCCCTGGGCAGCGCGTACTACTACTTTGGCGGCAAAGAGGAACTGATCCAGGGCTTCTACACCCGCATCGCCCGCGAGACCCATGAGCGAGCGGCCGCCGACATGGATGAGGTGAAGAGCTTCAAAAAGCGCTTGGGGCTCGCTTTCGACGCCTACCTGGACACGTCCGCGCAGTACCGGGCCATCGCCGACTCTTTGCTGTCGCTAGCGATCGTACCCACCAGCCCGCTCAGCCCGTTCAGCGACCAGTCGCGCCCGGCCCGCTCCACCTTCATCACCATGTACACCGAGGTTGTCGACGGCTCAGACCTGAAGACCGACCCGCGCCTGCGCGAGGCACTGCCTGAATTGCTGTGGATGGTGCAGATGCTGATCACCTTGGGCTGGGTACAGGACTTGACCGATCGTCAACACGTCACGCGCACTCTGGTGACCCGATTGGCGCCGTCGCTCGCTCGCCTGTTCTCAGTGGTGCGCCTGGCACCGTTCCGACCGTTCGTGGACGATGCCCTGGCCAGCCTGGCCACCGTCAAAGCTGGGCGCGACGTCGCCGTGGAGGTGTGACATGAGCAGAATGCGCATACGCGGATGGACCCTGGAGATTGTCGTGCCAGTGCACCTGCGTCGTGACCGCACGCCAGCGCACGCCCCCAAGAACCTGGCCGGAGCTCCGCAGCCCACCATCCACCGCGACCCCACCCCCACACCGGGCGCCTTCCAGCCCCCGGTGGACCTGTTCCGTGAGATCGCCCGGGGCGGACGCGCGTTGGAGTAGCAACCAGGGGCGGCGAGCATTCTGATGCCGTACCATTCTTCGGTGATCACCTGGGAGACTCTCGCCGCCTTTGCCGCCACGGCACTGGTGTTGATCGCGATCCCCGGACCGAGCGTCCTCTTCGTGGTCTCGCGGGCGCTTGAGCACGGCCGCCGCGGGGCGCTCATCACCGCTGGCGCCAACTCCGTGGGCGCCACCGTGGGACTGCTGGCGGTCGCACTGGGGCTGGGCGCCCTGGTCGGGACCTCAGCGGCCGTATTCACGGGCCTCAAGTGGGTGGGCGCAGTGTTCTTGGTCTACCTGGGAGTCAAGGCCATCCGCGACAGACGGGCGGGCCAGTCGCGTACGGCCGATGCCACGGTTACCCCCGAGGCCCAGCCCACCCCGGCACCGGCCCGGCTGGGAACCGGCGGCGCGGTGGCGGCGCCGATGCGCTCGCGGCGGCTGGTGCGTCAGGGCTTTGTGGTCGGCATGCTGAACCCCAAGTCTGCGCTCGCGATGGGCGCGATCCTGCCCCAGTTCGTGGACCCCACGCGCGGTTCTGCTGTCGTCCAGATGCTGGTGCTCGCGCTCGCGTTCAGCCTGATCGCCCTGACGTCCGACGGCACCTACGCGATGGTGGCCAGTGCGCTGCGCCAGTGGTTCGCCACCTCGGCCACACGCATCGAACGCCTGCGCATAGGTGGAGGCGTGATGATGATCGGCCTGGGCGCCGCGATGGCGCTGTCCCGCCGCTAGTCTGAAGATACGTCCCGCGAAAGGAGTCTTCATGAGCTTTGGTGAGTCAATCAAGACCTGCTGGCGCAAGTACGCCACCTTCGAAGGGCGTGCACGCCGTAGCGAGTACTGGTGGTTCTATCTGTTCATCCAGTTGGTGAGCATTCCGTTCAGCCTGATCTTCTTCGTGACCTACATGATCACCCTGTGGCCGGCATTCGAGGCGTCGGGGACGGGAGTGGAGCCGCGGTTCAGTGACTTCAACTTTGCTCCCATGCTGGTGGGGATCGCACTGCTGGTGATCGTGTCGCTGGTGTTCCTGCTGCCGTCGCTCGCCGTGCTGGTACGGCGCCTGCATGACATCGGCCAGCCGGGCTGGTGGATCCTGCTCAGCTTCGTGGGACTGGGGATTGTCCCGGTCATCATGGCGATCATGGACTCCGCTCCGTATGACAACCAGTGGGGCCCCGACCCCAAGGCCGGCGAGCGCTCGCTGTACTACCCCCAGTAGCCAGTTCAGGGCATCCTCGGTTTGCGTGGGTGAGGCAGACTGGAGAAATGACCAGTACACCGAAGACCATTGCCATCGTGGGCGGCCACGGCAAGATCGCCCTGCAGCTGATTCCGTTGCTTCTCGACGCCGGTAAGCACGTCGTGGCGCTCGCGCGCAAGGACGAGCAGCTCACGCACCTGGAGTCGCTCGGCGCCACCGCGCGCCACCTCGACATCGAGCAGGCCGATGACGCCGCGTTCGCCGAGGCCTTCGCCGGGTGCGACGCCGTCGTTTTCACCGCGGGCGGCGGCCCGGACGGCAACATCGAGCGCAAGCGCACCGTGGACCTGGAGGGAGCCTTGAAGTCCATCGCGGGTGCCCGCCAGGCGGGCATCGACCGGTTGGTGCAGGTGTCCGCGATAGGAGTGGACAAGCCCCTGCCCGACGATGTCTCCGAGGTGTGGCAGGCCTATGTGGCCGCCAAGCGGGACGCGGACGCCGCCCTGCGTGACAGCGGCCTCGACTGGACCATCATTCGTCCAGGTGGGCTGACGGACGATGCTGGCACAGGCCAGGTGACGCTCGCACCTGAGGTGGAGCGCGGCTCTGTTCCGCGCGCGGATGTGGCCGCCGTGGTCGCCGCGTGCCTGGACCGCCCCGAGACGGCCGGTCACCAGTGGGAGCTGGTCAGCGGCGACTCGCCGATCGCAGATGCGGTGGCCGCAGCGCTGCACTAGCGCCGAATTGCCCCGGTCCGTACGGCAGCCGCGCCGCCCGGGCCCGTCGGACAATCCAATGTGGTCCCAACGTGGTCAATCGCGACTGGAACTTCTTGCGCTTGAACGGGTCTGGTGAGCGCATGGTCGCCTCGTTCGACGGCGTCCCCAACATGCATGCGCTGTTCCTGTCGCCGGACTTCGAACCCATGGTCACCAACGGGGAGCGGGCCAGTGCGAGCTTCTACACCCGCATCCAAGAGGTGGCGCGCCGCTCGACCGTCGTGCACAACGCCCTCGCCGCCGAGTCAGAGCACGTGGCCGCAGTCGCCTTCGGGCAGTGATCCCTGAGGCGCCAGACAATCCCCCCTGCATCAAGGCTTGCACAGTGGGGGGCGGGTTGCCACGAGCCCTGAACAGGGCTAGGTTTGCGGTTAGTTGATCGGGAGCCCCCCGGGGTCAGCACCCCTATAGAGGGATCCGCTCTTGAACCCCGCAAATCGCGCGCTTCGCGCTTTCGCTTCCCCACTGACCAAGATCAGCCGCGTGCACGTACGCGCCCTGCCCCGATCCGGCGCGATGCTGCTCGCCGTTCTCGCGGGAATGTGGGCACTGCTGTGGCTGTACTCCTCCACGTTGGGTCCTACCGTCTACGGACTCATGGAGCCGTGGGGAACCGACGGGGCGTCCCGTACCGCGATCGCCGCAGTGACACTTGCTCCTCTGCTTGTCGTCGCGCTCCTCGCGGTGTTGGTGTGGGCGGGAGCGACAGCCTTCGTCGCTGACGCGGCTCAAAGCCGCTCCACCGTCTCCACGACTCGATCCGCAGCGGTCGCCTCGCGCCGCATCCCCGCAGCACTCGGCGCCGTGCTCGCGTGGCTGCTTGTCGTCGCGCTGGCGGCGATTGCCGCGCCCGTGCTGTTGCTTGGCGGTATGATCGGGCTGCTGGCCCTCGTCGTCGTCCGGCCCGAACGTCGGCCTTCATGGTGGCCTCGTACGGCGGTGCTGATCGCGTGCGCGGTGCCGTTCGGTGTCGCCGTCGTGATCGCCATCAAGTGGTCGCTTGCATTGCCGGCCGTGTGGCTTGACCAGCTCGGAACGCGCGAGGCGCTGCGTCGGAGTTGGACACGAACTACGCACCGCGAGGTGCTGATCGCCGTGGTGCTGGTGCTGGCCATCGGCCTGGTCGCATTGGCGTCCGAGGGCGCTGTCGCGCTCACCTCCGCCACCTCGGTCGCAGGAGCAGCACCGGACGTGGCGCGAATGGTGGTGCAGATCCTGCTCGCCGCGCTTCCCGTCGTCGCACTGACGGTGCTGTACCGCACGGATCACCACCACGGACCACCACCGACCCGAGCGCTCACCAGCGCCCGGCGCGGCGCGCGAGTGCCCGCGGTGGCGGCAACAGTCGCGAGCGTCCTACTGGCACAGGCGATCCTGCTGGGCGGGCCGATCTCGCCCGCGTCAGCCATTGACCTCGAGACGCCAAGGATTCGGATCGACACCAGCGACCCGCAACCACTCACCCCGAACGCGTCATTCGACCTTCAGGTGATCGTCGAAAGTGAGTTTGTGGAGGGCAGCCAGGCACCCCTCGGCTCCGTGGCGGTCTCCGTCGACGGTAGCGCGCTCGATGACAGCCCCTTCACCCTCACCGACCCAGGATTCGGTGCGGCGGCGATCGCCATCCTGATCCCGTTGAGCCTTGCCGAAGGATCACACACCGTGCTCGTTGAGTACGCGGGCGACTCCGTCTACGTGCCCGCGACCGAATCGACGACCATTGAGGTGGGCGCTCCGGCCGACGTGACACTCGCGCAGCCGTCGACTCCGCTCAACTTCGGCGAGACCCTGTCGCTCGACGCCACCGTCGCCGCAGCCGGCAGCACCGCGGGCGGCACCGTCGAATTCGTCGCCTACCTCTCGGGTGGCGGGAGCCAGTCGCTGGGCACGTCCACCATCAACGGCGCGGGGCATGCCCTCCTCGAGACGTCAGCACTGGTGCCCGGTGACCACAGCATCGTCGCCGCCTACGCGGGCGACGCGGGCGGAACCGCGGCCGACTCTGGCTCCAAGAATGTGACCGTGTCTGCCCTGTGGACTCAGACTTCGATCGTGCTGAGCCCAGCATCGTCGCCGGGCGCTCCAAGCCCTGCAGGCGGCACCATCACCGCGACAGTGACGGTCACTGCGGACGGTAGCCCCCTCGCGCCTCACGGCAGCGTCGAGATCTACCCTGCGCTCGGTGGCGACATCTTGGCCTCGGGCCCGGTGACGGCCGGTGGCACGAGCCTTGACTTCATCCTGCCGCCTGGGTCCACGGTCGTGCAGGTGGCGTTCTCCGGCGACCCCGGCTTCAGGCCGTCGTCCAACCAGGCGCAGCAGTATGTCAGCGAATTCTCCTCTTCTGTTGATGCCCCATCGGTCAGCGGCTCGCCCGCTTATGGCGAGCCCATCGAGGTGACGACGAACGTCGCCTCGGACGCGAGTGGCACCGCGACGGGCGCCGTGGAATTCTTTGCGACCCCCAGCGTCGGCTCGGCCGTGTCCCTGGGCTCCAGTTCCCTCGACGGTTCCGCGCGCGCCACACTGCTCTCGACGACGATTCTGGAGCCAGGCGACTACACCGTGACCGCCGAGTACGCGGGCGACGGCACGAGTGTCCCCGCCACATCATCCGGTGCCCCGTTCACGATCGGCAAGGGTTCCGCGACGGTCGCCGTGACCCTCGACAACCCGAACCCCCTCTTTGGTGCCACCGTCCTCGCCACGGTCGACGTCACCCCTGTTGACCCGGCGTTGAGCCCGGTCGGCGGCAGCGTCACCATCCTGCGGGACGGTGTGGTGATGGACACGGTCAGTGTTCCCAGCTTCGGCAGCGCCGACGTCTCCTTCGACGCGGGAGACGCGGGAACCCACACCATCACGGCGCGGTACAACGGCAGTCCGTTGTTCACGTCGGCGAGCGCAGATACCACACTGACCCCCGGACAGCGCACGCCCACGGTCAGCCTCAACGGCGCATCCACCATGTCAGGAACGCACGGCGACAGCCTCACCTTCACCGGAGCCGTGTCCTCGTCGGGTTCCTTGGTGAATCCCACGGGCACTGTCACCCTCCGCGCCGGCGGATACCTCGTGGGCACCGCACCCGCGGTGGCCGGCGGCTTCTCGATCACCTCCGACCAGATCCCCGCGAGCGTGGCTCCCGGCCTCACCCTGATCGCCTCGTACGACGGCGACGCGAATTTCCGCGCCGCGCAGTCGGGCGGGGTCGAGAAGGTTCAGTTGGGGAAGACGGACTCCGTCCCCGTGGTCACCCTTGGCCCGGGAACGCCCGGACTGGGCGGCACCTACACGCTGAGCGCGACCCTCGACAACGTGGGCCGCGGCCCGTCGGGGACTGTCACCTTCTACACGATGGTGGACGGCTTGCCCGTCGCGATCCCCGTGCCTGCGCCGGTGCCCGTGATCAACGGTGTCGCGCACATCGACTACAAGGTCACCGCAACCAACACGGTCTTCCTTGCTTCCTACAGTGGAGACGCCAACTTCCTCGCGCACGACTCGGAGCTCACCCAGATCACGGCCGACCGTGCGGTGGCGGATGTGGTGCTGTCGGTGCAGCCGGGGGGACCCGGAGCCTTCGTCTACGGCAACGTCTTCGAACTGGTGGCCCGGGTTGACCTGGGCGACGCCTCGTTGCCTGGTGCGACGGTCAATTTCCGCACGGCGAGCAACATCATCATTGCCGACGACGTTGCGGTGGAAGTCTTTGAGGATACGGATTTCCCTGGCACCGGCTTCGGCGTCGCGCGCGTGACCGTGTGCGCGGGCGATGCGGCCATCTGCGGCGCGGTTCCCGCGCTCGGTCTTGCTGATCAGACCTTCGTCGCGACCTACCCGGCCACGGCCGCCACTCTTGCAGGACAGTCCGCCGACGTGGCGTACGCGCCGGTGGCCGCGCCAACCTCCACCAGCCTTGTGGCGGTGCCCAACCCGGTCTCGCCCGGCGGAGGACTCGAATTCTCCGCGACGGTGACCAACTCGTCGGGCGGCCCCACCCCCATCGGCTACGTGTCCTTCTATGGTCTCGAGCCCACAGCCTCCGGTGTGGCGGAGTCGTTCATCGGCAATACGATCCTCGTGGACGGTGTCGCATTCCTCCAGACGACGGCAGGCGGTGGAGTGCAGGATTTGCGGTGGCCGGCCACCGACGTGATCGCACGCTTCTACGGCGGCACCCACCAGTTCGCGGCGAGCAGCGACTCGCAGGCGATCAGCATCATCCGCATCGGCACGTCTCTGGACGTGACCTTCACTGAAGCGACACTGGGCGCCGAAGGTTCCGTGGACGTCACCATCAGCCACGATCCGGGAGTGGCCGACGACTTCGCTGGCCAGGTGTCGATCTTCGTGGACGGCAGCACGACGGCCACGTGCACTGTGTCCGTGCCAGCCGGGTCCCGCTACGTGAGCTGCCCGGTGTCCTGGGCCACGGTGGGCTCACACACGGCTATCGCTGAGTACACGGGTGACGTCATCTACGCGCCGTCGAGTTCCGTTCCGACTGCGGTCGAGGTCGACAAGGCGATTCCCGTGCTGGGCACGCTCGCAGACCCCTCCCCGGCGGTCGGCACGCCCTCCACGATCACGTGGACCCCCGGCGCGCTGACCGGCACCGTCACCGTCTTCGCCGACGGTGTGCAGTGGTGTGTGGTCGACGTGCAGGATGGCGAGTGCGCCGGAAGCTACGACAATACGTCGGCCGTGAAGAGCCAGGTCGACATCTACGTACGGTACTCGGGCGACGCCAACTACTTCGCAGTTGAGGACACCAAGCACGCCCGGGTGATCGGTTGCTACCCCATCGATCCGCTCGACGTGTACTCGACGGAGACCGCCCGCGGCACCGTTTCGGTCAACACCCCGATGAACTGCACCGGCGGCTACCGAGTGGGCACGGTCGTGACCGTGACGGCGGCGCCGATCGCACCCAACGAGTTCGTGGGGTGGCGCTGGTACGGCTATACGGGAGGCACCCTGATTGCGGGCCCAAAGACGCTCGAGACCACGCTCACAGTGACGAACGACGCCTTCACCAAGGTGAGAGTGGCCGACTTCCGGCTCCCCTGCTCCGTTGTCAACCCGATCATCGAGGGTTACGGCTACTTCTTCACGACCACCGACCCCAACTGCACCACGGACGCTGGCAAAGACGGCTACCTATACGGCACCACGGTGACGTTCACCCCCAGCGGGCTGATCGACCCGGAGTATGGTGTGAGTGACACCTTCTACGTGTGGGGAACACTGCCCGCGGGCGCGATCGTCGGGAAGGGCAATTACCAAGAGCCCACCGTCACGCTCACCCTGACCGAGGACGTCGACCTGGGCGCCACCTTCGGCCCGCGGTGCCGCTCGGTCGATCTGAGCGCGACGCCGGCATTCGAGGGCGACGGCCTCGACGTGACGACGGCGACCAACTGCTTCCAGCCCGGCAACGAGGGCTACTTGCCGCTCGCGACGCTGGACCTCACGGTGGCATCGGGTAGCCCCGACCACGTGGTCACCGGCTGGACGGCAGAGGGCGTGGTTGCACCGACGGGCGAGGGAACCACGTGGGCCGTGACGCTCGGGACCGCCAACGCGGTGCTCACCGCAAACATGGCCGGGTGCTACCCGGTGGATCTCGTGGTCGATGCCGTCAGCCCCGTCGGGCTTGGGGGCCGTCCCATCGGTGAAGCGACCCTTGACGCCTCACCCAACTGCCCCGACGGCAGCGAGCGCTACCTCGAAGGCACCGAAATCACGGCCACACCCACGTTGCTCGTCGACGGCGCGGACTTCCGCGGTTGGGACGACGCACAGGCGTACCCCGGACTCGGCGCTAAGACGCTCGGCGAACTGACCGAGAACACCAAGGTGTTCACCGTCACGGGCCCGACGACCGTGACGGCGGTGTTCTCCATGGGGACCGCGTGCTCGAGACTGACCATCACGGACCGCGACGACCTCGTCTCCTTCTCCCCCACGGGATGCGGACCCGGAATGTACGCCGACACCCAGAAGCAGTGGGCCGCCTGGCAAGGAGAACCGCTGTCGGAGTTCTGGAAGACTCGGTATCTCTCGACTTTGCAGTTCACCAAGAACAACAACACCAACCTCGATGTGTACGCGAGCATCCGCGGCAATGCACGAGGTTGCATGGACGAGCAGCCGGCACGTGGCGACGAGAGTCTCACCAACGGCGGTTGGCGCAGCATCGGCGCCGTCGGGAGCGGTACGGAGGAGTGCAACGTGGGCGGCAACGTCGACTTCCGCTTCGAGCAATGCCAAACGCTTGACCCGGGCATTGCCCTCACGGTCAACGGCGACGAGTCCACAGTGTTCGGCACGGGCAGCCTGCCCAAGGTCTTGTACCTGCCGACGGCGGAGGGAACCTTCGCGCCCATGGCGCCCGCAGGATTCAACTGGGTCATCGCGCAGCCGATGTATTACCTGGCAGGCGAGCTGGAGACAGACGGCATGGCTCCCGGGCCGTGCGCCGATGCAGGCAATGCTTTTCAGCCGGGGCTCACCCTGCTCCTGGGCGCGGACACCATGACGCCGGGCTTCGTGTTCAACGGCTGGACGAGCGACATTGAGGAGCCGTTGGTCCCCGACAATCCCATTTTGATCGAGACCGACGACACCACGTCAAGGATGCAGGTCTCGGCGTCGTACGGCATTGACTGCTTCCACGTCACGTTCGGCGAGGGCATCTCGGTCTTGGGCGACGCGCCGCGCTGCCCCGGTTACACCGACGAAGAGAACATGTTCATCGGCGGCACTGCCATCCTGATTGAGGCCGCCCAGAACGTGAACGGCCGCACCTTCGGCGACTGGGAGAGCGGCATCATTCGTTCCACCGTGGTCAAAGACGGCTACACGGAAATCCGTACGGGCTTCGCCTACGTCAAGTCGGACATGAGGGTCGCGGTCGACTACCCGACCGAGGGCGAGCGCGTGGAGGCCGGCCTCGCGAATGCAGGCAAGATCCTCGCGGGGGTCGCGGCAATTGCCGCTCCCATCGCACTTGGCGTGGCATGCCCGCCATGCGGCATCGTGATGACCGGCATCGTGCTCGCCGCAGCGGTGACGACGATCATTCCAGGGGCTGACGACGTCACCGCGTTCTTCGACATCGTCAACCCGGCGAAGATTCTCGAGTGCACCACGAGTTGGGGCTTCGGCAACGGCCAGAACGAGACAGCCACCGAATCGAGCATCGAGACGACGACGGGCGGCATCAAGGAAGCCAAGAAGGTCATCAAATACATGAAGACCGATGCGGCGGCGAAACAGGCGGCCTCGGACCTAGCGTCGCTGGGTAAGGACTCGGCGACGACCGCGCGCAACGGCGTGCTGAAATCCGCGGGCAAGAACGCGCTGCAACTGGCGGGCTTCGCCTACAGCCTGTACGACGCAGGGCTGTTCTCCGCAGACCTCGGCTACGCGACCACCGACAGTCTGCGTGACACCGACACGTTCACCAACTGTGTGGAGGATGCGCAGAGGCTGGCGCACTAGGGGGCATCACGTGGCGTCGCTCTCTGACGCACAAAGGCCGGGCCACCCCGAGGGATGACCCGGCCCCAGCATCGGCCGTACTGCTGGTGGCCGAGGTG
>Ga0307966_1001500_pt1 | contig 18376 bp, 17 predicted proteins | sample OrgLakmetagen646_FD_203141 | JGI IMG/M metagenome (GOLD analysis project Ga0307966, IMG submission 203141) | Saline water microbial communities from Organic Lake, Antarctica - #646 | ecosystem: Environmental > Aquatic > Non-marine Saline and Alkaline > Saline | place: Antarctica: Organic Lake... | reverse complement strand
TACTGAGATGTATAAGTTATCATATGCAAGGTTATTTGCCCAAAAGGTACAAAAACCCTGCATAAGAAGCTATGAAAATGACATCTAACCTACTGTAATTACATAATTTAGATTAGATCTGAGGAAGCCCTAATTAATTCGATATCCGCCCGTTAGGCACCGCCCTTGTGGCTATAGTGATCGCTAAGGATCCCGGCTGTAGTGCAAATAGACAGGCCTACCGTATTTAGATTAGGAGATAGACGAGTAAAAAACTGCATACTGATACTGCAAGGCCTACCATAAAAATATTATAGGCAACTCTAAGCAACTTGAACTTTTTAGAAAGAACGACCCCAAGGCTGTGCAGATCCCGTGCCATTGTATTGTACAGCCGTTCACTGTCAGACATCAATTCCTCCAATCCCGTCACATAATCGTCTCGCTCCATGCTATAGAAATTGCCAAAAAACAAGATATTGGATCGGTTAGATCGCACATCATCCAGGGTCACTTTTTCATTACTGACACGCGGCCGCGCAGCTAAAACTGAATAAATCAGGGACATCATACACGTGATCAATAAAATTGCCGTGGGTAATAGCAGCCAGGAGTTAGAATTGAGTTGAGTTGAGATAGATGCGATCATGATAGAGATGATGATCCCATTAATGCTAATCATGATGTTTGACTTGTTATCTGCAATCGCACTGAGCTCGATATGGGTTCGGTATGAGGTTCGGAACATATCCGACACCCCGCGTTTGAGAGAACCAAGTGCCTTCGCCGGAGACTCATCGTCCGGTGTCTCTTCGGGTTCTTCAAAATAGCTTTGTTTAGGTAGTTTAAGGCTCTCGTACACCAGAGAGTATAAACTTACCGGTTTAGATATATTTTTTAATGCATGTTCGCCAAAAGACTCTACACGAATGCCCGGATGATTTTTGATCTCATTAAATACATTTTCTGAGATCATGACCGAACCGGCTGTTCCAAGTGACTGAATACGTGAGGCAATGTTCACGGCATCTCCATAGATCCCTTCGTCATCATATACTACATCGCCGGTATGAATACCAATCCGAAGTGGAACCGCCGGCTGTTTGGTGAGCTCAACCTGAATATCCCTTGCGCATTTTACAGCATCCAGGGCACTCCCAAACATTATCAGTGTCCCATCTCCATAATACTGTATTACCTGTCCATGGTAATTTAAAAGATGAGTATTAATTATTGAACGTTGGCGATCCCTTTGAGATTTAGCATTTTCTTCATCTATTTGCATCATTTTTGTATAATCTACAATGTCGGCAAACATGATGGCTGCAAGAAGTCGGATTTGATTATTTTCTGCGATAATATTTGTGGCCAGGAATTATTAGAGTATAAGCAGCAGTTCTGCTCTGAATTTTATAAAAATTGGAATTGAATCGATATACATCGAAATAAAAATCACGCCTTGTCTGTGAAGAATTTTTACTTATTCTATGGAACCTATCTCCGAATGTATCAAAAAAAAATCCAACATATTAAACCAAACGCCCCCGTCATAACCTGCATGCCATTTTATAGAGTCATCCGTCCTGCATGCCGCTAATTACAATATTGCCTGTTCCATAACTATTACACGGATAGCTGAAAGCTTTTGACATTTTTTTAGCATCGTTCAGTGTGTCGTAGAAATCATCCAGATATTCCGTGGCAAAACTAATATAACTCTCCGCAAGCAAGGTGTTTTCTGTTATAATTCTATAAATTTCCGGTTTGAGTTCCTGAAACTGTGTAAATGTGGCATTTAATACACTTAGATCTTCCAGACAATATCCCCTGAATACCCTTTCTCTAACCGATCTCAGTTTTAAAGCCGGTGAAGGTCGTGCATAAGGACTGGATACAAGTCCTACCAAATCAAAATCGTAGGGTACTGATACAAAAACTTTTTCACTGTTCAGAAATAGCAACTCAATATTGTGTAAATATTGAACAGACCAATCGGTGTTGCCGATCATATAGGCGAATACGCTCATACGCAAAAATGCTTCCTGCTCTACAATTTCAGGTCTATAATTAATGCGTTCTATAAGCGAGGCATTGCTTCGGGAAGCCAGAACGTTTTTATCCTCAATTAAAAATCCATATTGTGGATTTGATATCTGACTACTACCAGTATCATGAAAGGTTAGGCGAACCAGTCGAACATTAAAGCTATAGTCTGTAAATAAATTGTACAATTTGTACGTGAGGTATTCGCGTATCACATACTGCTCTCCTTTGCAAGGTACCACAAGCTTCAGTTCCGGGTGGCCGGCAAAGAGTGAATGCTCAGGTGCCTCATGTTTTTTAAAATTGAACTTAAGGGGTGGAGTGTTACAGTTTTCTTTTAACCTGCGGAAATTACCCCTGACCCGAACACGCAGGTCCAGTGATTCTTCTGGGGCCACTTTTTGAACATGAAGCTTCATGCTATGATACGAAGGATCTTCTCCCCGGTCGTTCAGAAGCGTCTCAATATCCCCTTCCAGTCTTATATCTATAACTTCTTCACCGTCAAACAAACCCTGACGTTGAATCGGCAGAGCTTCCTTCTGAAAATCGGAAGAAACCGGGGTTAGCAAGAATCCCATGAGATGAAGACAAACTACTATTAATTTGAAGGCAGACATGGTTATTAAGTTAGATAGTTTTCATCTTATCAGAGTAATCTTTTTTTAAATCACATCAAAGAACAACAGATCGTCCAGAGCTCCTAAATCCATATGTGTTGAAGTATAGAGTTATTTGAATTTTATCGACCGGGTTAAATCTTGCCAAAAATATTCGGGGATTTTCAAGAAATGGAATCACTGATGAAATTAAGAAGATAGGATGACTGTTAATCGATTAGGCGGCTCAATAAATATTCTCACCTATCGTTGAATATGTAAGTACATTGTAATTATATTCCAACCAGGAATGAATTAAACCTTGTCGCTATGAAAACGAAATTAATCCGTATTGGGAATTCCCAGGGTGTACGAATTCCAAAACCGTTGATTGAAGAGAGTGGAATAACCGATGAAATCGAGATGATTCTCAGAGACGATGAAATTGTACTCCGCTCTGCTGAAACAACACGAAAAAATTGGGAAGCGTCCTTCGAGAAAATGGCAGAACAAGATGATGATATCATATTAGATCAGAAAGAGATTCAAAAACAATCCGAATGGGATGAAGTCGAGTGGACATGGTAGAAAGAAATCCACCTCAAAGGTTTGAGGTACATTTGATTTCGCTCGATCCGACAAAAGGTTCTGAAATTCGGAAAACCCGCCCCTGTTTAATCCTTTCACCCAATGAAATGAATAGACATATCAGAACCATAATCATTGCACCGATGACTTCCACAATGAAAAATTATCCAACACGGGTCACAACTACATTTCAGGGCAAAAAAGGGCAGATTGTGTTAGATCAAATTCGCACTGTGGATAAAAGCCGTTTGATCAAAAATCTTGGCTCAATCAGCAGTGCCGCTGAAGAGAAAGTACTTAATGTACTGCAGGACATGTTTGCTCGGTAGATTCGCCCACTTACCCAGCGGCACAAACGGACTCGGTCAGGGTTCAGATCTTTAATAATTTTAACCCGGCTCGATCCTTAAACGCGGGGTCGTTAAAGCACTTTCAAGAAATCAATCGACGAAGTAATGACACGCTTATTAATCAGTTTTATTTTCATTACGATACTGACATTTTCTGCCTGCACACTCTTGTCAGTTAAAGACGGCACATCCTCTGTTATTAATTTAGAAGAGCTTATTCAGCACTGGGAGCATTCTTATGAGGAAGAACTTGAAGGAAGCGATGTTAAGGTTTACAGGCCTCATGACTACAAAGAATTTCCGCCGAGTCGGTTCAGGATGCAGTACATTTTTGAGGAAGCTGATGCTTGCCAGTGGTATTACCTTGCCCCGGATGATGGTCATCATTTTAAGTCCGGGAAGTGGAAACTCGATGCAGAGAACTCTGAAGTCCTTATTATAGAACAGGGTGAAGACCTAATACGGTACCGCATCATGGAGCTGAATAAAGAAGTACTTCGCATGAAATTCATCGATACTGAGTAAAACTAAAATGCTATAACATATATATGGCCTCCAATGTCATGTGGCAATAGTTCTCCCTGGCGAGAAAAAATATCTTCTCGCTTTGCCGTTCTCGACACGTTTTCAATGGCGTTGTACTACAGGCAGTTTTCAATCGCGGTTTTACAGCTCATCTGACTGCACCTCCCAAGGAATGGCAAAGCCACAAACATATATAGAGGCTCAGCATTTCAACCGTTTTCAACTGACAAACTATTAAAATGGTCAGGCTGCTGTCCCGACGGCCTCCCGAAAGCATTCGGGATGCGTTCCCTTGTACCGGACAATCAAGCAGCAGGCTAAGGCAGTTTGCTAACTATTTGCAATACCACCCTTCCAGTTATAGGTAGTCTCGGGGAAGGGGCAGCACAGATCACCCCGATGGGCTTGTCGGGGGGAAGTTCGTCCACGTCCATCGCATCGAAAGTTATTTATAAATAGGGAGCGGGTGCGGTGTCCAATCAAACGCTTTGAGCTCAGGGCTGGTTGTCCTATCCAGTCATTGAATGATCTGCCTTGCAGTCATAGTGGTAGCAACTGGCGTTCAGGCTCTACCCCATAGAAGTCTCAGTTATAGCTCGGGCTCACCAGCACCCCTCCCGTTATGCTTTTTCCTTTGCCATATTGCTTTGTAAAAACATTTTTATGTTAAAAGGCTTTTGTCGTTTCAGCATGTAATACACGGCGATCCCGAGGCGCTTAGCCACAATACTCAATGCGTTGCTTTTTCCATGGCGGTTATTCAGCCGGTTATAATAGCGCTCAGCCTCTTTGTTATTTCGCAGAAACAGCACCGCCGCTTCCGAGAAGGCCCATCGCAGGTGTGCATTGCCAATACGCCCGCCGGTTGTCCCATAATTCTTTCCGCCTGATGATTTTTGTCCCTTTACCAGGCGGGCGTACGAACAAAACTCACCCCGGCTTGGAAAACGATCGATCGTATGGATTTCGTAAAGCATCGTTAGGCCTAATACATCCCCCACTCCATGGATGCTTTGAAGCAGGTGAAGACTGACCGGATCATGGCCTTTGGCGAGCTTTAAAATCTGCTTGTCCAGATTGTCAATAATCGGATCGTAGTGGTCGATCAGCTGCACATCGGTTTCCACGATGAGCCGGACCACCGGATCGGGAAAATGCCCCACGATATCCTTGTCTCGACGATGGTGTGGCCTGGACAGGGTTCCCAGCGGCTCCAGGTTGTATTGCATTGTGGTCCGCCAGCTGGCGGATGACTGAGAAGTTCGGCGCGTTTTCGCACAAAGTGATTGCGCCGTCGCATCAGATCCCGGGTAGCCCGCATTTGGGGTGGATAGACGTAGGCCACCTGGAAGTTACCGCCGCGAATCAATCGGGCAATCTTCAGCGAGTCAATCCGGTCATTCTTGGTTTTGACGCCGTGAATCGACTTCATGTAAAGGGCGTGACCCAACACAAAGTCGATCCCTTCCTCTTCGCATACATCGGCCAGCCAGTACCAGCAGAAAATGCACTCCACGCCAACAACGATATCGCCCCGAAACGGTTCAATGGCTTGAAGAAATCGGTCGGGCTTGCAGGGAATGTTTTTGTGATAGACCTTTTTTCCATCTTTGTCCAGAATGCAAACATACATGGTTCTTGCGTGCAAATCGATTTCGCTTCGCGGGTTAAAAGAGGAGCGCAGTAATATGAATGGACACCAGTATATACATTCATGGCTTTTCTCCTTGGGTTTGTTATGAGTTTTGCAGAACCGTAATCTACGATTCTGGGAGGAGGCCATGAATAATATCAAGCAACTCAACGCAGACACCGCCTTGCTTTTTCAAATTTCTGTGGTAGCTTTAGGAGCCACTATTTATCAACAAAAACGAACACGGTGCCGGTTAGTTGCAGCATCGTTAGTGGCCTTTTTCAACACAGGTTTAATAAAATTCTAACAAATCATAGGTAATTTTCTCTTGTATACAGTAGAAGTGAGGCTAATAAGCCTATAGGCCTTACTTTCAATAGATCAACTCAAATTCAAGGAGATTAAAAAGAGAATAGCAATTCTATATTTCCCTGTAGCTCTACTACTTATTGGGTGTGAGCGTAATAATACGACCCTTACCGGATCCATAGATTCGGAAGAACCAGTGGCAACTTCTTATAAAAGCATGTCAGACCCTGAGCCTTATTCTGATAATTTTCAGTTTGATTTTACCCTAAGCTATGATGAATTAGAGTTCGATGGTTCAAGTCCAGATGGATTAGACTTCAGTTTTGAAGCATTTTCAAATAATGTTTTTGATTTGTCAGTTCCAATGTCAATTACCCCTTCATATTCACCAGTTAATCCAGGTGATCTTGAATATGATGTAATAGCAAGTGTAAGCCAAAGTATTCCCACTAATATATCCGTTAACGGCAGTTCGATATCCTATTCGGGTGAATCTGGTTCATTAAATAGTCAAGAACTTAGTATCATAAATTGGGCTCAAGATGGATTGGACGATGCATTAACCGATTTACAAAATCATAGTGGAGGTTGTGCCATCTTCCCATGCCCAAACAAAGCTGTATCCAGTCAGCAGAAATCTCCCAAAAGTTCACTCCTATCTATGTCAAAGGAGGAAGTAATTGAGCATTTGGAAAGTCAGGGCTTTAATGTTGAACAGGTAAGAGGTTGGGAATTTCAGATATCCAGAACTCACAAAGATATCCTATCGCAGGAAGCTACATTATCAACTACATATATCTATAATGTTAAAAATGGGGAAATCAGCCTTAATGATAAAAGTCGTTCCAACGGCTTGGCTACTGCACTCTCAAAAGCTGAAAAGCTTGGGGATAAAAACCCAAGGATCCAGTCCATAATCAGCAGAACAGAGAAAGAAGGTCTAATTAAAAGCCTGAGAATGAGTTCAAATCGAAAAACTAACAACTAAATGGAGGTCAAAATGAAATTTCTAAGAACTCTACTATTTTTATTTTTACTGCCATGTATGTCGTTGTATGCACAATCAGAAACTGTTTCATTTATACATGGTTTTGGTGCCACATCTTCTGTTTGGAATACCATAAACAGTGATTTGGCGCAAGACTACAGCTTCAATTCATACAATGTTTCTTACAACACAGCACAATCTATTGGAACATCGGCCTCATCCGTATATATCCCGAATGGATCCGTAGCGGTCGCTCATAGCCAGGGCGGATTAATAGCCAGGGAATACCTGAGGAGAACAAGCACAAGTAATTTGGACGCTTTAATTACGGTCGGAACACCAAATCTGGGAGCACCTATTATCAATGGTGCGCAAGCCGGCAATCTGCAAACTATGTTAGGTTATTGGATAGATGATCTTGCGGCAGGCCCTTCTTTTGTTATTGGCTCTCAAGCATCGGCATATGTTAACGGTGTTTTGACCGCCTTAAAAATAATCGGCAGTAATGCCCTTGATGATTATACCGATGACCTGACTGCTTCTGCAACATCTATAACGCAGATGAAACCCGGAAGTGCATTTTTGAATACCTTAAACAGTAACCCGTCATCCACGTTACCCTCTGCGCGGTATGCCATTTTTGGGTCTGAAACCCAAACCATGAATAATCATATTCGATTGGCAGATTCATATAGAAGAAATTCCGTTGCTGGAAACCCTATTGAAAGTGGAACAGGTATTGATATACATGGAAAAGTTAAATCTGTATATTTAATAGCGGCAAACACGGCAAGAAGCATAGCCTCCTATTATTTCTGGATGTATACCGATAGTGATACGTACGATCCTAACCGATTATATTACTATGACAGGTACACTTATTTTAGTGCAGCTTCCGACGCATTTGCCTGGAGGTGGTTATCATTAGAACTCATTCAGCATATAGAATGGGAAACATACATGGTTGGATCATATTTAGGAAATGGCACTCTTATTGAAAGTGATGCCTTTATTCCTGCCGACTATCAGGCTCCGGCTTTCTTTGGGCAGCTGGGAGATCGAATTTTACGAGCTGAAGGCGCTAACCATGTAGAGTTAACCGCCCATGAAAGTACTCGGGAGCAGCTTTCAGAAATATTTGAGAACTTTGATGTCGACATACCCAAAGTACAACCACCTTCCCCGCCGTGTGTTACTATTTCAGGCAGTACAGGGATGATGCAGGGGCAGTCTTCAACCTTTACGGCCAATGCATCTGATGGAAGTCTGCCCTATTCGTACCAATGGTACTATAAACATGAAAATGATTCCAATTGGTCCTTTATTTCAGGAGCCACAGGGAGCAGTTACAATCATACAGCGGGTTCTCCTAATGGAGAATATCTTAAGGTTGTAGTAACAGATTCACAGTCTCAAAGTGATGACGATCAACATTACATTACCATCTTTGGAATGGGATTTTAATACAAGCATAAAGTATAATCAAACAGGCTCAGTTTAGTTTAGGTCAAACTGAGCCTTTTAGTTGCTATAAAATGTTTTATAACTCAATTTTTAAAATCATATCTCTTATTGTATTTATCGTCGGTTCATGTACGGATTCAACGCCCGATCCTGTGAAACTGGGAGATATTGCTTGGTCTATAGCGCATAAAGAAGAGCAAACCACTTCCGTTCAGCCCCTGATCGATGATTCCAATGTATTTTTTTATCAGGATGGTTTTTTAAAGTCCACAAAACTATCAAATGGTGCATTAAATTGGCAGGTTCAGGTATGGAATAACAGTAGCGCGGGTTCTTTTAGGAACCTGCTTAGTGATGAAAACAATATATATTTAGACCGAGGTTTTTTCTTCAGGGCATATGAAAAAGATACAGGGCGATTGGTGTGGAATACCAATTATACAAATGATGGGTACGCCTTTTCCGGGCTGGGCGGGCCGCGCATTTCACAGGATGAAGAGTATTTATACCTGCCAAGAAAAGGCAGAGTATTAAAGGTTAACAAAAGTTCAGGGGAGATCACGGGGGAATTCTCACTGGACAGGCTGGTACCTGAATCTATAAAACACCTGCAAGGGGCTACAGAATCTATTCCTTCACTTGATGATGACTTTATTTATATATCAACAGGTTATTATGATACCCTTAGTACACCTGTTTTAATTAAAGGAAATGTTTTTGCTTTTAATAAACACACAGGAGACTTGATTTGGGAAGTGCGAGGCCCTGAGAAAGTTCAACCAACAGATGAGTTTGAAGCTACGGATTCATTGCTTATAGAGTCTCCTATTAAAGATATAGATATCTATGAGAACTATTTAGTAGCGGGAGTGGGTCCTACAATAATGCTCCTTGACCGGCTATCAGGCGAAATTCTCTGGCATATCCCAATAAAAAACAGAATGTTTACAGGTGTTCCGAGTCATGAAAATACATTTGGTGGAATATGGGTTGGATTAACCGTTGACTATTCCGGTATTTATATTGTTACCATAGACGGCACAGCCCGGAAGCTGGATTGGGAGACGGGAAATGAGATTTGGAGCGTCAATATTGTGTATAGCAATATAAGCATTCCTACTGTACTGGACGGCAAGCTATATTTTAATAATTCCGGTGGTGGTGGTATCTGGGTTATTGATGCCACCACAGGAGCCGTTCTTTTTAATTCCCGGCCCCCTGAGGGTTCGTACATTTCGTCCCTCGGAGTAGGCAACGGGCACATGGTCAATATTGGCAACTTAAAAGTATATTGTTTATATGCTGAGTGAAGCATATCAGAATCTTTACTCATAAAAATGCTATATAAGTATTTAATATTATTGTCGATTAGTTTTGCCCTATGCAGCTGCGCCTCCTATATGCCGGTAAGTGAGGGAATTATCTATCATGACCAGGATGAGGAACCCTATAATGTAAAATATGCAATCCCTTTTGGACACGGTGAAAATGGATTTGCGATTTCCTATATGATTCTGCCCAAAGCATTGCGTGAGCAGGTTCGCTTGGAATATGAAGAAAAATTGTTCGGTGACAACGAAGTAGTATTTAAGAATAACTTTTTAATCGCTCCTCCCATACCTGCGGTTTCAATTCCATTAGTCAGAAAAACAGCTTTAAGCTTCAGTATCTTACCATTATATCCTGGTTTAGATGCTACCGTTCACCTTTTTGAAGATATCTGGCTAACCGGAAGCGTGCAGTCACCCCTGTTTGTAAAGGTCAACACGGAATTTATTCTTCAGCGCCCGGTATACAGGGTGCCAAATGGAGGTGTATCAGTGGGTTTATTTTACCGATATAACCACCTCAGTTTTTTCAGGGATGGAGAGCAAATTCGAATCAGTGATTTAATACCCTCCACATTTCCTTTGGAATGGTATGGAGGCAGAGTTACCGCTCAAATACCTGATGACTTGTTAAACAATCGATTTCGTATCCATTTTAATGGTGGTTACAGCAATATGTATGACTCAGTATTATTTACCTTTGGTATCGGCATATCCTTCCGCCCCCAACCTCGAATAAGATTACCAGAACCTATTCGATTTTAATTGCAATTAGACAGAAAAAAAAGGCCAATAATCGAGTAGACGGCCGTGAGCAATAAGCTTACGGTGCGCCTCTCGCCATAGGCACTCCTTTGGAGCACACCACCGTATCCCGACGGTCGGGACAGGCTCTACGGTCGCGTATATGGCGATTTGTTACCTTGATCTGATCTGGTGATAGAGTTCCAACATAGCGATATAGCCCCTTTACTTCAGTCTGGCTAAGGTAATGGTCGTTTTCAGGATGGGGCTTTGAGCTGTTTTCCACCCTCCCATGAGGCTGTCCAAAAAGGAACATGATAAGTTGCCAAGCTTAAATAATTTAGACTTTAAATCCCTCTCTATTAGATAGAGAGTGAAATAGGGTGAGTCAGAAGAAAATTCCTGAATTATTTAAGCAGATTCCGGCGCAAAATACTTTTTGGACAACCTCACTTCATGCATAGGCGGTTTCCGAATCTACCCCAAGACGCATCAGGTTCTTCCGTTTGCGTTCAGGTTTCTTCCAGTGGTGCCAGATGCAATACCTTAATCGTTTTCTCAACCATCTGACCAGGGCTTGTAACTTGCCGTGGATGTTGGCCAGTTTGAAGTAATTCAGCCAGCCTCGTATCAGGCGGCTCAGCCGTTGGATTCTTTGGTCAAAGCTCATGGGGGTCGTTTTGCGGGTCAGCTCCTTGAGCTTACGCTTGAAGGCGTGCCAACTCTTCGCACTCACCACCAACTGATATTGATGGATATTGTTGAAAACAGTCTTTCTGAAAACGACTTCGGGGTCGATCACCTAAGCCGAAAGATGGGAATCAGCCAGCCGCAACTCTATCTAAAAATATCATCCATAACGGTGTGTTCCCCGGTTTCATTTATTCATGATATCCGCCTGAACAAAGCCCTGTCCCTGATTAAGGAGAGCAAATAAAATTTGTCAGAAATTGCCCTGGAAATTGGTTACAACAGCCCGTCTTACATTTCCAAATGCTTCCGGGATAAATATGGCATAAAAGCTTCTAAGATTGCCAGATAGGTTTTAAAATTCCGCTTTCCATCTGTCAGACGATGAATCAAGATTGATACTCTTTGAATGAATAGTGATAGAATGTCGCTCAACTTGTAGATAGATTGATTCATGAGTACGCAATATCAAATCGGTAGTGGTTTGATATGCTTTTTCCAAATAATCCACAATCATAGAATCATGAACATAAAATTGAACCTAATACTTATTATAGCACTCTTCTACATCACAGCAGGATGCGATGTAAATGCAGAAAATCATAGATCCGAAAATCTCATCACCAATCAATTCCCTGAAGCACAGGCTGAGCTTCAAGCCGTACTGGACGGAATTTTCAAAGCCATCCAGGATAAGGATGCCGACAAACTCATCTCCTATCACATATACGGACCGAAGTTTACTGAATTCAGGGACAGTGAGCAGCGATTTAATTCCCAGGACAACGAGGACTTTGAGAGAGGACTTGTGGGAGCCATTTCCGGCTTTGACTACAACCTTGGCGATCTGAAAATTGATGTTTTCGGAGAGGTGGCTGTTGTAACCTTCCATGCTGATTTTCGACCTACAATCGGGGAGGATGTCTTGCAAATGTGGGAATCAACCACCCTTGTATTTGTAAAAGTAGACAGAGCCTGGAAAATAACCCACGAACATCATTCACCATTAAATGTCGAATAATAAAATAGTTAGCCTTTAAAGGACCTTCAAGCATTACTGGTGCTTTTCCGGGATTCTTGAAGCGTCCATTGAACGTGTAACACCCTCCGCCCTTTACTGAATCAAAATTACTAATCTTTGATTGAATAGTGATAGAATTCACTCGTGTGAACACCTACATTCTGGAAAGTAATCATTTCACCTTTCCTTCTGAGTGAAATCGAACGTCTTCCATCAACCCTTATACCAGGATCGCTATGAAATCTACACTATCAATGACCAGCTTAGAACATAAACTGACCGGAGAAATCATTCGTCCAACGGATGACACCTATAACGAAGAGCGTTCAATCTACAACGCCATGATTGACAAGCGGCCCGGCATGATTGTGAAATGCAAAAACAAAAAAGATGTTCAGGCAGCCGTAGATTTTGCCAGAACAGAGGGTATGGAAGTCTCAATTCGCGGCGGCGGGCATAATGGCGCCGGTCTTGCGCTGGTGGATGACGGGATGGTCATCGATTTGTCACCCATGAAGGATATTCAGGTTGATCCGGGTAAGCGAACGGCCGTTGTTCAGGCTGGATGTCTCCTGAAAGAAGTGGATAAGGCCACTCATGAACATGGCCTGGCACTTCCAAGCGGAATTATAGGCACGACGGGTGTTGGCGGCCTTACTTTGGGCGGCGGTATTGGATACCTGAGCAGAAAAGCGGGATTAACGGTTGACCGGCTGCAGGAAGCTGAGATTGTACTCGCATCCGGTGAATTGGTTACTGCCAGTGAAACAAGTCATCCGGATCTATTCTGGGCGATTCGGGGTGGCGGCGGAAATTTTGGGGTTATAACTTCCTTTACGTTTAATCTGTTACCCATCAAGAATGTATATGCCGGACCGATGTTCTGGCCGCTGGAGCAAGCCCGTGAAGCGATGAAATTTTATGATGAAATCACCAAAGATGTTTCGAACGATCTCTATGGGTTTTTCACCTTCCTGATTGTCCCACCCGGCGACCCATTTCCTGAACATTTACAATCACAAAATGTATGTGGCGTGGCATGGTGTTATACCGGCCCGATTGAAAAAGCTGAAGAAGTCTTTAAACCAATACGGAACTTTGGGCCGCCCATTCTCGATTTTGTCGGTGAAATAGCTATGCCTGCTCTCAACGGAATGTTTGATGAACTCTATCCGCCCGGAATGCAGTGGTATTGGAGGTCTCATTTTATAAATGAACTCACAGATGAATCAATCCAGGAAAATGAACTACCTCGGGGCAGAGCCCACGAGGTATCAATTTGATTTCATCCTATTACTCTTTCCGACCCAGAGGGTCGGGGAATTAAACCACTTATGATTAAACATGGCTCCAACATTCCTTCGATTCACTCAACCACACATCTCTATCCGATCGATGGAGCGGTTCATGATGTAAAACCAGGGGACACCGCCTGGGCTAAACGGGATGCCCGCTGGTGCCAGGTGATTGTGGGTGTAGATCCGGATCCTGAGAATGCAGACAAGATTACAAAGTGGTGCAAGGATTATTATGATGGACTCATACCCTATTCAGATGGGGGAGCATATGTCAACTTTATGATGGAAGAGGGTGAGACACGAATAAAAGCCTCTTATGGTAAAAACTATAAACGTCTGAGTGAAACCAAAGGTAAATACGACCCGGATAACTTTTTCCATATGAATCAGAATATTAAGCCAAAATAGTTATGTACTGAAAAACAATCTGTCATTTTAAAAAATATGAGAGCAATTTTATGGACATAAAATAAACGGCTCTGTGTGGTGTAGGTGGCCTATGTATTTGAACCTGCTATAAACTTTGTCGATGAGTAGAAACCAAGTCAAGTGACCATAGCACGCTACCCTGTTCATTTAGTCTTGTTCCCTGGACACCTACTGCATCGTCCTGCTTCAGCGGGGTGGCCGTTCACCTGTCCCCAACGGGAAAGTATCGTGGAAATCATTCGATTATTATGTGCAAACCTTTTGGGGTTTAATTTTATACGGGAACTTCACCGATCAGAATAGGCCCAACTTTAATTTTGCTCTCTTTGCTTTTTTACTTTCGGCTTATCATTTATTTCTGTTAATTCCACAACAAGACAAAACCTTTCGCTGCTAAGCTTCAAGCGGTTGGGTTTCTCTATTCGCATACTGACCATACCACTTCAAAAATCGTAATGATATGTCTGTAGAAATAACAATCACGCTAGCCGGTTTTTTACTGACTCTAATAGCAGTTATTGGCAACATCAAGACAAAGGGTTCCTCATCTGGCCTGCTCAGTGCAAAACTGAGAGTTGCACTGGGGTTGATCGGTATCTTCATGATCATGTATGGCGGATACGCGTTTGGAACGTTTAATTTCCAGGGTCAAATGGAACAGTTTGAAACCGGCAATGTGAAGGAAGTTCAATACCCGGTGGAAAACGTGCAGATTATCTCTCCCGTCGAAGGCGACTCGATTGAGTGCCGTATTTTAACGAAGGGCGTTTACCCTGAATCGCACGAGAAAGATATCTGGGTGTTGCTTAAGCCCAGTGATCAGTTTTACTATCCGCAATCAGATCACACAAATACATCTTATAAACGAAACGGAGAGTGGCAGGTTATCACACGGTTCGGTGGTGATCAGGGTGAAGATTACGATATCGTAGCCTATGAAACAGACGCCGAAACTTCCCGGTACTTCTCAAATACCATACAAAACTGGAAAGATGCTCTTTCGTATCCGGGCTTGAGCATAGAAGAAATTCCGGATGGCGCTGTAGAAGTTGACAGACTTACCGTGTCGCTTAAAGAGAACTGCAGAGGTGTCTTTTAAACGGTTTTACTTTAAGAAGACGCTGAAGGCCTCCTTACTTCCAAGTAACCCTCATCGTCCTTCCGTCCATTTATGTCATTCTGGATGATATCAGTATTTGGTCGAAACGGGTGATTCGGGCGGGCGGTAAATGACAGATCTGACATAGTCCATGAGCTTGTAAAATGAAATCGTAGCGTAGGATGGGAAGTCAGCATCAGTCATTGATAACATATATCAATCAAATTCAGAAGAGCCACATTTTATCGGTAATCTACTATCCGAAACATTTCACCACTTTCACGCCTCTCACTAAAGCGGGGTGTCGATATCCACAATTGATCTCGAGTCATTCGTTTATGAAAAAGCACTGGCCACTTTTCACTACTCTCTGTTCTGTGGTTCTATTCCTACTCGCAGCAGCCGTCTATCCGGGCAGCACAGCAGATTCCAGTCAAACCATCGGGTACGACTGGATAAACAATACCATTTCATCACTATTTCAGCCCAATGCGTTGAACGGAGAAATCAATGCGTCACGATACTATGCAATAACTGCAATGCTGCTGTACTGCGGAAGTCTGGGCTTTATGCTTCGGTTTATTTCAAAGAGTGCAGCAACACGATTTCATGAGAAAACTATTGAAATTGCGGGAATAGGATTCGCTGTCTATATGTTTCTCATCGTTACTCCAATGCACAACTTAATGGTTACAGTCGCCTTACTTTTCTTTTTGGTGACGGTGTTGGCGATGCTGCACAGCCTCTACGTTCAGAAAAGCATTCTACTGTTAACAATTGGGGCGGTTTCAGTTTCGATTCCGCTCATAAATGCCACGATATACTACGGTGACTTTATTTACGGAGTACTTCCGGTGGTCCAAAAGATAGGCGCCTTTGCCTGTGCAATTTGGTTTATTCTTATCTACTACAACACGCATGATGTCAATCTGAATGAGGACTTGCCCAAAAAAGCATTTGAATAGGGCAATAAAACGGTTCCCAAAGGAACAGAAAGGAGGGCTCTTTGATGTCCGGGTTAATCTCAAAGAAAGGGCCACCGTTTAAGTTCTTCCTTTGGGTTTTACGATACTATCCACCACCTGCGATTATGATACTTGTCCCCGGTAGCCCCTAAACTTGCCCAAAAGCCTGCTCTTCGAAGTTTTAACGTAGTTGAGCCTGCCTACCTTCGCTAAAGCTACGGAAGACACGCTCTACGAAGTTTTCCCGATCCCCGAAGTTTCAACGAAGGGGATAACGTAGTTGAGCGGGAAACACTATTTCAGAGGTGACATGGGAAAAACGCCGGGTTGTTTCATTGGCGGGCAAGATGAAACGCTGCTCTATTTTGGAGCCTGGTGCCCGCCATTTATCGCCACGATCACTGTCATGTCGAGCGCAATGCGATGCATTTCCGCATGGAGTCGAGACATCTCCTTGTTCCGAGTTCGAACCATACCAACGCTCAAATCAACTCCTTTCCACAAAAATGAGATCTCCTTGTTAGGGTATTGGGTTCAATTAAGTAAATCTCAGGAAGCAATAGTTCCAACTGGACACCCCTCAAGGTGAGATATGATTCAAAAACTATGTAAAACCATAATGCCTAAAATCTAATTTCCAATATGTCACTGGTAGTCGATTAAACTATCAACCGGGAACTTCTGATAAATAAGCTATCCAAAAAGTGGGATATTCCGCCCAACTTCATGTTTATCGGTTCACCCGGGGATCATCTGCCGTATAAACTGTCTGACCTGGGCGGGGTCCGTTTGATCATTTGACCAATGAAATGATTTGATTAATTGGCTGTCCATAGTCTACCACGGTGTTGATAATAAACGCAGCTCAGCCGGCATCTTCCTGGCTTAACGGATCAACTACATTAAACCTGCCAGAATACTCACCCCATCTTCGCTATTGTATTTCATTCAGCAGCTGTTCCGCCTCTTCGATATAGCCCGGGTCATCTTTCATATGTGGTTCCATATTCAGGATTTCGAGGAGCAGGTCACGGGCATCGCCACGACGATCAACCTTCAGGTAGTGTTTAGCAAAATCTATATGAAAAAGGATATTATCCTTATCCATTGACGTCGCTTTTTCCAGGTACTCCTCTGCTTTATCATTGCTTGCATCCGGAACCCCGCCTGAAAACAGGCCTGCAGCCGTCTTTGCCAAACCGCTCATATTCGCAACGTCGGAGTGCCACACACCATACAGGTGCCAGACCGGTGCAAAATCGGGAATCAGTTCTGATGCTTTTTCGATGTTCTCTTTCACTTTTCGTGATGCGTCCAATTTACCCCCTGGCCCCATCAGCTCCGTCATTCGAGCTATTGAAACAGCCATTGCGTAATACGCTTGACCGCTCTCGGGATGATTTCGTACAGCCCGCTCAGATAAATCTTGTGCCATTTTATAGTGACGTCTCATACTTCGCTTGCTATTTTGGCGATGCCCGATTTTCGTGTGAAGGACAGCCGCATTCCACAACGCATTAATATTTTCTGGATCTTTCGAAAGCACATCCTTATAAATGTTCAGGCTTTTCTGCTCTTCACCAGACATGTGCAGCTCTTGGGCAATTTCAAGTTGGCTGCTGATGATTGAATCAGATGAGCCTGATGACTGTCCGAAACCGGCTACAGGTAGTGATGATATCGTTACAATCAGCAGTGACAGGATGTAAAAAAGATATCTCATATGCTCCCAGCCTTGATTGTTTTCCCGTGCCAGTTAACGAAGACAAAAATGACACCAATATAGATTTATTAACGTCTCAGACTGTTTTCGAGTACACTACCCGACCCTCTTTCTTTTCTCTGTATCCATCAAACACCATTGCTACATTTCTTAAAAACAGGCGCCCTGTTTCCCTTACGTAGAATCCACCTGTCTCTTTAACCAACAGGCCGTCAGTTTCCAGATCGTCCAGATTTCCAATTTCCCGACTGAATTTGCTCTTAAAATCTATTCCGGTATTTGCATTGTATTCGTCGTAATTGATCTCACCACGGCACATGATACCCATAATTGCGCTTCGTCTGAGGCAGTCTTCATCAGACAGTTCAAGCACTTTTTGAATGGGCAGCCGGCCGTCATCCAGTGCCTCATAGTAGCCACCGATATCTTTTTTATTCTGAACATATAGCATTTCTCCCATCGAGATTCCCGACATGCCAAGTGCAACCATGTCGAGTTCTGCGTGCGTGCTGTATCCCTGAAAATTTCGATGGAGCGTGCCTTCATCGAGCGCACGGCTCAGCTCATCGTCTTCACGTGCAAAGTGATCCATACCGATATA
>Ga0307966_1001492_pt1 | contig 18466 bp, 19 predicted proteins | sample OrgLakmetagen646_FD_203141 | JGI IMG/M metagenome (GOLD analysis project Ga0307966, IMG submission 203141) | Saline water microbial communities from Organic Lake, Antarctica - #646 | ecosystem: Environmental > Aquatic > Non-marine Saline and Alkaline > Saline | place: Antarctica: Organic Lake... | reverse complement strand
GGCGCGGGCGGAGGCAGAGCGCGAAGCCGCGAAGCGCCGCGAAGCCGTGGCCACGAATAAAGCGGCCCGGCTGGCCAGCGACACCCTGTCACCGATCGAGGCTTTCAACGCGCAGAACACCGTGGCTGAAATGCTGGCCAAACATTGGTTCACGCAAGAGCCGCGCGGAATCTTCCAGCGCGATGCAACCGCAAATTGGGCCAGCCCCTACCAGATGACGGGCCATGCCCTGCGGAACTTCGGGTCTTTTTGGGTGACATTTTCGCGGGCGGATGCCGAGGCTGGGCTGGGAATCCCAACAAAAAGCGGCGCGCGCTGGGGCGACGCCTTTTCGCTTTTCTGTCACTTTGAACACCGCGGCGACGTCGCGGCCGCGGTGGCGGCCTATGGCGCGGAATTGCGGGCCGCTTTACTGGCGCAGGGCGCGAACGGGCGCTTTGTCGGCGCAGGCGCTTTGGCCACAGACAAGCCCGCTGCGGCCCCGGAATGGCTGGACGTGGGCGCGGCTGCGGACAGGATACGCAAGGCCGTGGCGGGCGCTCTGGACAACGCTGCGGCGGGGGTGGAAGGCCCCGTGCTGGCCCTGGCGGCTTCGCCGGGGGCAGGGAAAAGCAGGATCGCGCGCGAAGTGATTGCGGCGCGGCTGGCGCAGCTGGGGGGCGATGTGGCGTTCTACTGCCCCACGCTTGATCTGGCAAAGGAAGCCGCCGCCCATTTCGAGGAATTAGGAGTGCGGGCGGTGGTGGTGCGGGGCCGTGAAGCGGCCCGGCCCGATGGCGCGGGGCCGATGTGCCAGCGGGCGGGACTGCTGCCGCTGCTGAAAAAGGCCGGGCTGGAAATCGGCGCGAATATCTGCCGACGCAAGGGCGCGGGCGGGGCGACGGAACTCTGCCCACACCACGCGGCCTGCCCGTGGGTGGCGCAATGGCAGGATCTGGACGCGGGGCCGGTGGTGCGTTGCTATAGCCATGCGCACCTGTTCCTGCCCGACGCCAGCGGGCGCGGCGAGCCAGTGCTACGCCTGATTGACGAGTCGTGCTGGGGCGCGGCGCTGGGTCAGGCCGATGTGACGCTGGCCGGGTGGCTGGGGCTGCGGCGGTGCGAACCGGGGCTGGCCGCCGATATTAACCGGGGCGCAGCCGCGGTGCTGGATATGCTGCGCGAAGGGACGGGGCTTTCTGACCTGCCCCATAGCGCAGAGGATATGCGGGCTTTCGCGGCGGGCGAAGGCGGGAACGGTGTTATCCATGCCGGGCCTTCGGCTTCGGATGATGAAATCAGGGCCGCGGCCGCAATGCGGGGCGACATAGGCAAGGGGGCCGGGGGGCGGGCCGCAGTCTGGCGGATGCTGGCAGAGGCAAAAGAAGCCGGGCGCGACGATTGCGAGCGGGTGACGCGGACAGACGCGGGGCTTCGGGTTTTCTGGCGCAAGGCAATGCCCGGCGGGCCGGTGGTGGTGCTGGATGCGGATGCGGATGCGGAAATTCTGGGCGCGCTATGGCCGGGCCGGGCGGTGGACTTGGTCCGGGCCGAACTGCGGCCCGTGGCCGATGTGGTTCAGGTCACTGACCGGGCCTTTTCAAAGCGGGCGCTTTTGGGGGTGGAAGGCGCCCCCGGCGGGGCCGAGCTGCGGGCCGAGCTGGTGGGGCTGGTGCGGCTGGAAGTGCTGCGCCAGCGGGCCGAAGGCGGGGGCGGGGTGTTGGCCGTGGCCAGTAAGGCCGTGGTGAGGCAGATATTCGCGGACGCGGGCCGTGAAGATTTTTCGCTGGGGGCTGAACTGCACGGGGCCTGTTGGGCTTGGTATGGCCCCGCCACGCGCGGGCTGAATGACTGGCGCGGCTTCGGGGCCGTGGTGCTGATAGGACGCGAAGAACTGCCCCCAGACGCGCTGGCAGGACAGGCGCGGGCGCTCTGGGGCGACGGGGCCGAGGCGCTGGATCTGCCCCAGCCGAACGCGGCGGGGGCCGTGCTGGCCCCAGAGGCCGCGCTGCCCGTTCTGATGGCAGATCGAACCGCGCGGGCGATCGTGGGCCGGGCCTATTCGGACCGGCGATTGCGCGCCTTGCAGATGCAGAGCCGGGAACGCGGCTTGCGACAGGCCGCAGAGCGGCTGCGGCTGGCCCATGCGGACAAGCCGAAGCGGGTGCTGGTGCTTTCACGGGTGCCGGTGCCGGGTCTGCCCGTGTCTGAGCTGGTGGCATGGTCTGACCTGGCGCCGGACAGGCTGCGCCGGGCGATGGCTGAGGCGGCGCTAAGCTCTGGGATCTTGCGCACCAGTGCGGCTGGACTGGCCGCAGATGCGCCCGAAACTTTCCCGTCTGCAAACGCTGCGCAGATGTGGCTGCGCAGCCCAGAGGCCGAAGCGATTAAATGGGGTGGAGCCCCTAATATAGACTCATTAGGGGCTCCACCCTATTTAACTGCAATCCCTGCCCACGCCCGCTCTGCCAAGCAACGCGGACGGGCAACCCCCCTTCTGGTGCTGACCACGGACAAGCGGCACGGACCAGAACAGGCCCGCGCGATGGCAGAACAGGCGCTCGGACCGTTGGACGCCTTCGAGCTGTTGGCATCAGCACCCGAAGTCGGGCAGAATGTGCCAGACAAGCGCCGTGCAGCACATTTAGAAAGGGGTAAATACATACCCCAAGCGGCGGAATCCTTTGACCTGGTGGCGCATCGGGCCACGATTCAAAGGCTTTCAGAGCGATTGCAGGCGCGGGGGATGATACCAGAGCGCAAACTGGCGGCGGCGCCGCCATGATGTTTTGATGTTATGATGATCTTTTACACTTTTTAGGAGTCACTGCCTATGGACCACCAACCGCCTCCCGCGCCAACTTATGTGATTGGCAAATTTTTTCTTTATGCCGTTGAAGGTGTTGGATATCTCGTCTCCATTGGCAGTTTGATTGCTGTTGTCCTGTCCGGAAACGCGGCAAGCATAGTTAATCTAGTTATTTTTGGTCTGGTTGACTTCGCGGCCGCCGAGATCGAGACTTTTTTTCTGCTCTTGGTGTCACTTTTTACGGGGTTTGCTATCGTCGCCGTCGCTCAAGTCGGTCGCGCTATAATAGAAATCGCGATCAATACACGCCCGGCGCTGTTAGCAAAATCTGTGCAACAGGCGAAGGGCAGCGACGAAACGAATCCAGATTCCATGTCCTGAAAACGAATCCGGTTTCCATGCCCCGCCGAGGCGTGGCAGTTACCCCTTGCCCCGTTAAGGCCGCGGGGGGCAACACCAGCCCCTTGTCCCGCGCCGGTGGCACCGCCTGGCCGGGCGCAGGGTGCCGAATCAAGTGCCTCGCGCTTGCCCGATACTACCGAACCGCCGCCGATCAGACCAGCGCCCACCATCGCGCGCAGGCCCGAGGGTGTCCGATGGGGTATGCCCTAACGGACAATGCGGATTCATGCCCTAGGTGTGTCCGTTAGGGTTGTTTCCATTCAACGGACATGCTATTCAACGGACACTATCCTAACGGACAACATAGGAGGCTAAAATGCAGACGATTCTTTATGCGCGTGTAAGCACCGCCGATCAGACCATCGGCCACCAGCGCGCGCAGGCCGAGGCCGCAGGGCACCGCATTGATCGGTCAATCGAGGATGATGGTGTATCCGGCGTCACCACCCGCTTCGGAGATCGGCCGGGTGGTGCGAGGGTGCTGGACGTGCTGCGCGCGGGTGATGTGCTGGTGGTGCGCTGGGTTGACCGCCTGGGCCGCGATTATGCCGATGTCTCGGACACTATTCGCGCGCTCATGCGGCGCGGGGTGCTGATCAAGACAGTGATCAACTCCATGACGTTTGACGGGGCCACCACCGACGCGATGCAACAGGCGGTGCGCGATGCCCTGATCGGTTTCATGGCGGCCACCGCGCAGGCGCAAGCCGAGGCTACAAAAGAGGCCCAGCGCGCAGGGGTGGCACATGCTAAGGCCGCAGGCGGCAAGTATCTTGGCCGCAAGCCGAGCTATGACCGGCACCAGCTCGACACCATCGGCGCGATGCTCGATCAGGACGTGGGCACCAGCGAGATCGCGCGCGCAGCGGGTGTCAGCCGCCAAGCCGTTTTGCGGGTGAAGGCCGATCGGGCCGAGGCCGAGGCCGCGCTCGCGCGCTGGCAAAACCGCGCCGCCTGATTGGCGCGCCCGATCGAAGGCAGGGGCGGGGAAACGCATTTTTCCCCGAGGCCGCCCCCTTCGGAATCGGTGCGTTGACCCCTCCGAAAAATTTTTCAGATCTTTTGGGTTAAAAGCGTGTGGCGGGGCGGGGCAGATCTACGCCATAGTTGCGCTTGCACACCATAGCTCCATAATCGCTTGGCCCGGTAGAACTCCAAGCACCACTTTCAAAAATGGCGATGTACGATTGGTCTCCGACATACCCACCCATTCTGTTACGCGCATTCACATAACCGCAAACCGCCCTAAAATCCTCACCGTCAGCTGTGAAACGCACAGCCACCCGAGGCCCGAAACGGGCACTTTCAGGGTCAGTAAGCCGAGCTTGCACGGCCTGTTGGACACGTTGCCAATCAGATGAAGAGAGACTTATCGGTGTGACGTTTTGCGGAGGGCTCACGCTTGCAACAGGTTCCATGCACCCGGTCAGAGCGATTAGTGATCCGGCTGCGACCATCTTTGCTAATTTCATATTTCATCTCTCCCTAATATTCGCGTCCACAAGCTTTGTTTCTTTGGCCCTTCTAGCAGCCCGCTGATCCGATCAGCCAGTGCTCTTTCGCGTGCCAGCGCGTCGGCCGCCTCGCCTCGCGCCAGCGCCTCGCGCCGCGTGAGATCGTCCACCTGTTCCCGCAAAAGCCGGATTTCCACATCTGCGGCGCTCTCGCGTGATGCCCGCGTGCCTGCGGCATCGCCTCTCTGGGCCGCAGGCTTGCGCCCCTTCTGCGGCCCTGTCCGGGCATCGCCGATCCGCAGGATTTCAGCCGGATCTATTTCATAAATTCCATCGGGCCGCTTGGTGCCGCTGATCCGGCCTGATTTCAGCCATGCGCTGATCGTCGGTTTTGATCGCCCCGCCAGCTTTGCGGCCTGCCCGAGGCTCAATTTTTCGCCAGAATCTGCCATGTGAAGTTCGGTTCCCGAGGGGGTATTTATTCCAGCATATCTTACGCCCCTTACTGGTGAAAGGTAACTCTTGGTTTACGCTGGATAATTTGCATAAGTCATTGTTTACAAACAATAACATCTCAGAAAACGCTGGACTATTCCGGTTCAACAGGTTTAAAATGGCGTTGGCAGGTGTGTTTTTGGGTTCCGCCTGCCAGAAAGTGCGCCGGGGGAGTTTCCAGCCCCGGCGCACCCAAGGAGACAGACACATGCCGGATCCGCACCGCCTGAAACTCGAAGTCCTGCCGCCAGCGCGGCCCGAAACGACCGGTTTGCCACAGGGTCCGAACCGCGCCCCGCAGTTCCCCGGCTGGGGGCGTCCCGGACGGTCTTTGGCGACCATCGCAGATGCACGCCGGGAAGTGGCGCGGGTTTACCGGCGCGCGGCATGTGGCGACGTCGACTCAAGTGATCTTTCGAGGGCGGTTTACGCCCTTCAAGTTCTCGCAAAAACTGCGGAAATGGAATTGAACGAAAACCGCATCGAGCGGCTGGAAAAGGCCCTGGCGGCCTTGGAAGCTGGTGCTGGTAATGGCCGGTAAATCTCGCCTGCAAACGCTTGAAGCGCGCGCCGACCGGCTGATGGATCAACACCACGATCGACCCATGAACGCCGCGATAGCGGCGCTACCGGACGCAGAGCTTTATCGTCTCTTGGCGCTGGGCCGCGACGATTACCCAGCCTTTGAAATCGAACTGAACACCCGCCCACCGGAGATGCCACAAAATGACAAAACAGACCGCTGACAGCGCCAAATGGCGCGCGAAGCTAACCCAGCTCGCCGCAAGCCAAGCCACAGCCCAGCGCGCCTTGGAGGCGGCGCAGGCGACAGCTACGCAAGCCGCCTTCGACGGTGGCGACGTGGCTTCTGCGGCCCGTCGTGTTCAGGAATACCGCGACGTCCTGACCGCGCTGGGTGGCGCAGAGCGCGAAGCGCGCCACCGGCTGGAATTGGCGGAATTGGCGGAGGCCGAGGCCGCCGCTGAGATTGAACGCGGCAAAGCAACGGCGGCCATGCGCGCCCGTGCCGTAGCGGCGGAAAAGATCGACATCGCGCTGATGCAGCTGGGCGAGGCCCACACAGCCTTCGAAGCCGCCGGTGCATTGGCTACCACGCATTTCAAAGCCGCAGGTGGCGGGGCGCCTTCGTACATGCGACTGCGCGCGCCCGGTGCGCTGGCCGGTGCCATGCAACACCATGCGCCGAGCTTGGCCACCGCCCTGGGTCTGATGCGTGCCGAAGCGTCCCAGCGCGGCCCGTTGGCCGACCACGCGCGTGCCCTGGCAGGTGATCGAGAGGCCACAGAATGAGCGCCGTGATTTTTCGAAAGATTACCGCCCGCGACCCGCTTCAACCGCCCGAACAGCCGTTCGTGGTGACTGCCCCGCCGCCACCGCCACCCATCAAAGGAGCACCAACGATGGACGACAATTTTGCCGCCAATCTAGCCAAGGCTGCCGCGGCGGGGGTGCCGAATTACGCCCGTGCCGCCGATTGGGTTGCAGGGCTGGATCACCTCGCGCGAAAGCGCCAACAGCCCGGCGAAACCTTCGAGCAAAGTTATGTTCGGCTCTTCAAGGCGGACCCGGCCGCGCAGGCGATGTATCGGGCCATGCAACAAGCCGCAGATACGGAAATGGCGGGTATTGCGAAGCGCCGCAGCGCGGCGGGGCGCCCAACAGACCGAACGCCAACGGAGGCCGTCGCGTCAGCAAGCGAAACTCTGCTGGCCGAGCGCTCGACCGCACGCGCACAACGTGACGCAATCTCATTCGAGCGCGCTTATTGCCAAGAAGTCGATACGCCGGAGGGCCGCGTACTGCTTACAGCGGCGATGGCCCGATGAACGAGATGAGCGGTTTGTCAGCGATGGCCGTGGGTGAAGCCGCAAGCCTTCGGCGCGCGCTGCACCGACAGGAACGCGGCGGCCCGGCCAAATGGCGGGCGCAGGCCTTCCAGAGCTACGCGAACTACGTAGTAGCCGAGCACGTCCGACCCTTCGAAACCTGGTTCACTGATTCGGCCATCTGTGACCGCCTCAACCACCTTCAAATCCCCGCTTATCGCGGGGCCGGTCCTTGGACCTTGGACAAATTGCGCGGAATCCGACAGGCTTTGCCGCGTCATGTGGCCGATCTTGTGGACAAAGGGCGCCGGGCCACCGTATCGTGATGACATTCGCCGGGGCGCTTGAAAGCGCCTCAAATAGAAAAGACCCCCAGCCGGCAAGCATAAAGGGTCTTTTCAGAAGCAGTTCGGGTTTGATTCTATGCCAAAGCAACACAAGCGGCAAGACTCCTGCACCTGGATTTTCGGGGGCAGCGCATGTCACAGGCCAAAAAACCGCAAATAACCTTCCTTCTCTGCCACGGCCAGCGCGACAGCCACGCGCCTACGCTGGCAGATGGCCGGCCAAACAATAGCGCCCGCACGGGCCAGCCTTACGACGGCACAACCTGGCCGGAATTGCTGGCGCTGGCCGCTGCGCCGGGGGCAGTCGCCAAGGCAAAAGCGCCCGGCGCGATTTTCAGCACATACCGCGAAGCGGACGGGCGCGGCTTCACAGTGCAGGCCGAGCGGGGGCGCTTCGGGCTGCTGGTGCTGGACATCGACAGCGGCGGGCCTTCGCTGGGGGCCGTGGGGGCCGCGCTGGGGGCGGTGCTGGGCGATGCCGGATGGCTGGCCTATTCCAGCGCCAGCGCCTGCCCAGAGGCCCCCAAATGGCGGGCGTTGGTGCCGCTGGCCGAACTGGTGGGCGGTGCGGACTGGCCAGAGATTCAAGCCGCGTTCTTTGATTGTCTCGAAACGCTGGGGCTGGAACCCGATCGGGCTTTTGAGCGCACCGGGCAGATTGCTTTCCTGCCGAACGTGCCGCCAGAGCGGCGGGGGCCGGATGGTGCGCCAGTTTTCTACCGGTGGCGTCATGTGGACGGCCCCGCGCTGCGGCTGGGCACCGGGCCGATAGCGGCCCGGCTGGCCGAACGCGCAGAGGCGCGGGCGGAGGCAGAGCGCGAAGCCGCGAAGCGCCGCGAAGCCGTGGCCACGAATAAAGCGGCCCGGCTGGCCAGCGACACCCTGTCACCGATCGAGGCTTTCAACGCGCAGAACACCGTGGCTGAAATGCTGGCCAAACATTGGTTCACGCAAGAGCCGCGCGGAATCTTCCAGCGCGATGCAACCGCAAATTGGGCCAGCCCCTACCAGATGACGGGCCATGCCCTGCGGAACTTCGGGTCTTTTTGGGTGACATTTTCGCGGGCGGATGCCGAGGCTGGGCTGGGAATCCCAACAAAAAGCGGCGCGCGCTGGGGCGACGCCTTTTCGCTTTTCTGTCACTTTGAACACCGCGGCGACGTCGCGGCCGCGGTGGCGGCCTATGGCGCGGAATTGCGGGCCGCTTTACTGGCGCAGGGCGCGAACGGGCGCTTTGTCGGCGCAGGCGCTTTGGCCACAGACAAGCCCGCTGCGGCCCCGGAATGGCTGGACGTGGGCGCGGCTGCGGACAGGATACGCAAGGCCGTGGCGGGCGCTCTGGACAACGCTGCGGCGGGGGTGGAAGGCCCCGTGCTGGCCCTGGCGGCTTCGCCGGGGGCAGGGAAAAGCAGGATCGCGCGCGAAGTGATTGCGGCGCGGCTGGCGCAGCTGGGGGGCGATGTGGCGTTCTACTGCCCCACGCTTGATCTGGCAAAGGAAGCCGCCGCCCATTTCGAGGAATTAGGAGTGCGGGCGGTGGTGGTGCGGGGCCGTGAAGCGGCCCGGCCCGATGGCGCGGGGCCGATGTGCCAGCGGGCGGGACTGCTGCCGCTGCTGAAAAAGGCCGGGCTGGAAATCGGCGCGAATATCTGCCGACGCAAGGGCGCGGGCGGGGCGACGGAACTCTGCCCACACCACGCGGCCTGCCCGTGGGTGGCGCAATGGCAGGATCTGGACGCGGGGCCGGTGGTGCGTTGCTATAGCCATGCGCACCTGTTCCTGCCCGACGCCAGCGGGCGCGGCGAGCCAGTGCTACGCCTGATTGACGAGTCGTGCTGGGGCGCGGCGCTGGGTCAGGCCGATGTGACGCTGGCCGGGTGGCTGGGGCTGCGGCGGTGCGAACCGGGGCTGGCCGCCGATATTAACCGGGGCGCAGCCGCGGTGCTGGATATGCTGCGCGAAGGGACGGGGCTTTCTGACCTGCCCCATAGCGCAGAGGATATGCGGGCTTTCGCGGCGGGCGAAGGCGGGAACGGTGTTATCCATGCCGGGCCTTCGGCTTCGGATGATGAAATCAGGGCCGCGGCCGCAATGCGGGGCGACATAGGCAAGGGGGCCGGGGGGCGGGCCGCAGTCTGGCGGATGCTGGCAGAGGCAAAAGAAGCCGGGCGCGACGATTGCGAGCGGGTGACGCGGACAGACGCGGGGCTTCGGGTTTTCTGGCGCAAGGCAATGCCCGGCGGGCCGGTGGTGGTGCTGGATGCGGATGCGGATGCGGAAATTCTGGGCGCGCTATGGCCGGGCCGGGCGGTGGACTTGGTCCGGGCCGAACTGCGGCCCGTGGCCGATGTGGTTCAGGTCACTGACCGGGCCTTTTCAAAGCGGGCGCTTTTGGGGGTGGAAGGCGCCCCCGGCGGGGCCGAGCTGCGGGCCGAGCTGGTGGGGCTGGTGCGGCTGGAAGTGCTGCGCCAGCGGGCCGAAGGCGGGGGCGGGGTGTTGGCCGTGGCCAGTAAGGCCGTGGTGAGGCAGATATTCGCGGACGCGGGCCGTGAAGATTTTTCGCTGGGGGCTGAACTGCACGGGGCCTGTTGGGCTTGGTATGGCCCCGCCACGCGCGGGCTGAATGACTGGCGCGGCTTCGGGGCCGTGGTGCTGATAGGACGCGAAGAACTGCCCCCAGACGCGCTGGCAGGACAGGCGCGGGCGCTCTGGGGCGACGGGGCCGAGGCGCTGGATCTGCCCCAGCCGAACGCGGCGGGGGCCGTGCTGGCCCCAGAGGCCGCGCTGCCCGTTCTGATGGCAGATCGAACCGCGCGGGCGATCGTGGGCCGGGCCTATTCGGACCGGCGATTGCGCGCCTTGCAGATGCAGAGCCGGGAACGCGGCTTGCGACAGGCCGCAGAGCGGCTGCGGCTGGCCCATGCGGACAAGCCGAAGCGGGTGCTGGTGCTTTCACGGGTGCCGGTGCCGGGTCTGCCCGTGTCTGAGCTGGTGGCATGGTCTGACCTGGCGCCGGACAGGCTGCGCCGGGCGATGGCTGAGGCGGCGCTAAGCTCTGGGATCTTGCGCACCAGTGCGGCTGGACTGGCCGCAGATGCGCCCGAAACTTTCCCGTCTGCAAACGCTGCGCAGATGTGGCTGCGCAGCCCAGAGGCCGAAGCGATTAAATGGGGTGGAGCCCCTAATATAGACTCATTAGGGGCTCCACCCTATTTAACTGCAATCCCTGCCCACGCCCGCTCTGCCAAGCAACGCGGACGGGCAACCCCCCTTCTGGTGCTGACCACGGACAAGCGGCACGGACCAGAACAGGCCCGCGCGATGGCGGAAAAGGCGCTTGGACCGTTGGACGCCTTCGAGCTGCTGGTCCCAGCACCCGAAGCTGGGCAGAATGTGCCAGACAAGCGCCGTGCAGCACATTTAGAAAGGGGTAAATACATACCCCAAGCGGCGGAATCCTTTGACCTGGTGGCGTATCGGGCCACGATTCAAAGGCTTTCAGAGCGATTGCAGGCGCGGGGGATGATACCAGAGCGCAAAGTGGTGGCGGCAGCGCCGCCCTGATGTTCACATGACTTTTCTAGGATTGTCTTTTAACCTCAAAGGAAGCCACCCATGACCAGAAATATTTTCCCCGCCGTTTTGGCAGTTTCAATGTTCTGTTCTCCCCCAGCGGCAGCACAAGACTCGGAAGTGGATGCTATTTGTTCCCAAGTAGGTCGATTAGCGAATCTCATTATGCAGCAGCGCCAGCTAGAAGTCCCCATGAGTGAGATGATGGCGGGGCGTTCTGACGGTCTAAGCCGATATCTCGTAATCGAAGCTTATTCTCGCGGCTCCTACGGCACGCCATCTGTTCGGCAACGCGAAATTGACATGTTCGCCAATGATATGATGGTTATGTGCTATCTGGAACATGACGAACTTTCTGACTAATAAACGAATCCTGATTCCATGCACTGAAAACGAAACGGGCGGCCATGCGCCCAGATGCCGGGCCGCAGGCCCCGTGCTCTGGATCGGCTGGCACAAGCCATGAGCCCCGGCCAAACTGCGCAGAATCGCAGCCCGGCGCTTCCCCGCCAGTTTACACCAGAGGGGCACCGCAAGCCACTTTTCCCTTCCCCCGAACGCGCATTTCCCGTATATATAAAGCACAACCAACTTTGAATTTTTATATGAAAGGGAATCGTCGTGCAAAAGTTCGTTGTTTACCGCCGCGTGTCCACCAAGCGGCAAGGCGAATCTGGGCTGGGGCTGGATGCGCAGGATCGCGACATTGATCTTTTCCTGAACAGTTATGCTGAAGTGCCGTTCGAGGTGGTCGCCACCTTCACAGACGTTTTGTCAGGGGCGACGGCTGACCGGCCAGAGCTGGCCAGAGCGCTTGATATGGCGCGCAAGGAAGGCGCCACGCTGCTGGTGGCAAAACTGGACCGGCTAAGCCGAAACGTGGCGTTCGTTGCTGCGCTGCTGGATGACCGCCGCTTGAACGTTCGCGTGGCGTCCATGCCCCATGCAGACAAGTTTCAGTTGCACATTTACGCGGCTCTGGCCGAACAAGAACGTGAATTCATCAGCCTTCGCACAAAGGCCGCACTGGCGGTGGCCAAGGCGCGCGGCCAGAAGCTGGGCGGCCTGCGCGACAGCACTGCGGCCCGCAACGCGGCCATGCGGATACAAGCGGATGACCATGCGCAGAAAGTGGCCAGCACCATCACTGCCCGCCGCGCAGCTGGTGCGACCTATGCGCAGATTGCCGATGACCTGAACAGCATGAAGGTGCCAACAGCGCGCGGCGGGCAGTGGCACCCGACCACAGTGCGCAATGCAGAACAGCGCCTGACCGCCTGACAGGCGCGCGACCGAAGGCCCGGCTGGGGGAAGTGATTTTTCCCCAGAGGCCCCCTTCGCGATTCCGGTGCGCTAGGCCCCCCGAAATTTTTTCACCATCTTCGCAAACACCCCGGATTCCTGTTCAACAGCCCGCCCGCGAAGATCCGACAACAGCCCGGCAACTTGCCTATGCGCGGCCCGTTCGCTTTCCAGTGCCGTTGCCAGTTGTTCCAGCGCCTTGGCTTCGCGTTCGCGGGCTTCTTCCAGCATCTGCCGAGTAAGCCGCAGCTCTACTTCCAGCGCGCTTTCCTGCGCCTCTGGTGCGGCCTGTTCTGCGGCTTTTGTAGGTGGAACCTTGCCCCGCTGGGGCGCGTCTTTGTCCCTGGATGCCATAAGCCGCACAATCTCGCTCTGGTCAATTTCCCACACGGAATCTTCGCGCTGCTGACCGCTGATGCGTCCGGTTTTCAGATATTTGCTGATTGTCGGTTTCGACAGCCCCGACACCCGAGCCGCTTCACCTAGTGAAAGTTTGGTCATGGTTTTTCCGTTCATGGTCGGGCACTTGCCCGTTAACAGTTACCGTTCACACAGTTTACACCAACCCCCCTTGGCTCTACCAGAAAATCTATTTTGGTTTCTGTTTGATTTATAAGTAATTGAAAAGACTCATATTTTCTGTTGACCCGCAATCTATGCCCCCTGTATTATGGTCGTTGCCAGAGGGGGTTTTCTTCGCGGTTTACCTTCCGGCAAAACAAGCGGGCCGGGGCCTTTTCAGCTCTTGCACCCGGCCCGCGCCTTCGGAACAGGACAGAATGCCAGACCAGCGCCGCCCAAAACTCGAAATCCTGCCCGCGCAGCCTGAAACAACGGGCTTGCCGCAGCACCCGAACCGCCCGCCGCAGTATCCCGGCTGGGGCCGTCCTGGGCGCAAGCTGGAAACCATCGCAGACGCCCGCCGGGAAGTGGCAAGGGTTTACAGGCGGGCCGCATGTGGCGACGTGGATTCCAGTGACCTTTCACGGGCAGTTTACGCCCTGCAAATCCTTGCAAAGACAGCGGAAATGGAACTTAACGAACAGCGCATAGAACGCCTTGAACAAGCGTTAGCGGCGCTGGAAGCGGGGGGTAAGAATGGCCGGTAAACCCCGCCTTGAGTTGCTGGAACGCCGTATTGACCAGCTGACCGCGCAGCGCGGTGCAGACCCCCTGCGCGCGGCAATCGAAGCCTTGCCGACTGCCGAACTGGACCGCCTTCGCGCGCTAGCTGACAGCAACCCTGCCGCCTTCGCGCAAGAGATTGCGAGGCTGACCGATGGTTGACCGGCTGGAACAGGCCAAGGCCCGCCACGCGACCGCCTGCATGGCCCATTTCCGGGCAATGGCTGCATTGGAATCGTCGCGCATGTCGGAACGTGGCCACCCGACAGAGAGACAGCGCAAAGCCTTCGAGGCGGCCAAACAGGCCCGCGCAGATGCCGAGGCCGATTTGGCCGCAATCATGGAGATGAACAATGCCGAAGGATGACACCTCAAGCGCCGCCTGGCGCGCGAAGCTGGACCAGCTGGACGAGAGCACCGCGACCGCGCAAGCCGCCCTTGAGGGCGCGCAGGACAAGGCGACACAGACCGCTTTCGAGGGTGGCGACGTGACCGCCGCAGCCCGTCAAGTGCAGCAACACCGCGACGTGTTGGCCGCTCTGGAAGGCGCGGACAAGGAAGCCCGCCACCAGCTGGAACAGGCCGAAGGCCGAGAGCGCGAAGCTGCCGCACAGATCGAGCGGCAGAGGGCGCAGGAAGCCTTACAGGCGCGCGCCGTCGCGGCGGAACAGATCGACGCAATCCTAGCCCAGCTGGGCGAAGCGCACAGTGCTTTCGTTGCGGCTGGCCAGCTGGCGACGACGCATTTCAAAGCCGCAGGTGACAGCGGCCCCAATCACATGAAACTGAGCGCACCCGGCGCGCTTGCGGGGGCGATGCAGCACCATGCGCCCAGCGTGTTTGACGTGCTGGGCGTTCCACGCGCAGAGGCAGCGCGCCGCCGCCCGCTGGCCGAGTCCGCGCGTTCACTGGCAGGCGACAAGGGGGCGGATGAATGACCGGCTACCTGTTTCGCAAAGCACCATCCGCCATGCCACCAGAACCGCAGCGCCCGTTCGTGGTGACTGTTCCAACGCCCCCGGCCCCCATCAAAGGAGACTCAACGATGGATGACCATTTCGCAGCAAATCTGGCGAAAGCCGCAACGGCCGGGATGCCGCAATATGCCGATGCCACTACCTGGGCGGCCGGGCTGGACCATCTGGCCCGCAAAGCCCAGCGCCCCGGCGAAACCTATGAACAGGCGTATTTGCGCACTGCCGAGGCCCCGGACGGGCGCGCAATTTACAAGGCGATGCAGCAAGCCGCCGACTCGGAAATGCGAGGAATCGCGAAGCGCCGCAGCGCAGCTGGCCGCCCTACCGATCGAACCCCGGTGGAAATTGTCGGGGATGCGTCCGAAACCCTGCTGGCAAAAATGGCGGCAGAGCGTGCCGCGCAGGACGGGTGCAGCTTCGAGCAAGCCTATACCCGCGTTGTCGAAACCGCAGAGGGCCGCGAACTGTTCATCGCGGCGATGGCGCGATGAACGGCCTATCAGCGATGGCGACCGGCGAAGCCGCAAGCCTTCGGCGCGCGCTACATCAACAGGAGCGCGGCGGCCCGGCCAAATGGCGCGCGCAGGCCTTCGAAATCTACGCGAATTATGTCTTTGCCGAACACGTCCGACCGTTCCAAACTTGGTTCACCGATTCGGCCATCTGCCAGCGGCTCAACCACCTTCAAATCCCGGTTTACCGCGGCACCGGCCCTTGGACGACGGACAAATTGCGCGGAATCCGACAGGCGCTGCCGAGTCACGTGGCCGATATGGTGGACAAAGGGCGGCGGGCCACCGTATCGTGATGACATCGCCGGGGCGCTTACACGCGCCCCAAATAGAAAAGACCCCCAAGCCGGCAAGCAAGAAGGGATCTTTTCAGAAGCAGTCCGGGTTTGATTCTATGCCAAAGCTACACAAGCGGCAAGTCTCTTGCACCCGGATTTTCGGGGGCAGCGCATGTCACAGGCCAAAAAACCGCAAATAAACTTCCTTATGTGCCACGGCCAGCGCGACAGCCACGCGGCCACGCTGGCAGATGGCAGGCCAAACGATAGCCCGCGCGCTGGACAGCCTTACGATGGCGTGACCTGGCCGGAATTGCTGGCGCTGGCCGCTGAGCCGGGGGCAGTCGCGAAGGCAAAAGCGCCCGGTGCGATTTTCAGCACCTACCGCGAAGCGGACGGGCGCGGCTTCACAGTGCAGGCCGAGCGGGGGCGCTTCGGGCTGCTGGTGCTGGATATTGACAGCGGTGGGCCTTCGCTGGAAGCCGTGGGGGGCGCGCTGGGGGCGGTGCTGGGCGATGCCGGATGGATGGTCTATTCCAGCGCCTCCGCCAGTCCAGAGGCCCCAAAATGGCGGGCGGTGGTGCCGCTGGCCGAACTGGTGGCCGGTGCGGACTGGCCAGAGATTCAAGCCGCGTTCTTTGACTGTCTCGAAGCGCTGGGGCTGGAACCAGACCGGGCTTTTGAGCGCACCGGGCAGATTGCTTTTCTGCCGAACGTGCCGCCAGAGCGGCGGGGGCCGGATGGTGCGCCAGTTTTCTACCAGTGGCGGCATGCGGACGGGCCAGCGCTGCGGCTGAACACCGGGCCGATAGCGGCCCGGCTGGCCGAACGCGCAGGGGCGCGGGCGGAGGCAGAGCGCGAAGCCGCGAAGCGCCGCGAAGCCGTGGCCACGAATAAAGCGGCCCGGCTGGCCAGCGACACCCTGTCACCGATCGAGGCTTTCAACGCGCAGAACACCGTGGCTGAAATGCTGGCCAAACATTGGTTCACGCAAGAGCCGCGCGGAATCTTCCAGCGCGATGCAACCGCAAATTGGGCCAGCCCCTACCAGATGACGGGCCATGCCCTGCGGAACTTCGGGTCTTTTTGGGTGACATTTTCGCGGGCGGATGCCGAGGCTGGGCTGGGAATCCCAACAAAAAGCGGCGCGCGCTGGGGCGACGCCTTTTCGCTTTTCTGTCACTTTGAACACCGCGGCGACGTCGCGGCCGCGGTGGCGGCCTATGGCGCGGAATTGCGGGCCGCTTTACTGGCGCAGGGCGCGAACGGGCGCTTTGTCGGCGCAGGCGCTTTGGCCACAGACAAGCCCGCTGCGGCCCCGGAATGGCTGGACGTGGGCGCGGCTGCGGACAGGATACGCAAGGCCGTGGCGGGCGCTCTGGACAACGCTGCGGCGGGGGTGGAAGGCCCCGTGCTGGCCCTGGCGGCTTCGCCGGGGGCAGGGAAAAGCAGGATCGCGCGCGAAGTGATTGCGGCGCGGCTGGCGCAGCTGGGGGGCGATGTGGCGTTCTACTGCCCCACGCTTGATCTGGCAAAGGAAGCCGCCGCCCATTTCGAGGAATTAGGAGTGCGGGCGGTGGTGGTGCGGGGCCGTGAAGCGGCCCGGCCCGATGGCGCGGGGCCGATGTGCCAGCGGGCGGGACTGCTGCCGCTGCTGAAAAAGGCCGGGCTGGAAATCGGCGCGAATATCTGCCGACGCAAGGGCGCGGGCGGGGCGACGGAACTCTGCCCACACCACGCGGCCTGCCCGTGGGTGGCGCAATGGCAGGATCTGGACGCGGGGCCGGTGGTGCGTTGCTATAGCCATGCGCACCTGTTCCTGCCCGACGCCAGCGGGCGCGGCGAGCCAGTGCTACGCCTGATTGACGAGTCGTGCTGGGGCGCGGCGCTGGGTCAGGCCGATGTGACGCTGGCCGGGTGGCTGGGGCTGCGGCGGTGCGAACCGGGGCTGGCCGCCGATATTAACCGGGGCGCAGCCGCGGTGCTGGATATGCTGCGCGAAGGGACGGGGCTTTCTGACCTGCCCCATAGCGCAGAGGATATGCGGGCTTTCGCGGCGGGCGAAGGCGGGAACGGTGTTATCCATGCCGGGCCTTCGGCTTCGGATGATGAAATCAGGGCCGCGGCCGCAATGCGGGGCGACATAGGCAAGGGGGCCGGGGGGCGGGCCGCAGTCTGGCGGATGCTGGCAGAGGCAAAAGAAGCCGGGCGCGACGATTGCGAGCGGGTGACGCGGACAGACGCGGGGCTTCGGGTTTTCTGGCGCAAGGCAATGCCCGGCGGGCCGGTGGTGGTGCTGGATGCGGATGCGGATGCGGAAATTCTGGGCGCGCTATGGCCGGGCCGGGCGGTGGACTTGGTCCGGGCCGAACTGCGGCCCGTGGCCGATGTGGTTCAGGTCACTGACCGGGCCTTTTCAAAGCGGGCGCTTTTGGGGGTGGAAGGCGCCCCCGGCGGGGCCGAGCTGCGGGCCGAGCTGGTGGGGCTGGTGCGGCTGGAAGTGCTGCGCCAGCGGGCCGAAGGCGGGGGCGGGGTGTTGGCCGTGGCCAGTAAGGCCGTGGTGAGGCAGATATTCGCGGACGCGGGCCGTGAAGATTTTTCGCTGGGGGCTGAACTGCACGGGGCCTGTTGGGCTTGGTATGGCCCCGCCACGCGCGGGCTGAATGACTGGCGCGGCTTCGGGGCCGTGGTGCTGATAGGACGCGAAGAACTGCCCCCAGACGCGCTGGCAGGACAGGCGCGGGCGCTCTGGGGCGACGGGGCCGAGGCGCTGGATCTGCCCCAGCCGAACGCGGCGGGGGCCGTGCTGGCCCCAGAGGCCGCGCTGCCCGTTCTGATGGCAGATCGAACCGCGCGGGCGATCGTGGGCCGGGCCTATTCGGACCGGCGATTGCGCGCCTTGCAGATGCAGAGCCGGGAACGCGGCTTGCGACAGGCCGCAGAGCGGCTGCGGCTGGCCCATGCGGACAAGCCGAAGCGGGTGCTGGTGCTTTCACGGGTGCCGGTGCCGGGTCTGCCCGTGTCTGAGCTGGTGGCATGGTCTGACCTGGCGCCGGACAGGCTGCGCCGGGCGATGGCTGAGGCGGCGCTAAGCTCTGGGATCTTGCGCACCAGTGCGGCTGGACTGGCCGCAGATGCGCCCGAAACTTTCCCGTCTGCAAACGCTGCGCAGATGTGGCTGCGCAGCCCAGAGGCCGAAGCGATTAAATGGGGTGGAGCCCCTAATATAGACTCATTAGGGGCTCCACCCTATTTAACTGCAATCCCTGCCCACGCCCGCTCTGCCAAGCAACGCGGACGGGCAACCCCCCTTCTGGTGCTGACCACGGACAAGCGGCACGGACCAGAACAGGCCCGCGCGATGGC
>Ga0307966_1001487_pt1 | contig 18504 bp, 13 predicted proteins | sample OrgLakmetagen646_FD_203141 | JGI IMG/M metagenome (GOLD analysis project Ga0307966, IMG submission 203141) | Saline water microbial communities from Organic Lake, Antarctica - #646 | ecosystem: Environmental > Aquatic > Non-marine Saline and Alkaline > Saline | place: Antarctica: Organic Lake... | reverse complement strand
TCCTTAAATAAAACAAACGTGCCTTATTCAGTTTTTCTATAAGCGTTAATAAGCGCCTATAAGCGGTCTCCAGCTCCGCTGGATTCTCTTGCACTGCTAGTGTGGCACTCCGGCGTAGCCGGAAACCGCTTATATTCGCTAATGGACGCTTATGTTTTTTGCTTCCTTGCGGCAATTGGCATTCTCAGGTGCCTTTTCGTTCACTAATCAGCCGTCAGTCAATCATTTTGATAAATTTTTATGGGTGTCCTTTAAATGACTCTACTGCCCGGGGCATTAGTTCTGATTAAAGCTGAATCAGCTTTCCGCCATTTTGGGCGGATTCATAAATGGCTTGAATCAAGGCGACGCTCTTTCGGGCCTCAGACGCACAGGTGCTGGGTTCACGGCCTTCGGCAATGGCGTTGACGACTTCTTCGAAGTTGCGCTGATGCTGGTAAAAATTGATTGCTTTCGGATCGTTGGCGCCGAGTCCAGCTTCTGCGCCCTGCATTAATTGGGCGTGAACTTCTTTATCCTCAGGTGCTTCGTTCATGAAATCCCAGATTTCAAAGGCTTCATCGGCCAGGAAGACCGAGCCCTCGGTGCCGCCGAGTTGGACGCGGGCCGGATGGCCATCTTTGGACCAGGTGCAAGTGCTGCCCTCAATGACGCCACGGGCACCGTTCTCAAACTCCAGAATGGCCACGGCAATATCTTCGACCTCGATGTCGGTATGCGCCAGGCAAGCGGTGTTGGCCTGCACAGACTTTACCGGGCCGGCCAAGTAGAGCAGGGCGTCAATCGTGTGGATGGACTGGTTCATGAGCGCACCACCACCATCCAGTGCCCAAGTGCCGCGCCAGCCTGCTGAATCGTAATAGGCCTGATCGCGATACCATTTCACGTAGGCCGAAGCCGAGGTAAGTGTGCCGAAGCGTCCGCCGTCGGCGGCCTTTTTAAAGGCATCCATGCCGGGGTGAAAGCGGCGGTTGAGCACGGCAGCAATAGTCACATTTTTGGCCTTGGCTGCCTCGACCATCTGGTCGATGCGCGCGGTAGTGACCTCGAGCGGTTTTTCGATAATGACATGTTTGCCTGCCTGGATGGCCGCCATAGCCGGATCAAAATGCGCGCCGGAGGGCGTGCCGATCGTGACAACATCCAGCTCCGGGTCGGCTAGGAACGCATCCATGTCGCCGTAGGCTTTGACGTTGAACGCACCAGCCAGTTTCTCGGCGGCTTCAAGGCGTAGGTCGAAGACAGATTGCAGCTCCCCGCCGGTCATGGCGGTGATGGCTTTAGCGTGAAATTGGCCGATCATGCCGGCACCGATAATTCCGAATTTCATAATTTATCTATGCTAGGTGTTTATCTGTATTTCAGGTATCAGGAGTCAGCGATACCGGTTTTTTTGCTAGGCCGCGTGTCGTCAGCACGACCACGATAAACAGGACAAACAGAGCGATGCCGAGTGCGCCGAGGCGGGACCACAGCGACCACAAGCTACCGATCGCAGCGAAGGTGCAGGAACCCGCCATGAGTACGTTCCAGATGATGCGGCGTCGACCGGTGGGCATATCTTTGCCCAGAATGGTCTTGTTGTTCATCATCAGGGCGAAGACCACATAGGCGATCGGCAGCAGCACCATGGCAAAGACGGAGGTCGGCACCGCCAGCCACATCTGTGCGCCACCTTTCCAGAAAAAGGGCCCGAGTACGCCGACGCAGACCATCAGCGAGCCCACGCGCTGAGTCCAGCCACGCGGGGCGCGGTTGCGCAGTTCGCAATAACACAGGCCATTGATCAGCATGAGCATAGTGGCGGCGTTGAGCGCCATGCCGAGCACGCCTAGGCCGAAGACATAGTTGGCGATCTTAGCACCGACCAGAGGTTCGAGCGTTTGGGCGAGGTTGAACGCATCACGCTTGACTAACATGGCGGCCATGGTGCGATCGGCCTCGGGTAATGCGGCGGCCCCAGCCTTGATCTCTTCCGGACTGAAGGTGGCGAAGGTCTCGCCCCCGACATTGTGCTGCAGGCGCTCTGCCAGCAGTCCATGATAGGGGCCTACCAAGTTGACTGCGGGTTGGACCAGTTCGCCTTGCTCATTGACCTCACCGAGGAAGCCGGGCGCGGGCTGGGCATGAAACTGCGATGCGGCCGAAATAACCACGCAACCAGTGGCGAGCATGAAAGGGATAAACAGGCCGGTGGAGAGGTCGAAAATCGCGAGGCCGCGGAAGTCGCGATCCCAACCCTTGCGCAGCATCGAGTAGGGCAGTAGGAAAGTCATATTGATGCCTACGGCGGTCGCGGCTGCACCGATCATTACGTCACGTTGCTGACCGACGATCATTTCCGACCAGAACTGGCGACTCGCGTCGCTCAGGCTGGCCAGGTAGGGGGTGAAGGTCTCGGCAGGCGCAAAAAGAGTGTCGAGCTTTGGAATGAGGCCCGAGCCAATGGCGCCCCAGTTGATTTCACCGGCCACCCCAAGTCGAACAACTACGCCGAAGAAGCAAATTACGATGCTGCCGACCATCAGTTTCATGGTGATCTCGAAGAACTTGGTGCCCCGGCCGCCGGAGATGTAGATCATTACGTTGGTGACTACGATTGCGAGGACGATAAGCGCTGCGATCAGCATGCCGGTGAACTCGCTCAGGCCCGATTCCGGCCCGAGCACCCCCGGCAATAAGTTTTGCCGCAGTGCGGCCACCGCCAGCGCGAACTGTGGGAGTGACCAAACCAGGTTCGCCATCATCGAGGCGGTGAGCCAGCCCCAGCCGAGAATCGGGCTGATGTTGTTATTGATTTGTCGGAGTGGACGTTCGCCGGTCGAGAGCGTGACATAGGCTATCGCACTCATCATGATGATACCGAAGATCATGGCCATGGGTTGTAGCCACATAAAGGCGAAGCCACCAAGGACGCCTAAGTAAAGCGAGTTAGCGAGCGATCCACCGCCGAGGGTGATGGCGCTTTGCAGCCAACCCGGACCGGAAAGCCGCGCAAACGCTAAAAATTTTCCGGCCTTACCTTTTTTCGCACCGTCCAGTAGGATCTGCCGGTGTTCTTCGATCTGCGGATTGACCGACATGTCAGTCTTTTTTTCGGAGTTAGAGTCGCTCATAGGAAATATTGTGACTAAATTAGTGTGAGAGTTAGGGGGTTAGAGTTTACGGATACGAAGATTGCGATACCAAACATCATCGTAGTGGTCCTGCAATAGAATAGGACCTGTCCATGTGCCAAAGCCTTCGTGCTTGCTGTATTTGCTTTTTGCGAAGCGCTCCTGCCAGTCGTCGCTGCCGATCACAATGGACACCACCATTTTACCGTTCAGCCAATGTTCGACTAAGTCGCCGTTGACCACGATGCGCGCGCTGTTCCATTCACCCGGAGGATTGACTGACTTATTGGGGTCGGCCTCCACCATGTTATAGAGGCCCGCCGTGCGGTGGGAGGGTTTTTTCCCGTCCTTGTGCTTATCGTCATCCAGCACTTGATACTCGAGCCCCAGATGGCCCCGGCTCCGGTATTTGATGCCGGAGTTGCCCCCCTCGCTGATCTTCCAGTCAAAAAGTAATTCAAAGTCTTGATATTGGTCCTTGGTAATGATGCTGCCAGCGCCGTCCTGGCCCCGGAATACGACGCTGTTCTTGATCGTCCATTGGCCGGGCACGGGGTCGCCATCCACTTTGCTCCATTTAGAAAAGTCACCCTCAGCGAATAGGTCATCCCATTCGGATTCGATTTTTTTGACTTTGATATTTCTGAAATGGATTTTGCCCTTTTTGCCGGAATGGACTTGCAGGCTAAAGAAACCTTTTACGTAGTCACCTTTCTCGTCGATCCAGTGAGCGGCAGGCACTCCATTGACCCAGGTCTTGATCTCTGTGCCGATGGCTTGGATGGTGACACGGTTCCAATCATCTTGCTTTAAAGCCTCGCGAGCCTCGGCGTGAGCCTCAAGCCAGAGCGGGTAGATCCAGCCACCGTCGCTTTGACCGAAAATGCCACCAGACCAGCCACGATTCATGGAGAAGCCCTCCATTTCGCACTGTGGGCCATAGACAATTTCCTGCTTTTTGCCCGCCTTGCGTTGGGCCCGGAACATGATACCGCTGTTTCCATCCACTTCCCATTTAATTTCTGCGGTGAAGACGAAGTCTTTGTAATCCTCCCGCTCGGTGGACAGGTAAGTGCTCGGAGAGCCGTCGACCGTAGTCCCTATAATCACGTCTCCATTCGCCTCGAAAGTGCAATGTCCGCCGCGGGGGGTCCAGCCGCTGAGATCCTCGCCATTGTAGAGGTCGACGAATCCGCAGCATAACGCGGGCTCAGGGTCGGTATTGATCAAAGCTTCACTGGGCGGAACCAGCTTGGCATGTTTTTCATATTTCTTCACGAAACGCTGCTGGTCTTCGGCAATTTGATTGCCGAAAGCATGCAGCGCAACGAGCAGGCAAGTGAGTGCGAGCGCGATACGTTTGTTCATAGAGAAGTGCTGGCTGTGTTAAAGTCGGTAAAACTCTTCCCAACCTTTACGTGGAGCTGGATCAAGTAGGCTATTAGCTGCTTTGTGATTGGTGATTTGTTTGGTCTGGGCGTCGAATTTGAGATCGTCACCGAAGCGCTGGGCCAGCACTCCAAGATTGAAAACCTGGGAAAGCGGTCCGCTGATGCTGAAGGGCGAACGTGCTGTTTCCTCTCCTTTGCAGGCAAGCAGAAAGTTTTCGTAATGATTGGAGTTTTTCTGCGGGAACTTGGGCAGCGATTCGCGCATGTCCATGTATTTTTGACGCGGAACGATTTGGAGCGGCGAGGAATGACTGGCCCCCTTGAAGACCAAGTCCTTGCTGTAGAGGACTTTACCGGGGCGGTCGAGCGATTCTGGCTCTCCACTTTCCGTGTATTCCCCTTCAAGCTCCGGTTTGTTCTCCGTGCCATCATACCAAGTCACCTCACAAGCAGGCAGGCCTGGGCCCCGGGCGGGAAAGTTGAACTGGATCGTGGTGCCTTGAGGGAAAACCAAGTCTGCGGGATTCGGGCCATAGATATGATTGGCTTTAATCATTTCAGGCATTCCCAGTTTAAGAAAGTGGTGGGCGCTATCCAGAATGTGTGGGCCCCAGTCGCCAAAGCAGCCGCTGCCAAACTCATACCAGCTGCGCCATTCCTGTGGGTGGAGTCTTTTGCTGTAGGGGCGATTCGCTGCGACCACATTATGCCATAGTTCCCATTCTAAGCCGTCGGGCATTTTATCGACCGGGTATTCGGAGACTGTGGTCCCCCAGTTATGCCAACGACGCCGTTTATTCATGTGCGCCGTGATGCGGGTGATGTCCTTGATGATGCCCCCTTCATACCATGCTTTAAATTGAAAGTAGTTGGCGCCGGAAAAGCCCTGATTGCCCATTTGAGTGACGACTTTGGGATTCTTGCCCGCTATTTCGATGAGGCGCTCGCACTGCCCGAAGGTGTGGGCTAGGGGCTTTTCGACGTAAACATGCTTGCCGAGTGAAATGGCGAGCATGGCTGCGGCAAAGTGGGAGTGATCCGGGGTGGCGATGAGCACGGCATCGATTTCGTCGGCCATCTCATCAAACATCACCCGGAAGTCGGTGTAGGCCTTGGCTTTGTGGGGCTGAACGTCGCCTGATTTCCCTTCCGGTGGCTTGGCCAATCCATGCTGGTAGCGTGCGCGATAGGTGTGGCGGCCCTCCATATCTACATCGCAGAGCGCGACCACGCTGCAATGGCCGGAGTTCACCATTATCTTGAGGTCATTACCGCCCTGGTTGCCGATTCCGATCACAGCTAGATTGACCTTATCATTGGCGCCTATGCCTGAGCGGTTTTTCCCGAATAAACCCGAGGAGGGCAGGATAGTGAAAGCACCCAGTGCACTGGATGCTTTGAGGAAGTTTCGGCGGGATTGATCGTGGGTTCGTTTTTTCATAGATAATGGTGTGGTATGTTTTCGGATTGAAGTAAGTCCAGTAAAAAGGTCTTTGTAAACTGACATTTGAGAGATGCTACTCGTGATTATGAGCAGTTGTTCATTAAGAAAGTTCCGACTCCATTGCTGGATCCTGCCGAGTCGGAGGTGTTTGGTTGCATGCTATTGCTCTTTTTTTTCAATAAGCTCTTTTTCAAGTTTGTTGCGACGGGTATTCGCCTCGTCCATGAACTCCTTTTGAGCGGAATAGATCGGAGTGGCTTTTTTAATCGAAATTTTTTGATAAGCCCCATTGGCCCGGAGAAGGTGGGCGTTTTTATTATCACTTAAATGGGCCTGAAGGATGTTGTATAGCCTTTGGCGCAAGTCGGGCTCTTCAACGGGGAAGACGGCCTCGATGCGGCGATAGAAGTTGCGTGGCATCCAGTCTGCGCTACCAGCATAAATCAGGGATTGGGTGCCGTTGCTGTTTTCGAAATAAAAGATGCGACTATGCTCAAGGTAACGGCCGAGAATGCTTCGCACGCGGATATTTTCACTCACGCCCTTAATATTGGGCACGAGGTTGCAGATGCCGCGAACAATCAGATCGATTTTCACCCCTGCTTGAGAAGCATGGTATAAATTATCGATGGTTTCCTGATCGACGAGGCTATTGGTTTGAGCGATGATGCGCGCAGGTAGTCCTGCCTTAGCGTTGCGAGTCTCCGCGCGTATATAGTGCTGAATGCGGTTGTGTAGCGTAAAGGGCGCTGCCAGAAGCTTTTTGAAAGTGGGCGTAAGTGTGAATCCCGTCAGCGTATTAAAGAGCCCAGCGACTTCGGTCGTGATATCGGTTTTGGCGGTAAAAAAGCTGATGTCGGTATAAAGCTTGGCCGTTTTTGGGTTGTAGTTGCCTGTGCCGAGGTGGACGTAGCGCTTGAGGTTGCCCTGTTCGCGGCGGACGATCATGCAACATTTGCAGTGTGTCTTAAGGCCAACAAGTCCATAGACGACATGCACACCAACATCCTCCAATCTGCGAGCCCATTGGATATTATTAGCCTCATCGAAGCGAGCCTTGATCTCCACTAGGACGGTTACCTGTTTGCCTCGACGTGAGGCCTCCATCAGTGCTTCAATGATGGGTGAATCACCTGATGTGCGGTAAAGGGTCTGTTTGATCGCAAAGACCTCAGGGTCCTTGGCAGCTTGATTGAGGAAGTCAATAAACGGCTGAAAGCTGTCGTAAGGGTGGTGGAGGATGATGTCTTTCTGCCCAATACTTTCGAAGATTCGCTCTGGAGAGGCGAGCTCCTTCGGAATGAACGGCGTATAGGGCGGGAACTTGAGGTCAGGTCTGTCAATCAGATCATAAGCACTCATGAGTCGGAGCAAATTGATTGGCCCATCGACGGTGTAAACATTCTCGGGCTTCAGTTCGATTGCTTCAAGCAGTTCCTGAACAAGCATGGGGTCCGCACCCTTGGAAATTTCAAGGCGTACCGCGGCACCTTTTTGCAGGTTTACGAGTTCCTCTTCGATCTTGCTCAGTAGGTTTTCGACTTCTTCCTCGTCGATATACAGGTCACTGTTACGCGTGATACGAAAAGGCACTGCGGAGCGAACGCGGTATCCTTGGAAGAGGCGCTTGACGTAGCGTTGAATAATGTCGCTGAGGAAAATATATACGCTCGGGTTCCCACGTCGCGGCGTGTCTATTTTTATGATTCTGGGGAGAACGCGTGGCACTGGAATGATCGCCATGAGGCGTTCAATGATCCGAGTCTCGGGGTCGTCAATTGAGGCGAGGATGTAGAGTGCTTTATTTGTTAATTTTGGAAAGGGGTGGGCCGGATCAATCGCCAGTGGCGTCAGAACGGGGAAAATCTGTTCCTCAAAATGTTGTTCGACCCATTTCTTCTCATTGCGGGTCAAGCCGTCGAAATCACTAAAGAGGACTCCTTCTTTTTCCAGCCCGGGCATAATCTGCTTTTCCCAGCAGTTGTAGTGGTCGGCAACCAGCCGCTTAACGATATTCTGGATGCGGCGCAGTTGCTCTTTGGGTCCCAGTCCGTCAGGGCCGCGCTCTATGACGCCCGACTTCACCTGTTGCATCAGCCCTGCCACGCGAATTTCAAAGAACTCGTCCATATTCGAACTCACGAACGCGAGGTATTTCATGCGTTCGAGCAAAGGGTAGTCGATGGATTCGGCTTGCTCGAGCACGCGCCGGTTAAACGCAAGCCAACTGAGCTCTCGATTGAAATAAGGAAAACGTGAATTGGATTTCGGAGTCGTGGCCATGTTAACTTTGAACAAAAACATTTAAACTGATTTAAACGCCTCTAATGGCAAGCAAAGGCTGAGATTGTAGCATTTTCGAGAAAGCATTGAGGGTATCGTGTTAATACAGGCCCAAACGGCACAGAATTTAAGCAAAGAAGGTTGCATTGCGTCGAAAAATCTTACAGATTAATGATTCACAACCAATCTATGCTCATTATGAAAAATATCGTCACCTTTGCTTTACTTGCTCTTAGTATCCTTATGTTTGGATGTGCGTCCACTGGTTCTTCTGATAATACCAAAGAGAAGGCCCCCGAGTCAGGTGCGTCCACCAGTTCTGACGTCCAGAAAACCGCCCACGACGGAACTACTGGTTCGGGACTACTGATGGATCGTTATCAGTCCGGCCAAATCCCGGGCTTCCGCGATTAGATTTTAGTTTTTCAATGCCGTCTATTCCCATAGACGGCATTTTTATGTCATCGACTCTGGTCGACTCAGGTTTTAGTTTTCCAAATCCGAGGTATTTTTTATGGTAAATAAGGTCGTTTCAAAATCCCGCCGCCGCTTCCTCAAGGGCGCTGGCATGGCAGGGCTCGCCACAACTCTCGCGCCCCAGCATTCTCTCGCCGTAGAGTCCAATAAACATGGGAAGGCGAAAAATTTGATCTTCCTGGTTGTTGACGGTATGTGCAACGGCACATTGGGCTTAGCACATCATTGGAATCTACGGAATCGGGGCAAACGATTGAACTGGATGCAGCTTTACGAACGTGCGGACCTGCGCCGATGCATTCAGGATACAGCCTCCAATAGTTCCCCGGTCACCGACTCGGCTGCCGCTGCGAGTGCATGGGGCAGCGGGCGACGGGTAAATAACGGCTCGATCAATGTGGATCCTAATGGTAAGTCGCTCACGCCTCTGTTTGTTCGAGCGAAGCAAGCCGGTAAACGCACCGGGCTGGTCTCCACCTGTCGCATTTCGCATGCAACACCAGCAGGTTTTGCGGCAAGTGTCGAAAATCGAAATAATGAGGATGTCATTGTGCGTCAGTATTTGGACCATGAATTGGATCTTCTTTTGGGAGGTGGTGCCAAGCATTTCAAGCAGTCTAGTGGGACTGCAAGAACAACTGATTATTTCAACGCATTCGAAAGCGCGGGCTATGTCACCGTTCGGGGACGTGGCGAGCTGAGGCGGCTACCGCATCTAAACAAAAGACTGCTCGGTATCTTTTCTGACAGTCATATTCCTTATGCCATCGACCGCCAAAACGATTCTTCTTTAGCCGACATTCCTGATTTGCCTGAGATGTTTGCTGCGGCACTCAACCAATTGCACGGATCGAAAGAAGGCTTTGTTCTGCAAGTTGAAGGAGGCCGGGTCGATCACGCGGGGCACGCCAACGATCCAGGCGCGATCTTACATGAACAACTGGAGTTCGACAGCTGCATCCCCACAGCGCTGGATTTTATCGAAAAGCATCCGGACACCTTGCTCATCGTGACCACAGACCACGGCACGGGCGGCTGCCAGCTTGATGGGCATGGTAGGCGATACAACGATAGCGGGCCAGCTCTGGACCGGATGAACCAGTTTCGCTTCAGCTTCGAGTGGCTGGAAAAACACTTTAAGGCGTCCGGAAATTTCGATTCTCAATTATTGACCCGCGCGACTGGTATTACCGCGACAGAGGCTCAGGCGGTCGAAATACAAGAAGCCATTAAAGACCCAAATATCAATTACCTCAATAGCAGGATGACACGAGCTTTTGCCAAGGAGCTTACGTCGATTTCGGCTACAGGCTGGAGCTCAAATAGCCATACCGCAGAGAATGTTGAATTACTGGCGATGGGCCCCGGATCGGAGCAAGTCCCCGGGTTTATCCAAAATTATGAGCTCTTCGGTCTCATGACTGATGCGCTTGGGATCTGATTCATCTGATTCACGGGCAGTGGGCTTTCAAATGCATTGGCGGCCAACAAAAGAAAGAGCTTTCAGTCCCTGAGTCCGTAGCAGACTTTTTTAGCCGGTCTGATGTGAGCGAAAAAGCGCTTCGACTCGGGCGCGCTCCGGCAGTGCGCTGCGGGCACCGTTTTTCAGGCAGGTGAGGGCACCGGTGGCTGAGGCGCGGCGTAGGTTATCTCTCACGCTAAGTCCCTCCGCCAGACCGAGGGCAAAGGCTCCGTGGAAGGCGTCGCCTGCCCCGGTCGTGTCCACCGGTTCGATGTCGAAAGCGGGCATGTGGTGCTGCCCCGCTTCATCCTGCCAATACACCCCATGCGCCCCCCAAGTGCAGGCAATGAAGGGAGCGGCGCCATCGAGGGCTGCGAGGGCCAGCCGGGGATCATCTTCGCCGCTCATTGCACGGGCAAACTTCTCGGAGGTGATGAGGTAATCCACCTTGTTGTAGAGCATGAGTGTGCCGTCGTGCACGGAGCCGGCATCGAGAAGGCTGGGTATGCCCAGTTCGCGGGCTTCATCCACCAGCCGGGCTGAAAGCAGCGCTTGGTGCCCGTCGATCAGGAGGACCTTAGGTGTTCGTGTTGAGAGACTCACCAGCTCCTCCGGTGCGCTCGATTCCGCAGCACGGTAGTCGATGATGGAGCGCTGGCCATCCGGCTTGATAGTCACACAGGCAACGGGAGTAGGGAAGTCGCCTCTTGCGATCCCGGAAGTGTCGACCCCTGCCTCAACTAGCTCGCGCAAATGGGCCTCACCGAAAGCATCGTAGCCCAAATAGCCGGAAAAGCCTGCCAGGCCACCAAGTCTTGCGATCGCGACAGCGGCGTTGGCCGCCGGGCCGCCACCGCAGGTATGCATCTCAGTCGCCCGCAGTTTTTCGTCCGGACCTGGATGGTGCCTGGCTTTGAAGTTAATATCGACACAAGCATAACCCACGCAGAGAACGTCCATTGGAGTAAGGGTTCGGGGTGAGGGGGAGAGTTTTAACGACTCAGAATGACGGCACGGGTATGGCAGAAATGATGGACCTGTTTAATAAACATCACGCAAATAACGTTTGTCCTCTTTTAGCTTCTTTACGTAGGCTTTGGCGTCGTCTTTGCTTAGGCCGCCTTCTTTTATGATAATGTCATGGAGCGCCACATCCACATCGGTAGCCATACGACTGGCATCGCCACAGACGTAGAAGGTCGCGCCTTGTTTTAACCACTCGTAGAGGTCCTTGCTCTTTTCGCGCATCCGGTCTTGCACATAAACCTTCTCTTTTTGGTCGCGCGAGAAGGCGACGTCGAGCTTAGTCAAAATGCCGTCGGCGAGATAGCCCTGCCACTCGCTTTGATAGAGGAAGTCGGTCAGGTAGTGCTGGTCGCCAAAGAAGAGCCAGTTTTTACCCTTCGCGCCGAGCTCTTTGCGCTCCTCGATGAAGGCGCGGAACGGTGCGATACCAGTGCCGGGGCCGACCATGATCATCGGCGCGTCGTTGTCGGCAGGCACTTTGAAATGCTTGTTCGGCGTGACGAAGACGTCAGCCTTTTCACCTTCGGCCATGCGATCAGCTAAATAGGTGGAGCACACTCCTTTGCGGTTACGGCCATGAGCATCGTAGCGGACGACGCCGACGGTGAGGTGTACCTCACCCGGGTGCGCCTTCGGGCTGGAGGCGATCGAGTAGAGGCGGGGGGGGAGCTTTCGCATGATGCCAACGAGGGCATCGGCGGTGATTTCCTTGGCAGGGAATTCGTGCAAGAGATCAATGATCTCCCGACCGTAGAGATATTCCTGCAGTTCGGCTTTATTGGCCGGATCGAGTAATATCTCCAGTTTCGAATCTTTCGCGATTTCGTTGTAACGCTTGATCACCGGGAGCGAGAGAGAAGTGATGTCGAGCTGGCTGGTCAGTGCTTCGCGCAGCGTGTAGTCCTTCTCCTTGATTAGCACGGGAGCTTCGCCGTCGAGCTTTGTTGTGGCAATGAAGTCGTTGACCACATCCTCCGCGTTGTGCGGCACCACGGCGAGGGCGTCGCCAGTTTGATATTCGAGGCCGGAGCCTTCGAGGTTGAATTCGAGGTGGATCGTTTCTTTGGCAGAACCTTCGCCGTTGAGCATGACGCGCTCGCTAAGCTCAGCTGGGAAGGGATTCTTTCGTGAGTATTTAACCGCGGCCGCAGCGGGCGCGACGGGGGGGGGCGTGGTCGTGACAGCTGGTTTAGCTTCTGCTTCCAGTGCGGCGAGTGCGCCTTTGTGCCATTTGGCAAAATCGTCGTCGTAGTCCACGTCGCAATCGACGCGGTCGTAAATGCGGCGGGCGCCGAGAGTTTCGAGGCGGGTGTCGAAATCCTTTCCTATCTTGCAGAACTCTTCGTAGCTGGTGTCGCCCAAGCCGAGCACAGAGAAGCGCGTGCCCTCCAGCTTGGGTGCCTTTTCGCTCATGAATGCCTCGTAGAAGTCGATGGCGGTTTCGGGCGGATCGCCTTCGCCCCATGTGCTGACAATTACCAGCAGATTCTGCATCTCCTTGAGCTTTGAAATCTTCAGGTCGGCCATATTGACGGCTTTTGCCTTAAAACCCGAACTTTTTGCCGCTTTGACCGTCTGATCGGCGAGGCCTTCCGCATTGCCGGACTCTGTCCCGTAGAGAACCGTCAACTCAGGGCTTTTCACCGCCGGGACAATCGTCGCAGCAGAACTCGATTGACCGGTCCGGAACCCGCTGATGAAGCCCTCGAGCCAGATAATCTGCTCTGGAGCTAGACCAGGCAGCAATTGGTTGAGCGTGTTGACCTGCTCAGGGCTGAGTGGGGCATTGCTCGGAATGAATGAATCTTTATTACTCATGAGGCGTGTGCACTTTAAAAAAGGGATTTAAGAAAGCACGGATCTGCTCAAATGCTAGCCTATTCCCCATTTAGTTGTGGTCGGAGGCTCAATTCGTCGATGAGCCGTAAATATACTGCATTAAGACTAATACGAGTCAGTGGGGATCACAGGATCTAAACACGGTTCCTGCTTCATATATTACACAGGGTATTTAAAATTCCCTGCCGGATCATCTAGTTCGAGGAGGAACCTCGCGAGGGCAAGTCTTTTGCTACGAGGGAGTTGCAACGAATACCTGCTAATTTCTTCAAATGTTACGCTCATGATGCCAATTTACCGAGGAAGTTGAATTTGTCGATCTGATTTTCTGGCCATCGTCTGGATATACCCGAGGACTCGCCCAAATGGCTCGGCTCATCTCAGGGTGCATCAGGTTTATTTCCATGGGGTTCATTTGAACTGTCTGAGGTGTTTAGAATCTAGATTCGTTCAACATCCTTTTTCACTGAGGCCAGCAGTGCTGGGAACCGCTTATTACCACTTATCACACGCTTATTATTAACTTCCTGTGGCACGTCGAGCTGGATAAGCGTTCAATAAGCGTGATTAAGGTGCGTCAGGGTTCTTTCTTCTGTATATCGACGTCTTGTTCGCTGCTGGTTGGTCGGTGGTCATCTCCGGTTCAGGATGCCACTCATGGGGAATATCCCGCATCAACAACGCATGATCTAGCTCGATGCTCTCGGGCGGAAAGATCGAGTTATCATCGAAGTAAGAGGATCGAGCGCGGGTAATCTCAAGAGGCGAGACTTGCCACTCAAAAACCTTCAGCAATAGACCATCGAGCTTGCAAGAATCGGGTCGAGATGAGTATCCGATGCATCCCGACTTGAAGAACTCTGAGGCCTCTCGGAGTGATGCAAAAACCGATGTCTCAGGAAAGGCTGCGGTCTCTCTGACCTCGAGATCGACTAGAGGTTCGTTATCGTCATCCGTCGTCACTTGCAACGAAATCACACCATCGTGATCGTTCACGAGAAAATTTGAGAGATGATGAACGCCCGGAAAGATACGCCCTCCTGCGATAGAGTTCAGGCGAGAATCCGTGTCACGGCGAGGAACGAACACCCCCTCACATGCATCCCCGCCGTCGTCCTCCCACTCGACTGCGATGCGGTGAGCCGAGTTCCCACTCGAGATGCCGATGAATTTCGGAAGTCCTTTGGGGCGAATCTGGTCTAGTCTGATCAGGCAAATGCCCGCGATGGAATAGCCGTCTACGAGTTTAGGCTGAAAATTGGATGGAAGGATCGCCCTTACGACTTCGGGAGCGATTCTGTAGTTCAGCAAGATACGTCGCCGAATAATGCCGTTGATTGCGGGTAACTTCATTTTTTCAGCAAACGTGGAGGCTAGACAACCAGCCTGAGGGTTTTGGATTAGTGAGGGTTGTCGAAAATCGAGCGCGTTAAATGGGTTGTCTATGCCGACTGGATATAGCCCCGAATCTGGCCGAAGACTGCCGACTGGTTGTAAATCATGAGCCTGTCGAATGGTCGAGGGCTTTCTTTCATGTCGGATCGGATCCTTTTTACCGCAGATGGACGCTGATAAACGCAGATAGTAGGATTCGGTTCTTCTCTTAAATCTGCGTGTATCGGCGTCCATCTGCGGTTTTAAATTTCATTTCATTTTTTTCTATATCGTAGAGGATGAGCATAGATGAGCGCCAGCGAAATCTATTGAGTCACTCGACTGGATCTGCCTTTGATTCGAGTAAGGATTAAGTGGGTAATTGGAAACGCGATATAGCCAATAAATATGAGTTTCATGGGAATTTCTCCAGTAGGGACTTGTCCACCCATATGCTCTAAAAAGATCGGGTCGATCCGATTAATATACCATGCCGTAATCAGAAATAGGACTAGGGATGCAATGAAAGGGGCTGAGAGATATACTAGATAGATGAGATAGCTCACTTTTCTTTTTTCTCTTTTCCATTCAATCACTATCGCCATGAGGGCGATGGCGATTGAAGACCAGACTGCAGTCTGAAAAAGGTCTATTAATCTTGTAGGTTTGTAAGTGATGAACTCAACTGGCAATAATTGGATGAGCTTAAAAAACACGCCTATTCCGAGCGTGCTGAGGTATCCCAGCATAAAAAAAAGCACCATCCCTTCGATGATTCTGAATACTGTTTTTTTCATTTCTGTTACAGATCGTAAAGGATGGCAATGTAGTGAGGCACGAACGGAATTGGCCACTCCGCCTGGATATACCCAGAACTGTCCTAATGGTCTAGATCTGTCCTATCGGCTCAGTGTTTATTTCTTAGATTTAGTTTGATTGGTTTAAAATGGTTAGAATCTGGATTCGCTCAAGATACTTTCTCACTGATACCAGCTCAAGTTGGGAGTTGAGAGTTGGGAGTTGGGAGTTGAGAGTTGGACGGTGAGAGTTAAAGTAGAAGCGTGCTTCCAGCCGCTTCCACCTTCAACTCGTCACGGCGTATCGAAGAGGAGACGGAACCTTCCACTCGTCACGGCGTATCAAAGAGGAGACGGAACCTTCCCACTACGGCCTACGGCCGTCCCTGTAGCGATGTGACGCTAGTCACGTCTCCTGCACAGCCAAGAAAACCACAAAGGTAATGACATGGACCCCATTTCAGTCCGGTGGATCTGCCGCCGCTTGACCTTTCTAAAAAATTAAAGCAGATTCACTAAATCACTAAAGTCATGATTAAGATACCCGAAATTTCTGTAGATTCCAGAATCATGGGCGGCAAACCCTGCATTCGGGGCACACGTGTAACAGTGGGTAACATCGTCGGTCAGTTGGGGGCCGGGACTTCGCGCACGCGGCTACTAGAGATGTATCCTTATATTACGCGTGAACAGGTGGACGCATGCTTACGTTTTGCTGCCTGGCGTTCTCGTGAGGAAGAAATCTCCTTCGAGCTGACTGCGTGAAGATTGTCATAGATATGAACCTATCTCCAGAATGGGAGAAGGTTTTTGCTCCGATCTATCAGATCTAACATTGGTCACGAATTGGAGCCCCTGAGGCACCCGATGAATTGATACTCCATTGGGCAAAGCAGAACGGCTGCGTCATTTTGACAAACGACCTCGATTTTGGGGCCATACTGGCAGCCACCCATTTAGAAAGCCCAAGTGTTTTTCAGATTCGTTCGCTACTTCTGGATCCATTGAAAATCGGAGCGAGTGTGCTGTCCTGTTTTCAAAAGTTTGAGCACGACTTGAAGGCAGGTGCTCTAGTCAGCTACGATTCTGAACGTTCCAGAGTGCGTCGCTTGCCATTTTAAGCGAATCAGTAGGATACATAGCTATTTGAGCCGTTAATCCTAGAAAGAGAAGTCAGAAAACAGATGGCAGAGGCCAGCTTTGACATTCAGCGAGTTATGGAATTTCGAGCTTCGCCAAAATGCTCATCAGCCCCGCCATCGGGAAATGCTTCTGAGTCCCGCCGAAGGGGAATGAATGCAATGAATCGGGAAATGCAATGAATCGGGGCCGGAGCAAAATTGGACTGGTGCTTTTGTCTGCGGAGTCCATTAAAAATGTTAGAATGCGTGGACTGGTGCCCCATCCAGTCTTTCTGACTCAGGCACTCAGCCTAAGCTACTTTCGTCTCAAACGACTTCACGTTTTCTGCGCAGCGTGTCCCAGCCACCTCGATAAAAAATAGGATAGGGTGCATTATCTAGTTGCTCAAGACCAACTATTCAAACCTCGGATAAAAAGTAGCCCACGCTTCCAGCGTGTCCCGTAGTCTCGAAACTAAGTTTTTGTGAATTTTTGTGCCTTTTCGTGGCTACCTCTGACCCCGATTTCCGTCCCTTAGAAATATATAAATATACGGAACGACCTCTTTTTGACTCCCTTTCAGGGCTCTATATTTTTAACCCATTGATACCTAGGGCTTTGCCCCAGGCTGACGCAGTTTGCCCCGTTGGGGCGAGGGGCTTAAGTTCGTGCCATTCGCGTTTGACCCCATCTTTTGCCCCTGTATTTATTAAAGAGACTATGAGTTCGTTATCGGCACAAGCATCTAGCTCCATTGCGATCTCGCTTTCACCAGATCTGTTTTGGGATGTGCGCGTCGATGACATCGACCTGGAGAAACACGCCGTCTGGTTGGCTCGACGGGTTCTGGAGTATGGAGACTGGCCCGACTGGCAAAAATTGGTTCGATATTACGGGCGGGCGCGCTTGTCCGGAATTGTAACTGAAATCCGATCCCTTCAACCACGCGCGTTGGCGTTTTGTAAAGTGTGGTTCAATCTGCCCGAATGCGCATTCCGATGCTCCACACATCCGCAGTCCCTGTAAATCTCTGTAAAGTCCTGCAGGATTTGCAGGATTTGATCGCGCCCTTCGATTTTGCCCTCGCCGGAGGCACCTCGCTCGCCCTTCGCTTTGGGCACCGAGTTTCCGTGGATCTCGATTTCTTTACAGTGAGCCAATTCGACCCGGAGACGCTCGCCCGTGATCTGGGTTTTAACACCGAATCCATTACCGGTTTAAGCGAAGGAAGCCTTCAACTCCGGATAGACAATGTTAAGGTCGAATTCCTCAGGCACGCCTATCCAAAATTAGCGGACGTTGATCTGATCAATGGGGTCGAAATGTGGTCACTGCAGGATGTTGCTGCCATGAAACTCAACGCCCTTTCCAATCGCGGTAGCAAAAAAGATTTTTTCGACTTGGTTGCTTTGTTAGACCACATAACCCTCCAAAATATAATTAACCTCTATCAGGCGAAATACCGCCCAGCGAGTCTCATGATGGTCATACGAAGTCTCGCTTGGTTTGATGATGCCGACGCCGAACCCGACCCCATCTCCCTTCGCGAGGATTCCTGGGATCAAGTAATGAAGGAGATTTCGACCGCGATTCGTTCCTTGGAATAGCGCTAATCACACGCTTATAATAAAACCCTAAAAAAAAATGCGTCAGAGTCAGCCCGCTCATTCGTAATCCGTCCGTCGTGATTCGTCCTCACACGCACAGCGTGACCCGCCCCCCATCCCATTTTCGTGCATTTTTGTGCCTTTTCGTGGCCAAAAAAACCCAAGCTTAATCGAAGATTAGGACGAACTAAAGCGGCCTGTAGTGAGCGGAGTCGAACCGGTGCCCCTTGGCCGTCTGAAGGAGCAAGCCCAAGCTACTATCAAACCTTCCATCTTCCACTCGTCACGGCGTATCGAAGAGGAGACGGAACCTTCCACCTTCATACCTTCCTCCCGAACTAAGCGCTCTAAGCGCCCGGTGGTGGTTCGTATTCCGGTTCAGACGGAAGGCACCTCGTTAACGATACACGAAGCAGAAAATATCGTGCTCCAAGCTGGAGGCAAGCCAATGACGAAGAGTGAAATAATGCAGTATCGTCGGGTTTTACGAAATCCGCACCCTGTCAGTCCCAGTAACTGAGCATCAGAGCATATTTCCAAGGCACTCATAAAAACAAAGAAAATTG
>Ga0307966_1001482_pt1 | contig 18547 bp, 16 predicted proteins | sample OrgLakmetagen646_FD_203141 | JGI IMG/M metagenome (GOLD analysis project Ga0307966, IMG submission 203141) | Saline water microbial communities from Organic Lake, Antarctica - #646 | ecosystem: Environmental > Aquatic > Non-marine Saline and Alkaline > Saline | place: Antarctica: Organic Lake... | reverse complement strand
TAGCCATAGTTACGGTTTAAAATTTTAACGAAGTATAAAGGAAAAAGAGGAGTGAAATAAGCGATGGAATTTATGAATTACAGCACTAGTGCTGTAACTCATAAATAACGGTGCTTCAATTTTGCTTTAATTTTCTATTTAGACAAGGCGGAATTTTCAAGCATAGCCCTTAACGGTTTAAAATCTTAACGAAGTATAAAGGAAAAAGAGACGAATTATATTCGATATTTGATGGTTAATTTGGCGTAGTTCCTTCTCCTACTCCAATATACTTCCTTGATTTGCTCTGTTGCTTAAGGCGCAAAAAAAGAGCTTCTATTGCCGCTTTTTGTATCGCAAGCCAAATACATTCAAGTTTAGTATGATTTCCAGTTACGTCGGGGACTAAAAAACGAAGGGAAAACTACTAAATACTGCATCTTAAATTAAAACACGTTACCTAGGTTATCAAGAAATTAAGTGTAATTTTGTGCCAGCTTAAAAAGCGCTCAAGTTCGACCTGATTAAATTCAGAGCTAAAAGTAATTAAGAAGTAAATCATGAAGCATACAGCAATTAAATACATTCTTTTAGTCGTTTTTGGAATCCTTTTATCATTAGACTCATTAACAATCGCACAAAACCTAAATCAAACAGACAAAGGTGGATTTTATTTTTATTGGGGTTATAATCGCAGTGCTTATACAACAAGTGATTTACACATAGTTGGTCAAGGGTATGATTTCACCATGAAAGACATGACTGCTTCAGACAATCCAGAGAGACTATCGAGCAAATATTTAGATATTAAAAAGCTTACAATTCCTCAATTTAATTTAAGATTAGGTTATTTCTTTAAAGATAAATGGTCACTCTCATTGGGTTATGACCATATGAAATATGTAATGGATCACCCACAAGACATCATCTTAAATGGGCATATTGATCCTGAAATCAGTAATTTATGGAGTGGTGATTATAATGATCAATTATCAGCAACAAATTATGATGATATTCACTACGAAAATTCAGATGGATTAAATTACATCCGAGTTGAATTGGCCCGCTACTTTGATTTGATATCTGTAGGAGAAAACAACTGGTTCAGAGTCCGTGCTCAGGCAGCTGCCGCAGCTGGGATCATTTTATCATTCAATGACTTGAACTTCGCTAACCAATTCGATAGAAAAACAATTTCTGTTTCAGGATACGGAATTTCAGTTCATCCTGGTCTAAGATTGGAATTTTTCAACCATATCTTCTTGCAAACGAACTTTTCAGCAGGTTTTATTCATCAAGTTAAAGTAAGAACGCGTCCAGAAGACAAAGGGAGTTATGCTGATCAACGTTTTGGATACATTGATTCCGAATTGGTTTTGGGTTATACTTGGAGGTTTAATAAGGACTAAGTTTGCGATAAAACGTTAGAATCAAAAATGCCATCCACCTAAAGGCAAATGGCATTTAAAACACAGTATGCACTCCGCATAAGTAAGTTACCAAATATTTGACAAGAAACTTCAAAGACAAGGCTTGAGAAGTATTTGATGCTTTCTTAAAAAGATTATAATCTTTGTCTTACCAAATCTTCTAAACAGTCAATAAGTCTCGGATGGTCATTTGTACTAGGTACTAATTGTACAATTTCTCCACCCATCTTCTTGAAGTCTTCGTCATATTCTACACCAATTTCTACTAGTGTTTCAAGACAATCGGCAACAAAAGCAGGACTAAAGGCCAATACTCTTTTGGCACCTTCTTCTGCCCATTCTTCAATCACTTTGTCAGAAAAAGGAGTTAACCATTTTTTAGTAAGTCTTGACTGAAAAGAAACTGTGTATTCGTCTTCTTTTAAGCCAATTTTCGCTGCAATTAAACGGGTTGTAGCATAACATTGTGCCTTGTAACAGAACCTATTTTCATCGTTAATTTCCGTTTCACAAGGTTGATCCTCACATAATCCATCATCATAGACTTTATCAACATGACGATCTGGTAAACCGTGGTAGGAGAACATTATTCTATCATAACTTTTGATATCAAATTCTTTTGATCTTTCAACAACTGCATCGATGTATGCTTCGTGATCATAAAAGTCTGAAATAGTTGAAATTTCTGGAATAACCCACCAACTACTAATTATTTTAACTGCTTTATCAATTGCAGTTCCTCCTGAAGCACTCGCATACTGCGGAAACAATGGCAGAACAATAATCTTATCATAATTTTTCAAGCGCATTTCATCCAAAACAGATTCCATAGTTGGCACACGATAACGCATAGCCATATGAACTGTTACTTCATCATCTTTGAATCGTTCTTGAAGCAGTTTAGTTTTACTTTCTGTATATTTCGCAAGTGGAGAAACACCACCACTTAACTCCCATAATTCTTTATATATTTTGGAAGATCCTCTCACACGAAAAGGAATAATAATCCCATTCACTAAAAGCGTTCTTGGAAGCCAAGGATAATCAATTACTCTTGGATCATTTAAAAACTCCTTTAAATATATTTTTACATCCCTAACGCTTGGGCTATCTGGGGTTCCGAGTTGCAATAATAAAACTCCAACTTTTTTCTTTTTGTGTGTCTCCATTAAACAGAAATTGTATGTACTACTTTAAAACAAGGCAAATATAAGAAGGTTTTGGAGGAACGTGATTTTATAGCTAGATCTTGAGATAATTTTATGCTAACGTGTTGGGTTTAAAAAATGAGTTACCTTTTCAAGGCACTGATTTATTTAGTCTTTGCGATACATTTCAAAGGTGTTTTTAGTCAAAAACAGATAGCGTTATAAATGATAAACATAAAATTTCATTTTTCCATCTTTAAAAAGATTCAAAGGAATCTACCTCAAGAACAAAAGAAATCGCTTATATTTGATTTTGTTATTTAAAGATTAAAAACGAATAGGATATGGCACTAGATAAGATTGGAATTGCAAAAAGAATCGCACAAGAATTGGAAGATGGTTTTTATGTAAATTTAGGAATTGGTATTCCAACATTAGTTGCCAACTATGTTCCAGAAGATATTCAGGTTGAATTTCAATCGGAAAATGGGGTCCTTGGAATGGGAAACTTCCCTTTCGAAGGAGAAGAAGATGCTGACTTAATTAACGCAGGAAAGCAAACCATTACTGCAGAACCTGGGGCAGCATTTTTCGATTCCTCCATTTCTTTTGGAATGATTAGAGGAAACCATGTTCAATTGACTGTTCTCGGTGCAATGGAAGTTGCAGCAAATGGCGATATTGCCAACTGGAAAATTCCTGGGAAAATGGTAAAAGGAATGGGTGGAGCAATGGATTTAGTGGGTTCTGCAGAAAACATTATCGTAGCAATGATGCACACCAACAAAAAAGGAGAGTCCAAGCTTTTAAAGGAATGTTCATTGCCTTTAACAGGAGTTAATTGCGTAACAAAAATAGTGACCAATCTTGCTTATATTGAAGTAAAAGATGGTGCTTTTCATTTAATCGAACGTGCTCCTGGTGTGACTGTTGAAGAAATCAAAGCAGCAACTGAAGGAGATTTAGTTGTTCCAGAAAATGTTCCAGAAATGCAATTGGGATAGAAGAGAAATTAACTGCAATTGTGCAGTGGGGAGATGATTTAAAGATCCGCAAATTTTCAGCAAAGTTGCGCAGAGAAAATAATAATATATTGAAACGGCTCACCTAAAAATAGGGATGTGCCGTTTTTTTTGTGTTAAACAATTTGTAAACGTCCAACCCAAAAAAAAACGACCAACCCCAAGAGTCAGTCGTTTTTCAATTCATCCGTTTAAACAGCTTTTAAAACCGTTTTAAACAAAATTATTTTTACTTTATTCAATACGCAATCCGATATCCATCACATGAGGAATCAATTTTTCCGACGTTGCATTCGTTATTTTAAAAAGGTACTCTCCTTTAATTGGAAAAGGTTTAGAGTCAAAACGCAATCTACTTTCTACAAGTGCTCCAGAAACACGACCAATCCAAGAGCCGTCAGGCCTAGCCATTGGAATTTTCTGTGCTACCTTAGAAGTGGAACCATCAGGCGCTGTAACCATAATATAAACCCATAAATCACTGTACAAATAATCCTTTGAAGTTCTCAGTGAAAGAATAAAATCATGAATCACCACAGAATCTTGAACAACTACTTTAAAAACAGCAGTATCTTTTTTATCCCATGACTTATCATCAAAACTATACACCTCATCAAAATAAGGTTGTTCACCACAACTTTGTAATAACGTCAAAAGTCCTAAAACTGAAATAAATGAAAATATTTTAACTGCTTTTTTCATTATTGCTGTTTCCTTTATTCGTTGGCTTATTATCGTCACCAGATTTACGTGGTGGACGATTTTTAGCAGGCCTTTGTTTATTACTACCCGTTGACTTATTTTCTACTGGTTTCTTAGCAGTCGGGTTACCTTTTGCGTTAGGATTTTTCTTAATTGGACTTTTCCCTTTTGGTTTCGGCTTATTTTCGGCTGGCTTACCATCCGTAGCTTTAGACTTAGCAAGAGGTGTTCCAGTTGGTTTTTTCTTACCTCCTTTTCGTTTTTTCTTCTTAGCAAATTTCTTATCAAAGCGATTCAAATCATCTTGACCAACAACATTAGAATAATCTGGCGTTTTAGGAGCTTTCATTTCAACAGTTGACTCGTCAAAGTCTTTTAAATCCTCTGGCTTTTTCTTTTCCTTGTTCATCGCAACAATTTCCTTTGCGCGTTCTGGAGAGAGAGCCACTAAGCTAGGTCCTGAATTCTCATCTGTTTGGTATAAATACCACATCAAACGTTTAAACACATCTGTTTTAATATGAATTCCCGATCCCTTTTTGGTGTACAATTTGATTTCTGTTGATGGAAAATCCTTCAATTCATCAATATACATATCGAGCTCGTAATTCAAACAGCATTTTAACTTACCACATTGTCCAGCAAGCTTTTGCGGATTCAATGAAAGTTGCTGATATCTTGCTGCACTTGTAGTTACAGAACGAAAATCTGTAAGCCATGTTGAACAACACAATTCACGACCACAAGAACCAATTCCACCCAAACGAGCAGACTCTTGTCGGGCACCAATTTGACGCATTTCAATACGTACCCGGAAATTATCCGCCATATCTTTTATCAACTGGCGAAAATCTACACGCCCACTTGCGGTATAATAAAACGTCGCCTTTGAACCATCACCTTGATACTCAACATCAGATATTTTCATATCTAACTTTAAACGAATCGCCATTTCACGTGCTGTGTGCATCACACTTTCTTCGTTTTTACGCGCAGCCACCCATTTATCAATATCCTCTTGTAAAGCATGACGAATAATCTTTCGCGCTTCATGAGCCTTAAAGTTTGGTGCTTTTTTTTGAAGCTGTATCCTGGAAAGTTCTCCTACAACTGAAACAACCCCAACATCATAGCCAGGGGTTGCTTCTACGACGACAACGTCGCCAACATTCAAATCAAATCCTTTTAAATTTCTAAAAAAAGATTTTCGACTGTTTTTAAATCGTATCTCAACTATATCAAATTGACTTTTTCCGTTTGGCAATTGCATATTTGAAAGCCAATCGAAAACGCCAAGTTTATTGCATCCTCCAGAGCTACAGGTTCCATTACTTTTGCATCCACGAGGAATTCCTCCCCCAGATTCACAACTTGAACATCCCATAGTTATATTTTTTTCAAAAATAACAAATATCGAGGACAACTGCGAATACAAAAAAATAAAAATGATATGCGGCGCAATTCCTAAAATGATTTGGAGACGCTATTCCTAAAATGATATGGAGACGCAATAATTAAATGATGCAGAGACGCAATAATTAAATGATGCAGAGACGCAATAATTAAATGATGCAGAGACGCAATAAATTGCGTCTCTACATTATTTTATATTCCGTGGATGAAAACTAATAATCGCCTCACGAATAAAGGACTGATCCAAATGGGTGTATATCTCTGTTGTCGTTATTGATTCGTGTCCCAACATTTCTTGGATTGCACGTAAATTTGCCCCACCTTCAATTAAATGGGTTGCAAAAGAATGACGAAACGTATGCGGACTCACTTTCTTTTTTAAACCGATAGAAAGTGCCAAATTCTTCACAATTGTAAAAATCATAACACGAGTTAATTGTCTGCCACGGCGATTTAAAAAGACAAAATCTTCGTGCCCTTTTTGAATATGCATATGATTTCTGGTCCCTGAAACATAAATTTCGATTTCTTTTTCTACTGATGGACTCACAGGAACCAAGCGCTCTTTATTTCCTTTTCCAATTACACGGATAAAGCCTTGTTTGTAGAAAATATTGGAGAATTTTAAGTTGATTAATTCACTCACACGCAAACCACAGCTGTATAATGTTTCCAGCATCGCCTTGTTGCGATGACCCTCAGGTTTACTTAAATCTATCGCTGACAATATTTTGTCAATTTCTTCTATACTAAGAAAAACAGGCAGTTTCATTCCCACTTTTGGCAATTCCAGTAAACTACTCGGGTCTTCATCACGAATTCCTTCCAAGACTAAAAAGTCAAAAAACTGTTTAATTCCACTTATAACTCTGGCTTGAGAGCGCGCCGATAATCCTAAATCGTATAAATCGGCAATAAATTGTTTGAGCACTTCCAAATCTGCATCTTTGGGAACGATAGAACGCGCATTGCAAAAATCAATGAGTTTTTCTAGGTCTCGCTGGTATGCAAAAATTGAATTCTCTGCTAAACCTCTTTCAATCTTAAGGTAGTTCACAAAATCTCTATTGTATATTGTCCATTGATTCACGGGTTGAATTTAATAAAATTAAGAGTATTAAAGAGTCCGTAATTATAGAATAAAATAGATTTATATGATTTTGTAAAGGAAGTTTGAAGTTTTACTTTTTGCATGCTAATTATTGAACTCAAAAAATCACGATAAGTTAGAATGTGATGAATTTATAGAAATCAAAAAAATCCCAACGGCACACCATTTGTAAGTCGAGGATGTAAGTCCTCGGATATAATAATTTGTAAAAACAACCATCGAATTAATGGATGGAGTCACCTCTAGTCCTAACACAAGTGAACCGTTCAGGACTTTTTTCGAGTGAACCTGAATGGATTTCATATTAATGTAAAGTATAACATTTGAAATCTCAGCTTTAAACAAACCAATAAGACATTGAGAGAATTTTATTAATATTGTAACTGAACAAATAAAGCATTATGAAAATCTTAATCATCAACGGTCCAAATTTGAATCTTCTGGGGAAACGTCAACCTTCCATTTATGGAAATAAGAGTTTTGAGGAGTATATCAAAGAAATCCAGTCTGATGGTGTAAGTCTATCTCTTTATCAAAGTAATATTGAAGGAGAAATCATCAATGCCTTACACGCTTCAAAAGCGGATGGAATCATTTTAAATGCTGGAGGTTATACACATACCTCAGTTGCTATTCGTGATGCGGTTTCTGCGATTGAGATTCCTGTTGTAGAAGTTCATATCTCTAATATTTCTGCAAGAGAAACTTTTAGACACGAAAGTTTAATTAGCCCCGTTTCGGTTGGTTGTATTTTTGGTTTTGGAATGATGGGATATGAATTGGCTATTGCTTATTTTTTAAAATCAGCCAACAAATAAGCTTATTCGACAAAAAACCGTTTATTCAATCCTTCAAACTTCTTAATTCCTTTAAAGAAATACGCCCACAATAAAGAGGCTTTGTAGAATCCAACTTTGTTGTATTTCGTACTTTCTTGTCGGATTTGCTTTCGTTTTATTCGCAAAACAAGAATACTCCTATAATATACACCATGCGCATTTAGAATAGCGAAAACATGTTTGAATTGAAATCCAACTAAGTATTTGGCAGCGGCAATTCCATCTAAAATCATTCGGTAAAATATTTCCCCAAATAGCCAGCCTTCATGATTTTTATGAATCATGTACAAACTATTTCTGAAATTCAAAAAGGTTTTTCTTGGATTTTCGTAATCCAATGTTCCTCCACCAACGTGATATACTTTTGAAGCTGGAACGACATAAAATAAATGATTTTGCTTTTTTGCTCGCCAACAAAAATCTATTTCCTCCATATGGGCAAAAAAATCTTCGTCTAACCCACCAAGTTGATGATAAACTTCTGCGCGAACTGCCATACAAGCACCTGTTGTCCAGAAAACCTCTTTATCATTATCGTATTGTCCAAGGTCCTCCTCTACTTCATCAAATATTCTTCCGCGACAAAATGGATAATAGTTTTTATCGATAAAACCTCCGCTTGCTCCAGCGTGTTCAAAATGCGTTTTCTTGTGGTAAGACAAAACTTTTGGTTGAGTGCCAGCAATACTTGGATTATTCTCCAACTTCTCAATCAATGGATACAGCCAATTTGATGTGACTTCAACATCTGAATTAATCAACACGTAATATTCAAATCGACCTTTTAGCTTATTTAATCCATCATTGTATCCTTTTGCAAATCCACCATTGCTTTCATTCAAGACGATCTCAACTTCAGGATGATTTTCTTTAACGTAAGACAAACTTTCATCCGTTGATTGATTATCAACTAAAACAATTGTAGCTTCAGAGGTATTTTGAATTAAAGTGGGTAAGAATTGCTTTAAAAAAGACAATCCGTTCCAATTGAGAATTACAACAGCGGTTTTCAAATGTGACAAATTTTATCAGTAACTATTGTAATAACGGGAAGAATTTCCGCCGAAGTGAGAATTTGCGCCACCTGAAGGATCATCCAAATTTTGATCTGGCGTATTCCGTTTATTCAATGCATATTGCCATCGGTAATTTTGAAGCTCCCCAATCATATCGCTGTGCAATAGCGTATAGTCCTTATTTAAATTGGTTCGACTATAAAAGATGAATCTTTTATTTGAAAACTGATTTTTCTTATTTGAATACTGATTGATTTTGTCATACCTCCAAATTTCGTAAGGGTATTCTGAAGGTGAAGATGGTCTCTCAATCAAACTATTAGGAGGTCCGTATTCCAAATAAACTCTTCCTCTATCCGTTTCAAATCCAACTTGATAATTCGTAGCAAACAACCTTTCCACATTCTGCACTTGCGCCTTGTATCTCAACCAACCTTCATATGGATTCTCTGGCACTGTTTCTTTCCAAAAAGATTGTAAATAGCGCATATTTTTTTCCTTATCCTTTTCTTTTAATAGGTTAATGATGTTTCTTACTTCACCTTGACGAGAAATAGGAATTAAACTCGCTACATAGTACCCAGTTGAGTCTTGAGGAACACTTTTCTGAAATCCTGGATCTAAAATCGCAGATTCAAATGATAAACTATTCACTTTTTCAGTGTTGTTTCTATCGAAATCAAAAGCAGTACGACCCAAAATTTGCTTTTCTCTATCCAGTAAATTCAGCTCCAAAGTATATGCTCCAGTTGGCAACATACTGATATCAATAACTTTTGCAATGGGTTGAATTGGAGAACCTTTGTATCTGAAATAACGCGTATATTCCTCCAAATCGAATTGCACATCTCTCCCAATCAGCTTTTGTTCGACTACATAAATAGAATCATCTAAAGCTGAACCCGTATTGTATGCCTCTACATAGTAAAGCAAATTTTGAATCTCTGTTGGATAATAATTCCCTACCATTGGAATGACGTCGTACCCCACTTTTGTAAAAATAGATTGTAATTGTGGATTAGCCATTATTGATTCAGCTGCAACAAAATAAGAGAATCCTAATTCATTAGACATTTCGTCAATTCTAATTGATTTTGTAACAGCAATCGGTTCATTTTCAGAATTCACATCTCGTATCTCTAAGTCGTATCTGTATAGCCCAGGCTTCAATAAATATTTTTGGATATCATAAAAATCTTCCACTAAACTATCTATTATCGAAGGACTTTTTAATAAATATTTATCCGCAACAACAACCGTATCTTCTTGTGAAAAAATCTGACTTATTTCAACTTCTGCAAATCTATCTTCTTCTCTATTAATATATTTCAGACTATAGCCTAGAAAATTCAGTTGAATTTCAATATAATTACCAGCATCAGGAGCGTAAAATTGTCCTTCACTTAAAAATGCCTTGAGTTTTTTCTCTTGTCCAAACGCAGTTAAGCCTATAAACAAAGCAATAAAGAGTATTAAAAATTTATTCGTCATAATTTCTTCTTGAAATAAAGTATAAAGCTATGCAAATTTAGGCTTTTCAGCAAAAAAAAATACTTTCTTGACTATAATGTCACAATCAACGAGGAACTGGGATACTATTTGTTCCTTATTAACTGAAAATCAACACAAAGAAAAAAAGTTTAAATTTTCTATAGTTTACACTTGGTAGGAAAATATATGTGAGTATCTTTGCCCCGGAGAAATGGCAGAGCGGTTTAATGCACTAGTCTTGAAAACTAGCGTACCGAAGGGTACCGGGGGTTCGAATCCCTCTTTCTCCGCAAAAGAAAACCCACAGCTTTTTAGCTGTGGGTTTTTTTATTTGTAAAAATAACTCAAGTCCTTTTTAGACTTGAAAGTTATTTTTACAAATAAAAAAACCAGCATCAACTGAAAGGCGATGCAAGGTTTTTATGCTTGCCAAGGATTCCCTGCTGTGGATCAATGAAATTAACCCCTCTTTCTCCGCAAAAGAAAACACACAGCTAAAAAACTAATATCGACTGAAAGGAGACGTTTGGTTTTTATTCTTGCTAAGTACTCCCTGCTGTGGATCAATGAAATTAACCCCTCTTTCTCCGCAAAAGAAAACACACAGCTAAAAAACTAATATCGACTGAAAGGAGACGTTTGGTTTTTATGCTTGCTAAGTACTCCCTGCTGTGGATCAATGAAATTAACCCCTCTTTCTCCGCAAAAGAAAACCCACAGCTAAAAAACTAATATCTACTGAAAGGAGACGTTTGGTTTTTATGCTTGCCAAGGATTCCCTGCTGTGGATCAATGAAATTAACCCCTCTTTCTCCGCAAAAGAAAACCCACAGCTAAAAAACTAATATCTACTGAAAGGAGACGTTTGGTTTTTATGCTTGCCAAGGATTCCCTGCTGTGGATCAATGAAATTAATCCCTCTTTCTCCGTAATTCAATTGAAGCCCCTTCTGCCAATTCAATTTAATTTTTAAAAAAAACTACCCTTCTGACTAAAAACCAATAATATATACGTTAAATTAGTAACAAAAAGATGAGAAAATATATTTTGGGAGGAATTTTAGCTATATTATTAATTGGAGGGGGAACAGGTCTATATATGTTCAACAAAAAAGTGCCTACTCTTGAGAACAAAACCCCTGATTTCGTTGTTGATGCTAATTATTTATTCAACGCTTTTGACATGAACGAAACAGAGGCAATGTCAAAATATGAAAATAAAGTCATTGAAGTTACTGGGAAAGTAATCAGCGTTAAAAACAATGAATCTGACTCTAATATTATACTCGAAGCAGATATGGCTATGGGTGGAGGAATAAATTGCTCTTTCAAATATAAGCAGGAGAAGGAAATTAAAGAAGGTTCAATTGTGACGATAAAAGGACAATGTCAAGGCTACTTAATGGATGTAATACTAAATAACTGTAAACTAACAGAATAAAAAATGAAATATGTAATAATTGTGTATATTGTAATCGCTATAGTTTTAACAGGCTGTTACAAAGATAATGAAGAAACCCTTTACGGGGAGGTAACCTGTGATACAACCAGTGTTAGTTTTAGTAATGACATACTTCCAATTATAGAAATGAATTGTACAGTGACTGGCTGCCATGTAGCTGGTGGAAGTGCACCTGGGATATATGAGAATTATAATCAAATAAAAGCAAAGGTAGATGACGGAAAATTTAAAGATCGTGTACTTGTGCAACAAGACATGCCACCAGGCACTCCATTAACAGAATGTCAAATCTTATACATTACAAAATGGCTCAATGACGGAGCTCCTAACAATTGAAAACTAAATGAAAAAAGTAACATTAATTATGGCCTTCATAGGTCTTGGGCTTAGCGTATTCGGACAAAAGTTCTTAACACGAACGGGAACAATTCAGTTCTTCTCTGAAACAGATATTGAAAATATTGAAGCAATTAATAATCAAGTATCAAGCGTCATTAACATAGACAATGGAGAAATGGCATTTACTCTATTATTGAAAGCATTTGCCTTCGAAAAAGCCTTGATGCAAGAACATTTCAATGAGAAATATGTAGAAAGTGAAAAATTTCCAAAATCTTCTTTCAAAGGGAGTATTGTGGATTTTTCCTCCTCTGATTTATCAAAAACACCAAAGGAGTATTCGGTTAAAGGTGATTTAACCATTCATGGTATCACCAAAAAAATTGAAGTAAAAATGACATTGATAGTGAATAGTGAAAATCAAATAATTGGAACATCCATTTTCACAATTAAATTAGAAGATTATGACATAAAGGTACCATCAGCAGTGCGAAGCCAAATTTCCGAAACTATTGAAATTAATGTAAAATTGGATTATGAAAAAATGGATTAAGACAGCCTGCTTCTTATTCTTGGGAGTAAATACTTCAATAGCTCAAGATGATTTGCTAGATATGCTCGAAGAATCTGCAGAACCAACAACAGATTATACAATTGCAACTTTTAAGTCAACACGTTTAGTAAGTGGTCATTCTGTAGAAACGAATGCGAAGGGTGTAATGCAATATTTAATTGGTCACCGTTTTGGGCGTTTGAACTCGGGATGGAGAGATTTATTTGGAATTGACAATGCTACAATTCGAATGGGTTTTGAATATGGCTTAACAGACAATATCAATATTGGAATAGGGCGTTCATCATTTCAAAAAACATATGATGGTATGGTTAAATGGAAGTTTTTACGCCAACAATCAGGCGCTACTAATTTTCCATTTACAGCTACTTTTGTTTCAAATATTTATGTTGACTCCCGCAAATGGTCTAACCCCGATCGTGAAAATTACTTCTCTTCAAGACTTAACTTTAATCACTCGCTTTTAATAGCAAGGAAGTTTGGAAATCTCTTTTCACTGCAACTTATGCCAACTATTGTTCATCGAAATCTTGTAGAAACAACGGAGGATAAGAACACAGTTTTTGCACTAGGTGCTGGAGCATCAGTTCGCTTAACAGGCTCACTTCGTTTAAATGCAGAATATCATTACATCCCACCAGGACAAATCATGAGTAGAATAGGCGGTGAAGAAGTACAAAATTCATTCTCCATAGGCGTAGATCTTGAAACAGGAGGACATGTTTTTCAGCTTCACCTCACAAATAGTCGAGGAATGACAGAACGCTACTTAGTTGGAGAAACAACAGGAAGATGGCTAAAGGGAGACATCCATTTTGGATTCAATGTAAGTCGTGTATTCACGGTTAAAAAACCGAAAGAATTTAAGTAATGAAAAAACGCAGGTATTTTTTAGTATTTATGGCTTTTTTATTAGGTAGTTTTCAATCTTGTCGTCACGAACCGATTGTACCTTTTGACGACACTTCTGGAAATGGTTCTGGAGCGTGCAGTCCCGACAGTGCTTATTTCAATAGAGACGTGATGCCAATTATTCAACTAAATTGTTCCGTTACAGGATGTCATGGAGGAGGAAGTGCAGCAAATGGAGTTGATTTAACTTCTTATCAAAGTATAATGAATTCTGCAGATGTTGACCCATTTAATCCAGCTAATTCGATACTATACGAGGTGATTACAGCAACTGATCCTAATAAAATCATGCCCGTTCCTCCAAGTGCTCCATTATCAAATACAGAGATTGCTATCATTGCTAAATGGATTAACCAAGGCGCACAAAATAATTTATGTTCAGAATGCGATGATACTCTGTTTACTTTTTCAGATGTCGTAAACCCAATTATTCAAGATAATTGTGTGGGTTGCCATAGTGGTTCAAATCCATCTGCAGGAATATTATTAACCACATATGACGAAATTCTTCCTTATGCTAACTCTGGCGCTTTATTTGGGTCTATTGATCACGAGGCAAGTTATGTAGAAATGCCTTATTTAGCACCTAAGTTGAGTAACTGCGATGTGAATCAAGTAAGACTATGGGTCGATAACGGTGCGCTAAATGACTGATTGAAGAATTAATCATTCAAAGAAAAAACATTATAAATCAATAAAACCAAAGTATTAATAATCGTTTTACACTTTTACTCTTGGGGTTTGAGTTCTGTGCTTTCAGTTCGGGTAAGTCATCGAATCTTTGGTGTAAAAGGAAAACCTGGTGGTGATATTTGTATTCATGAGAATATATTACGAATGGTTTTTCGAAAGTAAAGAAAGGAGCTTTTTTAACATCTTAAACATTAGACTATAGTTCATTTGTAAAACAATAACCCGCATAATTTTGTTAATATTAGACTATGAAAATTTTACTCACAGGTGCAACGGGTTATATCGGCAAAAGACTATTACCAATGTTGGTTGAACAAGGCCATGATGTTGTATGCTCTGTGCGCGACAAAGCCAGATTTAATCCACCAAAGTCTTTACGTGATAAAATCGAAGTAATTGAAGTTGATCTTTTGGACATTCCGAGTTTGAATAATATTCCAAATGATATTGACGGAGCTTATTATTTAGTTCACTCGATGTCTGCATCTAGTGACTATGCTGAGTTAGAAAAAAAATGCGCGGCAAATTTCCGTGAAGCGATGGACAAGACCAATGTTCAACATATTGTTTATTTAAGCGGCATCATCAATGAGGATGAATTATCAGAGCACTTGTCTTCAAGAAAAGCTGTAGAAATTGAGTTGGATAAAGGTAAATACAACAACACTACTTTAAGAGCGGGAATCATCATTGGATCTGGAAGTGCTTCATTTGAAATTATTCGAGATTTGGTGGAGAAATTACCTGTAATGATCGCTCCAAAATGGTTGAATACCCGATGTCAGCCGATTGGAATTTCAGATGTTTTAAAATTCTTAAATGAAACTTTATTTAAAGAAGAAACATACAGCAAGAACTTTGACATCGGAGGTCCCGACATTTTGACTTACAGGGAAATGTTATTAGAATTCGCCGAAGTTCGTGGACTAAAAAGAAAAATTCAAACCGTTCCAGTAATGACTCCAAGGTTATCGAGCTACTGGTTATATTTCGTTACCTCTACCTCCTACCGACTAGCTACGGCGCTGGTGAATAGCATGAAGGTTGAAGTAGTTTGTAGAAATAATGATCTTGACAAAATTTTAGGAATTAAACCGATTACGTATAATAAAGCTTTGAAAAAGGCATTTGCCAAAATTGAAAGTAACGAAATCGTTTCGAGTTGGAAGGATGCCTATGCAAGTAGTGGTTTAAAAAGTCATATATCTGATTTCATACAAGTACCCATATTTGGGTGCTTCAAGGATATTCGTGAAATGCCCTATGAGAATCGTGAGAAATGTATTGAAAAAGTTTGGAGTATTGGCGGAGCGAATGGTTGGTATTTTGGGAATTTTCTCTGGAAAATCCGCGGTTATATGGATAAACTATTGGGTGGTGTTGGTTTGAGACGTGGACGAACGAACATTGACACGATCAATGTAGGAGATGCTTTAGACTTTTGGCGTGTTTTATATGCTGACAAAGAAGAAGGAAGACTCTTGCTTGGTGCAGAAATGAAACTCCCAGGGGAAGCGTGGCTGGAATTTAAAATCGTAAATAATCAATTAAAACAAACAGCTACTTTTCGTCCACTAGGATTGCAAGGCAGATTATATTGGCTCGCTGTACTTCCATTTCACGGATTAATTTTTAAAGGAATGCTGAGAAGCTTGACCAATGGGGAATTAAAATAATTGGTTCTGCTCCGATTTTAATGGAAGACTTTAGAATGATAAGCTGAATTACTTGTTTAATAAAAATCTTTGAAAAAGAGATTTATCGGCATTTTATTTCTTTGGTAAGAGTTAAAATGCCGCGGAATTACAACATGAAAAAACCTATTTTTCTTTACACAAAACAGTAGAGAAGAATTAGATTTGATGCGGCATTTTCAAAAGTTTACGATTCTGAGGGTGAATAATTTCATGATAATTTGTTATACTCTTGGAGCTAATTTATGAATTCCATTTTTATTTGTTTTTAAACCAATTGAATATTTATCTATTGTTGCCGGTCTGAAATTTACTTACTTATTAAGTGAGAGAAATGAATTTGATTCTGTAATAAATTTAGATCAAGAAGAGCAATTTGAAAACAAGGATATAGGTATTAATATATCGGGTTTCGTTGCTGGTGCTAACGTTAAATTTGATCACTTTGGAATAATGCAGGTGTAGTTTGACTTCCAAAACAACAGAGTTAATGGAACATCAGATACAACAAGACACAAAAACACATGGAGAAATTAACGGTAGGATATGGCTTCCATTAAAATCTCAAAACAGTATTAAATATCAGATTCTATTATTTAACCGAATTGATTTATAGATATTTTCCGTTTTTTTATTTGATAAAAGCCACTTATATTTGTAATCATATGAAGCAAGAAAAGTTATTTGATAATGAATTTATGTCGAAGTCTATCGATGTTAGTAATAATTTACTCCCAAATGATGGAGTAGTCATCTATTATGGTCAAATTCTTAGTAATGAAAAAGCGAATCAATTATTGTCTATTCTTCTAGAAAAAATTGAATGGAGACAAGATGAAATACTTATGTTTGGAAAAAAGATTATCACCAAAAGAAAAGTAGCGTGGTACGGAGATGAAGGATTAAAATACACTTATTCTAAAACCACTAAAACAGCTATTCCTTGGTCGCAAGAGTTACTTGAATTAAAATCAATTGTAGAAGAGACAACTGGAGAAAATTACAATTCTTGTCTGCTTAATCTTTACCACAATGGTAGCGAAGGGATGGGTTTTCATAGTGACGATGAAAAAGAACTCAAAAAAGATGGAGCAATAGCATCTGTTAGCATAGGTGCTGAAAGAAAGTTCGTTTTTAAACATAAGACTACCAAAGATAAGGTTAGTCTTTATTTAGAGGCAGGAAGTCTACTCCTAATGGAAGGAACGACCCAAACGTATTGGCAGCATCAATTGACAGTAAGTAAGAAAATTGTTAGTCCAAGAATTAACTTGACTTTTAGGATGATTGAAAAATAGACAAAGAGGAGAAAAGAAAATAAAAAAGGTTCTAGAGTGCGAGAGCTTTTTGAGTGGGAGTTTGAGAGATGAGAGCGAAAAAAAACAGAGTTGAATTTTCGCTTTTCTTTTAGGCAATTTGAAATTAGATTAAATATTTAGAGTGAGAGATAAGAGCAAAAAAAACAGAGTGGAATTTTCGCTTTCGCTCTCATTCTCACTCTGTTTTTTGTACCCGGGGCGGGAATCGAACCCGCACTCCCGAAAGAACTGGATTTTGAATCCAGCGCGTCTACCAATTCCGCCACCCGGGCATATATTAGGATTGCAAATTTAGTCAAATAATTTTCATTGACAACTAAACTTATCTGTTATTTATGGTTCTATCTGATTTTCTGTGAGTAAATTTAAATTTATGTTTTTAATTGAAGCAGATCGATTATTATTTTTTTTCTTCCTTTTTTCTAGTGGTCAAGTTCAATACCTTACATTCCAAAGAAAACTTCTCTTTTAAACAGACCCCCCTCAACACTACAAAGTATTGTTATACAGGTTTTTTTTATGTATAAAGGGCCAGCTGGTGGACGACATATTAATAGAGATGGTCGCTAGTCCATCCGTTGAAACGATAAAAATCAACATTTTTTTAAATTCCAATTAAAAGAGCACTACAACTATTAATATTCAGAAAGATTAAAGTTTATTACCCAAAGCGTTCCATATAAAGCCTTTTTTAATTAAGTTTTTTATGCAAAAAAAAAGTGTTTCTCCGAAGAGAAACACTTTTCCTTAAAAATTAAAGATATTCTTATTGCTTCACAATCTTGAAAGTTTTCTGTCCCTCATTATTGTAAATTCTTAGTGTATAAATCCCTTTTTCAAGGTAATCAATAACTAAAGTTGTTTCTGTTGCATTATTTAACGCTTTGTTTTCAACCAATACAACTCTTCCGTTCATATCTAACATCTCTACTTTTAAAGATGAAGTATTTGAAGGATTCATAATATTTAATTGACTTGTTGCTGGATTAGGATATACTGAAATATCAGTAAACATTTCCTCTCCAATTGACAAGTAGTCACAGTCTGGTCTAACAGCAACCTCAACTATTGCAGTATCCGCTGGACAAACACCGTTATTTGCGATGTAATTATAGTTATAATTTCCAGGAATAGGCTCTGCTTTCGGCTGAGATGTAGTCAAAAGTACACTACTAAAATTGTACCAATCACCTCCCATATCAACATTACCACCTAATGCAGAGTACAAGTCAATTGGTTCATTTTTACAAACACTAATTGTACCATCGGTTCCTGCACTTGAAGGATTGAATACGTTGATTGTTGCGAATGTTGTATCATAACAAACAAATCTTTCTGTATAATACACGTCATAAGAACCTGCAGGTAAGAATTGAACGTTAAATACAGTATCTGTACTCTCCA
>Ga0307966_1001467_pt1 | contig 18619 bp, 14 predicted proteins | sample OrgLakmetagen646_FD_203141 | JGI IMG/M metagenome (GOLD analysis project Ga0307966, IMG submission 203141) | Saline water microbial communities from Organic Lake, Antarctica - #646 | ecosystem: Environmental > Aquatic > Non-marine Saline and Alkaline > Saline | place: Antarctica: Organic Lake... | reverse complement strand
CCATCAACGCCAGTTTCATCAAGCATTTTCTTGGCTTGCTGCGGAGAATCCACATCACCATTTCCAATAATTGGAATTTCAAGGCCGGGTGTATTTTTGAGCTGTTTCAGATACTCCCACCGGGCATCGCCTTTATATTTTTGGCAGCGGGTTCTGGCGTGAACCGTAAGAGCTTTCACGCCAATTCTCTGCAACATGAGCCCAACTTCGCCAATTCGAATCGTTGAATCATCCCAGCCCAGGCGTGTTTTTACCGTCACCGGCAGATCTCCAGCCGCGTCAACAACTGTTCCTGCCATTCGCTCCATCATGCCTAAATCCTTCAGGCATCCGGCACCGGCTCCTTTTTTTACAATTTTATAGACGGGACAACCGAAATTGATATCAATGAGGTCGGGATTGTTCGCTTTGGCAACTTTGGTGGCACCTTCCATTGCCTCTTCGCGTCCGCCAAATATTTGAATTCCAAACGGACGCTCCATCTCCTCAAACGACATTTTATGTTGCGCGATGTCTGAATCCCGTATAATTGCTTCAGAGCTAATAAACTCGGTATATACAATATCCGCCCCCTTGTTTCTGCAGATCTGACGAAATGGTGAGTCGGTCACATCTTCCATTGGGGCAAGGAAGAGTGGTGATGACGGAAGTGAAATATTATGGAGCTTCATAGTACGTTCCAAAACAAGTTACTAATAGATGATTTAACTGACGCTTTTTAAGTTGTGAAAAATATGATTTTTTTCTGTCGATAGCATCATTTTTCCAATCTTTGAATGCTCAACCGCATTGGAAGCGATTCGATCTAAGGATTGGATAGCCATTTGGTCATTGATCATGTATATTCAACCATTAAATAATTTATAACTATAGAGCGGAGTTTAAACATGGCACTTGATATTTCCGGAATTGAAGAACTTTTAGGTAAAGACGCAGACTATTTGTTAAGTCACGAATGTAAAACAATCCCAAAATCTGATCTGCACCTGCCGGCAGATTCATATGTTGACAGTGTTTGGTATCATTCCGACCGGAACAACAGGGTCCTTGGAAATTTAGAAAAACTATTCAATCATGGCCGTCTGGCTGGTACGGGATTTCTCTCTATCCTGCCTGTTGACCAGGGAATAGAGCACAGTGCCGGCGCATCATTTGCAAAAAACCCTAAGTATTTTGATCCTGAAAATATAGTTGAGCTTGCGATTGAAGGAGGCTGCAATGCCGTCGCTTCAACGTTTGGTGTGCTCGGATCGGTTGCACGAAAATATGCTCACAAAATTCCATTTCTTGTAAAAATCAACCATAACGAACTGCTCACATATCCAAATTCGTACGATCAGATAATGTTCGGCTCAGTTGAAAAAGCCTATGACATGGGCGCTACAGCTGTTGGAGCGACAATCTATTTCGGTTCTGAGGAATCAAGCCGCCAGATTGTAGATGTTGCGCGTGCGTTCGAACGTGCACACGATCTGGGAATGGCAACAGTGCTATGGTGCTACACCAGAAACTCGGCATTTGAAGTAGATGGTGTCGATTATCATTCATCTGCTGATCTCACAGGCCAGGCGAATCACCTTGGGGCGACCATTGGAGCGGATATCGTAAAACAGAAGCTGCCGACCAACAATGGCGGGTTCAAAGCGCTTAACACCGGCGACTCATCATACGGAAAACTGGATGAGCGTATTTATTCTGAGCTGACAACCGACAATCCGATTGACCTGACTCGCTACCAGGTAGCCAATGGTTACATGGGTCGTGCAGGACTGATTAACTCAGGTGGAGCATCCGGTAAAGATGACTTTGCAGCTGCCGTTAAAACTGCAGTGATCAACAAAAGAGCCGGCGGAATGGGTCTGATCAGCGGCCGTAAGGCATTTCAGAGACCTATGGATGAAGGCGTTAAACTGCTGAACTTCATTCAGGATGTTTACCTCAACGATGAGGTAACTGTAGCCTGATCTATATTAACCTATGATCTTCAGAGATCTCCGTGCCTGAGTGTCGGAGATCTCTTTATTTTTATAGCTATATTCAGAGGAAATTGGACCTGAGAAATAACCAATCTAATCTTTGGCAGACACGGAAAAACATAAAGGCGTTTCCTCGAAGAGCCTAATATCATTTAAATATATTGCTATTTCCGTCACGCTCAGTGCCGTGAGTATGGGGCTTGTAATATATCTTACCTACACGCCGGGGGTATTGAATCATTTGGCGCCTAAACGGCTTCCCGGCCTATTTATCGCAATCGCGGTTACACTGCTAAGAGTCTATTTTTCGGCTGCGAAACTTCGGTACCTGGCTGATAAAGAAATTAGCTGGGCAAAGTGTTTCCGAATTATGCTCACCTGGGATTTTGCATCTGCAGTAACTCCCTCAACGATTGGCGGTGCACCGATTGCTACATACGCTATGACTCGCGAGGGTATCAAGCTGGGGAAATCCTCGGCAATTGTTCTCTATGGCGTCTTACTGGATCAGTTCTGGTACGCACTTGCTGTCCCGATTTTGCTTCTGGCAGGATTTTATTACCAGGTCATTCCACCCGAAATAGGTTTTGTCGGAAATCTGACCATGGTGCTGATTTACACAGGTTTATTACTGTATGCAGGATTTTTAACCTACGGTCTGATGATCAATCCTGCATCTATAAAAAAGATAATTGTCTGGATATTCAAATGGCCGTTTCTGAACAGGCTTTCGGAGAAAATGAATTCTGAGGCGAAAAACCTGGAGCAATATTCATACGAAATCAGGCAAAAACCGATCGGATTTTTCATGAAAGCTTTGTTTTTCACAACCATGAGCTGGATGTGCAAAGTAGCTCTGCCGGTGATTGTGGTACTTAGCCTTCTGCCGGGCCCGGAGGTACTTCTGGTGCTTCGCAGTTTGGCTATGAATCTTGCGTTTCTCGTGATCCCAACTCCCGGTGGATCAGGAGGCGTTGAAGGTCTCTTTGCGCTTTTTCTCGGCCCGCTAATTTCCAGAACATCGTTTATCGGTCTTGCTGTTTTTACCTGGAGAATCATTACTTACTATATCAGCATTGGATTGGGTATTATCGCAGCCTCATGGTATGTTAATCATTCGGTAGTTAGCGCAAATACAGTTGAAAAAGAGCAAACAGAAGTAAACTAATCTTAATAGTGGCGAAACAAAAAGTCAGATACGAGTGCGGAAATTGTGGTCATGACTCCCCAAAGTGGCTCGGGGTCTGTCCGTCTTGTAATGAGTGGCACACATTTGAAGAGATAAAAGAGTCTAAAAAGCCTAAGAAAAAGCACAAGGTTGAAATAGGAGAGGATGACGAGTCAGAGAAAGCTGTTCTTCTATCTGACGTGGAAAGCAATGAGCACGATCGCCGGTCAACGGGAATTGCCGAACTGGATCGTGTGCTTGGCGGAGGTATCGTAAAAGGTGCATTTCTTCTCCTGGGCGGCGATCCGGGGATTGGGAAAAGTACGCTCATGCTTGAGCTCGCAAAATCCAAACCGGACTGGAAAATACTCTACGTGGCCGGTGAAGAGTCTCCATCGCAGATTAAGCAGCGGGCTGCACGAATGAATGTCACCGGAGATCAGCTCTATGTCTTTTTAAATTCAAATATCGATTCCATCATCAGCCAGGCAAGGCGAATTCAGCCTGACCTGCTGGTCATTGACTCTATTCAAACAGCCTACAGCTCAAACCTGACATCTCTGCCCGGATCAGTTCAGCAGGTTAGGGAGTGCTCGGCCATGCTTCAGCAGCTTTCAAAAAAAGAAGGGATAACAACGCTCATGATCGGCCATGTGACTAAGGAAGGCGACATAGCTGGTCCCCGGATACTCGAACACATGGTGGACACTGTACTTCATTTTGAGGGAAATCAAAGTCAGTTTCACCGGCTGCTTCGAAGTGTAAAAAACAGGTTCGGCCCGGCACAGGAAGTGGGCGTTTTTGAGATGAAGCAGGACGGCCTTTACGAAGTTTCCAATCCGTCTGAGCTGTTTCTTTCAGATCTTGATACGTCAATCAGCGGAAACTGTGTGACCTGCGTGATGGAGGGCTCTCGTCCCATCTTGGTTGAAGTTCAGGCATTAGTGACAGCCAGCACATATAGTTCTCCGCAGCGAACGGCTAATGGATTTGATCAGCGGCGGCTGGCGCTTTTAATTGCTGTACTTGAAAAACGAGCCGGCGTCTCTTTTGCAGGGCAGGATGTGTACCTAAATGTAGCGGGTGGACTAAAAATATCAGATCCCGCGGCCGATTTAGCCGTGATAGCCGCACTTTCTTCAAGTATAAAAGATCGTCCTATACGTAAAAAGGCGATCTTTATTGGAGAAGTGGGATTGGGTGGTGAGATAAGAGGAATTCGATTCAGGGAACAAAGAATACGGGAAGCGGAGAAAATGGGTCTGAATTCAGTTGTTGCGCCTCCCGCAGAAATGTCGATCAAAACAGATATTGAGATAATAGAAAGAACCTATATATCCCAGATCGACAAGTAAAAAAAACGGCTTAGTAATTCTCTCTTTGGCGTCGTCGTTCTTCACGGACACTCTTCTTGAGAGCTTCTCTGCGTTCCTCGGAAGGCTTAGTGTACTGCTGACGATCTTTATATTCATTTAAAAGCCGTGAACGGGTTACCATCTTTTTAAAACGGTTGATTGCGCGATCAATGCTTTCGTTATCTTTTACGTTTACTCCAATCATATTGTTTATGTAGTTTGAATTAGTTGACAGAATAGAAATATAGTGATTATTCTAACCTAAAAACAGCATACCTGTTCAAAAAATTTCATCTGTTGTATTGCACCCGAACTCTTCACATTGAATATCCGGCCCAATGTCTTTTATTAATAAATATATCTATACCATTAAGTCACTTTTTACAGAACCCCGCCAGGTTATCGACACGTTTCTACATGGCAAAAGTGACGCCTATTTACACCCCTTTAAATTATGTCTGACCGGTGTATTATTGGTAATTCTGATCAACACTGTATTGCTCGATTTTAGTTTTGAGCCCGTCGCGGGAAACGTTCCGGCTGAATTAAAGTCGCTCCGGCAAATGACCGAATGGACTCAGATAGTCTCGGTGAGAGCCGCCACACAATTTTTGCCACTCTCACTGTTTTTATTGTTTGTTGTGAGTCTTGCCATCGGCGCGATGTTCTTTCTACGCAGATTGACAAATGGTTTTTTTGATCATATCATCATCAATACCTACTCTGTCGGTGTTGCTTTAATTTTTTTGCCGCTTCTGATTCCCGTGTGGGGCCTTTCCGGCCTGCCGCTCACGGATCCATTCATTAATTCTACAGTTCCCGCAATGGTTGTTGCCGGCGTTATTATTTGGATTTATAATCTTTATTTCAGACCAACTGGTTTCATGGAGTGGATCAGGGTTCTCTCTGCATATATCACAGGGTTTGTGATTTACGTTCTGCTTTCAGGGTTGGTCAATTCTGTTATCGCGTACAGTGTTTTTGTGATTGAAAGAATCAGTCAAATTTCGGGTTGATGAAATAAAACTATCAGCGCCCAACGGTAGAGTTCATGTTCAATCTGTCTTGCATTTAAACCTTATTCAGGTGATACCGAAGCGGCAGTGAGTAGTCAAGGGCGCCAATACCAAACAGCGCGTAATCGTAGCGCGCGGGATCATCCGGATTCAGTAATGAAAGTGTTTCGGTGAGTTCGTTTACGGTTTTCCAGTCGTTAGATCGGCGGGTTATCAGACCATATTTACGCCCCTGACGAGCTACATGCACATCGAGTGGTATTTGCAGTTCTGATGGAGGCATGAAACTCCAGATCCCGGGATCGACCGGACTGTTTTTTCGTATGGTCCATCTCAGAAACATATAGAGCCGCTTGCAGGGGCTTCCGTTTTCAGGATTGGAAACATGTTTCCGTGTTCGGGGAGCAAGGTCAGACGAAAGGCGAAAAAAACGCTCGTTGAAAACTCCCAAAAAAGGCCGGTTATCACTTTTTCCGGCTAAATAGCACTCCTTCCAGAACGCTTCAAAATCAGGATATCTGCGGTAGACTTCCTGAAGGGTGAGAATCAGCCCATGCATGTCAATCGGTTTAAATGTACGGTGTTTGAACCCTCTGAAAACCGAGTACTCAGCCTGGCGGTAGCTCATCACAAAATCAAACGGAGTGTATTGCATGCGCTCCAAAAGGTCATTCACTTTTGAAACAACGATATCACGCCGTCCCCACGCCATAGTTGCGGCCAGGAACCCGGCGATCTCCTGATCGCGTTTGTTATCGAAGGCATGCATGAATTGAACCGGATCTTTTGGGATATAATCCGATTGTTCAACCTTGTCGTTGATTTGGTCAAGCAGCGGTTTAAGTTCAAAAAGAGCAGAATTTGAGCGTCTGCGAAGGGTGGGCTTTTCAGGCATCACATCAACCCGTTATTGTCCTTTTTATTTAGCGTTAGCAATTTTTCAATCAGCACCTTATTCGCTTTTGGAAACGGATACTCATCAATCTCTTCGAGTGTGACCCACTTAAGTTCAGTGCTGGATTTTGGCCGGGGAGTTCCGCTCTCAATCGTGCACCAGTAGGCGTTAAGCGTGATTTTGAAGTGGGAATATGCGTGTTTCAGATCCATAAACTTATCACCGACAGCCACCGTAACGCCAAGCTCCTCATTCAGTTCCCGTTCAACCGTTTTATTAATATTTTCTCCTTTCTCTTTTTTTCCGCCCGGAAATTCCCACAGTCCTCCAAGCATCGCATCATCTGGCCTGAGAGCGATGAGCAGTTTGCCGTTATTGTCCTTAATTAAACCTACGCCAATGTGGTGATGGGGAATTTTCTTTCGCGGTGATTTATACGGTATAATTTCCGTTTCCGCTGTCTTGTAAGCAACGCAGTCAATTGAAAGCGGACAGCTGTCGCATACCGGATTTTTTGGTGTGCAAATAGTTGCGCCAAGCTCCATAACCGCCTGGTTGAAATCCCCGGGTCTGTCTCTGGGGATCAAAGAGTCGGCAATTATTTGTATGTTACTCTTTACTTTTGATCGCCTCACATCATCTTTGATTCCGTAGTAACGGCTCAAAACCCGAATGACGTTCCCGTCGACAACGGCCTGCTGCTTTTGAAAGGCGATGCTGCTGACGGCTGCAGCGGTATAAGGGCCAATTCCCTTTAGCTGCAAAAGCTCATCGTAAGAATCCGGAAACACTGAGGAGAAGTCAGCGACAACCTCTTGGGCAGCCTTGTGCATATTTCGGGCCCTTGAGTAATAACCAAGGCCTTCCCACATTTTCAGGACGGTTTGCTGAGATGCATCTGCAAGTTGTTCAACGTCGGGAAATCTATCCAGAAAACGTTCATAATATGGAATGACGGTATTTACCTGCGTTTGTTGAAGCATGATTTCCGAAATCCAGATTTTATATGGATCAGACGTCTGCCTCCAGGGCATGGTACGTTTATTCTTGTCAAACCAATCGAGCAGGCCGGGGATAGGAAAATCTGTCACTGTGAATCAATACTGTATTCAATGTCTTCTGTATCGGTGTCAGGTACATCAATAACCTGCATGCTGTAATCCTGAGAAGCCGCTGCGCCGAACTGATCGGTTGCAATGACTCTGAATTGGTGATCACCCACCTGGCGAACTGTAGGCTCCCAGGTAAATACGCCCGATTGTTCATTCAGAGTAGCTCCGGTAGGGAGATCTACGCCAAGATAACGAATCAGTTCCGGGTGAGTTCCGTCCGGATCAAATGCAGATATTTTTAGTTCAAATCGTTCATTTGCGGGTAGAGACTGTTCTCTGGATGGTGTAAATCTCGGTGGTGAGTTGAAGGGTTTAACATCAACGGTAAAGGATGTTTGTGTGCTTTTACCACCGGGTGTTGATGCAGATACAGTTACCTGATGTCGTCCCGTACTTGATGCGCCCGGTTGCCAGAAAAGTGAGTTACCTCTAACCTTAATACCATTCAGTGAACTGTCAACGCTCAGTGTAATATCGGAGACATTGCCTGAATAGCCCTGAATTTCTATCGGCACCAACATCGGTTTAGGGAATGGAAGAGTGATAAGTTCAATCGGTTCAATCGCAAAGCTCTGGTTGCCTGTCTCAGATTGCTGGTCAAAGGATGCAAGATCAGGAGATCGTAAAACCGGGAAAATTGAGTTGAACTCTGTGATATAAAGTCGGTTTTTATTTATAGTAAAGAAATTTCCGGCCCGTTCATTTTGCTTCCAGTGGGTAAGGTCCCCGCCAAGAATACCTATCCAAAGCTGTCCGTTAGAACTTCGTACGACGGCTTCATCATTCCAGAATGAGATATCTTGAATTGGATACCCCAACTCATTTTGACGTTTGGTCTGGCCGGTTGAATTAATCAAAAATACATCTCCGTTATTTCGGGTGCCAATTAATTCACTGTCGGCAAAGAAAATTTTATCAACAGATGTGTCAAGCTCAACACTCTCCTCATTCACGAGCTGATCCTCTGTAGAGTCAAAGCGATAAATATCGATCTGATTATTATCACTCAAAACATAAAGAAAACGGTTGGCATCGGTGGCGAGGTCATTTACAGATCGGCTATCAAACCGCTCAGGATCAACCGGCGTGGGCTCTCTGTCGACACTTTCCGGCGTTTGCAGACTTACAGAGCCCAATTTACCGTTGCTCATTACGATGTAAAGATTGTTTCCGATTCGTCGCGTAGAAACGGGCACGTCCGGTAGAACGGTTGACGAGTAGACGCCAAGAACAGACGTTGGTTCGATTACTGTCAATCGCCGTGAATCACCATATAGATAGGCAAAACGAATATCGGCATGAAGCCGGTTACCCCTGCGCTGCATGCCGGTTGATGTGTAGAGCCACTGCAGAGAATCGGGATAGGCCCGGTAAACCACGAGTCCATCTGATTCTGAAAGCACATAAAGATGGGCTTCAGAGCTTTCTAATTCCAAAATATCGGGGACTTCCATTTCACGCGTGATATCATGGTTGTACTGAGCAGAAACCTTCGTGCTGCAAGTCAGGAATATGAACAGTAGAGTTGCCTTTAAAAGTATGTTCATCAAATCAGAGCCATTTATGTTTTTTGTACCAGTGTAGTGTTCGTGAAATTCCTTCTTCAAGTGAGATTTCAGAATGGTAACCCAGTTCCTTTTCAGCCTTCTGTGTACTACAGGTCCACTCCAGGACCATTTCACGGGCTTTCTCACGATTAATAACGGGATATGAACCAAATAATGTTGCAGTTGTTTCAATAAACCCGGCAACTTTTTTTACGGCTGCCGGCGGAATTTTCAAGGATAAGCTTTTCTTGCCAAACACGGTATCTGCGATCTGTTTGATCTCTTGCCAGCAGGTAATTTGTCCTGAGATAAAATAGGTGTGTACTCCTTCTTTTGGGTTAGCTGATGCCTTTGAAATACCTTTTATAACATCATCAACATAAACCATAGACAGTTTAGGTGTGAGACCATCACCAACAATCGGGGTCACACCAAATTTCATCAGCTTAAAAAGCGTATAAATTTGATCTTCACGCGGGCCGTAAACCGCGGGGGGCCGAAGTATCTTAACAGACATACTGTCACTTGCCGTTTCCTGAATCATTTTCTCCATCAGCTGCTTCGAACGCCCGTACATGCTCACCGGGTTTAATGGATCTTCTTCAGTTTTGGGAGTACCGTTACTGGGGCCGGCTGCTGCAAGGGAGGATAGAATCACAATGTTTGAAACGCCGGCTTGGTCTGCTACGCGGAGCAGATTTTCAGTGGCATCTACATTTGCCTGGTTAAACTCTTTTTGCGTGGGTGCTGAGACAACGCCGGCAAGGTGGTAAACCGTATCGACACCTGTGACAGCTTCCCTGAGAGTAGGTATCGAACTTAAATCTCCGTCAATTCGAGTGTATGGTTTGCCTTCAAGCCATTTCTCACGACTGCGAACAAGGCACCGTACGTCTGTATACTCAGCAGACTCTAAAAGATGATCAGCAAGATGACTGCCAATAAACCCGGTTCCCCCGGTAACAAATGCTTTCATTTAATTGTATATTATCTGGCTGATTTAAAACAGATTATCTGCTAAAGATACGAAGTTGAACATTGCTTATAAAACTACATGAATCATTTGAAGGTTGCCCTTTTTACCGGCAATTACAATCATATTCGAGACGGAGTTTCACTTACACTAAATCGGTGGGTTTCCTTTTTGCTGGAACACAATGTGGACGTGCTTGTTTTTGGTCCAACCATCGAGAAGCCGGAGCTCGATCATGTTGGCGAGCTTTCTGTGGTGCCCTCTGTTAAAATGCCCGGGCGTCCGGAGTACCTTATTACTACAGGACTGCCGGATGTAAACAAGGCTAAGTTAGAGAGCTTCAATCCCGATATTGTTCATATTGCCAGCCCTGATATTCTGGGTTATAAAGCTTTGAGATGGGCTGATAATGCCGGTGTGCCCATTGTATCATCCTATCATACTCACTTTACGAGCTATCTGAAGTACTATAATCTGGGTTTTTTTGAAACGCTTGGGTGGAAGTATCTTCGCTGGTTTTATAGCCATTGTGAGCACATATATGTCCCTACTAAATCAATGGCTGCTGAACTGAAAGAAAAGAATATCGGACGATCTCCTGAGTCTTTAAAGATCTGGGCAAGAGGAGTGGATGCAAAACAGTTCAATCCTGCCTGGCGGGATCTTGGCTGGCGAAATAAAAAAGGGTTTAAAAATAACGATATTGTGTTTTCGTTTGTATCGCGGCTTGTTTGGGAAAAGAATCTAAAAATTTTTGCAAATGTAATCGAAAACCTTCACGAAAAATATCCCAATGTCCGGTCGATGATAGTAGGCGACGGGCCCGCCCGTGAAGAACTGCAGGAATTAATGCCGACTACACATTTTACAGGTTTTTTGACTGGGGATGATCTGGCGCGGGCATATGCCAGCAGTGATGTGTTTTTCTTTCCATCAGATACAGAAACATTCGGCAATGTAACACTTGAAGCGATGGCATCGGGCCTTCCATGCCTCGTAGCGGATGCACAGGGGAGCAAATCACTTGTCGGTCACAATGAAAACGGATTCCTTGTTTCGGTTGATAATGAGAGCCGGTTTTTTACTTGTGCAGAAAAGTTGTTGACAAATGATTCGTTGAGAAGCCGGTTGGGGGAAAACTCTTTAGAAAAAGCAAATAATTACACCTGGGAAAAGATAAATTCCGATTTGCTGGACGACTATATGGACGTGCTTGAGCGTAATTCAGAGAAAAACTGAATTTAATGTAACAGTTTCAGCTTGTGAACGTTTAGGATAGTTAAGAGTATTGGGATATTAATATTGTCTCAATAGACTTTACCATCGAGATTCCGAACTTACAGTCCTTACGACCTGAATGAATTGGCGGATCAAATAGTTAATAAGTCGTGCAATGCTTCATCAGCTAAAAACTGGTTTTGTTATTGACTAAGAAATTAGATTTTTTAATGAAAAGGAATTACGTGAGTTACCCGTGTTATGGTTTTGTTAATTTGATGGAACCGTAATACTAGGTATATTTGTTGTTTCCAAAAGTTTAAACTAAAGTTTTGTAATGGGCCAAACTGAAGCCGATACACAACAGCACCAAAAGATATTTAATAAAGCCTACGATTTCACAAAGGCTGATGAAATTAAAAAAATGGGGCTTTATCCCTATTTTAAACCCCTGCAGGCTACTGACGGCTCTACTGTTCAAATAGACGGTCGTGAAGTAATTATGGCCGGGTCTAATAATTATTTGGGACTAACAAATGATCCTCGCACCATCAAAGCTGCGCAGGATGTACTTGCAGTTTATGGAACAGGATGTACGGGGTCTAGATATTTAAATGGTACACTCGATCTTCATCTTGAACTAGAAGATAAACTTGCCAAATTCATGGGCAAGGATTCGTGTGTTTTGTTTAGTACCGGATATCAAACCAATGAAGGCTCCATACAGACCATTGCAGATAGGAACGATATCATATTCTCTGATCGGGATAATCACGCCTGCATTGTAGTTGGTACTCAGGTATCGAACGCAAAGACTGTAAGGTTCCGCCACAACGATATGGACCATCTGCGTACTATGATGGCGAAAGCTGATCCTGATGCTGGTAAGATAATTGTTACTGATGGAGTATTTTCTATGTCGGGTGTAATTGCAAATATTCCCGAGCTTGTGGATATTGCCAGGGAATACAGTGCCGGCTTATATGTTGATGATGCCCACGCTATTGGAGTGATTGGCGATGGTGGCCGTGGGTCAGCTTCGGTCTTTGGTTTGCTGGATGAAGTAGATCTGATTAGCGGTACTTTTTCAAAGTCTTTTGCCTCACTTGGAGGTTTTCTGGTGGGTGATCGCGAAGTGATCGAATACATCCGTCATCACTCTCCCGCACACATATTTAGTGCAAGTATGCCTCCCGCGAATGTGGCAACTGTATTGAAATCGCTTGAAATATTGCAGGAAGAGCCGTGGAGGCTTGAACGTTTAGAGAAAATCTCAAACTACATGCGTAACGAACTCAGAAATCTTGGGTTTAATGTATGGTCAAGTCAAACGCCTATTATTCCTGTTGTCATCGGCGATATGTTTGATTGTTTTGAATTTTGGAAAGAACTATTTGAAGAGGGGGTGTACTCAAATGCTGTGGTACCGCCTGCAGTGCCTCAAAATCAATCGTTGCTCCGTACCAGTTATATGGCAACTCATACTGACGAACAACTCGACAAAATATTAAGCGCGTTCAAAAAAGTAGGTCTCAGACGAGGAGTTATCGATAGTAATGGCCTCTCAATGACCAGCGAATCCTAACGATGGTGGAAAAAAAAACCAATACAGACGCCATATCTGTAGTAGATTCAAAAGAAGAGAAAAAAGAGTTTTTAGAGTTTCCATATCAGCACTATGAAGATGATCAGTACTGGGTGCCGCCACTCCGTTTCGAACAGAAAAAACTGATTGATACTGCGAAAAATCCTTTCTACGCTAATGCTGAAATAGAACTATTCCTGGTTTACAATAACGACGTATTGGTGGGACGGGTTGCGGCTATTATAGACCATCGTTATAACGAGTATCATAATACTAAAACCGGTTTTTTTGGTTTTTTTGAATGCGTCAACAGGGAACGTACTGCTGAATTGATGTTTCAAATGACCGAAGAGTGGCTTCGGTCAAGAGGAATGGAAGAGATGATGGGGCCCGCAAACCCCGGTATGATGGACGAAATTGGAATTCTTGTAGATGGCTTTCAAAAATATCCGTCCATTTTAATGCCTTATCATAAGGATTACTACGATTCGCTTTTGAAATCGGTAGGCCTGGAAAAGGCGATGGATCTTTTCACATACGAAGTGAACCAGGATAATGTAGACCGTGACAGAATGAACCGCGCGGTGGATATTGTGAAAAGACGAATTCCGGATATCAGCATTCGAAAAATTCGCCTCAATAAAATTAAAGAAGAGATCAAAATTATCCAGGAAATATTCAATGAGGCCTGGAGCGAGAACTGGGGTTATATTCCTCTGTCTGATGCTGAATTTATGTATCTGGCTAAAGACTTAAAGTCTGTAGTAGACGATAATTATGCCCACATTGCGGAAGTAGATGGTCGCCCGGTGGCTTTTTCCGTAGCTTTGCCCGATTACAATCAAATCCTGAAGGATATGGATGGTAATCTCTTTCCTTTTGGCTTTATTAAACTATTATGGAATCGCAGAAAAATTACCCGTATCAGAACTGCCTTAATGGGTGTGATCCCCGAATATCAAGGGAAAGGTATTGATGCACTGTTACACAGAGAATCGATTGAAAACGGGCTGAAATTCAATAAGTATGCGTCAGAAATTGGCTGGATTCTCGAAAGCAATGAACAGATGAACCGGGTGGCCGAAAAAATTGGTGGCAAACACGATAAAACCTACCGAATGTACCGCAAATCACTCTGATTAGCTCGGGCTCATTTTTCTGATTGAGCCTCAAATATCGTATATTCAGGCCTAAGAAAAACCTGAATTAAGTATTTGAGATAATGAGCGACTTTCGAGTAGAAAAAGATTCAATGGGTGAGGTTAGAGTACCTGAAAATGCCTATTACGGTGCTCAAACACAGCGTGCATTTGATAATTTTCCGGTGAGCGGTATTCGTTTCAGCCGTGAATTTATTGCAGCACTTGGGCGGGTAAAGAAAACGGCAGCTAAAGTTAATACAGATCTTGGCCTTCTCGACAACGAGATTTCTACCGCTATACAAAAAGCAGCTCAGGAAGTGGCTGATGGTAAATTTGACGACGATTTTGTTGTAGACATTTTTCAGACAGGCTCCGGTACTTCCACAAATATGAATGCTAATGAAATTATTGCCCGTCGGGCAAATGAGCATTATTCAGGAGATAACGGGCCCATCCACCCGAATGATCACGTGAATTTTGGACAGAGTTCAAATGATGTGATACCCACCTCTATTCGGGTAGCAGCAGCAGTAGCCGTAACGGAGACTCTGATTCCATCACTCCGCCATCTTCATAAAACACTAATCAAAAAGAGTGAAGAACTTAAAGATGTTGTCAAAACCGGTCGCACCCATCTCATGGATGCAATGCCGGTTACTATGAAACAGGAGTTGGGCGGATATGCACGACAAGTAGAGCTGGGGATAGATCGTCTTAATTCGGCGTTGAACAGAATTCAGGAACTTCCGCAGGGGGGGACAGCTGTTGGAACAGGAATTAATACCCATCCGGAATTCGGCAAAAAGTTTGCTTCGGAAATTTCCCGTTCTACGGATATAGATTTTAAAGAGGCTGAGAATCATTTTGAAGCACAGGCATCCGTCGACGCACCGGTGGAACTGAGCGGGCAGCTTAAGACAATTGCCGTTGGAATGATGAAAATAGGTAATGATTTTCGCTGGATGAATTCCGGGCCAAACAGTGGTATCGGAGAAATTGAACTCGAAGCTCAGCAGCCTGGATCCTCAATCATGCCGGGTAAAGTGAATCCGGTGATGGAGGAATCACTAACAATGGTAGCTGCACAGGTGATCGGCAACGATGCTGCAATTACGGTAGGTGGGCAGTCTGGGAATTTTGAGCTCAACGTGATGCTCCCTCTGGTAGCTCACAATCTACTCGAATCCATAAAAATACTTGGAAACGCGGCAAAGAATTTTGCGAATCGGTCTATAAAAGGGTTTAAGGTGAAAGAAGAACATATCAAAAAGATGGTTGGTAAAAATCCAATCCTGGTTACTGCGCTTAATCCCTTGATTGGATACGACAAAGCCGCAAAAATTGCAAAAAAAGCGTTTGCTGAAAACCGTGCAGTTATGGATGTGGCAAGAGAGATGACGGATTTGACAGATGAAGAATTAAAAAGCGCCTTAGAACCGCTGAAGATGACAAAAGGCGGTTTTATGGATTAAAAAGCGGTTTTTATCTGTATCTCTTTGGTTTATTTAAAGGAAGGGCTTATTTTTTCGCCCGCTATTTTGGACAGTTAAAAGAAATTGTGTGTGGTAATGAATTCTTAAAAGGATTATGAGTACAACAAAAGAAAAGCGTCAGACGAAATATTCGAATAAGAAAGCAGAAGAGATCCTGGATGATTACAGAATCGCCTGGCTGAGTCGGCATATGTCCTATCTTGGGAGAAAAGAAGTGCTTACAGGTAAAGCAAAGTTCGGGATTTTTGGTGACGGAAAAGAACTGCCGCAGATAATAATGGCTAAGTACTTCAAAAACGGAGATTTCAGAGCCGGATACTATCGCGATCAAACCTTCATGATGGCCATTGATGGACTCAAAATTGAGGAGTTCTTTGCCCAACTTTATGCGAATCCGGACGTTAAACAAGAGCCAAACTCTGGCGGTCGTCAGATGAATGCACATTTTGCTTCACGATTGCTGAATGATGACGGGTCGTGGAAGCCTCAAACTGAAATGAAAAATGTTGCGGCCGATCTATCTCCCACAGCCGGCCAGATGCCAAAACTTCTGGGCCTGGCCCAGGCATCAAAGGTATACCGCCATAGTGAAGAGCTTGGAAAACGGACGAATTTTACCAATCAGGGTAACGAAGTGGCGTGGGGGACCATCGGTGACGCAAGTACCTCAGAAGGTCACTTTTGGGAAACTATGAATGCTGCAGGTGTTCTCCAGGTTCCACTGATTGTATCGGTTTGGGATGACGGTTATGGAATTTCGGTATCTAAAAAATATCAAACGATAAAAGAGAGCATTTCGAAAGCACTTCGGGGATTTAAGCGTACCAAGCATCAGCCCGGGCTTGAAATTATCACAGTGAAAGCATGGGATTATAACGAACTCCACGATGCATATGAGGAGGCGGAGAGAGTTGCCCGCGAAGAGCATGTGCCTGTGTTAGTGCATGTACAGGAAGTAACACAGCCGCAGGGACATTCTACATCGGGTTCTCATGAACGGTATAAAGAAGAAGATCGCCTGGAGTGGGAGGAAAAACATTGTTGCAACCTTAAGTTTCGTTCGTGGATTTTATCAGAATATATTGCCACGGAAGAAGAACTCGATAAGATTGAGGAGGAAGCAAAAGTTGAAGTGAAGGCCAAGCAGAAAATAGCGTGGAAATCCTTTCAGGAGCCGATTTTGCGTCAAAAAGAGGAGCTCAATAATCAGCTTACCAAGCTGATAAATGCTCACTCGGAATTTTCAATACTCAGTACCAATAAAGATGAGCTAAGACGTAAAACGAGACCCTACCGAAGAGATATTGTGTCCATTGCACGCAAGGCACTCATTCAGTTGCGTGGAAAAGACTCTGATGCTATTCAGAACTTCAGAAGCTGGCTAAAAGACCTTGTTGACAAGAATCTAGAGCTATACGATTCTCATCTGATCAGTGAATCAGATCACTCACCACTTCTGATTGAAGAGGTTAAGCCAACCTACTCTGAGGATCCTAAACGCGTTGATGGCAGGGTTGTGCTTCGGAATAATTTCGATGTTCTATTTGATCAGTATCCCGAAGTGATGGTTTTTGGAGAGGATGCAGGCCAGCTGGGTGATGTAAATCTCGGCCTTGAAGGCATGCAGGAAAAGTATGGAGAAATGCGCGTGTCGGATACAGGCATACGTGAAGCGACCATACTTGGCCAGGGCATTGGACTTGCACTGCGTGGGCTGCGGCCGATCGCTGAAATTCAGTATCTGGATTATATTCTTTATTGTTTCCAGGGGTTGAGTGACGATTTGGCAACTCTTCGGTATCGTACTAAAGGTGGTCAGGCAGCCCCTGTAATTATTCGTACAAGAGGGCACCGGCTTGAAGGAATTTGGCATGCGGGATCTCCAATGGGAGTCATTCTGAACGGCTTGAGAGGAGTGCACGTCTGCGTACCGAGCAACTTGACGGATGCGGCAGGCTTCTATAATACGCTGCTAAAAGGTGATGATCCGGCCCTTATCATCGAGCCGTTAAACGCTTATCGGCTGAAAGAGAATATGCCGGATAATCTCGGCGAATTTACAGTCCCGCTTGGAATTCCTTGCGTCAAACATAAAGGTGAAGATATTACCGTTGTGTCATATGGAGCTACCCTGAATCTGGTCGAATCTGTTCTGCCTGACCTTGAAAAAGCGGATATCTCTGTTGAGTTAATTGATGTGAGAACTCTTCTTCCATTTGATCGCCATCAAATGATTCTTGAATCGCTGAAGAAAACAAATCGTATTCTCTTTGTAGATGAGGATGTTCCCGGAGGCGCAACCGCATTTATGATGCAGCAGGTCATCGGGGAGCATAAGGGGTATTATCTTCTTGATTCTGAAGCCAAATGCCTATCTGCAAAAGCCCATCGAACAGCATATGCAAGCGACGGAGATTACTTTACGAAACCAAATACTGAGGATATATTCGAAACGATTTACGGAATGATGAGCGAAGCGAACGTATCTAAATATCCGCCCTTGATCTAAAGAATTATCCAGTCCAGAAAAATGAAAATCCAGATGAGTGGCAAGTAGGCAAACGAAGAGAACATCACCCCCTTCGCTGTTGATACATCCCGAGAGATGGCGAATCTGATGCCATAATAAAGAAATGCAGCTGTAGATAGAAATGATCCTGAAAGATAGATCCAGTTCACGAGGTCCATCACATATAATTTATAGATCGTGGGGAAGAGGATAATCATTGGAAGAAGTACCCACACCGAGGCTTTAATACCTTTAGGATCATTTTTAGGCAGCATTTTAAAACCTGCGTGCTCGTAGTCTTTTTTACAGACCCAGGCTATGGCCACAACGTGTGGAACCTGCCAGCAAAAAACAATTCCGAATAAGATCCACATGCCGTGCTCAAGAACGGTACCCGAGGCTGCCGCCCATCCTCCAATTACCGGCAGTGCACCGGGAACAGCGCCCACAAATACGTTCAGGGCTGATATTCGTTTAAGAGGTGTGTACGCAAAGAGGTAGATAATAGTGGTAGCCAGAGAAACAATTCCGGCAACAATATTTACCATAGCTAACAGATAGGCGAGGCCTGCAAATATCAGAACGGTGGAAAAAATAAAACCGTTTTGCGAGCTGATCCTTGAATCGGGG
>Ga0307966_1001462_pt1 | contig 18645 bp, 22 predicted proteins | sample OrgLakmetagen646_FD_203141 | JGI IMG/M metagenome (GOLD analysis project Ga0307966, IMG submission 203141) | Saline water microbial communities from Organic Lake, Antarctica - #646 | ecosystem: Environmental > Aquatic > Non-marine Saline and Alkaline > Saline | place: Antarctica: Organic Lake... | reverse complement strand
TACCTCGAAACCGGCCCATAGTTGTAAATGCTGAACTGACTGCAAGGCAGAAAACAGCGCTCGACCCAGCATCAGATTAGGGTGTTTAAGGGAGGTGACAGGCCAAAGCCCCCGGGCACTGTTGCGCGCCAGTACTGTGCGCCGATTCGCCATCAGATCGGCTAATTGGCCATCGCTAAGTTTGAGTTGTTCTTTCAGCGTCAGGCTAAGCTGGGTTTTGTTAGCGACCGAATCCTTAAACCCGAGGCAAACCAGATGAAACCGTTGTGCAGACATAATTGAACCGAGCCCTGTAGAGAGCGATCGTTACGGGGAGGCGTCACAGTTGGGTGGCCCTCAGGCGCACAAGAATTAGCCAGTACCGGGTTTCGTGCAAGCGGCAAAGCGTCAAAGTGTGCGCTGGTTCAGGTGCGATAACGCGGTCAGCAGCACAGTGTCTCAGCGTCTGATACCCATACGAATCAACCGGCCAGCGCCCCGGGCCTGACGCATCACTTTTTTCCAATCACGCTTGCGTCCAAGCCGGTTAAGTCGCTGGGCGCGACCATGCCGGGCTTGCTCAAGACGCTCATACAAAGCGCTCCAGAGCAGATCGATGTTGTAACCGGCATCGCCCTGATCCAGCCGAACCGGCACCAGATCGGTCTCAGACAAGTCAAGATCCGAGGCTATGTGCTGCAATGCCTCGCCGATGGCTATGGCTTTGGGGGTTTGCGGGGTGGTTAGATCGTAAGGCGGCGACCATTCACGGGCTGGCGACAACCGGTCGACATGGCTGACAACGACCAGGATCGGCGGCTGACGGCGGGTCGGATTATCCTGAAACCATGTTCGAATCGAGGCCAGGGCAGCGCGGTCCCCTTCCCGGTCAGCCCGGTGCGCAGAGACCACCCACAGAATGCAATCAACGGCGTCACATTGAGCGCCCCACCAGGCGGCATCATGCACCTGATTAATACCCGGTGTGTCGATCAGCACCGCCAGCGGCTCACCGTTCTCGCTCAACTGATAGCGTTCGGCACTGGCCGTCATCGGCAGTGCATCTACGGCGCTTTGGGTGTCACTCAACAGGGCGTTGACCAGGCTGGACTTACCCACCTTAAGCTGCCCGGCCACCAGCACCTGGACCGGGCCCGGTGGTGGGCGTGTGACTTGTTCGCGCGCAGCATGCTGCGCCATCTGCCCGGCTTCGGCCTGCAATCGGCCAGAGTAAAGATCAATCGCCGCCCGACCCACTTCCTCGACCCAGATACGGGCGCCTTTTTGCTGCAAGTAGTCGGTGGTGGTATCCATGGCAACACTGAGCAGGCGGTCCCGGATTTCGGCCAGGATTGCTGATACCGGATTCACCACCCGCACCAGCCGATACAGCGTTTTGGCCCCGCGGTAAAAGGGCTGACCAGTACGACCCGCCTGCCAGAGCCGCAAGACCTGCCCGACCTGAATACTGCCCGACCCCGGAACCTGCTCATCCAACACCAGGCGCAGGCGCAGGCTCACGCGCTCGCTCAACAACAGCGCCTCGGGCAGGGTGAAATTCCAGACCGGGTCCTTGTGGTCCGGATAATAATGCCGGGCGACCTGTTCAATGGTGATACGCGCCCGTTGCAGCAGCAACGTCTGACTGCCCAGAATGACTTTGTCGGTGTCTCGGGCCAGTTGCTGCACATCGGCCCAGGCGGCCAGATCGAGTGGTGACCACTCGGGTTCCGGCGGTGATACCGGCTCGCTCGAGTTACCTTGCGACTCAGCCTTGGTAGCAAGGCGGCGTTGCAACCAGAATACAAGCAGATAACCCACGCCGGTAAACACTGCGGTACAGATCAGCCAGACCAGCAACCAGCCTTGCTGCCACAACCAGAGCCCGCCCAGAGGAATCAGCACCACCAGAGGCAACAGCATCATCGTCACCACCAGACTGGCCAATACAATGAACGGTCGGTTCAGGCGGCGCTTACTCACTGGCATCGTGCTGCCTGCGCATGCGGTGGTGGAACATACGGTAAGCCTCTTTCAGTGACCCCCGGTACGCATCGGCAACACCTGCAGGGTCAGGCTTGCCAGCTTCCGATTGGTCCAGGTAGTAGCAAGCGGCGCGCCCCAGGGCGTAGGTGACCGCCGCGCTGGCCGTACCGGCGGCAACGGCACCCACCGACTGTCCATATACCGGCACAAGTTTACCCAGCTGGCGCGCCGCGAAGCTGGCGCCGATGCCGATCAGCGTGCCGGATCCCAGTGAGGCGCCAAACTCGGTCAGGCTGCGCCGGTCCCAGGTACGATCGTAAATACGGCCAATCGAATGCAGCATCTTGCCTTGCAGCGTTGGCACGGTCACAAAGCCGGCCAGCGGAATCAGATCGGTCAGGCCTGCCGCAGTAGCGTAGCCCACCAGGTGCGGATGCAATTGTTGCAGGCGCGTATCGGCATTACTCAGACGCAGGCTGCGCAGTTGGTCACCCTGAGCAGCCTCTAGTACATTATCCAGTGCCGTCAGCAAAGTCTCCAGACCGTAGTCCGGATCGGCAAACCCGTCTTCAGGCCGGGTCAGATCGACCGCCACAGCATGCACCGGCCCTGAGCCCGGAACAGCTTTTAGGCGGGCGGCCTGCGTCATTAGTGCACGCTGCAAGTCGGTCAGTTGGGTATCGCGCTGTAACCTATCGTAATCAGGGTGGTCCCGGTCGTCCGGGTAACCATCGTGAAGACGCGTTTGCACCAGCACCACCGGCCATTCAGGGTGACGTTTTCGAATCCGATCGACCTGGGCAAACACGTCATCCTGCTGCGGGTCCATGGCACGAGCCACCACAATAATGGCATCGGCCTGATGCTCCTGTGTCAGAAGATCCTGCTCTGGTGAATAGTTGACTTCACCCAGGCCACGCGTATCGATAAAGCGGACCAGGGGTAACTCCGGTGGAAAATCAAACAGCTGAGCATGACGAGTGCAGGGCTTGAAGCCGACTCCGATTTGCGCTTCGGGATGGCGAGTGATGGCATGAACAATGGACGTTTTGCCGGATTGTACCTTTCCCAGCAGCCAAAGCACCGGGACATTAACCTGAGCCTGTTCCGAAACGGCCACCGCCCTATCCATATCAGGCTCTGGGGAAAGCACTGCATTCACAATGCGTTTCCAGTTTTTACCTCGCGGTTCTGTTGCCATGGGCTACTTGCCTTTCAACTGCTGCCTGTCGTGAGAATCAGTATGTCATGTCACTTTTTAAATGAAACCAACAAACGAGACCGAAACCGGCAGGGTTTCAGGCTATCTTGTCGTGGTCAGGGGGTTGTCAGATCGGGCTCAGCATCATGCCCAGTCCCAACGACCCGCCAAAGATGTAGATTGCACAAATAACACCCTCACCGATAGAAACGCCCAACAGTGTCTTCCACAACCGGATGCGCAAAACGCTGCACACATAAACGATCATATCAGTGGGAACAAAGGGGGCGAACCCCCAGAGACTGATGACCAGCAGCTCTCGTTTATGCAATAAACGGGTTAGGCGCTCAACCTGTTTGGGATAGCGTTCGTGAAAGAAGTGATCGAAACGAACTTGACGGGACATCAGATAAACGATGGCTGAGGATGTATAAACCGCCAGTTGATTCACCAGAAACAGCGGCAACGGTGGAAAAACCAGTATCCCAGCCAACACCAGCGGCGTGGACGGAATCAACGTAAAGCCTCTGAGGGTCGATACAATAAAATACATCAACAAACTGACGATCAGGTTGTCACTGAAAAACTGGCGCAATGTGAACGGGTCAAACCACTCTGGTTTGAGGAAGTATAAGAACAGCGAAAACACTACAATCGAACCCCAGGCCACGAGCCAGTTGCGATTGACGATTACATCGGATTCTTTGGTCACAATGAAGAGGTCACTTGGTCAGTAAGTAGCGATCTATTAACTCGCCAAAGGGGGCGCAGTCTAGCCCGGTACGTATCTCAATTGAACAGCCTACTGGCTGTTTTACGAAAAAACCGCATCTTGCAAGATGCTTTCTGTTAACCCAGTCTAAGAAAGATACAACGGACCGGAGCTCCGGAACCTGAAGCACAGACCCATGATCAAGACATTCATCTGAGAGACACAGACCCCATGAAGCTGAGAGTTGAACACCCGGAGCCGGAAGACGCGATTAAGCGAAGAGCCGTCCGGCCGGTTATTGCCTACCCGAATGATCAGCTACCGGCCTACGATGCCTCCTGGTACGCCACTGCAAGGACAGGCATGGTGCGCACTGAACGCATCACGGTTCCCCCCCGTGACGCCGCCACATTTGAAGTACCGGCCGGTCACTTTTTTCGCATCATCAGCACAGAGGGTGCCCAGGTCGGCGACCTTAATATCTGGCACCGGGGCCAGCTGGATGAACACTTCTACAGTGGCAAAACACGCGCGCTACACGGCACCCACTTGAGCACTGGCGACAGGCTATGGAGCAGTTTCCCCTACCTGAGACCGATGGCGACCATCACAAAAGATACCCTCGACTGGTACGGCTGGGACGCAGACGGCGCCAGTGTGCATGACGTGATTGGCACCCGATGCGACCCCTACACAGGGGTGTTGCTCAACAATCAGCACTACCACCATTGCTGCCACTCGAACCTCACCCGCGCGCTGGCAGAACAAGAAAATCTGACGCTGCCCGAGGCTGAAAAACAGGTCCACGATGTGCTCAACGTATTCATGTGTACCGGCTTTACCCGCGATACCCATCAGTACTTTATGAAAGCCAGCCCGGTTCGCCCGGGCGACTATCTTGAGTTCTTTGCCGAAATCGATCTGCTGGGTGCGCTGTCAGCCTGCCCGGGCGGCGATTGCAGCGCCAGCCATTCCAGTGATACGGCGGCCTGTTATCCATTAACGGTGGAGGTGTACCAGCCCGACGCCGGCGCGATGAAAGGCTGGAAGCCCGCTGTGCCCAATGCTTATGGCGGAGGGCATGGCCTATAATAACCGCTAAATGACTCACGCTTTGATGGCATCATTATGCTGGAGCCTGCCGGATAGCCTTTGTCGCGAAAACCAGTTGTTTGTATTCACCAGGCGCCAGCGAGGCATCCAACTCATAGGGGCCCACTGCGCTGCGGTGCAATGCCAGCACCCGATTGCGAAACCGGCCAAACATCCGTTTGATCTGATGGTACTTGCCTTCAGTCAACACCAGCTCTGCTGTGGTGGTAGACGTCAGAATCAGTTCAACCGGTGCCGTGACCCTGTTTTCAGGTTCAAAATAAAAACCCTCAGCAAATGCTGTTACATAACGCTCATCCATCGGTTCCTGAACCTGAACCTGGTAGCGTTTTGGGACCTTAGCGTCCGGCGACGTCAACGCGCGAGACCAGCGCCCGTCGTTGGTTAATAACACCAAACCGGAGGTATTGAGATCCAGTCGTCCAACAATGTGTAGACTCTCTTTAGCGGGGTGGTCGATTAAATCCAGCACTGTTGTGTGTTGTTTGTCCCGGGTCGCACTGACAACACCCACGGGCTTGTGCAGCATAAAATACAGCGGGCAGCGGTCTTGCAAAACGATGTCCTCGTAGTCAATCCGGTCAAACTCATCAACCATGAACTGACCGTCATCCGCGACCACGCCATTGACGGATACCAAACCGCGAGCGAGCAATGGCTTAACCGATTTCAGAGGGATCTGACAGGTTCGGGCGATGAACCGGTCCAGACGGCCGCGTTTGGATTGCACGAGGTTACCTGTGTTGATGGGTGGCTGAGGCTCTGGGTGGCTGAGGCTCTGAAGTTAACGTTTTGGGCAATATAAGCAAGGGGCGACTATTTTGGCAGCGCTGGTGTGCTTGGGAGCCTTTGAATAGAACGGTATTGAGGAACGATATTGGCACCCATCGCTACTGTTTGTAATTGCGATGGGTACCCGGCTAATGGGAACTCGACTTAATTCTGCATGGGAATGCCATCTTCCCACCGAAAGCCAATACCTCCGCCCTTCCAGACACCTTCACCGAGGGGGCTGGGTCCATCAATGTTTATATATTGCGGCAACTCAAAGTCAGGTGCCAGATTTTGAACGCCACGAACTGTGCTGCGGTGCATGATCCGCAAGCCCTGTTGTTCGGGAGGCAAGTGCGCTTCAGGGGACGCCCGATGCGCAACCGCTAAATTGTCGATAAACAGGCAGTCATTTTCCTGATATTCGTAGCCAATGGCGTATCCGTTTTCCAGCCCTGCATTAAGAATGTCGTTGTATTCATGGCACAGCTGTTTCAGTTCTTCAGCGTCTAACAGCCGGAAGCCATCGCCATAGGGCAGCTTTTCAATCACTGCACCCGTCATACCCAAATGCAACCAAATGCACTTTCGCCCGGAGACCGGGTGCAGATGCACCACTGGATGAACGACGCCTGACGCAGAATTCACCGAGGAAAGCCGACTCCAGACTTCTTGTCGCTCTTGCGGTAGAGCGGCATAGGCAGCACCCTGATGAGCGAAGAAAGTACCTCCTCCTTTCTCGGCTGGCCGGATGATGTGGTAGCCCGAGTGCGAAAAAGTGGACGCGTTAAAGCTGCCGTCATTGTGCCATTGCGGTCCCACGCCCGGAATACCGATACGACGGTCGTTCGACAAGCGGAAAATATGTTGATTGCCACCTGGCGTCGCCGGATGCACGCCATGAGTACTATGCAATTCCTTGCCGCCCCACCAGCAGCTGGCACGGAGAAAATCGTCGACGTCCAATGGCTTGTCGTTTTTAAAGACGATAAACCCACGATTGGCCATTTCGTGCTCGAGCGCATCGACAACATCGGGCGGTGGCGGGGTCTGTGATGACAAGTCGATGCCCCGCACCTCGGCACCCATAGGGTCCAACAGGGTTATTTTCCCACCGAATTTTTCTATAATGACAACGCGCGATGGGTCAGGAGGTACAATCTTCGATAGGTCAGTTTTCATAGCTAATGTCCTGTCGTTGATTTTAATGCATGAAGGATGAAAGCCGGCTGGATGCGCAATCCCGAAAGGATTCGCCAATAGCTCGTCACCATCACCCCGTATATCTCTTTATATGGAGGCGGTTTTAGCAACTATAAACAGCACTCTATTACCCCCGCTGTTAACTATGGACACCATGTGTAACCTTTTGTAATTGTGATAGGCGTCCAGCCAAACGCTGAGGTTTCTGAATTCCCGGCAAAGCCTGGCCAGATACCTGAGCTTGGGCTACGGGCATGGCGCAGACGACTACTGCCCACCCCCTTTAACGCCCAAACGGTCCAGAGTCAGATGAAGCTCCGCTTCGGTTATCTGGACATATTCCAGAACACGGCCGTAAAGCATCACGGTAGGGACGTAGCGGTCGTGCAGTTCCTGTTGGGTTTGCTGAAGCACATACAGGACGATGCGCTCGGTGCGGGTCAGGCCGTCCCGCACGTCGGGAATCACGTCCAGTATGGTTTGCCATTCTTCCGGGCTCACAGACAAACCTGTACCTTGCTTCCGAGCGAAAGCTCACCGCCTTCAACCACCCGGGTGGTGATGCCACCGTGTCCGCGCATGGCGTTGTAGCCACCTGGCCCCAGCGCCGTCTCCATCTTGCTGCAAGGGTGGCACAGGCCCGTGTATTCCAGCAAGACGCCACCAATACGGAACGTTTTACCTTTCAACGCAAGCAGGTTAAGGCCAGAAACCACTATATTGCGCCGGAAAATGTCTGGTTCAATCTCACCTCGCTGTACACATGAGGCAATGGCCTGCAGGTGCTCTTGCTGAATCAGGGTAACCTGTCGCTTGCTGGTTTCGCGGCCGTTAAAGCGATCTCCTTCCAGGCCTCTGCCCGGGCTCGCATCCACGCGATCGAGCGCTTCCATTGCCTTGCCGCGGCCGGGGCGGATACCAATCCATTCTACCCGGCCACATTGCGGCAAGGTGTCGAACAGGGTTTGCATTGGGGTTGATTCAGGCATGGTTACTCGTCTTGATAAAGGTCATCCCGATAGGTCTGCAATTGTAAACGGACACACAATTGTTGTCTGCTGCTTATTGGCTACAAACCAAGGGGGGGTGCCGGGTTTTAAGAATAGCTCGTAAATGGCTTCTATCAGGAACGTCCATGTCCCGATAGCAGGCGGTAGCAATTCTGCAAATTTCAACAGCCTGCTATGACAGTGGGCATCAACTGCACTATCAACCGGTACCGTAAGCTTTTGTAATTGCAGTGACTGCCCTATCATGGAGTCTGGTCTTTGGAGCCGCTTAAAAGGGCATCATATAGGATATGCGAAAGAGTTGAGCGAATATACGGCACAGATGTTTTGTTTGTTGGCTTTGTTAAGCTACAAAAAACCGCTTTAAGATTCTGTGAAAAGGTAGATTACGCTGGACGCGATTAACAAAGGGTAGCTCTATTGAGATGTTCAAAGTACCCTTGGAACAGGTGCAAGGCTCAGTATGAATAAGTTATTCTGCTGTACTGATGAAAAATGCTATGAGTAACGCTATATGATAAAGACAGCCAAAAAACTATGCTATCCGATACTTCGTATTTTTGAATCGGGGGAAGGAGAGTATCGATATGAAAAGTCACACCGAAAGATACTTCTTGCTGTTGGTGTATTGTTTCTAGGTTTATCAATCGCTTCTGCTGTGTTGGCTATTAATTCATCACAATTAGGCGGGCTCATCCCTTTTCTGATATTTTTCCTGATTGGGTTTGTGTGCGAAGTGGTTGGACTACTAGGGAGTGAGCGTGCAGTTGCAAAAATATGGGGTAGTAAATAAAACCGATCGCTCAGTGAGTGGTGTTATACGCAGATTCCGCATGGCTTGCCAATATCATGCTTCTTCCAGGAAATATTAGTGAATAAAATAAATCCCAGAAAATTGCTTAATAGCAAGTGGACTGCTGTTAACCCTACCCATAAAGAAAAGCATTTCATTGTTACAGAGATGGAGTTTGATGAAGAGGGTGAAGTTATATACTGTTTACTTGAGGCTGTTATTTCCAAACATTCAGAATCAATAGACTGGAAGTCGCTAACAGACAATGAAACCTGGCTTCAGGGTTGGAAGTGACAATAGCAGAGCTGTTGGCAATGTATTACTACTGAGCACTCTACTGAGCTCCCTGTTTCGGGCCATTCAGCAAACAGCGGGTTGTTGGGTGACCACCACGAAAATGCCACCCATATTGAAAACCCGATTCACAACTGGTTAATGTTGGTTACCATCCTGACTGGATAGATCCTGGACTTCTGCAGGGTCGGGTTCAAGGCCCTCATCTCCTTACTTAACGCTTGCAGAGTTTCCATTCGATTATCAGGAGACGGGTGGGTGCTCAGGAATTGCGGCTGGCTGCCCCCTGCCTTAGCCATCTTTGCCCATAAAGTGGCGGCTGCATCAGGGTTGTAACCTGCACGGGCAGCCAATTCAATACCAATACGGTCTGCCTCTGTCTCAGCTGTTCTGCTGTTGGGAAGTTCCAGGGCTAGCTGCGCCGCCACCGCGGTGCCACTCAACAGGTAGCCGTTGCTGTCGGTGACGGTTGACGCGACTGACATGCCAGCATTGATGAGTATCGCCCGGGACATTTTCTCTGCCGTATGATTTGCCAGTGCGTGTGATATCTCGTGGCCCATAATCTGAGCTATCTCGTCATCCGTTAAACTCAACTGAGTCACTATGCCGCTGTAAATAGCCATGCGACCACCCGCCATGCACCAGGCATTCAAAGTCTCCGGGTCGTCAATGATGGCAACGCTCCATTGCCAGTCGGCGCTACCAGGGTTTGTTCTAATAGCTTCAGTAACCAATCTGCCAGTGATCGTTGAAATGCGGTTAACCCAGGCCGGGTCGGTAATCAGTTTATGCTCCTTGTTCACCTCTGTAACGGTACTCACATAGGCCTGTTTCGACTCACTAATTGCCTGCTCCGGTGACATGAGCATCAATTGTGAACGCCCTGTGGGGCTGGTGGCGCAAGCACTGATCAACAAGACGATAAGTCCTGTCAGAATGATGTTTTTCATATAAAGCCCTTTCAAAAGTGGTAAAGTAGCCTACCTCAGCCTACCTCAGCCTACCTCAGCCGACCTGCCATGAAGATAGACTATATACTCCAACCCTATCTGACCTCACCCAAAAATTGGTCTATTGTCTGAATAAGCAGTAAAGGCACACTGACACTAAAATTCGCTGACACTATTCTGACCCGAGGTACGCCATGACTGACTTCACCGATCTTCGTGCACTTTTCATTAACACCTCGCTCAACAGGAAGGCAGAAAAGAGCCATACGAGGTTACTTCTCAACGCTTGCGCCGGCATCATGAAGAGCAACGGTATTTCAGTGGAACACCTGCATCTGGCTGCGCACGACGTTCCACCGGGCGTTTACCCTGATATGACAGAACACGGATGGACCATCGACGAATGGCCAGCGCTCTGGGAGAAAGTATTAGCAGCTGAAATTCTCATCGTGGGCACGCCGCTTTGGCTAGGGGAAGAAAGCTCGATATGTCGTGTACTGATAGAACGACTCTATGGAATGTCCGGATTGCTCAATGACAAGGGACAATCGATTTATTATGGAAAAGTCGGAGGTTGTGTCATCACCGGTAATGAAGATGGTATCAAACACACAGCAATGACCATCGGGTTCGCGCTCAACCACCTGGGCTACACGACGCCTCCCCAGGCCGATTGTGGATGGATTGGCGAAGCAGGCCCGGGGCTCTCTTATGGCGACAAGATTGAGGGCGGAGGGCGAGCCGGGTTTGACAACGACTTCACACAACGGAACGCGACGATCATGACGTGGAATTGCATGCATCTGGCGCGGATGCTTAAGGATGCTGGTGGAATTCCGAGCGAGGGAAACGACCGCGAAGCCTGGAAAGCCGGTGAGCGATTCGGGTTTCAAAATCCGGACGAGAATGAGGGATAGCCAATTGTACAACAGGAACGACGGTAAGCCAGGCTTTGAAACCGTCGACTACTGTCTCGAAATAGGAGCATATTATGTTTGAGGCTATTGAGAGCCCGTACCTGGTGCCTTTTGACGAAACCTTTAATCTTAAGAAATCACCGACAATTCCCGTTGATTTACCCAGCAAAAAAGTTTGCAACAAGGCACTGAAAAGTGCTGTAAAAGAGTTGGCTGAATTACAGAGAGTGTTGTATGCCAATGGCAATCATTCGATATTACTGGTATTCCAGGCCATGGATGCAGGCGGTAAAGACAGTACCATTCGCCATGTACTCAGCGGCGTTAATCCTGCTGGCTGTCAGGTTACTTCTTTTAAACAACCCAGTAGCGAAGAGTTAGATCACGATTTCTTATGGCGCACCGCAAAACGATTGCCAGCGCTCGGACGCATCGGTGTTTTTAATCGCAGTTATTATGAAGATGTATTGATAGCCCGGGTGCATCCCGACCTTATAAACAGATCCCGACTGGCCGAATACAAAAATATAAACACACTGTGGGATGAACGCTACAAATCCATTAACGATCATGAACTTCATTTGGCGCGGACCGGAACGGTTGTCTTGAAGTTCTGGTTGAATGTATCTAAAGATGAACAAAAGGCACGCTTTTTATCTCGCTTGAAAAAGCCGGAAAAGCATTGGAAGTTTTCTGAAGCCGACCTTTCTGAACGTGAACTCTGGCCGAAGTATATGAATGCTTATAAGTCGGCACTCAGTGTAACGAGCAAACCCTGGGCACCCTGGTATGCTATTCCAGCAGACAATAAACACTATATGCGAATGCGGGTGGCACAATTGGTTGTTGATGCCATGAAGAGCCTCGCTCTTGAATACCCAACAGTTTCAAAAGATGATAAAGAGCATTTCAAAGTGCTACAAGATGAGCTGGCAAAGTAACGAGCAGGAACATAAATAGTGGTTAAACATACTTTCGATAGTGACAATGCCATTCTGTATGTACACCCGGAGTCCTCACTTGAAAAAGAGGATTTCAAAGAGCTGGCAGAAACGGTTGACCCATATATTGAACAGAACGGAATTCTGGCAGGCCTCATAATAGAGTTACCCGCTGGCTTCCCGGGATGGGACAACTTTGGGGCAATGATGGAGCATTTTCGTTTTGTTCGGGATCATCACAAACACATCAAAAAAGTTGGGTTAGTGACAGACTCAAAGATGGGTGATTTGGCAGAGAGAATGGCCTCGCATTTTGTAGCTGCGCAAATCAGGCAATTCTCAGCAACAGAGTCAGAAGCGGCAAAAGCATGGATCATTGCTGATGCCTGACGGCTTATTGCTACGGACGGTTAACGTGCACTGCCGAACTCAATCGTTACTGGGTCTGTCCTGGTAACCAGACCCCGGAGTCGGGCAATAACTTGACCAATTTCTGTGGTATCAGGCAGGTTCGGCCGATGACCCAGTCCTGACTCCCGCGTCAGGATTGCACAACATTAGCTGTGCGGATGGCTGCTAATTAGAATGAGCCTTCAACATTTTGTAGAGCTCATCTTTAAGGTGCAAACGCTTCTTCTTACGTTCTTCAAGGTAGTCTTCATTTACATACTCATCACCGGACTCAATCCCGTGAACTTCGTGATCTACGTCGCTATATTCTTCAAACAGCTTGGCAAAGTGACGATCTTGCATCTTTAGAGTATGGATTTGCTCACGATATTCAGGAAACTCGTGCAATAGGTCGTGTTTCTCGATCATGGTTGTGATCCTTGTTTGGTTGGAAAGTATTGTCAGTATTGCAGTCATATCAACAACAAGAACTGATCCAGAGCAACATCTCACAGTATTAAACCACCCGTACGCAAAATAACTGAGGCAGTGATTCTGCTAGAGGTTTCTACTGCTAATGCCCCTGCTGATTTGGCCCCATTGTGGCAGGCTGAAAACACATGTCAAAACCCGGCTACGTTATTACCGGCGAGGCACAGTTCAGGCTGCTGGGCACGAACAGCTGCAGTGAAGGAGCTTAAGTGGAGCTTAAGTAGACATCCATCTGAATACTTGATTGCGATAGCTGCCTAATGTGGGTGTCCATATACATATAAGCCCATATAAGCCCTGGGCCGCTGCAACGCTTTGTTGGGCGGCATGCTGTCCGTCGCACGATTCGGTCAGATTCGCGACCGAGCCTTCAGCGCCGCTCAGCTACCGCATAACGTTCGACGCCGTGTGTTTCGTCGGTGTCGACGTCGGAGATGATCTTCCAGCCCGTTCCTTCGACGTACTCCGGTAGGTTTTCGCTCTCGACCGCCGACTTCCACGGCTCTGCGATCAGGTTAGTGAGGACCGTGACCAACTTGCGATAGCCCGGCTTCGCATGCGTGAATACAAACCGGCTTCCAAGTGAGGTGCAGGCAGCTGCTTCCGCCAGCAGCCCTCGCACCTCTTCGTCTGTCAGGTACTGCAAGAGACCTTCCGCCACGAGCACGGAGGGCAGTGCAGTGTCCCATCGATCATGCTCCGCCAACACCTTCGATAGCGGATGCTCGCCGAGATCGGCCGCGATCTGGATCATGTTCGTCGGTTGGCCTTCGAGGGCGATGCCTTTCGCCTTTGCTGCAGACGTCGCAGGATGATCGAGCTCGATGAACTGCACTTTCGGATGTTGTGGGGCGAGCCTCAGGCACAGAGTGTCGAAGCCAGCGCCCGTGACCAGCACCTGTCGAGCTCCATGTTCGATCGCGGCCTCCACCTGCTGCTGCACGAAGATCTTGCGGTGACCAAAGCCCTCGAACTGACCCGGCATCAAAAGGTCCCCGAGCTCGTAGGCCCGAATCATCCACGGCCCCTTGGATATACGCATCATGCGAGGGCCGAAGCTGGGCGATCCCGAAGCCCGGAGCAGGCGCTCGCTCATCTCCGCGAGGCCGGCAGGAAGTCGCTGCGCCCAGTCGTCTTTCGCACTCAACGTGACAAGGTTGTGCGCCACCTTGAGCGCGGTCTGGCTGATTCGTCCCTGCTTCACGATCGATCGCCCCTAAGAATACTCGGCCAGGAGAGAGCTCGCGGTCTCGCCGCCCAACGCCTTTGTAACGGGCAGCCTTGTGGCGAAGCCACGCTTAAGGCTGTCCAGCCCGAAGGGCGATCGTTGACAAACTTGTTAGGTGATTGGTGGGTCATGCGTACTCATCCCATATTTTTGTATACATTGGCACCAGCAATAAAGGCAGTAGAAACAAGTCCGGCGCAAATATAAGAATTAGTATTACACCAAGGACCGACCCGAATATAAAACCAAACCAGAATACAAACCCAGTAATTATCAGGCCAGTGACAATAAGGTTCCACAGAAGCCTAAACGGGAATAATAAAATATTCACTATCATGGATTCACCTAACATATAAGCATTTAACCGTCGTGCGCAGCACGATGGATACATGTCTGTTGGACGAAGCCGCCCACCCACTGGCACGCTTATTAAGAGTATTGTATTTTCAAGGCAGGGCATCGGGTGGCTACCAACCCTCTCAGAGGGTGCCACACTGACGGTTTGCTGGCGTTATTGTGCGCATCATGCCGTCTCACTTTCCTTAAGTAGCCTCAGACTAGCGACTTTTTACGACTACAGCCAGTATCAGGCCGAACGCTACCCCAGCCCTATCGACTGTTTCAACTCAACCGCACCACTCTGGGCGTGTTGCAGTTACCTGGCTTCGTCAGCCTCTCGTTCGCCAGCGCCACAAGATGCCGGGGAGTTGCCGTTTGACTCGTATCCGCCCGACGTGACAGCGAGGGCACCGCGCCAGGTCGTCATACACCACCGCGGGTCCTGATCCCTCAGTCACCCCCCCGGTCGATGCCACAGAGGTTCAGTAAAACCGGCCAAGTTAATTGTCGCGGACCGGCCAAGATAGTTGACGCGCGATAGCCAACTTAAGGCGGCGATGGCGATTGCTCAAGAAGCCAAAGTGGCGGATGCGCATCAACCCTTTGTAGCTTAAGTAGACACCCATCTTGTAGCTTAAGTAGACACCCATCTGAATACTTGATTGCGATCGCTGCCTAATGTGGGTGTCCATATAAGCCGCCGATCTGCACTGGAGGTTTCTCGAGAAGATTAAAATACGCGTTCAATGATCAAAGCTATCGGCAAATCGGTGATTAACATCCCGATGACCCGCTTCATCGTTTCTGACCACTATGATGACATCGCGCAGAGTCGCATCAGCGGGCAATTGCCAATAGTCGATCGCAATCTCAGGAGCGGGCACGTTTTCCAGACGACCACTGTCCACCTCTGCCAGGTATTCGGTATAGCTATACACCGCCTCTTCTTCGAAATAACCCACTAGCCGATGTGCGGTGCGGCCAGAAACAATATAAAGAAATAGAAAGCTGGTGAAAAAAACCCCCTGCGCAAGCAAAATCAGCACCCGTTCCAAAAAGCTGGGCTGAGCAATTTGTACAAACGTCATCAGGTGCATGCGTTCGTTTTCAGCCTCTTCCAGCAGCGTGTGGATCCATTCCCGATTGTCTTCCATCCGACGGAGCGAGCGCATGTGCCCCACCATCCCGCCGACCATCCCCGGTACTGCTGCTACGGTTTCCAACACCACCGCACGGTGACCATAGCGCTTGGCAAAAAAAAGGTCCGCAAAAAAACGTAGAATTATGGTTAAGCGAAAGGCTACGCGGTCAGAAAAACCCGAAGGGGTATGATGCTTACTCAGCGGATCACTGTTGTGTGTCGTTGAAAAAGACCCCGGTGCTTCGTTCATGTCAACGATCTCCAAATTAAGAGTACTAATACCCCAAAAGAGCATTGTCTATGTGGGGGACGTTCGCAGCACCCAAATTTACGAGGCTCACCAACCAGTTAGATCACTCAACTCGAACGTTTTCATCTACTTTCTAGACGCTGGTGCTCGCCCCCCGCTGTCAATCTCAACGCGATTACGTCCGTGCTTCTTGGCTCGATAAAGTGCTTCACCGCCCCAGCGCCCGACAATATCGATTTTACGAATAGAGCCAACTAACAGAGAAGAAAATGCTTTCAGTAACTCATCCCCGGCTTAAGACGATTGTAAATTTCCGTGAGAGCGTTAGTAATCGACTGCCGTTTGAACACCCTGTTTTGATCTTCAAGTTGAGCCTGCGCATCATGCAAATCATTAAGCGTGTCGCGAATCTTCCTGCTTGCCTGGGCTAGATGGCGGTTCCAGGCTAAAGAAACGATAAGCACTGTTCCCAGTACGAGTATGGTCAGCCATAACAAAGTATAATCAGTCGCCTTCTCGATCGTAATCGCGATCCATTTATCGCGGATACTTTGCTCCCGCCTTACCATTTCGTCGTAATCGCCTCAATTTATTCCGCCTCGACGAGCTTAAGTAGACACCCATCTGAATACTTGATTGCGATAGCTGCCTAATGTGGGTGTCCAAATAAGCCCTATAAAATCTTACTCAAACTTGGATTGTGGGGGCGCCTAACGATTGAATTCACCGGCCGCCGAAGGCGGTCCTGTGCAATGAAGGGTTAGGCGTCTTCACGACTGACAGCGAGTATTCTCTCCACCACGAGATCTATATCAACTGACGGATTTGATGCTACCGAACGCGCCCAAGTCTGGCCATCCAGCACGCATGTTGACAACATACCTGGCGGTAGCGCCTCCACGAGTTCAGCGGTCGAAGAGTACACGGGGCGAAACACATTAATTGCAGTCTGCGGTCTGCCCCACAACTCCAAACGATCAGACTTCTCGATGACGTCTGCTAGCGAGTGAGCCATCTGCATGAGATGGTCGAGCCGTTGGGCCACGCCCTCCCGACCCCAAGCAAGAAAGGTTGCTAGTAAAGGAATAGCAGCAGCCGATCGCGAGCCCTGAACGCCAACATTGGGCTTTGATAGATAGCCACTGCCGAAGCTGATCGCTGCATTCGCTATGTCCAAGTTGCGGAACATTACTAGGGCCGAATCCTTGGGTTGGAAGAGCCACTTGTGGGCAGACACAGCCACCGAGTCGGCGGCTTCAATGCCGTCGAGTATTCCGGAGTGGGATCGACTAAGTCTCAGAGGGCCAGCCCATGCAGCATCGACGTGTGTCCACTTCGCTGCGCCGACCAAGTCCAACGGGTCGACCGCGCCTGTAGCAGTAGCTCCGGCAGTGAGAACAAGGCACGCGTCATCGAGGTTCGGGAGTCGGTTGCAGTCTAAGCGTCCTTTCCGGTCAACTGCAACCTTCACCAATTCAAGGCCCAGCAGGCGGCAAGCCTTCTCGACGCTTAAGTGTGCGGCCTGTGAGGCAACGACTTTTTTAACGCCTACGGCATCACGTGCGGCCCAAATTCCTGTCAGATTTGCAATTGTAGACCCCGCGCAGAAGTGCCCGCCCTCCATGCCAAAGTAAGGTGCCAGCCAACTCAAGACCAGTGCCTCCGCCTGGGTGCCAAAGGGCGAGGTCATTTCATGGAGCATGTTCTGGTTGAGACTGGCATTCCATAGCGCCATAGCCCAAGTGATCCACGGGGTTGGAGGGTCCATATGCGCCAGCGAAGTGGGCGAACCGAGTTGGGCGGCCCTGCCTAGAACGTGACCTGAAAGCATTTCCAGTGCACGCATATCGCCTAAGCCAGACTCAGGAAGCGTGAAAGGCAGTTCAACAACGTCACGACTTGGCGACGCAAGAAGCTCAAGTGCCTTGTTCAATCCGTCGTGCGGGGAAAAACTGGGGTCGGGAATACGCATACAAGATCCTGTTCGGGTCAGGTTTGGTTGGTTAGCTACTCGTGGGTCGACTAAAGACGCCTAACGCCTTGCTCAGCAGTTTGTGTAAAATGGCGGATTGTTTGCATCTTTTTGCAAACGAGGTGACAGTTTACACGAATCCACTGTAGCAACTTGTTATGTGATACTTTCAAATAGATTCAACAAGCTCAGATAAAACTTGCTCGCCATTACAAAATACAGGCCAGCCATCACCAGGTAAAACTGCTTTAATACCGGGGATAGAAGCAAGTCTTCTTACAGATTCTTTAGCCTTATTTGAATCTTGCAGCTTAGCTTCAGGAAGTATACAAAGCTTACCCCCACTATGGGCTCGAATAAGATCACCTGTAATTAAAGTTTCACCTTCAATGACAAATGCAAGTTCACCTTCAGTCTTAGACCCACTTAAACAATATACATCCAGCCCTTCAATAAGCCCCTTAGTTTCTTCCAACCACTCTGAACATTGAATTGGAAAACAATCTTTCTCTCCAGATGGCCCAAAAATTTTAGCACCAGTTAATTTGGCTAGTTTTTCAGAATCACGGATATGATCAGAGTTTGAAATAATAATGTGAGTAACAACCCCTAGAGAATTAAGATGATTTTCATCATGAACAGTCAATGGTAGTGGGTCAAAAACAACGTTACCCTCACTTCTCACCCAAAGATAACTGTGAAAATCAATATTTCGATCATCGTCAAATTGACTCCAGCAGAAGAGATTGTTTTTGTGCAGCAATTTCATCAATTTTTCCTCAATTAATAATATTATGTTGGTAACGAAAACACATAACGCCAAGCAAAGGGGTGAAGTGCGCAGCACTTTGTCCCGCTTGCGCGTTTTGTTATATGCCTTTCTAGGCTTAAGAGCTTAAGTAGAAGAGCTTAAGTAGACACCCATCTGAATACTTGATTGCGATAGCTGCCTAATGTGGG
>Ga0307966_1001461_pt1 | contig 18648 bp, 20 predicted proteins | sample OrgLakmetagen646_FD_203141 | JGI IMG/M metagenome (GOLD analysis project Ga0307966, IMG submission 203141) | Saline water microbial communities from Organic Lake, Antarctica - #646 | ecosystem: Environmental > Aquatic > Non-marine Saline and Alkaline > Saline | place: Antarctica: Organic Lake... | reverse complement strand
GGGCAGCTGGGTGATGGTAGTCTCTGACATGTGGCATATCCTTTTCTCGGCAGAGAATCGACGGCGTCTGAACACCGCCATGATATGCCGCCCCTCAGGGCATCACCAACTTTCGCGCGTTTCTCGCTTCGAGTTCGCATTCGCGATCATGTGAGAGAGGACCCGGGCGAGGAGGCGCGCCCCTGGACCGGCACGAGCTATGTCAACCCGGCTTACTGCCTTGACGTGGAAGCTGCAGAAATCCGGTCTCAAGCGTCAATTCGCGATTGAATGCCGGGGGCGGATGTCTCTTAGGCGTCAGCCTCCGGCATCCTGTTCACTAACGGGATCGTGCCTCAGCGTGCTTCTGGCGGATTTTACACCACTCTCTCTGGGCCGCCGTCTCGGCACAAAGTGCACGATACTCTTCTCCGGCTTCCTGCGTCCTGTGGCCGAGAAGAACCGCAACGATCCTCGGAGCGGCGACGGGATCGTGCATGCGCAGGTAGTCGGCGGCGAGCGTCCGGAGATCGTGCAGCGGCACCCCGATTGCATCGTTGACCTTCTCGCTGGGCCACCGGCTCGCATACGGCTCACGGGCGAAGGACAGCCAGTTGCAGCCCCGCAGCTCCTCGAAACGTCGCTGCGCATGCCGCTGCGGCCGGCCGCCGAGGATGTGCTCGTCGAGAACCGCGCCGATTTCGGGCCAGAGATCGCCGGCCTCCTTCCAGGCTCCGGTCTTGCCCTGGCGCCAGCGAAGGCGCCAACGACCGACAGGCTCCCGCACGAGTTCTTCGCCGAGCGTCCACATTGCCACATCGCCAGTGCGCGCCGGATCGTTCATGCACACCCCCAGAACGGCCGCCGTGGCGCGGGCGGTCTCCGCCTCCGCCGTCCAATCGGGGAGTTTGTCAGCTTCCTCGAGCTCGCTCAGGAGGACGCGCATGACCTCCTCATAGCCGCCCTTCGCATAGAGCTCCTCGATGCGAGCCTCCTTCTTCTTCGGAACCCGCCGGCCTTGACGCTGGAGGTGACTCTGGACGGCGCGCATCCCGTTGAGCGCGTCCTCGTCCATCCCCCCGTGCAGACCGAGACTCACCAGTCCGGCAATATATGTGGCGGCCGTGCGCGCGGTCACACCGGTCTGACCGGTTTCGGCATCCCCCTTCTGAAGCGCCTGTGCCAGTTCCCAGGCGAGAAGCCATCCAAGCCGCGGCGGACACCTAAGCGAGGGCACCATTGCGGCGCAGCGGTTCACTGACGCGATGTGCCGGTTGATCGAACTGTCCTTGATCGGCGCGGCGCGGAGGTCGGGCAGAAGCGTGAGCCACGCGCCGGGCCAGCTTCGTCCCACTGGGCCGCCGGGGGACGGACGTCGGCCTGAACTCCGGGACGGGTGTTTCGTGCCGCCTGGGCGCTTGCTGTAATACTCCTTGCGCAATGTCCGTCCTTCCGCAAGACAGACAGAAGGAACGTGCTTGCCGAGAACCCGCAGCAGCAGACCGAGCGCGGATTCGTTTCCACAAGCCGCTTCGAACGTTGCGCGGGACGGGGCGGAGGAATGCTCCCCACGTTCCGCGAGAAGTCGAAAAAACCGCCCGACCGCAGTGATAGCACCTGCCGGGAGGTCTTCGCGGCATTCCGCCAGGTCGTCGCGCACGGTTTTCGGTACGCCCTCAAGGCGGGTGCGGGCGATCTTATCGTTCATGAGAAAGCCTCTTGCTGAGCTGGTTGAAGAGATCGGGATGCGCGGCGAGCATGGCCGCCCGAGCTTCCCGGGCTGCCGCCTGTCCATCATCACGACCGTAGTGCTTCTCGGCTACGTCAGCGGTGTTGCCGAGCACAGTCGAGACGAAAGCATAATCGCCCGGGCGGAGAGCAAGGATCAGCAACGCCACCACGTGCCGCATGCGCTGCGGGGTCTCGTGGACGCCGAGAACCTTGGAAGCATCCCGCCAGAGTTCCAGGAATGCGCTCGGAGAATAGCTCCCCCTCGGCAGCACGATGGGATCGCCCTCTTCGAGCTTCGGCTGTGCCGATCCCGGAAAGAGGTAGACATTATTCTTGTCGAGTTTTTGAAGCTCGATCATTCTCGGACGCCAGGTCTCAATCCATTCTCGCAGGATCTCCGCATCGTCGCCGACCACCTCGACCGTCACCCACCGATCGTTCTTGATCTCCCAAGGGGCGAAGCGAAATGTGAGCGATTTCTCGCCAGGCGCGTTTCGAACAAGATTGGCATGGGCATCTTCATGCGAAGCAATCCGGCCATGCCGCAGGCATTCCGGCCGCATGGGACGGGACATCTGGACAGCGTAGGCGGCTGCGCCGGCGAACTTGCGCAGGGCGGTCAGTTCCTGCCCGAGGTTCTTCTTCAATCTTGCTGTCTCGATCTCTCTGCGGGCCGCATCCGCGATGCGGCGGGGCGCGTTCGACCAGATGTTCGCAAGTTCCGGTTTTTGCCGGAGATTGCTGAAAATCCTGTCGACCTCCATCAGAATCGCGTCCTCCTCCCCTGTCTTGGCGAGCTTCTTGCGGGGCACGTCGTAATGCTGAACCTGAAGAAACCTGATGACAGCGACGGCCTTCATGTCCTCCAGGCCCCGTTTTGCGAGAGTTTTGAGCGACGTCAGTCGCGTCTTGAGCGTCGTCGAGACAAGCGGATCGCGCAGATCGTCCGCTTTCCGCGACCGGGCGATCTGGTCCACGATCGCGGCCTCGATCGTGGATTTTTGAAACAGTTCGCGGATGTCGGTGAGGGCGTCCACATCGTTCCCCTCATTCTCCCAGACACGGACAAGCCAGGTGACCGCCAGGCGATACTGCTCGCGGGCCGCGGTCGGCTTGCCAACCCCACTCTCATCTTGGGTGCCGCGCTCGTCGGCTTCCGCCATGACGATTTCTGGGTCCTCGCCAGCTTCGATCCGCGCCAGCATTTGTTCGGCGAGATCCTCTTCTCCTGCAACACAGGCATCCGCCGCCGCATCGAACGAAGCGCGGAAGGCGGCGGGCAGGTCGTTCCAGGCCATCCGCCGCGCCCAAGACGAGCCGGCCGGCGGGTCGAGTTGCACGGCGGGCAGGAACCCGCGGAGTTCTGGAATTTCGTTCGTCAGGCGCGCCAATGTATTGAGAAATACGACCGTTTTGCGAAGCCCCTTGCGCTTTTCGGCGGACATCTCGCGCCCGATTCGGTCGATCTCCTCCTGGGTAAGGTTCTCGGGCGCGACTGCGGCACGTGCACGGAGAGCACAAAAGCTGCGATGTCGTCCGATATTCCAGCGCTTGCCGGAGCCAGGTTTGCCTTCGTTCGCTTCGATGAGGTCCATGAGAGCATCGTATCGTGCGCGCACGGATTGATGCTGCGGCGTCATGCCAAAATGGGCCGCTTGGAACCGCTTCAAGAGAGCCCTGACACGGGAGTCTTCGCGTCGGCCGTTCTTCTCCATGTCCTTGGCCCGGCTGACCAGGGCATAGCCTCGGCCAGCGATATCACGATCATAGCGTAGCGGGTCGGCGGAGAGCGATGCGAGATCCGCGTCCAGCATGCCGAGCCGAGCCGGAACCCTTTTCAGGCTTCGCACAGTGTCGCCGGACTCGCCGTTCGCTTCGGCCCACTCTTCGACATCCTTCAGATTGAAACTCATCTTTTTTCCTTTCTTGCAACCGCCATTCGGCCCCTCACCGTGAAGGGGGCGATGCGGTCGCAAGGAAGAATGGGTATGCGTCCCAGAAGCCGGAAATATTCTATCTCTTTATATTTCCAGGCTCTTGGTTTGGGGCTGGTCCCTGGGATAGCTGCTCTCGCAGATGCCGAATTGTCGCGTTGGCCTCAGAGAGCTCCGAGGCAGTCTCGCGCGCCTGCTTTTGGATGTCCTTGTAGTCCACTCGGAAGGCCTCCAGCTCTTCGCGGTGCACCCGGCGACTTTCAGCAATATCGTTGCGATGTGCCTTGGAAGCGGCTGTCAGTTGCGCCTCAAGCTTCGTCGTTGCACGTTCGGAAACCTCGACGAGCTCCTTTTGCCGGGCCGCCTCTGCGGTGGCCCTCTCTTCTTGGCGCTCCGCTTCCGCAAGTTTTGCCCGATTCTTCTTCAGTTCTTCGGTCAGGCCCACCTTGGCCTCACGCTCCTCGGACAGTTCCGTGCGCTGATCCTCCAGTCGGGCTTCCAGATCGGCTCGTTCGCTTTCGAGGCGATCAAGGTCCTCGGAATAGGCGTGGCTCTCGTCATGGGCGGCCGCGAGATCCTTCTCTTTTTCTTCGATAGCGGCTTTCGACCGCTCCTGCTCCAGAGCGATCTCGCGGTCGCATCGCTGGCGCTCGGTGCGAGCTGCTTCTTCGATCAGCCCCCCGACAAGCGGCCCAAGATTCCGGAGCTTTTCGGTGGCCTCTTCAATCGCTTGGCTCACTGCGTCGGGCACCATGGGGGCAGGTCCCTCACCGGGGTCGGGCATTGAAGGTTCTCCTGCTTTTCGCTCTTTCCATGCGCCGACGATTTCGTTGATCCGCTTGTTGCTGCCACCGCTACGCTTTTGTACCTGGCGGGCGGAGACGCGGCGCAGTTCTCCGTTCGCTTCGTTCAGCAGGTTCTCCGCTGCCTCGATGATTTCCTGCTCGCTAACTTTCTCGACGCCTGCCATGATATCTCTCCATTTCGTTTCGTGTCGTTTCGCATCGTGATGCGACGCGAGATGGATATTGGTCGTTTTTGGAGATGACGAAGCAAAAAGTGCAATGGGAGAAATTTGCTGCACATAAGGGCCGGAATGCGGCCACATGTTTCACTTCTGTTCTATTAGTGGCCGTGGTATGTCGAAAGACTATGTATAGTATTGAACACAACACCTCCAATTTACCGGTCGAAGGGGTCCCACACCTTGGGTGTAGTCGAGCCAGGGTAACACATCAGATCAGCCGTCGCCCGGCATCGGTGATCCTCCATTCGGATCGCATTGCGGAGAGAATTGGACGGCCGCTGACAACCGAAGTCGTCATTCGCTTCTGGCTGACGGACTTGCCGCCTGAGAAGATGAGCAAGACCTTCGAGACCCGAATACGCGGACGACGCTTCGCGTACTGGTCGCGGCCGATCAGGCTGGGGCACCGCGTAGACGAGAATGGGCCGCCCACCTACGTGTGGGTAGCCGAGGGAGGTCGTAGCCATCCACACATCCACTGGTGCCTGCATCTCGCCAACGGACAGCGTGACAGCTTCGAGCGCGGCCTGCGGAAGTGGATCGCGGCAGTGCCTGAACTTGCCGCAGTTCCTTTCGAGGAACTCGTCACTACCCGCGACGTCTGGGACTTTACCCGCTACAAGCTCTACCTTGTGAAGGGGATCGACCCGCACTATGGGCGATCCTGGAATGTTCGAAGGGTTGAGCCTCAGGGAGAGATCGTCGGAAAACGGTGCGGCACGAGCAAGAACCTGAGCCGAGCGGCACGCAAAGCCGCAGGCTTATAAAGGGGGACACCGCGCGCGGTAGGCTATTCTTCTAAAGCCTGATCCGCTCGATCTCGTCCAGCGCAATCTCGTCCCCGCTGCGGTCGTAGAGCTGCGTGGTCCGCGGGCTGGCGTGCCCAGCGATGGCCTGAGCGGTTTCGAGCGCGCCGCCGGCGGCGATGTAAGTGGTGATCCCGGTCGCGCGCAGGCTGTGGTTGCAGAGGCCCGGGACGACGATCCCAGCATCCCGCGCTCGGCGACGCACCATATCGAGCGCGTTGCGGGCTTGGAGTGGGCGTCCGGTCAGGCGGCCTGTGCGCCCCTCGACCGCCCGGAACAGCCAGCCTTCGGGATCGTCGGCGAGGCCCGCCGCCTCAATGTAGTCGTGCAACCAGGCCTCGAGGTTGTGGTGGGCCGGGACCTCGTGCGCGAGGCCGCCCTTCTCTCGCAATCGAACGGACCATCGGCGTCCTGTTGGCCGGAGATCCTCCACCCACATCGCCACGGCGGCCCCGACCCGTGCGAAGGAGTATATCATGAGCGCCATGAGAGCCGGGTCGCGCAGCCCGACAACGGTGTCGGTGCGGAGGCTCCCGAGCAGGCGCCGGGCGTCCTCGCGCGCGAGGACCGGCGTGCTGCCGCGCCGCACCACGTGGCGCGGCGCGCGCACCGAGGCGGCCGGGTTGGACGGGATCGCCTGCGAGACGACCATCCAGTCGAGCAGTGCACGGATTGCCGCCAGGCGCAGCTTGGCCGTGGCCGGGGCGTGCGAGTGCGTCAGGGCCTCGACATGAGCCGCGACGTGGAGCGGCCGGATTTCGGTAAGGGTGCCTACGCCGCGGCCCTCGAGAAAAGCGAAAAAGTCCTGGACCGCCCGGAGATAAGCCCTGCGCGTATTGCGGTTGCGGAGGCTGCCCGCGAAAAACTCCCAGAAGAGCTTTTCGCCCGAAGACCCTGTCGCGACGACCACGGTCGGGGCCGGAGCGCTGCCCGACGGCTTCGCAATCGTCCGCTCAAGGGAGCTCCAGATGCTCTCGGTCCCGATATCGGCCATGTCGACGCTACGGTCCGCCAAGGAGTGCGTCGAGCGCGAGCGCCGTGGTCAATCCGACCCCCAGATCGCCCATCGCGGCCCTGAGGGCACGCGGTTCCACCCGACCCGCCTGGAGCGCGTTTCGTGCGACGAAGGCGGCACCGACGAGAACGGAGGCGCTGGCGGCTTCCAGCATCTCCTTGGGCACGCCCTCGCCGGGGAGAAGTTCGAAAGACTCTCGCACTTCTGCCTCGAGTTCCGCATTGCTGTATCCGCTGCTCGAAACGCCCGGGATCATGACGGAGACTTCCTCGGTCGCAAGGATGTCTATGCCGGGATAGCGCGCCAGGTGTTCGTAGACGTGTTCGGGCGACGCCACGGCCTTGAGTTGCACGGCACCGATGACCTCGCCGTCCACCGTGAACTCCACGTCCGATCCGGGGTGGTTCGTAGCCTCGGGGAGCTGCGCCAGGACGATGTCCCCATCCGCGTCCTCCGCGGCCTCGAAAAGCAGTTCATGATAGATGCCCTTCACGTTCGAGACGACGCCGCGCAACTGGTTTGGCTCAAGGCCAGCAAGATAAGCCGCGAGATCGGCATCGCTGGCCTCGGCAAGGTCTTTCCGGGACCGGCGAAGGGCATCCAGAACGAGAGCCTCCTCCGCGCTCCACGCCCGGCCTGGATCGTCGATGAGCCGCTGGAAAGTGACCGCGAGCACCACGGCGGCGCTGCGCCGGGTCATGCCTGAGCCCATTTCTCGGCGATGCTTTCGAGCCGCCGGAGGGCGCGCCGCAAACGCCGCCGGGGCCAGTAGGCCAGAGATCCAGAGGGGGCTACGCATGTGTCGTCTCCGTCAGTCCGTATATCTGTTGCGTAGAGTTCGTTCAGCGTCGATGCGAGCGGCAGGAGTCCCTGCCGGGCGAAGAGCCGCATCTCGATTGGGACGAGCGGCACCGCCTTCGGCCGCATCGCACGCACGGGCGCAGCAAGGCGCAGGGCGGCATAGAGAGCCGCCTGTTCCCGCGAGCTAAGATCCTTTTCGGTCCTGCGGCGTCCGAAAATGCGCCGACGCACGAGGATCGCGGCCGGGATTCCGGCGGCGATCGCACCGCCAGTGAGCATGAGGCTTCCAGCGGCGACGCCCATGCCGATACTGGAGCCGATCCAGTAGAGCGTGGCCGTTGTGGCGGCGGCCCCGGACAGGGTCGCGATCGCTGTGCCGGTGCTCGCGGCGCCGAAGGCGCCGATACCTCCAAATGTCCCGGTCATGACGCCGGCGGCGACAAGCTTCGAGGTTGCGACTCCGACGATCGTGCCCGCGGTGCGGTTCGATTCCTGAAGAATTCCGCCCACTACGATCATGAGGGCTTCGTCGAGTATTTCCAAGTCTTTGGCAACCGCGCGCGTCCGTCTTTGGCGCGAGGTGAAAGCGAAGCGTGAAACGGTAGCCATCAAAAATCGACCTCGACGCCAGTATGCGGCCAGATCTTCTCGCGCACAAGGCCGCGAGCCTGCGCCCCAAGCGTGTCGAGATATTCATGCCCGGTCATGGTCAGACGATAGCCTCCTCTTGCAGCACCCGAATAATATCCGCGCCCAGTTGCCGAGTGTTCTTCGGATTGCCACTGCCGTTCATCAGATCGACACCGATCTTTCCGGCGATCATGCGCAAGACAGGTTTCGCAGTCGCTGCCCGTGTCCCGGACGTTTCCACCAGGATCGTGCCATTTTCGTATTGTTGCACAAGATGCGTGCCATGCCAGGCTGAGGCCGTGATCTTGAGGTCCTCGATATCCCTTCTGGGGCGGCCATACGAAGAGGTGGGGAAAATATACTTACCCCCAGAGTATCGAAGATTCTGCCGGGCATCTTCGGCGGAGCAGTCGAGCAGTTCCTCTATCGAAGCCTCGCCCTCATCCACGTTCAGGCGCAGCACGATTATCCGGTCGACAAGATCGAAGGTGGTAGCGTTGAAACTGACATGGGAAGAGGTCGTCACGGTCTTCACCGAAATCCTCTCGTTATCGGCACTGACTACATCGTAGCCCTGCTGGTTGGTGGCGAGCGCCATCTGTCCGCGCGTAATCATTGCGGCATAAAGTTCACCGATCCGGCCGGTCAAATGGTTGAGTTCGGCTGGTGCGACGCCCCACCCCAGTTCCTTCTCGAACCACGAGAGGGCTTCAGCGAGAGACTGGATGATCTGGACTTGGGAAAGCGGCACATCTAATCCTTTGGGTTGCTGGTTCTCGGCCTGTGATCAAGCGATGTTCCAGTATCTCACCGGATTCTGGACGTGCTTCATGGCTTCGACTTCGATCCGCCGCCCTCTCTCCCCGACGAAACGCTGCCAAGCTTCTTCAGGGGCGACCCTGCCCCTGAAGCCTTTCCGCTGCGGCTGTTCATTCTCGATCGAAATGTGCGTCGGGAAATTGGCGTGGGTCGCGTCCAGCCACTCGTCCGCGATGAAGGCCCCGACGACGATTCCGCGAACGACCGCCAGGACATAATCGGCGGAGGCCACTTTGCTCTGCGAGACCCTCCAGGCGAACTGCGTCTGCCGCAGAATTGCCTCCCGGTCGTGCCTTCCCTCCAGCCGATTTATATTGAGCAACACAAGGCGCTCTTCGGGGTCCTCCGAGATGGTCGGGAGCGCAAACTTGTCCATGATCTCCGTGGCGCTCATGGGTCCCTTCGATCCGCTGCCATGCCCGCCCTGGATATTGCTGAGGCCGGGAAAGGCGTCAATCAAGGCCGCCTCTACCTCGTTGACCGCCTCATCGGGAATTTCGTGGCGATGAATGACGTGGATGACGTTCAGGCCCGCTCCCCGGATCGCCCGGATGCGAGACATCTTGAGCGATACCGCATCCTCGTCCTCGAGACTCTCGATGTCGGCGGCCTGCACGTGCTGGAATACTCGATTTCCCCGTCCCTTGCCGACGTAGAAGGTCTCCCCGTTCCTGGGGTCTATAAGCCGGTAGACGTAATTCCCGACGCTCCTGGCGACTTCTTCTGGAAAATCGGTGACTTTGGCGTTCATGAGTTGGCCTTTCGAATTCGCATGTCATTCAGTAGCGTTCGTCCGCCGCGGTGCCGGGAGCAGCCACGGGGACAGGTGAGGCGGGCTTAACTGCGATGGTCACGCCCCTGGCTCCGCGGGAGGCCACCAGTTGATCGGCTCCTCGCCAACCTCCTGCAATGCGTCGTTGACCCTCCCGAGGGGTGTCTCGCCCCGAAAGAAGCGGGCTCCCCGGCTGGTTGGATGCACATGTCGGATGTCTCGGACGCCTTTCAAACCCAACTGGTCGAAGACGGCCTGCGCGTCCTTGCCCAGAAGGAGGAAAATGACCGGGGGCCGGGCAGCCCCTGCGAATTGGCTGAGCAGATACGATGTGACTGGCTGCCACAAAGTCCTGTGAGCAGTCTTATGGGCATCATCCGGCATCGTGAAGGTCCAACTGGCGTTCACGAAGAGCACGCCTCGATCTCGGAGACTGTCGAAGTGTGCCCGGATCGCCGCAGCACGGCCGGGTCGAGGTGAGCAGATGGGACCCTCTTGGCCGCCCCCGGCAAGAGTGCTGGCGGATTTTCCAAGGTTGCGCAGAGCAGGCCTGAGTGCCTTGCCAGCTGCATCGCGGATGCCGTCTTCGAACGCGCGCCCCGTGGCGTTCTCGATGGCGGGATAAGGGTCCTGACCCAGAACCACGACGCGGACATCCTCGGGCCCCAGACCTTCGAATGCCCGGCAAATATGCGAACCTTCCGGGGCGTCGTGGTGCTGAGCGCCGAGGCGGCCTGGCCACACAGGGGCGCCATTCTCAATCGTGACGTCGGCCGGGATGTTATGAAATGCCGGCCTCGGGCAGTCCGCAAAGAAGGCGGGCCAGCCCGAGTCTGGTGGCAGGTCCTCCCACCATTTCCAAAGATGCGCCCTCATGCGCGTCCGCAGTGCCACCATGGCCCCACCTGCCCTTCGCTGCCTCCTCCGTCGTATCCGATAACCCGTCCTATCCGATACCAAAAAGGCCCCGGGCGACACCCGGGGCTTTTATCCCCCCGGCCTGAAGCCGGGAGGGCGTGATCCCCGCCTCAGGCGGCGAGGATGTGCGAAAGCGTTGCGACGATGTCTTCCAGCCGCGCGCCCGCCCAGCACACGCCCGCATCGAAATCCTCCGGCGCGGGCGCGGTAACCTCGCAGCCGACGGGGATCCGGCGCACCGAGTCGAGCAGGCGCTCCAGGCGCGTGCGGGCTTCTTGCAGTAGAGCGCGCACATCTCCCGGTGTTGTCCGGGCGCCAAGGTGCAGCCCCGCGAGCGCGGCGATGTCGGACAAGGCGTCGGTCTGGCCGGCAAGCGAGAGAACGCGCGACAGCGCGTCCAGTTCGTCCTCGAGATAGGCGCCGAGGCGGTCGAGCGCGACCTCGAGACCGAACGCACGGGTCTCACCAGGTACGGCGAAGTGCGTGGAAATGACAGAATTCATGTGAATTCCCTTCTTCTTGGTATAGTCCGGGCAATTCCGCCCGAGGGCCGCGTGGAATAGGACAGCGTGCGCCGCCACGGCCGTCAGAAGAGTCCCAAGTCTTCGCCAAGCTTGGGTAAATCGCTTGTTTCGGTCTCCTGTCTCATTTGTATCGAGAAGGTACATTGGCCGTTTTCCGAAAGACGAAGCGGAAAAATCACGATGAGGGAAAAATTCCGATCTCTATCGGAGAGATGAGGTCGAGAAGCCGATGGGATCCTCATTTCGGCGGATGCGATGTGATTGGGTAGGCCTGAGAAATGCAGGAGAACCTCCCTCGCGCCGCTGCTTCGGTGAAGGACAGAGATCGCGATGGTCGACCTCACCCCATACGGCCGTAGGAAAACATCGTCTGCAAGTGCCGCGCCTACAGTGATGTGTGAAGAGCATCTGACTTCACCTTCCATAGTCGCAATGCGAAAGCGCGATTACCCAGAAGCGAATCCGCCTCGTCGAAGATCAAGAATGCGCCTTCTTCTCTGGCTTGGAAGAACGCTGACGTGATCGCCTTCTCTGAAGAATCTTGGAAAATAGCAGGTTTTGATAGTGGCAAAATTTCACCGCCATCCTGTGTTATATTGGGTTATATAGGTGTTAGGGTGTTTATGAAGTTTATTTTCATCATTAAAAACATCATCTTACAGATACCCCCCTGCCCCTAAAGTGGTGATTCTTAGACCCTGAAGTGTCGTTTTGCTGCCCTTGAAGTGTCGCTATGAGGTTTGGTCCTTGAAGTGTCGTTTTGCTTGACGCGGCCCCTGAAGTGTCGTTTCTTCAACCAGCCCCTGAAGTGTCGTTATTGGAGAATTCGATGTCCACAATGCCATTGCTGCCAGATCGGCATCCCAACCCGGATTTTTTTGTATGCGACGTCTTCGACGCGGCTCCGAAAGGCGACATGGCGTCCATGGAGCACCCGATTTTTTCCCTGTCGACCAAACCGGATACTGCAATCCGAGAGTATCAACATCGTGGTCTCTCTGTCAGAATTACGCCCTCAGTCGCAGGTCTTGCGACGGTTCATGACCGGGACATTCTCATCTACTGCATCTCGCAGATCATCCGGGGGATAAACGATGGTCGCCCGGTGTCCCGGACTGTAAGGTTCCAAGCGTCTGACCTCCTTAAAGCAACCAACCGGATGACCACTGGCAGGGGTTACGAGTTGCTAAAGGCATCGATGAAGAGGCTGCAAGGAACTCAGATCGAAACAAATATTGTCACTGGTGGTCATGAGGTCTTTGAGGTCTTCGGACTTGTGGAGAAGGCTCGAGTCGTTCGTGAGACGCGCGCTGGTCGTATGCAGGAAATCGAGATTGTTCTTTCTGACTGGGTGTTTAATGCTATTCAGGCGAAAGAGGTTTTGACGATCAGTCGGGACTATTTCCGGCTTCGAAAGCCACTTGAACGGCGTCTCTATGAGTTGGCAAGGAAGCATTGCGGAACGCAGCGCCGGTGGTCCATCGGCCTTGATCTGCTTCAGAAAAAATGTGGGTCCAACAGTTCGCCGAAGAAATTTCGCGAGCTTATTCAAAGCGTTATAGTTGAGGACGAGAGGCATGGGCACATGCCCGACTACGCTATTCGGTGGACGCCGGATCGTAACGGGGTCGTTTTTGCAGGACGCGGAACTGTTCCGACAGAGTTGGCTGAAATAGTAGAGATTCCCAAGCTTGATCCAGAAGTTTACGACATGGCACGCGAGGCGGCGCCGGGTTGGGACGTCCGGATGATCGAGCAGGAGTGGCGGGCGTGGGCGAAAGAACGTCCCAAAAACCCTGAAATGGCGTTCTTAGGTTTCTGCCGAAAGTGGTCGGAGAAGCGAGGGAGACCGTGATCAGCCGCCCTACTCTCCCGCCTTGTCCATCAAGATCTCCAGCATTTCGCCGTATGTGTAGCGTCCCCCACTGCGGGGCCGGCAAAGCGATTTGAAGCGTGCTATCGTGTCCAGCTTGGCTCGGATCGTAAACTGACCTTCTCGAGGTGCTTCACGGCGGTTCCAGTCACTGCCAGACGCGCCAGATTGCGCTACTGGCTGACTATCCTCTTGCGACCGCTCTTGGCGGCGCGGAGTGAAGTCGTCGAGCGATCCGATATCGAGCCCCTTTCGTGTCATGCTGCGTCTCCTTGGCCTTCTCGCAGGATAGTTATAACTGCTGCTGCGATCGCTTGCGCATTTTCGATCGCTTTCGGGATTCCGTTGACATCGCTCGGGTCGAGTTGACGTAGCCCACCCCCGGATGAGAACAGCGCTGCGAACGCATCACGCTCCACCAACTCCGGGCTCAACACTTGCACGCCCTCGAGCCCTCGAAGTTGTTCGCTAATGTGTCTGGCTGTTCTCGATTTAACAGCCGCCCGCGTCCTCGTTAGTAGTACGGTGGCCGGGATCTCGCGTCTCGCGGCTCTTCCTGCGCGCCTTACCGCTCCAAGCGTATCAACAGCCGCCTGAGCGTCCTGATGCTGCTCTTGGGCCGGGATGATCACAAGGTCACTCGCCGACATCGCAAACGTTGCGAGTTGTGATGCTATTCCTTCTAAGTCTACCAAGACAAACGGCGCCTCTTCTGCGGCGGCGTCGATTTCGTCTTGAATATTACGTTCGCCTTTGGAGGAAACGACCCACAATCTCGCCGGTGGCGCTGATAGCTCCGACCAAGCTGCGAGTGGTCGCCTCGGGTCCGCGTCTATCAGGATCACATCGGCGCGCTCTGCTAACTCGCAGGCGAGTACAAGGGCAGAAGTTGACTTGCCGGAGCCGCCCTTGCTGTTTGCAAAAGAGATGATTGGCATGAATACACCAGTTATAACGATGTTCCCTTATACAAACACAAATCAAATGATGTCAATACACATCTTATGATGTCATTTGATGTGATGTCACATGATGTGAAAGCATTTGATTTGTGTTCAGTATTGCGAAGCCCAAAAGGGGGTCTATTGCCTGTGAAAGGCTAAGCAGTCCCGCGGCGCGCAGGCCACCGAGGATCTGGACAGTGACCTCAGGGGTCAGACATTATGCATCGTTGCCGACGTATGCTTCCGCTATCTTCTCATGTCGGCTTGGACGGAAATCCGACACATGAACCAAAACGACACCTGCTGGATCTGGGGGCCTCCCACTATGTCCGGTAAAATATTACCGGACATAATGGGAGCAGACAAGGTGAGGCGCTTATAAGCTTAGATAAGCCCAAAAAGCGCCGCAGCAGGCCAGTCTCGCGCCTTTTCGGTGATCCCGATCTGTCCATGAACGCGGCAGCGTCGTCACATGGCGGCGATACGCGTGGTTATGCTGCGTCAGCATTTTCTCCGACATCGTCTATGTCTTCTTCGTTGTAGTCACTCAAATCGCCTGTGCCGTCGCGAAGTGCGGATTTCTCCATCGCCGCCTCGATCAATTTGAGGAGCGCCTCCTTCCTGGCCGCATAGAATTCGTCGAAATCGTCGGTCCTCAGATATTCGGGAGTGATTTGATGGCCGGCGAGGATCTCGTCGAGCGACACGCCCCCCTCGGTCGTCTCCGCATCCAGAGTTGCGGTGTATTTGGAGGGTGCCCGGCCTCCAATTTTACGGTTTGTGCGGCCCGATAGCGCGGTCTTGTTGACAGCTGTATTCCAACGCGCACGGGAGATTTTTTGTGCCTCGCACCATGCGCGCGGAAAAATGTGGTGGATGTCGAACTTCTCGGCAAAGTAATTCGCCACACCGATCTCCTCGGCGGTCAGGAAATCCTGGGCGCCTGAGGTAATAAGGAGCGCGTGGAGTCCCTTGTATGCGGCCGAGAGGCGCGACTGGAGCGTATCGAGGCGGCTCTCGCTGAAAGCGGCTGTGCCGATCGTGCGCGGCACAAGCTCTTCGCCCTCAAGGCAACGAGTCATATCTTCAACATCATTGGCAAGACGCGTGTCGGTTGAACTGCCATAGAGTTCGCCGAATACTCCACACCAAAACCACTGGTCGATCTTTTTAGTTTCGGCCGCTGAATAGGGGCGATTTTGCCTGAGCGCTGATAATACCGAAAGAATGGTGATCTGTGAGGGATAGGGAACGTCCTTCCACCAGAAAATTCCACGACTGACCTTGCCCCGTGATCCCGGACCAGGGGCTTGTTCGATTAGGCCGCCATTTTCATCATCATGTCCATCCTCGCCTGTGCCGGAGTTCGGTATCCGATGCTGGAGTGGCGCCGCTGGCGGTTGTAGAAAATCTCGATGTATTCGAAGAGCGCGGCCTTTGCCTCGCGCCGCGTCTGGAACTTTGTTCGGTGAACCATTTCGGTTTTCAGGGAGCTGAAGAAGCTCTCCATCGGGGCGTTGTCGAGACAGTTCCCCTTGCGGCTCATGGACGCCGTGATGTGATGAAGTCTAAGCAATTTCCTGTAGCTGTCGCAGGCGTATTGCACGCCCCTGTCGGTGTGGACGATCAGCCCCGGCGCAGGGCAGCGGTTGCGGATGGCCATTTTCAATGCGTCTTCGCACAGGGTGCTTTTAAGGCGCTCTGACATCGACCATCCGACGATTTCCATCGTCGCCAGATCTTTGACCGCCGCGAGGTAGAGCCAGCCCTCATCGGTCGGGATATACGAGATATCCGCGAGCCAGACGGTGTCGGGCACCATGATCTTGAAGTTGCGGCTCAGCAGGTTGGGTGCGATCGCAAATGAATGGCGGCTATCGGTGGTCATGGGCATGCGTCGCTTGCGTCGAGGCGGGTGAATACTGTTCTGTTTCATCAGCTTGGCGACCGTCTTGCGCGATACGCCGTGGCCCCGAGCCTGTAGTTCAGCATGGATGCGAGGCGCGCCGTAACGCTGCTTGCTGTCCTTGAAGATCGCCCGGATCTCGCCGAGCAACGCCTCAAATCGGGCGGCCCGTTCGGCGCGATCAGCAGCAGTGCGCTGCCATGCATGGAACCAGCCTCGGGAGACATCCAAAACCCGGCACAGCAAGCGAACGGCATGATCGTGGGCATGGGCGGCGATGAACGCGAGCTTGGTGTTCATGTCTTCGCCGCCCATTGAGCGAAAAAAATGGACGCTTTGCGCATCACCTCATTCTCTTCCTTCAAGCGCTTCACGTCGCGCCGAAGTTGCGCCAATTCGGCCGCCTCGGCTTTCGTCTGAGCGATCGCCGTTGCCGACCCCGCGGCCAGCAGCTCAAGATGCCACGTCTTCAACTGCCCGGACGTGATCCCCAGCTCCGCCGACAGGCTCGCGTAGGTCACCCCCGGCTCGGAAAGCCGTGCCACGGCTTGCTCTTTGTACTCCGGCGTAAACCGCCGCCTCGTCTTCTTGGTCATCTGCTTCTCCCGGTTCAGAGGTTACTTTAGCCCCTGGTCCGGGATCACGGGGCAAGGTCACCTAAGGACGTCGGTCCGATGGAGACGGCGCGCGCGGCCATCGCGCCGCGCCTCGTTGGTCGCGCCTTTCTCACCATACCAGTCATCACGTAGATTCACCGTGCCCTCGGCTGCGTACATCGCCGTCAGCAACTCAAAGGCGTCGAGCTTCTTCCCGCCGGTGTTCACTTTCTCAAATACGAGGCAGACAGCTTCCTTTGTCGTGTCGCGCGAGAGCCGTATCATCGGCATCTTGTAGGCCCGGATTGGTTCGATCACCCGTTCGCGGAATTTCTGGAAAAGCTCGATATTCTCCTGCTCGTATTCCCAGTGCTTCATCCAGCCATTGAAATAAGCATCGGGTTCGAAGGCTTCGGCGACGGGAAACATCATCGCCGCGTAACGCGCCTGCGGCGTACGGAGATCGAGATCAATCTTCTTGCCAACATTCGGCTTTGAAACCAGCGACTTGTCTATGATAACAATGGCGTCTTCGGGGAACGGATCCTCGAGCGCGCGCGCCATATCGATGAAGAAGTAGACGTCGCGTTTGCGACGGTTTGCGCTCTGTGTATTGACAGGCGCTCCCCGCATGAGGGCCTGGTAGAGCGAGGTCACCCGCTGCTGTCCGTCCAGCAGAAGCTCCTCGGGGTTATTCAGAGGATCGGGCGCACCTTCAACCGGCCGCGGCGCGAAGCTGGTAGTACCGCCCGTTTTCAGAGATAGGAGCGCGCCCACTGGAAAGCTACGGATTATCGAGGCGATCAGACTCGCTATCCCGTCCTCCTCCCAGACCCATCCGCGTTGGAAATCCGGGAGCTGGAGTTTTCCGCCATGGGCGTCCGCAAGAACCTCGCGAAGCGTGGGTTGAATGAGTTCGAACAATGCTTCTACCTTTTTATCTACGTGTTGCGGTCTACTTGTTTTGCCCTGAAAAAGTGGATGGGGTCTCGTTGCCACGCGTTCCATGTCGGCCCATATTCACCAGTCTATCGAAAAATGCAGGAGGCGTGAATTGTAGATGCGCGTTCCGGGATTATCCGATCACCTGTTCTGGGGCATCCGATCAGTTGGGTGTTCCCGGCCGGGATGCGCGTCGTTGGGCGATCATGCAACGGGTTCCCGCCCATCGGAGCGATGACGCCCCACGTGTACCGCGCTGGCGTTTAACACTATTGGCCATAGTGTTAAGCGCGGGTGCCGCCGGACCCGTGAATCGGGCGGGCAGGGCGCACGTTTTCCCCTCGCGGTTTAACGGTCTTCGGGTAAACTGTTAAACATGAGTCAAATGCGCCTCACCGACACCGCCGGAAACCGGCTTTATCTCAATGCCGAGGAGCGCGCGGCTTTCTTGATTGTGGCGCGCCGTCAGCCCGCCCGCGACCGCACCCTATGCGAGACATTGCACTACACTGGCTGTCGGCCCTCCGAGCTCCTGGAAATCACACCGGCCCGGGTCGACCTCTCCGCTGGCACCATCGCGATCCGCTCCCTGAAGAAGCGCCGGGACACCTCCGGCAGCGCCAAGATCGTGTATCGGTCCGTTCCAGTCCCGCCCGAGTTCCTCGACACTCTGAACACCGCGCACGGAATCCGAGAGGCGCAGAAGTCCCGACGGAAGGCTTCTGCCCCCATCTGGGATCTCAGCAGGGTCCGGATATGGCAGATCGTGAAACGGATCATGATCGAAGCCGGGATCCCGGATGCCCCGCATCGCAGCCCCAAGGGGCTGCGGCACGGCTTCGGGATCAACGCGACGGTCCACGGGGTGCCGCTACACATGGTCCAGAAATGGATGGGGCACGCGCAGCTCAGCACCACCGCGATCTACGCCGATGCGGTCGGCAAGGAAGAACAGCACATCGCAGCCCGGATGTGGGGATAGCCCACTCACAGACGCGCCAGTGCTCGCCCTCGCGCCACACCACCTCCGGGCGCACCTGCACCCGGCGCTCAAGCTCCTCCTCGCTCAGCAGCTCAGGCGAGAGGAGCAGCCGCGTGCCGGGAGGTCATCAAGAACGCTCGCGGACACGTATTGTTCGAACACGGTCAGCCCGCACAGGGCGAGCCTACGCACGTCGCCATAGAGCCGCTGCAAACCCTGACGCCTGAGGCGGTCAGGTCATTCGAAACGATCGACTATGGTCCAGGATGGCCTGAGGTCGGGAGCCGGCTGATGTCACGTTTGGTTAGCGGCGAGGATATGCGTAAGCGGCGTCTGAAGGGCACCGGGTTTCAGCTTGACGGCTGGAAGTTCCAGGGAAGCAAGTCGTCGATGCGGTGTTGCGGATGGCCTGCTGCGATGGCTTCGAGCGTGGTTTTCAGATAGGCGAA
>Ga0307966_1001443_pt1 | contig 18777 bp, 14 predicted proteins | sample OrgLakmetagen646_FD_203141 | JGI IMG/M metagenome (GOLD analysis project Ga0307966, IMG submission 203141) | Saline water microbial communities from Organic Lake, Antarctica - #646 | ecosystem: Environmental > Aquatic > Non-marine Saline and Alkaline > Saline | place: Antarctica: Organic Lake... | reverse complement strand
TGAAATTAGGAATGGGTTTAGGACTACATAAGCACAGGTTTAGAGGTGTTGGTGGAGATAGAACTCCCCCTAACAAAATGACTATTGAAAGTGTTGAGCTTACTAATGACACAACACCTCCTAATAAGATGACTATTGAATCTGTAGAATTAACTTAAAAATAAATAATATGGTATTAAAAATAATAGCAAATTTAAACGGAGGTGACTTAGTTACTCTTGATAATGAACTAACATATAAAATATATGGTTCTGCTGATAACTATGCTTCACCAATAGCTACTTTAGGTAGTGCTATTAATGATAGTAAAGTAAGCGTTGCAAATGGAATTGTAACTATTGATAATGTTAACGTAGGAACTGAAGATGTTTTTAAAATTTCTTCTGTTGATGAGGCTGGTAATGAATCTGAATTAAGTGATGCGGTTAGTAGTTTTGAAGGAATTTTAAATCAATTCCCTGGTGCAAGCCTTGGATTAAGCCTAGATAAACTAGATAAAAACTATACAGGTTCCGCAATAAAAGTTAGAAGGTCAAGTGATAACGCAGAATTAGATATAGGATTTGTAAATAATGTATTAGACACTGCAAGCCTATTAACATTTGTAGGTTCAGGAGATGCCTTTGTCACTATAATATACGACCAAGTAGGAAGTAATAATATGACACAAACTACTTCATCTCTACAAGGTCAAATAGTTTCTAGTGGTTCTGTAATACTTAAAGGGGAAAAACCTTGTATTATTAGAAGTGCAAATGATAATGGGGGTTACTTATCAGCTTATGCACCAAATGACGGTGTAGCGGTTAAGGGTATGTTTTATGTTGGCGACAATGAAGGAAAAACTGCAACAATTTTTGGAAGTAAATCACAGAATGCAAATACTGATTTTGGATTTATAGCAGATGATAACTCAAGCAACTCTTCTTTTGACTCTAATCCAAATATTACAGTAACTAAATTAAATGGATTAATTGATTCATTTGCAAATAGAGGCGAAGCTTTCACAGCAACAAATAATCAATTTCTCCTTTATAGAGAAATAGAATTTAATTTTGATGATAATGTTTTAGGACTAGGTTTTAGGCAAGACAAACCATCAAATTTGGGAATGTTTACTTTTCAAGAATTAGTGATATTTGAAAATACAGATAATGTAGTCGCAAAGGAAAATAATATTAATTTAAGATATAACAACATATACTAATGTACTACAAAGGCACAAAGACAAAATGCGAAGATTATAATACAAAGGTAACAGAAGGAGAAAACTATCAGTCATCAACAAATAGGTGGGCAAATGTTACTTCAAACCAAAACGGAATTGATTTCGCAATTCTTAAGCACGAGAATTACGAAAGTGACATGACCTTAATAAATAAAATTCCAGATAGTTGGAAGAATAATAATGAAATATAAAATAAAAAATTATGAAAAAATTTAAAGATTATATTACTGCTTATTTAAAAAGAACACGTCACCACCTTCACGCCATTGTAGGCATAACAGCAGGATTCCTAGCGTCTTTAGCCCTATCATGGGTTTGGTTGGGATTTAGGAATTTGGATGCTTTAGACAAGGCTATATTATTTATAGCCCCAGCTTTTGTAATTGGCTATGCGTGGGAAAGATACCAAGGCATTATAAATAAGTGGGATATTTTTGTGAGTGGAATTTCTATTTGTTTGGGGGTTTTCTTGTGTGGATTATTATTTTAACAAATAAACAATTTATTATGAAAAAAGGTAGAACAGTCACTTGGGAATATGGAGGCAAAAAGTATTCTGGAACAGCAATTCCATCTATGGAGACTTCTAAAGCAACATTTGCTAGAACCGAAAACAACAAGATCAAAAAGATGTTAAAAAAGTAACAAATGAATACGACCAATACTTATTTAGAAAAAATCCTAGAGTTTCATAATGGAGCCTTGTTCGTGATTGCTATAGCTCCTTTATACTACGTAGCTAATTTTCAAACTGGTTACTATCTTACAAAAGGCATTGTAATATTTGTAGACTCTGAATTTTTTAAAAGACCTCTACTGGGAGAAATAAGATATAGTGGTAGAATAGGTTTTAAATTTTTGCTTGATAGATGAAACTAAATATTTTTATAAAATAAAATTTACGCTTCATCTTTTCTGTTATTTTTGCATAAATTTAAAACATGAAAATTTGCATTTTAATTTTCTTTTTCTAAAGAAATTAAAATCAACTAACACAGAAAAATGATAGATTTCATTCAGACTACACCTGATATAACATCTGTAAATGAATTACTTAACTATGCTTTGGGAGCATTAGTTGCTGTGGTTGTTTATCTTTACGTTGAGAAAAACAAGCAGAACACAAAACTTCAAGACAAAATTGAAGCTTTGTACTTGGAACACAAAGACGACTTTAAAGAGTTTAGTCAAGAAAAAAGCGACACTTTTCTTCGTAATCATCAAACTATGCAAAAAATGATGTTATTGCTAGATCAACTTAAAGATATGCTAAAAGATGGAAGATAAAATTTTTTATAACATAGAGAGAGAACGTATTAAAAAAGAAAATCGTAAGCTTGATAAAATCTACGAAGAAACTTGTGATGCAATAAATGTAAAAATGGATGAAGTATTGCAATGTCTAGTAAAAAAAAACTCAATACTAAATTTCAAAAGCCTAAAAAAAATTCCGTTAAGAGAAATGTATAAATTAAAAGAAGGGGTTCGTATTTTTAAAATTGAAAATACTAAAAACAGTCTGGTTTTTGAAACTTATATGGAACCAAACACTTCTCTTAGTTTACACTCTCACGATTGCTACGAAATTGTTCAAATTATTTATGGTCACCTTAAAGATAACGTAAAACCTAAACATACATATGAAGCTGGAGATCGATTAATATATGATCGTTTAGAAAAACATGAGCCTAAGACTGATGTTCAAAGTAAATATTTAATTACTTTCATAAAATAATTTTAAGCTATGCCTAGACCAGAAAAAACTAAAGGAATTGTAATTCATTGCTCTGCTGGATATAGTAGCATAGAAGCCATAGAAAAATACTGGTGGGATGTCTTAGGTTGGAGAAATAGTAAAGGTTATCATGCTATTGTAGATTTAAATGATGATATCTGGTATTTAGTAAAACCTACTGTAAGAACCGGAGGCTATTCCAAAACACCAAGCAAATCAACCTATAGGTTTATCACCAATGGCGTCCTCGGTTTTAATGACAAGTATATTCATATTTCTTATGTAGGTGGTGTTGAAAAAGACAATTACAAAATTGCCAAAGACACTAGAACACCAGGTCAAAAATTAAAGCTTCAACATCTTATTAGCGATTCAATGCTCTGGCTTAAAAGCCAAGAGCAAAACACTAAAATAGATTTTTGGGTTGGTGGCCATAGAGATTTTTCTGATGATAAAAATAATAATGGCGAAATTGATACTTGGGAACGCACAAAACAATGTCCTAGTTTTGAAGCCATGCAAGAATATTTAGATTATACTTCAATCGATAGACAATTGAAATTACCCAATGACTTATGAAAAAAATAATCAAGTACATCGAAAAAAGGCTACAAGGTAAAACCACTTTAATTTTATCTGTAGCCTTACTTGTTTTTTCATGTTTATTCATGTATCAATGCACAGAAACTAAAAGACTAAAAAAGCATGCAGAAAATACTGCCACGTTTTTAAATTCAGAAATATCTTATTACAAAAACAAATTAGGGCAAGAAGTAGCACAGAAAGAAGCTCTCTTTGGTCAAAAAGAATCTTTGGACGTATTGCTTTCAAAACAAATAGACTCCACTCAGCAGCTTAAAAAACTTGTTAAACAATACAAAAAAGTAAAAACTGCGGGAAACATTATTCAAGTTACTAGAATAGATACTGTAAAAGTTGAATATGATAATCCAATAGAATTTGAATTTTCAAAAAACTGGTCAGTTAATGATAAGTATTATTTTATAGCCGGAAAATCAACAAATACATTTACAAGTGTAGATACTCTTCAGCTTGATAACACTATTAGTTTTGCTATTGGTAAAAAGAAAACTGGATTTTGGAACACTACGTTTCAAGCTGAGGTTGTAAATGGCAATCCATTTGTTAAAACTACTGGATTAGATACTTACAGTTACATTGAAAAGAAAAAAAGATTTGGCATTGGTCCTTACATTGGGATTGACTTTTTAACTTTACAACCAGCACTTGGTCTGAGCCTTAGTTTTGATTTGATTCAATTTTAAATATTAACTTGTGCCAATAAAATATTTTTACTACAATGGCAATAACCGATTTTCAAATTGTAAGATTACCTAGAAACGTTATTTGTAAAATAAGAGATTCTGAAATTACTAACGGATCTACTTACGATATTTCAGACGAAGCAGATCTTAACTTTAAAAGATTTCCAGAATTAGAAGGTTATTACCTCAACAAAAAATTAAAATTTAGAACTTACGATAGCAGTGTTCAAAAATATAGTAATGAAGCTGAAATCAATCTAGTCTGGGAAGCTAACTCTTCTGTTTTGCCATCTTCTGAAAACAATACTCATCTTCTCCAATATGGAAATGCTATTAAGCTTTTAGATCATTTACCAATAAACTCAGCTACTGAGTTTATTGAAATAACAGAAGTTACAGAAGGAGTCACTGTGCCTTATGTTTTTTTAGAAGAAATTAGAGAAGTTGTACCTGGTGAAAGATTTAGTCCAGAAGATTTATTTTATTCTTTTTTTCAAATTTCAGAAGTAAGAAATAGATATCCTTATTTTGTTTTAAAATATAAAGTAGGAAGAAACAATGTATTGCAACCAGAAGAATACACGCTTACATTAAATGCTGAACTTCCTTTGCAAATTAATTTATTATTTCAAACTGTTTCAGGACCTGAATTAGGAATTGTAGAAATAGGAAATAATACAATGGTTTTTAGTGAAGTTTCTCACTTTGAAGTAGCTGGAGGTATGCCTAATGGAACTGTTCAGTTAACTTTTGATTTTGCAAATCTTTTAGATTCTGTTCCTGAAATAGACGACGTTAAACGCGTTATTATAACTGGTAATGGTCAATTTTACAATGCAACTTCTGGAAGTTTACCTTACCCATTAACTTTTGATTTAGATTCAAGTGGTCAACTTAATTTTACAACTAGGTTCATAAAAGATGCAGATGAATTTAGTCCTTCAGAAAGTTTTCAAATATTTATATCTGAAGTCAACGGAGAAGCACAAGGTCCATTATTCATAACATTAACAGTACTAAGCGAACTATAATGATAAATTTTTCAACAGTTAATACTTTTGAAGGAGGTAATTCAAAAGACCTTAGCCAAAACATCGAAAAGAAAAACACTTTTGAAAAAGGCCTTAATGGAAGAATTTACTCCAAAGATGGAGTTTTTTCTTTTACAGCAATTTCCGGAAGTAAACTTGTTTATGAAAATTCTCAAATAATAAAATATTTAGGGCATCATTCTTTTAGGGATGAAGCTATTGTTTTTGCCAAATGTCTAATACCTACTGGTGAAGGTCAAGGCACAGAAGAAACAATTACTGAAATACAAATACAAACAGATGATTTTATATTAAATGGTTTATCAGAAACTGATACTGTAATTACAAATAGCCAAAGTTTTATTTCAGCAAACACTGAAATAATTGAAACTACTTATACTATTGTTGTTCCTTTAGCTGATGAAGATGATTTTGAACTTCCATATTTAGAAACTGAATCTACACAAGAAGAAATAGATTTTGGTGAATATTACAATGAGCGATTTAATGTTGCTAATTATAAAATATGCAACATAAACGAAAACGCAATACCTCTAAACAATCAAGAATATTACGACACAATAATTAGTTTTAAGCTTAATAGCGAAGGTAATCTTACAAGTGAGACACTTTGGACAGGATTACAAAACTGGCCATTAAACGGAAAAATAACAGCAGAAGGCGTTGAAGAAAACGAGTTTTTTAAACGTGTATATTACTCTGATGCTATAAATAATAGACGAGTAATGAACCGTAAAGATGTAGCTTTATTTACTCGTCAAGCAAAAGAGTTTGATCAAATCCTTGACAATGTACTTTTACAACCTCGATTAAAAATAATTGAAGACGGTGGCCAATTAAATTCAATGAGAGTATTGTACTTGTATCGAATCATATCTGAACAAGGACAAATTTCTGAATTTTCTCCATTTTCTGAATTTGCAGATATTTTAGTAGAAAATGAAGCTATTGGTTATAGAGGTGGTGACGTAAGTGAAATAACTACTAAAGTTTCAAAAATTGAAATTGATTTAATAAATCCAGAGCCATCTTCTCAAATTGAATGTATTGCTTTAGAGTTTGAATCTCAAGGACCGCCAACTTCAATAAAAAATTTAGGAATAAAACAAGCTAGAGCAATTACAGAATTTTCTCATTTTGGTAATGAAACAGAATTTATTGATGATATTACAATTGCTGATATTTTAGAATTTAAAAACACTTGGAAATATTGCAACGATTTTACATCTAAAAAAAACAAACTTATTGCTGCAGGATTAAGAAACAATCCTTTACCTACAGAAATACAGAATCTTGAATATTTAATGCCATTACACTCCTGGAATGAAGGCAGTAATACGTTTAATTCTTTAATGAATCCTGAACCATGGAATTACAGATGGATTGATCCTACTAATACAGAAAAATTAATTTATATCAAACAAAAGAAATATGAGAACATATCTTCTTTTGGGCCTTGTTTAATAACTTTTGAAAATAGAGAAAATGGCAATTTTATTGAAAAAGAATTTCCTAATCTAGATTTAGAAAATTATACAGATATACTTGCAGATATAAGAGATTGGTTGCTCGATCAGTATTTTAATAATTCTGAGTTTTTAAGTTTATTTCCTAATCTTAAAATAAAAAACAATGGTGGCCAATTACTAATGACTCCAATAAACGAAGAAATTGTAACTGATTTTGCAGATTATGTTTTGAAATCAAACAACAATCAGTTTATTGAAAATTTTAAAAGCGATATTGAGTTTAATGATTTAAACCTTAATAGCAGCAAGTTTATTCATGGCGCTCAATCTGCTGGCTTTAATCAAGGTAATGGTGTTAGAGTTACTTACAAAGAATTTAAAGAGCCTCTGCTAAAAAAAGCAACTAAAATATATGATGGTTCAGATAAACTTTTAAATTATAATACTCCTTCCGGAGAAAAATATTGCATGAAAGGAGAAATTTATCGATTAGCTTTTCAAGCTTATGATCTTGCCTCTAGCAGATATTTTTCTATTCCTTTAGGAGATGTAATGGTTCCTGAATTATATGATACAATTACTTATATTAATAATTTAGGAAACCCGGTAATTGAATCTAAAGAATACGTCAATCAATCAATTGATAATAATCAACTTTATGGTCACGGTATTAAAATGCAAATAGAAGTACGTCTAAGCTGCGAAATGCAAAAGTTGATATCTATGTATCAAATACTTTATGTTGAGCGTACAGAAGAAAACAGAACCATATTGTGCCAAGGAATAGCTGCTCCGCTTACAAGAGTTCAGTATAATAACAGTGATCAGTTTAAAATGGACGATCGAATTCAAAATAAATGGAATTTACCTTATTACGGTGGTCCTGTTTATGATGATAGAGGTATAGCTCAATATGATCAAAATGGAGAAGATTTTGATTACGAAGGAATTGATAGTGATAAAAGAATTATAACCAGCAGAAGGTTAATGTACTTTGATTCTCCAGATTTATATTTTAATAAAATTTCTGACAATTTTGTAAAGAGCTCAAAACTCCAAGTTTTAGCTCGACTCAATACAGATCACACTCCCGGCTGTATAATGGAATACGGAGAAACTATTGATGGCATTCCATATAAAGTAGAACAATATCCTAAGTTTTCTAGAAAAATAAAAGAAAACCAATTAATAGGTAATCTTAATTTAGAAGGTTTACCAAGAAGAGCAAGAGAAAATAGTAGAAATGGAACTTTTGAAAGTTATTTTATAAACGTTTCTGTATTTTCTAATTATACAAAAAAAACTGTAAGAGAATTAAGCATAGAAGAATCAAGAACTTTATCAAGAGGTGAAGTTATATCTGGTAATGCTTTTAATCTTGCTCACGATGTTTCAAACAATGCATTGGTAATGCCTGTAATGCCATGGTATTACGGAGCATATCAACGTAATTGGAATACTAGTGATAAAAAAAATATGTTTGGTAAAGTATGTACAGTTTCTCCTGGTTATGCTACTACTATAATTAAAACAAAAGAAGATTTATTTACTGATAGTTTTATTGGTTTTAATGTTCATAAAGTACATTCTCAATTAAGAAGAGGAGGAAGCGAATATAAAGTAAGTGATAGTTACCCGCTTATTAATTTGTACAGAAATAATAGACAGTCAGTTTACGGTGGCCGAACAGAACAAGCTTACAGTCGTAACACTTATATTCCGTTAAGTAAAACAATTCCAGTTTCTAAAGGAACTGGAGTGCAATCATTTTTATGTGGTGCTGACACTTACATGACTTTAAACATTCGAACTAAAAATGATGGCAGTGATAGCAATGAAATTGAAGACGTAACTTTTGATAACAGAAACACTGGTGGTGATAGCGGAGATATTAGTGTATGGAAACGTAATGGAGCTTGGAATTATGTAAATGTACTTGAAACTCAATTAGAGCCTAAAATGATGTATGGTTACAATTTTTATAGAAAAGAAGGTAATCATGAGTTTGAAATTCCAAGAACAGAAATAATAAACGGAGCTTATTTAAACATCAACAACCTTAAACAATTTATTCCTAAACCATTTCAATTTAAAGATGATCCGGACATGGGAAATGTTGTTGCTGTTTCTAATGTAAAACTAGCTGGTGAAAGTTATGATTCCTGGTCATTGTTTAAGCCTAACAATTTTTACGCAGAACTTGAAAAAAACAAAGGGGATGTTTCAAATATTATCAGACATAAAGAAGAGATATATGCCATACAAGAAGATCAAATCTCTCAGTTATATATTGGCACCGATAGAATCATAAACGATGATCAAGGCAACCCTATCAATCTTAAACAAGGTTCCGGAACAGTAGTTGAAGGACATAAGGTTTTAAATAACTACGGAACTGCAATACGTCGTTCAGTAGTCAATAGTGAATTTGGTTTTACTTTTTTTGACGAAAAGCATGTTGAGTTTGTAAAAATGGGCAAACCATTACTTGCTCAAAAGCTTTTACATCTTGATTTATGGGATAAAGTCAAAACTGATCCTATTATAGACGCAGAAGGATATTACGATCATCAGTACAAAGAAACTTGTATTCGAATTAGAACTAAAAGCGGAATGGCCATGGTTATTTCTTATAATGAAATGCTAGGTGTTTTTAATGGAGAATATGAATACAATAATGATCACTACATTTCCTTTGACAAAAAAATGTATGCTCCAGTTAAAGGACAAAGTAATCTATTGCATCAATTAAACGAAGGACCTGTTTTAAATTTATTTGGTGATAAAAAATTACTTAAAACTAGAGTACTTGTCAATTCTGAAATTGACAAGGTTCTTCAGTATAAACAAACAGGACTTATAACTTCAATGAAATATCCAATCAAAGAAGTATTATACAAAACAAGTCTTGGCCAAACAAGAATAGTAAAAGGAGATCATCCTTGGTATAAAATAAGAGAAGGGAATCATTCTATTCCTGCAAAAAACGAATTTCTTACTATTCCTGCAAAGAACGAATTTCTTAAAACCTCAGAGCTTGCTGATCTTAGAGGAAATTGGATATCTATAGAAATAACAGCTGAAAGCATTAATAACGCAAAAGTTGATATCTTAGCAGTTATTAACAGTTTACGCCAAAGCCATCAATAATATAAATCATGAATGCATTATTAGACGATTACCTAAGCAGATTTGGAAATGAAGAGCAACAAGCGTATGCTAAAAATCCTAAAGTAAAAACTGTAAACACACTTACACCAGAGACAGATGTTATTGCAACTTCTAAAAGCGCAGAAGGTCTTTTGCAAGATTCTGCTAGCAAAGCATCAGAAGGTCTTGCTGTAGATGCTGATATTCCAAAAGCTTCAGGTGGCATGTCTGGTGCTGGTATTGCTGGTAAAGCCCAAGGACTTATAGAAGCGGTTCCTGAAACAATGGCTATTGTAGATAACTTTAGTGGAGGACAATTTGATACTTCAGCAGAAGGCCCTGGCGTTGGCAAAAGAGATGGAGCAGTATTGCAAGGAGCTTCTCAAGGAGCAAGTGCCGGAGGTAAAATAGGTTCAATTGCTGGTCCTAAAGGTGAACTCATAGGTACTGCAGTTGGAGCAGTTGCCGGAACAGTAAGTTCATGGGTAGGACACGACAAAGCAAAAAAAGAATATAAAGAAAACCGTAGAAAGTTTAATAAAAATGAATCTGCAGTAGAAGGCGCAGAAAACGCTGAAGCTTATGCAATGTCTGAAGGACTTGCTTCTGTAGAAAACCTTAAAGCTCTACGACAAAAACAATTAGGATTAACTTCATAAATAAATATCATGGCTAAACCAAAGACAGAATTACCAAAAAATATTGTAGACAGATTGGTTAGCAATTTGCAAATAGGTATTGCAGAAATCGAATCTGCAAAAGACGGTTATGCTGCACGTAATACTGATAATAGTAATCCTGATTTACAAGCATTAGGCAAATACCAGTTTGTTCCTAAATATTGGTGGAAAGATATTCAGAGTTTTGCTAAAAAAAATGGATATGATAACATTAATGATCACGAAGATTTTTTAAGATCTCCTTCTTTACAAGATTCGTTTTTTAGACACTATGTCAAAAAAGATATTCTTCCTCAAGCTCAAAAAGTTTATGAAAGCGGGCAAAACCCCGACAATCTTACTTTAGAAGAAATGACTGCTTTTTTTCATTTTCAAAGTCCAGAAGTAGCTAAAAAAGCTATTACTATGGGAGAAGAAGAATATCGAAAATCAACTAAAAAAGGTAAAGACGGTGCCACTGTAAATAACATTGGCATGAAAAAATATAGAGATAAATATCGTGAAGCTTTAAAGACCAGAGAAATACAACAGCTTACAAAAGCTGAGGTTACTAATCCTAAAACAAAAGAACAAATTGGCAAATATTATTTTACTCAAAAAGGTAAAATAATTTACAATTCTAGTGATCTTTCTAAAGAAGAAAAAAACAAAAGAATACAAGAATTAAATGCTGAATACAAAGCTAAAGGTCAAATAGGAATTGTTAATGATTACATTGAAAATAGAAACGAAAAGCTTAGAGAAGAGCATACTCCAGTTGATCCAGCAGAAAAAGAAAAGCTTAGAAAAATGCTTGAGTTTTCCAAAGAGGCAAAGCTCAATGCTGGTGTTGACAAAGACGGTAATCCTATAATTGCTAAAAGCGTAATTATACCTACCAATAGTTCAGAGTCAAGACAGCATTTTATTGACTGGGCTGAAGCTAATAATGTAAAATACAATGAACAATCTAACCTTGAATTTGAAGTTCCTGGTTTTGATAAAATTCTTAAAAAGCAATTTAAAAAAGTTACAGGTAAAACATTAGACGTAAAAACTAAAGCTACTAAAGCTTCAGGTATGCAAAATGATATTGCAAATATTGCAGCATCTTTTGGCGGAAACAAATTAATGCCTGCTACTTTTGATATTGACAATGTTGACCAAATAGTTGACAGCGCTGGTTCTTTAACTCAAATTCAAAAACTAGATCCGCAATATATTCCAGATCCAGTAAAGATTCCTGAGAGTTCTAAAACTAAAACTTCAGGCTCTGAGAGCAAGACTAAAGCTAAAACTGAAGTTGATGAAAAGAATCCAATTGTAGATGATGGTGTAAACGGTGCTGCAAACCAAACGATTGACGCTGAACTTAGTCTTTTAAGTCTTGGTACTAACAAAACTCTTCCAGTAGAAAGCAAAGGAGAGCTACCTATTGATGCTATTACAGGTATGGCTTTAGGTCTCATTGGTGATGAACAAGCAGATAATGCAAATATCCCTTTAAGGACTGAAGAAGTTAGCCAAGCTTTTAAAAAGTTTAGTTCCGATTTAGCAAAAAGGTCTAAAGAAGGTTTGCCTGCTGAGGTTGAAGCTGCAATGAATAATAAACTAGCAGAAGCTTATCAAGGTGGTCTTAGAAGTATTATAAACGCTTCTGGAGGAAACCGAGCTACAGTCCTTGGTAATCAAGGTCAACTTGAAGTTGCTAAAAACAGAGGTCTTGTTGATATTGAGCTTGCTGATTTTGAAGCAAAAGAAAAAGCTTTTCAACAATACGGTGAAGCTATTAAATACAAAAATGATTTTGATTCCAGAAGAGACATTGCTAATCATAGTATTAAATACCAAGAAGGCAAAAGAGATCAGAGACTTGGACAAGAACTTGCTGAAGCAGGTTTTTCTCAATTAGTAGAAGGTATTAAATACCAAAGAGAAAACGGTCCCGGAAGTGCTAATTCTCTTTATGAAGCTCATCTTTACCAAAAGATGTTTGGGTTTAATCCTAATGCTCCAGACGACGGAACAGGAAAGCCTGGTACCCGAAGTGCTTTTGAAATGAAACGTAAAGAAGTAGAAGAAAAACAATCAACTGCAAAAACTTACCAGGCTAAACTCAATGCTATGAATCCTAACCAAAGAAAAGCAGCCAATGAGTTTTTTGAAACTAATACGGACAGAAGAAATCAATACGAATTTTTAGATTATCTTGAAAAAAATCCAAACGTCAATCCCGATAAAATCAATATGGAAAATATGGATTTAGCTGTTAATAAAAAAGATTACGGTCTTTTGTCTATAGACAGAAAAGAGATTGACAGACAAGAAACTATATCAAAACCTGTTATTGATAAAAAAGAAGTTTCTAATTTCTTCACTAATCCTCAGACTCCAGTTAACGCATCTAATCAACCTGAAGGTTTATTAGCTACAGCTCAAAAACCAAATAGCCCAGAGGAAGTCAATGATAATGAAGAAAATGAAACTAACTTTGCTAAAGATTACGAATCAGGAGTTTTGGCTAATTTGCCTAAGCTCGCCTAACTATCTATAAATATGAATGGTTTAAAAGGACTCACTGAAGGTACTCAAGATCGCGAATCAAAAATTCGCGAACTTGGTGTTTTAGAAAGAATGTCTCAAAGCGTAGAGCAAGAGAAAGCAGCAGAAATACAAGCTCAGCAACAAGAACAAATGTTCTATGAGAAAATGTATCAAACTGCTGAAAGCATGCTTGGTAAAGACAGAGAGCGCATTAACAAAAAAATTATACTTGCTCAAAGGCAAGTAAGAGAACATTTAGATATGACTGGTGGTTCTCGAAAAAACTTTTTAGCTGAAGGTGGCATGTCTGTTTTAGGCAATCTTAAAAATCAAATATTAGAATCTGATGAAGCTTTTCAATATAAAGAAAACTCTAAAAACCTTGCTAAAATCTTAGAGATAAAAGAAAAAGGTCTTGGCCATTTGCTTGCTCCTAGAGATTTAGAGTCTGCTGAAAACTATGAAAAAAATCCAGAGGGTGGATCGATTACTTATTCTGGAATGATGACTGAAGTAAAAATTCCTCCTTCAACTAATTTTGATTATGGTACCGAAATTCCTATAAATAATGTACTAAGTTATGATTCAAACTTAGTTAAGATTATGGGCAATTATAAAATACAACATCCAGATGCTCCAGATTTAGATCCGCAAAATAATCCTAAAGATTACATGAAACTTGTAGCTTTTGCTAAAAAAATGGGTTATGGTGGCACAGGCAATAACACTACAGCTATGAGAGCAAGAGCTGCAGCATCTAGAGCTAGAGCAGCTTATGAAAATAAAAGATCTACTAAACAAAAAGATCTTAAAAAAAGTTTTATTTCTCAATACAATGTGCTTAATTCTAAATTTAAAGAAGGCACAACTGTTGAAGATATTAATAGACCAATAGAAGAAGGTGGTTATGGCGGTAGCTATTGGGAATCCCAACGTAAAAATGATCCTTCTGTCAATAAAATACTTGGAGATAAATCAACTTTAATATCAAGAAAAAGAGGCCTTGATGAAAAAGGTTTAGACGGTAACGATTTTCTTCCTGATTTTATTGATGAATCGGGCGCTTACTTGTTTAATGATATGGTTGGCCTTAAAGATTCCTATCGAGTATTCCAGGGCAACGAGAAGAAAATTGTTGATAGAATTTTAGGTCAAGAAAACCTTGGTGGTTTTAAAATTGAAGGAAATAAAGTTATTGGCTACACTCCTGGTGAGCAAGATTTCAGAATGGATGGTGTAAAACTTGGAACTAAAAATGCTGTAAACCCTGATGATTTTAAAGGCAATTACGAAATTATGGGAGTAGTTACTGGTATGAAATCTATGATCTCTAATGGTGATGGTGTTGAAGAAGAAGCTTTGTTAATCAATGCTTATGATGATAATGGTGAATTAGACAAAGATGCTACTGCTAAAATAGAAGAAGGTTATACTTCTGAAATGAAGCCTACAACTCTTATTGCTTTAAGGAACGAAAACGAAGATGTTTTTTATAAAGAAATAGATATGGGCAGACCAGACGTTGCTACAATGATGAGCAATGCTATTGCGGAAGATGATGATGTAACAGATAAAGTTCAGCAAGAAAACCATGCAGCTGCTAAAATGCGTCAAATAAAAAAAATGACTAAAGATGAACGCATTATGGTTGATCGCAAAATGAATGAGTTAGATCAGGAAGTTTTTAATGACGAAATGTTTAAAACAGAAGGAGAAAATTTTTACGGAGAAAACAGCGGTGGCCAGTTAAATAGAGTTCCTGAAATGAAAGCTTTCTATATGGCTTTTGATTATTTAAAGAATTCTAACAAACGTGATGAAAACAATCCAGACGGAGATAAAAGTATCTATGCTCCTAACGTTCAAAAATATATTGATCAAGAAATATTTACAAAATCTATTATTGCTGCAGGAACTGAAGAAGATTTTAAAAGCTATGAAACCGGAAACAGTTCTGATAAACTTATAGAAAAATGGATTGAAGGAGCTAATAGTGATTTAGATCAAGATTCACTAGCTTACAAACGAAACGTAGAATTAGCCGCTAAATGGAAACAAATTCTAAACATAATGTAATGATATTTAACTTTAAGCTTTAACTAATATTAAAAGCAACTCTTTGAGGGTTGCTTTTTTTTATATTTGTCTTAACATAAACTACTTACCATGCCAGATATTTTCAAAATGTTTGAAGAAACTCCTTCAAATAAACAAACTCCAAATCCTGCTTCAGATCAAAAAACTCAACATGAGGATTTTTTAGAATATCCTAATGACAGAAAAGAAGCACAATCTCAAGGCTCACAATCTCAGCAAGAACCTGGGCGAGCTCAAAACAATTTTGAGAGCGATACTATTACTAATGACCCTAGAGAGCAAGAGCGTGCTCAAAACACTATGTATTCTAATAGTGAACTTGGAGAGATTTCAACTAAAAACACTCAAAATTTAGAAGCTGATCCTGAGAGTTGGACTCCAGAATATACAATGAAGCCTTTCTTGGATGAAGCAGGCACAAGTATTGTTCGTGGTATTGGTAACCACATTTTAAAAGGTACTGGAGATATGCTTCAAGTAGCTGGTTCTTATGCAGGCTTTGATATTTCTAAAGGAAATATGATTTCTAGAGCATTACAAGAATCTGGTAATGCATTGGCTGATAAAAACAAATCTTATATTCCAGAAGAATTACTTGCTGAAAACTTAGATTTTAGCTCGATGATTAATCCTAAATTTTGGAGTACACAAGTTGCGGAAATGATACCGCAAATTGCAGAATTTGTGTTATTATCAAAAGGTGGTGCTGGAATTGCTAAAGCTGGAGCTAAGAAATTACTTAAAAACAAAGCAATTAAAACAGTAGCTAAAAATGCTGGTTTAGGTAAAGCAGCTGCATCAACAGTAGGCGCTGGTAAAAAAGCTACAAAAGTTTTTGGTACTGGCAAAGGTGTTATGGGTAAGCTTGCCACAGACCAAGGGCTTACTTCTGGAATGTCTGCGGCAACAGGAGCAGTTGGTGGTGGTATTACTAGCAACTTTATGTCTGGATTGCTTAATGCTGCTCAAGTAGTAAATGATCATAAAGAGCTTAAAGATACCAATGGTAATTTAATTTTTAGCAAAGAAGATCTTTCTCAAATGGCTTCTGGTACTATGAGAAACAATGCCGGATGGTTGCTTTACGATATGGCATCATTTGGTATGACTTACGGAGGTGGCTGGAAAGCTCTTAAAGGAATGAATCCTGTAGCTAAAGGTGGTAAATTATTTAACGCAGCTCAGCGTAGCAAGATATCATCTAAAATGTTTAGATATGATATTGCACCTATTGTAAAAAATGTAGCTAAACTTTCAGGTAAAGCTGGCTTTGAAGGTTTTGAAGAAACCTTCCAAGAAACATACGAAGAGTGGTCCGCACAAAAAGCTATTTCTGATGTTACCGGAGAACCAATGAAGCACAAAAGCTTTATGGACTTCTACAATTCAGAAGAAAACAAAGCAACTAAAGTTATTTCTTTTGCTACAGGTATACTAGGTGGTGCCGCGTTTAACCTTTCCACTTTAGTCAATAAGAAAGCTGACGACAATTTAAAGCTATACAACCGTATAGAGAATTTTAAAAAGATTGTTGATAAAAATGGTACTGAAGAAGAGTTAAACTGGCAAGAGTATCATATTCGTCAACAAATAGCAGACATTGTTATTGATGATAATATTGGTCTTTATGAAGACTTTACAAATAAACTTGTAGAAAACGGAAACATCACTGAAGATGAAAAAGTTGTTTACGATGAAATGGTTGAAAATTTTCAAGAGGTTAAAGCCAAAGGGAAACGATTAAATGTAAAAGGTCTTTCTGCTTTGATGTACAACAACGCAAAAGAATCTTATTTTGACAAAAAGATTGATGAGTATCAGACAATTTCAGAAGAACGTATTGCTACTTACAAAGAGTTAGACGATGGCAATAGTGCTGACGTTAAAAAGAAAATAAAAGAAGAAGAGCAAATTTTTGAAAAGCGATTAAAAGCGCTTTCTATTTTAAAAGCTGAAGCCAGTCAAAATCAAAGAAATCTTATTCTAGGTAAAAAAGCCAACCCTTTAGAGGTTGACTTAGTACTTGATGAATTTGGAAATGAAATGGTCATTGGTGGTTTGTCTACTCAAGACTACAACAAATACACTAACGATAATGTATCTAAATCACAAAAAGCTGCGGATGCTGCTAAAGGTGTTGTTGGTGGAATTAAAAGTGCTGGCAAAGCTGCTCAACAAGAAGCCGAGAACCGTGGATTTAAAATGCCATCTATGTCTAACTTATCTAAGCAAGGCAAAGAAATGGTTAATAAGGTTATGGATCAGTTTAAATCAGCTAAAGAGCCAGACAATCAAGAAACAGAAGAAAACGCTGCAAAGTCAAAAGAAAAGGCATCAGATAGTACAGATGCAAATAATCAAGAACAAGAAAATGCTCAAACTGAATCTACTAAAACTGAAACTGAAGCTCAGCAAGAAGCTCAGCAAGCTGCAGAAAAAGTTGAGATTGATCCTAATGAAGTTGTAAGCGATGAGATTTATAAAGCTTTTCAAGAAGATGGTGAGCTTGATTTAAAAACTATTCAGGACATTGCTACTGCTATTAGAAAGAAAGGAAAGCTTTCTCCACGTCAGGATGAAATGAGAGATAAGAATAAAGAGACTGTAATGCGAGAAATCACAAAACAGATACTTAACACTTCTACTCAAGCAAATGAAGGCGACACTATTTCTTCTCAACAACCAGGTACTAAAAAAACAGAATCCAAAAATCCAAAAAACAAAGAAGATTCTGAAGTAGATAAAGAAGTTGATGAAGAAGTTGAAGATGAAGATTTGACTGATGCTGAAAAAGCTTTTGTTAAGACAGTAGCCAAAGGAAAACAAATAGGTAAAACTATTGGTGACGTTGGTAAAAGAAAACTGGCCAGAGCAAAAGAGCTTTATCGTTTAAAGAAAAAAAATACTGAAAACGCTGAAGAAGCAGTTGGGTCGGATCGTAAAGCCGGAACAACTAAAGAAAAAACTATTCCATTAAAAAATAGATTACAGTCTATTTTTATGAATGATGTAGTTAATAAAATCCGTAACCGTAAAAATCCAGACGTTGAGAACCTATCTCAAAACGAAATGGATAATTACCTCAACACTATGAGTGCTTACAATGAGTTTGGTCCTACGGAACTAGACAAAATGATTGTAGTCAATCATCAGCTTAAACGAATGTTCCCTAATGCCGAAACTCCTAAAGAAGCATTCATTGTCCGTAATATGTTTCAAACTCTTGGAGGAGATGCGCTGGGACATGCTATGGCTGGAACAATTTTTATTGATAGCAAAGCATGGAATCAAGATAGAATATTTATGCACGAGATGTCTCACATTTATTTTCAGCTTGCTAAAAACGAGCCAGAGACAAAAGAAATGCTTCGAAATGCTATCAAAGACAAACAGCTTTTAGATAGAGTTAAAAAGATGTACGATCATCTTACTTATTATTCTATTGACATACCTGGTGGAAAGCCAAAAAGATTTACTAAACAAAACATTTTTGCTGAATACAAACGTTATGGTGTTAAACCAGAAAATCTTGAAGCTCAGCTTGAATTTGAAATTAA
>Ga0307966_1001442_pt1 | contig 18782 bp, 20 predicted proteins | sample OrgLakmetagen646_FD_203141 | JGI IMG/M metagenome (GOLD analysis project Ga0307966, IMG submission 203141) | Saline water microbial communities from Organic Lake, Antarctica - #646 | ecosystem: Environmental > Aquatic > Non-marine Saline and Alkaline > Saline | place: Antarctica: Organic Lake... | reverse complement strand
GGGAGAGAGAGGGGAGAGTCCGTAGGATATTGGGGAAATATAAAAAGAGTTAAAAGGGAAACGTGTGTTGGTGGCGGGTGGAGAACGAGAGGAATTCGTTTGACTGATTGGGGGGGTGAGGACAGCCAAAATAGTGCGGTGGCTGGATGGGGGGAGTTTTTGCAGCCTGAGGTGTTTCCATTTGCTGAACAGTGCGCGTAAGGCATGTAGACCGTTTCAGGGTACTTGTTGTATGTGAATGTCACACACACAAAAACACACACACGCACACACGCACTTGCACACATAGTTGAGGATACGGGAGCTGGCAGACCAGGTCATTAACTTATATGCCTACCGCAGCCACACACACACACACACACACACGCAAAAACACACACACACAAAAACACACACACGCACTTACAGCCACACACACACACACACACACGCACGCACGCACTTACATACATAGTTGAGGATACGGGAGCTGGCAGACCAGGTCATTGACTTATATGCCTACCGCGGCCAATTGTTTGACTACCTCAAGTCAAGGATGACAGCAATCGCCCCCAACTTGACGGTGGGTGCCATTCGATGTTTTATGTTGCTGTGTAGACCAACGTGTTTGTCTTTGCCTGGCTGGCTGGCGTACGTGCCAGCTGGCAATGTGTAGGTTTTGAAGAGCCGCGACTCGGCATGTGGTCTGTCAGGTGTGTTTGTCCCAAGTGCAAAGATTGGTTGCAGTGTGCGGAGCAAGCAAGAAGTGCGCGTGTGTGCCTGGGGGTGTAAATACAGACGATACGCAGAAAGGAGTTTCGACTCAGGTCACTGTGTTGAATGTTACTGTGTGCTAAGGGTCGCTGTGTGTTGAATGTCACTGTGTGCCGAATGTCATTGTGTGTTGAATGTCACTGTGTGCTGAATGTGGCTGTGTGTTGAATGCTGTGTTGAATGTCTCCCTTTTGGCGAGACAGCACCGCAGCATTCAACACGCAACGAGACTTAAAGCGTCCGTCACACATATAGACACACACAGGCACACACACAGACACACACACACGCACATGCACGCACACACATGCACTTACAGCATTTCTACTGCCTTGTCAATGCCTCGTCAATTCTGTAGGTACTTGTCGGAGAGCTAGTGGGCGCACGCCTCATCTCACATGCCGGCTCCCTCATCAACTTGGCCAAGCAACCCGCCTCGACAGTTCAGATTTTAGGAGCAGAGAAGGCGTTATTTAGGTGAGTGGCCTTAACAAGAGTGTGCATCAGAAGAGGCACCAGAGGCTTCAGAAGAGGCGTTATTTAGGTGAGTGGCCTTCACAAGAGTGTGCATCAGAAGAGGCACCAGAGGCTTCAGAAGAGGCGTTATTTAGGTGAGTGGCCTTCACAAGAGTGTGCATCAGAAGAGGCACCAGAGGCTTCAGAAGAGGCGTTATTTAGGTGTGGCCTTCACAAGAGTGTGCATCAGAAGAGGCACCAGAGGCTTCAGAAGAGGCGTTATTTAGGTGAGTGGCCTTCACAAGAGTGTGCATCAGAATGCTGCCTGTTGCTCACACCATTATAGACAAACACCTTGGACGCTGCAAGCACCTCACACCACACACACACACACACACACACTCGCACACACACACACACACTCGCACACACACACACTTACACATACACGCACGCACACACACACACACACACTCGCATGCACACATGTATGCACAGGGCGTTAAAAACAAAGCACGAAACCCCCAAGTACGGCCTCATTTACCACGCCTCCCTCATCGGACAAAGCTCAGCCAAGTTCAAGGGCAAAGTGTCGCGCGTGCTGTCCGCCAAGTGTGCGTTGGCAACACGAGTGGATGCCTTGGGAGACGGCGATGATGCATCCATTGGTGAGATGTGGCTCGCATATGTGAGGGTGTGTTGAAGAGGTGGCCCGTTGGTGGTGCCTTGTGTTTGCACGTGCTTCCTGCCAAGCGCGTTCCTGCTCTCGCTATACACTTATGGATGTATTTGGAGGTGGCTGTGGTGTATTGAGCGACGGGGTCTGGCTTGCAGGCGTGGCTGTTGCTTAAGCCCGAGCCGTTTCGTGTGTTTGTTCGTGGAATCTGACAGGCATGTGCTGTCTGGTTATACACATATGGATGCAATTGTGTACGGCAACAGTGCATCTTTTGGTGTGACCTTTGTGACTGCACGAGCAAAGAGGCGGCATATGTGAGGTCTTGTCCATTAATATGTGTGTGCTGTTTGGAACGTGTGTGCCAGTCGCATGGGTGTAGACATGTTGGAGATGGCAGTGGCGCGCACGCCGTCAATGACATGTGGCTAGTGTTACTGCACGGACAACAAGGTGGCCTGTGTGTTTGTTTGTGTGTGTGTGCTGTACTTGTGTGTTGTACTAGCTGTTTGCTTGCTTGTGCTACCTGCTGGATGTGTGCTGGATCCTCGTATAATAAATGCTTTGGGTCTAGGCGGTGAAGCAAAGCAAATTTGCAGCAGCCTCTGTTTTGGATTCATCTTCAAAAACTCAAGAAGGCAGGCTCACTCTTAACCAATTGAATAACAGCGTGAAAGTCTTTTTAATGTGGGGCTCAAATGCATGCGTAGGTAAAGGTACTAGCCATACACACTTGTACACACACATACACACACATTCACACACATCCATACACACACGTACGCACAGGCATTGATGCACGCGCCAAGGTGGAGGCGCGCATGCGACAGCTCGAGGGCCGCTCCTTAGCGACGGATGGGGCCAAGCCTAAGGGCAAGGATCAGCCCACACCCTACGACAAGACCAAGCAAGCAGGCACGAATGGAGTGTCAGCCGTGCCCCAGGCGTACAACGCGGATGCTGACGTTGCGGTACCAGAGGTGGGCAGTGGTCCTGGCGCACACGAGCTGCTTGCGTCTTGAATGCTGCTTCAAGTTTTGGAGTCATGGATCTGATTTGCTACAGGTGCTGTGAACAGTGCTGTGATGTTGCCGTGTCATGCGTAGATGGTCCTGTTGCTGAGGTGCTGGAGAACGCTGTCGGGGGTTGTTTTGTGAATGCATGTCAGACAGAACACTGCTAGGGTTGGCCAGAACCGTATATACACACCGTATATGACCATATGTACGGTGATTTCTCTCTTAAAATACCGTATGTACACCGTATATACCTATAAATGTATGGTTCTGGCCAACCCGAAACACTGCACACGGTCGTCTAGTCAATGAATTTCAAGGGTCAACCCACCAAATGTGACTGTGTGTTCAGACCGTCGTGCAGCGTACTAGTTTGTAGCCACAGGCAGAGCAGTGCTGCATAAACAGATGGTGTGAACACTATCGGCATGGATTCAGAAAGGATGTTGTTGTTGTGTTTTGCACCGCCCAATGGGTGTGTGTACACACAAATTCCCACCTGGTTAACAAACAGCAGTGCTCAATGGCACGTGTTGCTGCTTCTGTAGTTACACAATAGATGTGGATGTGGCTTACGCTGCTTATTTTCGCCCACCATGCAATCTTCCCTGCAGAAGAAGAAGAAGAAGAAGGACAAGCAGGTCGAAGAGCCAGCCCAGCCAGCCGAGGAGGAGGCACAACCAAAGAAAAAGTCAAAGAAGGAGAAGCGTGCAGCGGAGGAGGCTCCAGCTGAGGTGAACGGGGCAGCAAACGGAGAGGAGGCACCTAAGAAGAAGGTGGGTGATAAGTTGCTAGCTACGTGGGCGGCGTCCTGCTTAGCTTGTTTGTAGCATGAGGCAAGCACACAGGGCAGCGCATGAAGAGGATGCCTGGGAAGGAGGTGGGGGTATCTTTTGCGAGCAAACAAGTGTCAAGGATTAGCCATTTTAGCGTATGCATTTTGAGTGTAGAGGTCTAGCAAAGGCAGGGAGGCAAACAGGGGAGGACACAAGGGGTAGGTGTGTTAGTCACCTTAGGTGCTGCGAGTTTGATACAACAGTGACAACAGCAACCAATGGCTTCGTGGCAGCATCCCGTAACTTGCCTTATTGTTCTATGGCCCGGCGGTGACCTTTTGGGGTGTGCGCGTGTGAGTGTGTGTGTGTGCGTGTGAGTGTGTGTGTGTGTGTGTGAGTGTGGGTGTGATGGACAGAAAAGTTGCAAACTTAAGTCCTCCTTCTACGCTTGCCTATGTGCAGAAGAAGAAATCAGAAGCTGCTGAAGAGGCTGGAGGGTCAGAAGAGGCCCCCAAGAAAAAGAAGAAAAAGGTGAGGGCTTTGTGTTAAAAGGGTTTCAAAAAATTGTGTTAAAAGGGTTTCAAAAGAATAAGCATCAAAATGCTATTTTCAATCGACCTTGTAGCTGGATGTTGCGTCAACTTCCTATTTGTAGACTTGCACTCGTCAGCACATGGTCTCTTGAGTTGTTCAAACTATTTTGACTATGGAGCCTGCATTCATGCTGAGACATTCAATACCGTATGCTAGGGGATGGGTCACTGGCCTGAGTGTATGTTATCAAATGATATGACTACGTTCTCATTACTGCTTCTGCATTGGCGCAATGCTTGCTCTTCACGCCCAACCCCCTTTCTTTTAATATGTGCAGGCTGTGGCTGAGTAAGCCATCCTTCCTGTTTCTGCTTCATCGGACCGTGGACTTTTGTGACTCGCTCGCTTGTTTTCAGTTTAGCCTCACTGTTAACTCCATCCATCCTTGCTTGCGCCTCGACCGTTCTATAAGGACTTATTTTTCGCCATCGTATTATCCTTCCCCCATTTCATTTCTTTGACTTGTTTTTTGTTTGAAAGTGTTGTGAACACTATAAGCACAGAGCCGTAGCTGAACTCATGTGAAAAAATTGAGATCCTTGCAATCCTTGAGGTCCTTGTAGTGTTCAATTAAAGTAAAAGTTAGTTTAGTTTGGATTACAAAGGCCTCCAGCAGCTTGAAGTAAAAGTAAACTAACGCCATGGTCTAAACACTTCCGACAAGGATAGAAAGGAACATCATGGGCTGAGCAATATAGCATTCCTGCTGTGTCAGACAAAGGAGAGAAGAAACACGAAAAGTCTCCATGGTTACAGGTTTACAGGTTAAGCCATCAGTCAAAACGTGCGACTGCTAGCTCTGTCAATGTAACTGCCCAAAAGCGCGCGTTTATGACTCAAAAGCGCGCGCTAATCAGCCATTGTTAGCGTGCAGAGCGCGAGAGTTCAGAAACGCGTTTCTGAAGTTCAGAAGTGCGTTGATAACGCGAGCCTTTTTGACAGTGTAGGCTGCATATGTAAATATGTTGTGATAATTGTGATAATTGTTGTTGTAGCATTGCCAGACTTGTAGCACCTACAAAAAAAACTTGGATGAGAAGAAACACAAAGAAAGAGTCTCAGGCCCAAAGTCAGCGAAAAACAATGGTTGAGGGTTTCACAAGCACCAAGATTGTGAAAAGCTGGTACAAACGAAAAAACTGAGGAGTTAATAAGAGGAAAGACCCTGATCACTTTAGTACTCTATAACAGGTAACGGGACCACTAATGGCCAGCTTACTAAAGTCAGGTGTGGAGTCTATAAAGACTCGTAGTTTTAAATTTTCTCCCTGTCTTTGCGTGCAGCAGGGCGGGTCGAGTATGGCCTAGGTGGTCCTTTGCCTCTTGTTGGTGCAAGGCCAGTGTTCAGAACAGCACCCCCAGGGCCCAAGGGCCTTGCACCTCCAGCACTAAACAGCGGTCGATTGAAACCCACAGGCACCGTAGCAGGGCGGCTACGAACTCCACCTGCACAAAGTCAGAGGTGAACACACAGTCTTAACATGCGAACCAACGTTATTGAGCACGATGGTAAAGCTGCTGAGATACATTATTTTATAGCATTCAGAACGACTGCTTGAGGTCCTAGAGCTCAGAATCAAGGCATACAACTTGTAAGGCCTTCAGTCAAAAAGTGCGACTGCTAGCCTGCTCATAGAAAGCAATTACTTCACGGAGGAAAAAACAAAGCTTGTTGTTGTTGGGGCTTAAAAGTAGACACACTGTGGGCTCCTGTCTGGGGAGAAGAGAGGCATATGTTCTGCGGAGAGAAATCACATGGGGATTGACACAGTGGAAAAGAACATGCTGCTCATCTTGGATATGATCAGATCACGCCTTTCAAGGAACTGGGTCTTGATTCTCAAAGAGTTGAGAAGCTTGCCTCCAAGCTCCATGTGCACTCTGTGAACTTTGCTGCTAAACTTGTCCATACCAGACGTGCCCTTTCCAGTACTATTATCAATCCTCATCAGGAGCCGGTTTCAGGCCAAGCCTGCAACTCTCTTGATCCCCATTGTTTTTTCCTTTCTTTTTGCGGTGGAGGAGCTTTACGGTACTCAGTACCAAAGTGGCTCCTTTCCTTAATGAAGGTGGGGAGTGGTTTTCACTGCCTGCATAGTTTTTTTCTTTTTTCCATCACACAGGTCATAGGTGGGAGGGAGAGTTTAGTTCCATGTCAAATCAAGGCATACATATCTTGACCGGCATCGCCCCACAGAGATGGGCCACTTCCTACAGCGCGAGTGCTAAGAACTGACCAGTGACCCCGGAGTACTGTTATCAGCTAGCTGCGACGTGTATACAAAACAACAAGAGCAGTTGTTCAAACTCTTCTACGCATACACACTCACGCATTCAAACATACACACGCACAGATAGCATAGATAGCGTACCTGGAGATAGGTGTGGTATTCTAAGGTCAGGGGCTGCGGCCCAGTAGGGAACAGCCTGTGCATTTGCTCGGTCCAATACAGGGTATGTACGCTCACGAAGCATTGCTAGTTGGGCTTGGAGGACCCCCAGCTCTTGGGACTGCACGTGCAGGAAACACATTATACGGTCACCAATTGACACCCACTTTTTGCCTCTTGACTTATCTCACCACTGCATAAACATTGGTTTTGGCCCTGCAGGGTGACTGCGGTATTTTTATTATGTGTAATTTTCTGGGTTAGTAAAGGAATGGTGCGGGATTCTATGAAAAATTTTGGAGCAATGTGATTTAGTGAAGATACGGTTCACCTCTGCTGGGCAAACACAGAGCATGCACACTGCATCACATTAATTCATAATCAACAGAAGAAACTTTCAATGTATGCATCGTATTTGAGGAGTGGTGTTGCTTAGATGTTTTTTGCAGGAGCTTGGCCACTGCTCGGAACTGTCTTACAAACGAGATTCAGCTAGCAAGGAACAGGGCCTAGAACGGAAGTGTAATGCACACAGGCTGGTGTAACCTGAAATTAACGATAGTGCATGAAGAACGACAGTGCATGACAGCTCATCCTGACAACAAGGATGGTACATGATAGCATGATAGGTACAAGCATGATAGCATGCTAGCAAATCATGCCAAAATTGCACGCTGGATGCTCAAGATGGTGTGCTGTATGTCTGTGAGCAAAAAGGGCACTGATGGTTTTGCTTTGCTCTTGCATACACATCCAGGTCTTGGAAGCACACCCATACCGCTCAACACGCACGAGCGATGGCAACGCAGTTTTGAAGTTTTGAGCAGGCATACAAACACCCCTCCTGCACATGCACCTGAGCACTAGATATATCCTTGAGCTGCACGTTTGTCACGATGGAGCGCAGTGCGCGTCTGTGGGCATTTTCCTCCTCCAAGCGGCTGCGCGTCACCACCTCAGCAATGGCTGCTCCGTCAGCCATGTCGACTTCAACAGCAGCTTGAGCTGCTCCAAGCTCATCTTGTACCTGTACCCACACAACAAATACATGTACATTGAGAAGAGGGGTCGATGGCTTTGCAATTTTAATATACAGCTCGAGCCATTCCTCTCGCACCTGTACCCCTACAGCAAACACACATCACCATAAAACATTAAGTGTTTAATCAATCAAAAACATGGTACAATTTCACAGCAGAAGGATCAAGCTAGATCCCTCTTTGCAAAAAAACAAGCACGCATTGTCTCAAAGAAACAACACCACATAGACGGCTTGAGCAACCTACCTCCTAATCCTCCTCCTAACACTTGGTACTCACCCATGATTTCATTAGTAGTTAGCAATACAATTAGTTAGTATAGCGATACGTGTAGTTAGTATATGTGTATTTAGCGATACATGATTTCCTCAGCGGTTAGTGCCGTCAGGTGTACCATAAAACACACATAGCAACCATTAACGTACCACACGCACACACACACAGAAATATCCGCACAGAGACTCAGCAACCTTGATGCGGATGGCGATGCATGCCGTCACACATTGCACAGCACACACCAAAACACGCACGCACCCACACCAAAACATGCATACACACGCACCTCAATGTGGGTGGCCATGCGTGCAGTCACACATTGCACAGCACACAAAAAAACACGCGCACACCCACACCAAAACATGCATACACGCACCTCAATGTGGGTGGCCATGCGTGCAGTCACACATTGCACCGCACACAAAAAACACGCGCACACCCACACCAAAACATGCATACACGCACCTCAATGTGGGTGGCAATGCGTGCAGTCAGGTGTTGCACCGCACGGGCCTTGTTGGCTTTGCGTGCTTCGTGGCTTGCCTGCATGGTCAAGTACAAAAGTGGTGGCGCCACGAATATTTTAGGTACGCACATTGATCGATACCGGGCGGCAGCATACAACCAATGCTGTTGTTAACGCAAATGGATTTTTATCTTTTCCCTTACGGGCGAAATGTTTTGAGTTATAAGGTTCAACCCCTCAATTATGCTCAATGGCAAGCAAGACCTTCCTATTGTAAGCTGTATGAACTTGTAGGCTTCTTCTCTAAAGCCTCAGCCAGGAGGAGAATGATGCTTGGATCATGGTTGTTACCAGGATTGATTTTGTACCGTGACAGTCTCAGGTTTAAATGATCCTTACCTCCTAGTATCAGTCTTCCCATCCACTGACCGACACACCTGATTCTTTGTAGCAGCAAATGCATGTGTTTACACTTTCTGTGCATCTTCTGCTACAATGTCGCATAAGTGAGGACACACACACCCACACTCATGATCATATGCAGGCTACTCCAACCACGCACATGTGCTGCTTCTGCTAACGCTAGGAGCTGGCTGTCTTGGTCCAGACGGGCCATTGCGGTGGGGTCACGCAAAATAGCCTGCACATCATTAAGCATTTATTAGGTTTTTAAGTAGCCTGCACATCATTAAGCATTTATTAGGTTTTTAAGCAAGTTTTTGGTCAGGATCCCGCTGGCTGTGCCGAATAATTGCTTGCGTTTGAATGCAAGGAGGGTCGCACATCACATCACAGACTGCGCAAGCACAGGAAAAGTGTAGAGTTGGCCAGAGCCGTACATGGGATTTCCATATACTGTATGTACGCCGTATATGACCGTATACACGAAATGTGTAATAAGTTATGTGTAATAACCCACATCTAAAGAGGCACAGACAAGAGTGTAAAGGTGGGACGGTTTGCGTTTTATGGTAGTGGGGTGTAAAAGAACCCCTCCATTTCCTCAGATCACCAGATCACCTAACAGCCTGGAACTGACTTTCAGACTATACTAGCCTCTTGAGGTAGTCCTGGGCTATCGTCCTATAGTAGCTGCAGGCACAGTACAGACTCAGGACCTGGTCACTTCAATTCTTAATTCACCTGTTTCCTTGCATGGGGGCACCTGTTTCCTTGCACGAGCCGTGCACAAGGACAGGGAACTTTGTGTGCAAACAAATAGTGGACTATAAATGCAAGGTAGCGCTCAATGGAATTGCACAGCTACTATGTCTGCAGCACGGCCTGTACCAAACAGTATAGCTGGCAGTGTGACGAGATGTGAAGCCTTGGTAGCACGTACCACCAAATGCACGTAATTCGGGTTGGCCAGAACCGTATATCGTATATTTGCACCGTATATGACCGTATGTATGGTGATTCCCCTGCCAAAAATACCGTATATACACCGTATATACCTATAAATGTATGGTTCTGGCCAACCATACACGCAATACGTGCAGGTGCGAATGACAGTGTATAGGGTGTGAAGCCTTGGTAGCACGTACCAAATGCAAGACCCACCCAGGACTTACCTGTAAGTCTTTGGTAACATGCATGAGCTGCACGTAAGACAGCTCAGCGGATGCATGCCGGCCCCTCAATTCACTCCTGAGCACCTCCCAACTGTATACGCAATTTGAAAAAGGTGTGCGTGAGCACTGCTGCAGTTGCTCCAACACCCTCTGACACACTCGGTGCTGCGCTCTGCATGTCACAGTGACGGTCAGGCACACAACATGCATGCTGGGCACCGAAGATCATGCCACTTGCACAAAGTGCTGTGACTGTGACTGCGATTGTGTGTACATATGTGTGTGTGTTTGCTGTGACTGTGTGCTGCTACTAAGGGACAAGCAGAGCAGCCGCAGGCCTGTGTCGTTTGGGTAGGGTTGGCCAGAAATGTATATAAACACCGTATCTGACCGTATATTTGTAAATTTCCTGCCAAATATACCGTATATACACCGTAAATGTATGGTTCTGGCCAACCCCACATATGGGTGGTTAAACTCAGGCATCGGCCAGGAACCAGATTTCAACCCAGGCCACCTATACCATATTCCCAACTTCTTTTAAATTACAACCTTGGCATGTGCAACTCCCCAAATCACGCAGTTGCTGCTTGCTACCACACAATGCTACGGCAACGTACCTTGCGAGGTGTATGGCTGCGTTCAAGCGTTTGATGTCCTGCAGGGCTAACACCTTTTTGTGGCCTTCACTCTGCAGCAACACAGGTGGCACAGCAGTAACACAGGTGGCACAGCACTCTGCAGTAACGCACTCTGCAGTTACACACTCTGCAGCAACACAGGTGGCACAGCACTCTGCAGTAACACACTCTGCAGTTGCACACTCGCCAGCAACACAGGTGGCACAGCACTCTGCAGTAACGCACTCTGCAGTTACACACTCTGCAGCAACACAGGTGGCACAGCACTCTGCAGTGACACACTCTGCAGTTGCACACTCGCCAGCAACACAGGTGGCACAGCACTCTGCAATAACGCACTCTGCAGTTACACACTCGCCAGCAACACAGGTGGCACAGCACTCTGCAGTAACACATTCTGCAGTAACACACTCGGCAGCAACACAGGTGGCACAGCACTCTGCAGTGACACGCTCTGCAGTTACACACTCTGCAGTATCACAGGTGGCACAGCACTCTGCAGTAACACACTCTGCAGTAACATATTCTGCAGTCACACACTCTGCAGTAACACAGGTGGCACAACACTCTGCAGTGACACGCTCTGCAGTTACACACTCTGCAGTATCACAGGTGGCACAGCACTCTGCAGCAACACAGGTGGCACAGCACTCTGCTGTAGCACACTCTGCAGTAAGACATTCTGCAGTTACATACTCTGCAGCACCACAGGTGGCACAGCACTCTGCAGCAACACAGGTGGCACAGCACTCTGCAGTAACACAGGTGGCACAGCAAATACGACACAGGGTCACAAAAGTAGACTGAGAGAAGTAACGGTTTATAATGCCAGGCTCGCTTGTGGGGCTGCCAAATATTATGGCTGTCCTTCTCCAAAATCTTTCTAACCACCTCATCTTTAAGTGTTGTGTAGGGTCAGGTGCGGACACACATACGGAGGATTTAAAAGATGAGTATATAGCATATATATAGAGAGAGAGCACCTGACCCTACTCAACACTCATGCCCAACTTTTTCTCACACCCGCCTGCACACCCGCACAGCCTATTCACGCGCAGTCCTGTCTACGTCATCAAATCTGACCTCACTTAACACGCAATCCTTCATGCCCAACTTATGCTCGCACCCACCTGCACACCCGCACAGTCTATTCACACAGTCCTGTTCACGTAATCGAATCTGACCCCACTCAACACTTACTCCCTCATGCCCAACGTTTTCTCGCACCCACCTGCACACCCGCACAGTCTATTCAAGCGCAGCCCTGTTCACGTGCTCGAATCTGACCCCACTCAACACTTACTCCCTCATGCCCACTCAACACTGGGTCCCTTATGCCCAACTATTGCTCGCACCCACCTGCACACCCAGGTTGACTTGCATGATGGACTCCCGGTGCAGCATGAGGGCGTCACTGGCGGTGACCCCTGCTATGATTTGCGACGACAGCCCAGCCTTGCCGCGGCTGCCGTTTGCTGCTGCTGTGGCTGCTGCTGCAATAGCTGAAATGGAAGGCAGCTCGACCTGTGAGAACAAGCACATATCTTGTGAGGGTGTGTGAGTGTGTATGTAGGTGTGTATGTGTGTGCACATTAGCTGAAATCTGAGATTGTAGGCAACTCCACCTATAAAAGCAAGCACGTATATTGCACGTGTGTTTGTATGTGTGTGTGTGTGTGTGTGTGTGTGTGTTTGCACAGTAGCTGAGATGAAAGGCAACTTCATCTGTAAAAGGAACACGTACCTCACATGTGTGTGTACGTGTATGTGTGTACGTGTGTGCGCGTGCTCTTGACTGCAATCGTAGTGCACTAAAGGCACACTTGCGCAAACAGAAATAAGTGCCACTTGCAGGTTCTGCACCACCAAAACAGCAACCCACCTTTGATGGGCCTTAAAAATGAATATGTCAACAACTGAAAATGATGTCAAGATTGAGATCCTTTGCTCTCAGCATGTGAATTAATACACTACTTTTCACGTGCACATGTTCACGTATCTCCTGTGCTGCCTGTGCTGCCTGTTGTGCCCATATTTTTTAGGTACGTACTCATTTGGCACCATACTTATCAGTCGCAACTCACCCGTCAAAAATCACAAAATGCAGCAACTACACACAAAAAAATAGATAAAACTGCTGTTGCTCTACTTGCCTGCCCATTCCGCAGGGTGTACTGCTGCAGCATGTCTGTTGCTGCCTGCACAGAGGCAATGTGCAGTGCCACTTTGGAGTCGGTAGTGGCCTCTATACCAGCACCTGCAGTTTGGTGTGTGTGTGTGTGTGAGTGTGTCTGTGTGTGTGTGTGTCTGTCTGTGTGTGTGTGTGTGTGTGTGTGTGTGTGTGTGTGTGTGTGTGTGTGTGTGAGAGAGAGAGTGTGTGTATGTGTGCAAAACAATGCAGGAGATGAATGCCCCTGGATGCGTACAACAAGTACACCATTATTGCTTGCAATGTTCGATTTCCAATGGTCCGCATGCCCTTGCACAATGCTATTAAGTTGCAAGATCCTGCACACACAGACACACACATTTGCGCATATTCACACACACGATGTACGATCCAAGAAGATCTCCACCCGCACCTAAGCGTTGCTCCTCCTGTTCTAATTTCTCCAGCGTGTACGTAGCCCACACTAAATTCTGCCAGGCAGCATCTGCTGAATGCTCAAGCTCAATGCGTGAATCCCTGCAAACACATGGAACACAATCACGTTGAGTGGTAAACAGACCTCCTGGTCTCCCTGATCTCCAGCTCATTGCTTGATGACTTCCTGCACTGTTTAATGCACCTTTCATTGGGATCTAGGCTCATTGCTCGATGACTTCCTGCACTGTTTAATGCACCTTTCATTGGGATCTAGGCTCATTGCTCGATGACTTCCTGCACCGCAACTGTTTGATACACCTTTTATTGGGATCTAGGCAGAGGTGCAACGCTGGCTGATATATCAGAGTAGTGCCTGCAGTGCAACTTTGTAACAAGTTGTCAACAGAACCGTACGTATTTTTTAATCTTGCTGTTATTAATGCCTAAGCAAACAAGTTCTTTGTAACGTGAACCCTTTGCTATCTGAACAAACTCAACATAGCCCTTGAACATGATATAAAACATGTATACGGTTGGCCGGAACTGTAATTATACAACTATATACGGTGTATGTCCGCAAAGTAAATTGAACAGAGAAACCACCGTACGCACGGTCATGTACGGTGTGCATGTACGGTTTTGGCCAACTCTGATTATCTGCTGCCTGTTCTTGCACGCGCACACACATTACCCACAATGGTGCACCTGCTGGTGAAACTGTCTAATCGTGATTGTCCCAGGGCAATCAGGTCCCTGGATCATCGTCTGGCACTTAGGTTTGACACTAAAAATCATGGTGTGCGGTCGCAAATAAGTAAAACTGCTTCCCAGTACTCTGCAATGCCAGCAGTTGAACTGATGCATGTGTTGGCACCAGGAGCCTACCTTACTCTTGAAAACGGTGCCACTAGGTAAAATGATGCATAGTACTGAAACCAGAAGCCTACCTGTACTCTTGGAACTGATGCCACCAGGTAAACTGATGCATATGTACTGAAACCAGAAGCCTACCTTACTCTTGGAAACGGTGCCACTAGGTAAAATGATGCATATGTACTGAAACTAGAAGCCTACCTGTGCTCTTGGAACTGATGCCACCAGGTAAACTGATGGATTGTACTGAAACCAGAAGCCTACCTGTACTCTTGTAACTGATGCCACCAGGTAGAATGATGCATATGTACTGAAACCAGAAGCCTACCTTACTCTTGGAAACGGTGCCACTAGGTAGAATGATGCATATGTACTGAAGCCAGAAGCCTACCTGTACTCTTGGAACTGATGCCACCAGGTAGAATGATGCATATGTACTGAAACCAGAAGCCTACCTGTACTCTTGTAACTGATGCCACCAGGTAGAATGATGCATATGTACTGGCACCAGGAGCCTATCTGTACTCTTGGAACTGATGCCACTGAATGGATTGATGCACATGTACTGAAACCAAGCCTACCTGTACTCTTGGAAACGGTGCCACCAGGTAAATTCTAGATCGGCAGGTTTGTCGGCAGCGGTGAAAGCAGGCTGCAGGCAGCAAGGTTTGTGCTTGTGTGTACGTACGTGTTTATGCGAGCGCTTGGAGTTAAGGCCACAGTATGATAGTTGTGTAATGAGTATGTGTCTTTGATGCATTTGTGTAGAGAAATTATAGTGAGAAAGAGAGTTGGAGTGAGAGCGGTATTCATGCATGCATAGAAACACATGCACAGAAAGAAAAATAATAACGGAGATAATGGGGAGGCAATCATTTGAACGAATGTGCACGCACCTGAGAAAGTGGCTCAGCAATTCCTTGAAGTACGGATGCTGGGATTGCCACTTGCGCACAAGATGGGTCAAAGAGGTTACGGGCTGCAGGAGGGGGGCGTAGCACAGGAGGGTAGAATATGAAGCACAAGAGAATCATGAAAGGATGAGGCACAAGAAAAGTAAAGAGGGTACTGGCTGCAGGAGGGGAGCGTAGCACAGGAGGGCAGAATATGAGGCACAATAGGATCATGAAAGGATGAGGCACAAAAAAAGAAAAGAGGTTACGGGCTGCAGGAGGGGGGCGTAGCACAGGAGGGCAGAATATGAAGCACAAGAGAATCATTAAAGGTTAAGGCACAAGAAAAATAAAAAGGTTACAGGCTGCAGGAGGGGGGCGTAGCACAGGAGGGTGAGGCACAGAACAAGTACAGATTGAGTTTAGAAGGGTGAGGCACAGGAGGAGCATAGAAGGTACACAGAAGGGTGAGGCACAGATGGGTGAGGCAAAGGAGCAGCACAGGAGGGTGGGGCATTTTTGAAGGTGAGGTGCAGGAGGGGCATAGAAGGGTGAGGCACAGAAATGTGAGGCACAGGAGGAGCACAGGAGGGTGGGGCTTTTTTAATGGTGAGGCGCAGGAGGGGCATAGAAGGTGTACAGAAGGGTGAGGCACAGGAGAAACATTCTATTGGGTTAGCCAAAATCATACATACAAACATATGTACATATATACATTATTTTAGCAGGGTTAATACCATACATACGGTCATGTACGGTGTACATATACGGATCTGGTCAACCCTACACACAAGGGTGAGGCACAGAAGAAGGACAGGTCAAGCATCGGGCATGGAAGTCTAAGACACAGGAGAGTAAGTACAGGACACGCGCAAAGGGATGAGGCACAGGAAAATTACAGGAAAAGCGCAGGAGGAGCACTGGGGGGCGGGGGGTGAGAAGGCCAGCATTAACAATTCAACATTACAAGCGAGGTTATTAGAGAGAGGGTGACTGCTATCAGAGGGAGTCGGGACTGATACGCTCTAATGATTATCGAATCCCGTCTGTTGTTAACTTAGGTCGAAAAAAGCTAGCAGGACACTTTGACCGGTTAAAGCGCTTAAAGGTTGCGTTGCGGAATTGAGCTGGCAAGGTTGACGACATAAAAATCACCTTTGCTTAGGAAGCACCCCGACACTAGCACTGAGGTGAGACACGAAAGTTAAGAGTTCAGTAGCATCAAATGAGGAAAAGGCCACCATTAAAGTGAGAACACGAACCAACAAATCCCACGCAATACTACAAAAAGTTAGCATGGCCGCCTCACCCCATTGGTGCGAGAACGGGTCTGCCAGCAGGTCCTCCACTTGACTGCTGCTTTCTTTTTTAAGGTGCTCAGTTGCTTGGCCTTGTTCGTCTGCAGAGCAATGTGGACACCACACAACCATGAGCGTCATTTTTTGAGGTGCTCAGTTGCTTGGCCCTGTTTGTCTGCGGAGCAATGTCGACACCACACAACCATGAGCGTCATGCCGCTTGTCACTCTTCGGCCTTGTTGTTTGTATGCCATTCCGCACAATTCTGCTGGAGTAATAATGTGGACACAGCTCTTGAACGCGACTGGCTGTGGCCAGGGCTATTCTATGACAGTAGTGATGTCAAATGACCAACTGATATTTATGTCAAATGGCTAGGGTGGGCCAGAACCATATGTTTATACGTATATACGGTGTACATACGGTATAAGCAGGGAAATCACCATACGTACGGTCATTTACAGTGTGTACATACGGTTCTGGCCAACCCTACAAATGGCCAAGTAATAATGATGGCAATGATCAGGGAACGTGACCGACTGTGGCTATTCTAGAAAAGTAGCAATGTTAAAACAACATATGAGAATGATGTCAAGTGCCCGAATTATAGTGATGTCACCTGATCAAATGATGGTGATGTAAACTGACCAGATGAAAGCGATGTCAAATGATGGGGACATCAAATTACCAAGCGCAAGGTCATACGTAAGTGCATCAGTGTAAGGTCATACGTGAGTACGTAATGTATTGTAAGTGTATACGTAAGTAGACTAGTTGGTAAACACGTGAACGGTGTGTGTGTGTGTGTGCGAGGCTCTGGCCAACCCTTTACATGTATTGTGCTATGCGGCCTTGCTACGTCATCAACACTTAATCACTTCAGCCAAGAGGGGTTTGCTGCTAAACAGTGTTGTCACCTGCCTGGCAAGTTACCTATAACGTGCACATGGTGTGTGTACCTAATTTCATCGGTCTGTAAGCACACAGTACCAGCCAGCCATAAGTACCAGTGGCAAGTAGGAAGCATCAGTGGTGTTAATAACTATGTACCTGAGGGGCGCCTGCTATCGCTCTGCGGTTCATCGCGCTCTTTTCTGGATGCAGTGTGACTCTGCGGCAGATGCTGTGCTGTAGCAGAGCCCAGTCCAAAGGGGCCTGCAAGCTCAGGGAGTAGGCTGTGTGCCCCAAGCCCTGTGTGTGTGCGTGTGTGTGTGTGTGTTTGTGTGTGTGTTTGCGAGTATGAGCAAGGGACATTTAAAGAAAGCGTACAACAATTTGTATGATTGCATTCAGCGTAAGCCTCACACATCACTACCACCAGTCATCACTGCTTCAAACACCATGTGCAAGCCTCAGAACCAAAGCACAGACGCAAACAGATTCCTGGATGCAATCAACATCATAAAAGCCAGCCGAAAATATATCTTGAGCACCGCGAGGCCCCTTAACTGCTCCCTGCATCTTTACAAGCTCTGTTTAAAAAAAAGGTAGCAACTCAGCTGTGGACCGGGCCAAGTACCTGTGTTGCTACTATAGGTTAATGCCTGTATGTAGCTACAGGACCTATGCACTGAAGCTACTGAACGTGTGCACTGAGCTCCATTCACCAAATGCTGAGCAAAACTCTGATAGCGAGCTCAACCGCAAAATGCTTTGTTTGAATACAATGAGCTTCACGCGCATAAATATACGCACGGTCAATAATGAGCTCTGCTTGCACAACGCTTAAAAAACTTTACAGTGAGCTGTGTTTTAATAACAATGTGTGCATGTTGTAATGAACTCCCATCAAACATCAGTACGTCCACTTCAGTGGCAGAAAAATCCACAGTGAGCTGCGTCTGAACAACACCGTGTGCATTTTGTAGCGAGCCTCAATCTAACAACACTACGTCCGCTCTGGGAGTGTGTTCCATTTACCTGATGCTATGGCCTTTGTGGCAGGCCCCAGACCACGCAAGTTGTTGGCAGCTTGCAGCAAAGACAGCAGCCGTGAAAAGGGTCCTCGTTCCTGGGCGTGAGAGGCAAGGACTGACTGCAGCTCTGCCATCACTCCTTCTGCGTTGGCTTCTTGACCTGTGAGCAGTGCATGTGTGTTGTGTGTGTGTGTGTGTGTGTTGTGTGTGTGTCAACACGGGTAGGTGTCTGCACATGTGTGTGTACGCGTGATATTGTGTCCGTGTGTGTGTGCGTGTATGCAAGTACGTCCCAAATATGTATGTGTGATAACGTAAACAGGTACCATTCCATACCTTTCCACTGCCACATACGCAATTACATAAACACAAATACACACAGAGACACATATACACACAAACACAACACAGGCACATACACACAGGCACACACACAGGCACATACACACAGACACAGGCACATGCACACAGGCACATACACACCTGCCCCTGGATCCATGCGAGTCCCGCCCCCGTGGCTCCCTCCGTGCTTGGAAGCAAGCAGCATCCATTTCTCT